>Ga0257106_1000407_pt1 | contig 25967 bp, 17 predicted proteins | sample LP_taG_3_FD_190177 | JGI IMG/M metagenome (GOLD analysis project Ga0257106, IMG submission 190177) | Marine microbial communities from Northeast Subartic Pacific Ocean, Canada - LP_J_2011_P26_10m | ecosystem: Environmental > Aquatic > Marine > Oceanic | place: Canada: Northeast Subartic Pacific...
ACGAACAACCGGAAGGCGGGAAACCTTTAGGCTTACACGCGACGAAAATCATCGGATGGGGATTTGAAGGCGACGACGAAGAGACCGGGAAAGGTGGTAAAGCGTATTGGATTATGATAAACTCCTGGCAAAACTGGGGCGAACACGGTGTCGGGAGAATTGGAATCGGCGAAATGTCCATCGAAAGTGAAGCAACCTCGATCAAAATGTAACACGCGAGAACAAAAAAGAAGAATTCAATCGTCATCAGACGATGTGACTCAAATAATATACTGAGTACAAGAATTGAATTGGGTTGATATAATATAGAAAAAGTATTGTAATTGTAATGATTGTCATTGTACCCATGTAGCCCATAATATCGATATAATAATAAGTAAAATCATAAATACTGGTACTGTAATACACATTTGGTACGCGTGCGATGTAAATATTAATCTAAGTGCGCTAAATCGACGTCGTCTGTGAGCGCTCGGCGATGTCTCGCCGCCTCTGGACCAAACGTCGTGGACATGAGTTCGATGAACATTCTCGCCGCAGTCATCAAACCACCCCCAGTGATGAATACCAACACCAATGCTCCTAAATCAAACCTCCCCAACTTACCTTTTTGGTACACAATCAAATGAATACCAGCTCTTTGTAGGTTGATTCTTTCCGCCGGCCAATTTTTGAAGACGTACTCTTGCGCTCTGACTTCCGTATACCCGACTAAACGCACGTCCATTTGGCAGTGCCACGGAAAGTTCTCAGAGCCTTGCCCCGCCAAAGCCTTAAAAACATCAAATGGCGACGTATTTGAATACGTCAACTCCAAAGCTAAAGTCAAACCGTTTTGCCTCAACGTTTGCGTTTTCCCGTCGTATTCGTACAATTCGTCCGCTTCTAATAAGTATTCCAACCCTTTCTCCTGTAAACCTTTGACAATCACCGACAACTCTTTCTTTTTCAATTCGTTCGGATACAACTCCACGTTTTTCACGATGTCTCCAACTTTAATCACCACGTCTTTCGGCGTCTCCGAGAGAAAGTTTGGTCGAAAAATCTTCTTATTCGGTAAAGTCACTTGAAGAAATCCAGCGTGTACCGACCAAGACGTGGCCACGTATTCCGGTTTCACATGGATCGCAAACTGTTCCGCCCCGGAGACTCTGAATATTTCTCTCTCCACTTCCTCCCACGACCCGCACTCGGGTTGAAGTTGATGGTCTCCTCTCGCAAGGCGACCACCTCGGCCCAAGTTCCCGCTCGTGTGAAAGTCTTTCATGATCAGATTCGTCGTCGAACTGCTGCTGCCGCTACTGTTGTTGTTATTGTTGTTGTTGTTATTGTTCTCTCTTCTATTCCTCTCGTCGTCGTTGTTAGTATTGGTTGATAAATTTTCTTCCAACTCTCCGGTGAATCCTTTCCGTTTCGCGCAATTTTTCGTCCGTCTCTCTTGATGAGATTCCACCCACTGCGTCGTGATAAACAGCGATTCTTTTCTCACCGGTTTCCCGTTGTTATGTTCGTCGTCCACGATGTTCCACTCTCTGCACGGCGGGCCTCCGTCGAAACAATAGGACATCAAATTCACGTCTAAAACGTCTGGACGTTGCAACCACAAAGGAATCGGTTGATGAATCGGCCTTTCGTATTTCAAGTGCGAACTCTTGAATAAGATTTCGTAAAAGAACACGTACCCGATCAACAGAACGATTCGTAAGACGAAGTGCGAGTATCCCAACCAGTGCGGGTTACGGAGACGCACGTATTTGTACGTGACGAAAGTGGAAATGTAATCTTCCAAGGCGTTGCTGTTGCCAATTGCTCCTCCGCCTCCTCCGCCTCCTCCTCCTGAGAAGGTGGAGGATGCCACCATCGATGGGGGAATAATGAGAAGAAGTCTACTCTTTAAAAACTGAAGAAGAAGAAAGAAGAGAGGGTGGTTGTCAATCGAGTCAGACAGAAGTAGAGTCAGAGGAGAGTTTTTGTGTGGTGAAATAATGAGAATTCAACTCGCTCGCTTGCTTGTGTGAAAGAGAGCAAATTTAGAAGGAACAAGTACTAAATATATTTCGTTCGTTTTTCTCTACTACACAGTCGTACTCAAAATCATCGTTATTACATCATAACAAACTATTATTCAAGCGCAAATAGCTAATTACCCTTATTATAAAATCTACTTTACCACTCTCCATACAACGAACATATAGTTTAGTTCGCGACGAAACCTTTCCCGGAAGTGGACCCAGCCGGGATGACTTTCAAGACGTTGAAACGAACAGTCTTGGACAACGGTCTGCACTGGCCGACGACAACCTTGTCGCCTTCCTTGCATCGAAACGCCGGGGAAATGTGCGCGGCAATGTTCGAGTGTCTCTTTTCGTATCTCTGGTACTTTTTGATAAAGTGCAAGTAATCCATGCGAAGGATGATGGTGCGGTTCATTTTCGTAGACTTGACGACGCCGGACAAGATTCTACCTCTGATGGAGACGTTACCGGTGAACGGGCACTTCTTGTCGATATAGTTGCCTTCGATGGCCTCTTTCGGAGTCTTAAAGCCCAAACCAACGTTCTTGTAGTAACGGGTACCCGCTTTACCCGGCGCTTTCTTTCTCGTAGACGCGGCGAAACTGTGAATAAAGAGAGGGAAAGAGGTGAGTAAATACACACGTAAAAAGAGAAAGAGGAGAGAGAGATCCAAGAGCAAACAAGTTTCTCTTTCACCCGAACCGAAACGAAAATTCTAGGCAGCCGATGATCCAAGCTGCTGCTCTCGAACGACGACACGAGCCAAAGCGCGTTCATCAGGGAAGAACACCCCGCGAGAAAGATGCGGACGGAGACTCTCGTTAAAAAAGCATCACCAATCGCATCCCCCTAATGGAGGCCCTACTCTCCGCCTTCAAAATGAGGGCTTCCTTCGGCCAAACGCGCGCATCTTTACCGGCCCATATTTACATCTCGCGAACGCGTATCAGACACTCTTCGTGCACACATGCACGCAATAATATCTCTGATACGCGTTGAAGCGTAAACATGCACCGATATGCGCATCCTCGTGCCCTTAAACTCGCGTCGAAACTCGCGCCCATTTTCCTCCTCCTTTCGAAGCTCCCCAAGAGAGAGAAATTCAGAGCGGAGGAGGACAAAAACAGAAAATCCGGAATCCTCCCTATCTCTCAAACGCGCGAGAGAAGATCAAACCGTTCTAACTATTAAAACCGCGAAGATATACATACCCAACGTTAACGCCGACTTGTTTTTGATAACCTCTCTCGTGCTGTACGTCAGCCATGGTTAATGAATGCTCTACGCTATTTTTTTTTGTGAAGAAGGAGAGAGGTGCTTCTTTGGTATTTGGGTCTCTCGCCTTGTTTTTTGGCCAACAGAACAGAAGACAAAAAACGGAGCAAAAGAGGGAAGACTTTTGACGCTTTTTTCACCCCGAAACGACGTTTGATGACGGCACACTTTCTATTCACACAACACACACGCACACCAACATCATCATCATGGTTTTTACTACTGTTTTAAGTACCGTTCGCGTCGTGGCATCATCTGTGAGTCGTCATTCTCTCTCGTTTTTATCTCTCTCTCTCTTTGCGTGCGCGAATGCGAGCCGTCCTTGCGAGCAGATTATTTACTCCGCTTTTTTATCCATTTCTGAAAAAGTGTATTACAAACACAGGCGCAACAACAACAACAACAACAGCGAACCAAAGTTGTCTCTCGCGCGTCCGCACCGCCGACGTGCTCTCTCTTCATGAGGCCAGCGCACGCGCAAACGGCGATTACCGATGACGCGAACGCGGACGTCGGCTGTGACTCCAAAACCGAAATGGCCAAAACCAAGTGCGTGCATCCGGAAAGAAAAGACAAGTCGACTTGGTGCAAAGACTGCCCGAGACGTGGGTAAAGGAGAGAGATTTGAGAAGTAGAAACATTGGTAACACACGTGTAATAACAACAATAACAACAACAACATCGACGACAAATAATAGCTCAATGACGATTTCGAGACTTTTTAACGCTTCTCGTGTCTCACGAACATCACGCCCAAATAGAAGAACAGAAAACCAACCGGTATCCAAGCCGAAGCGTACGCGACGTTTTGATAACGTTTCCGTCCGTCTAACGCGAACGTTCTTAAAATGGAGAAACCTGTAATGGGTTCGCACTCCGTTCCATCAGTGCTTTGACTTCGTAACCAGAATCGGAACGCTCGCTCTTGGTTCGGTGGGATGTTTAATTGGACGAACATATCGTCCAACCCTTCGGGCGTGCAGTGTTCACGAAAGCTCACAGATCCACCGAATTCGTTCACCATGACCGCACTCCATCCCCACTGAATCCACGAAAAGTCGTAAAACCACTTCCAAATCACCGGTATCGTTTCAAAGCGTACGAAAAACCCGCTCACGAGCATATTCAGCGTAGAAAAGACCGGCAGAACGACCCCTGGACCAATTTCGCCAGGAACCAAAGCACCGATCGAATAACCGATGAGCATACACACAATCATGTTGACAAAATTTGCCAAGACGACAAACCAAAAACTACCTTGAAGCCCAATGGAATAAAATATGATGCTTGTATACAATATCGCGTTGATGGCGCACGCGGGAATTTCCACGAAAATCTTCGCGGTGACGTACGAAAGCGAACGATAATACGAGTCGTGAAACTCTTTCGTGTAGACTTCGCGTTCAGTTTTTAGGTTGTCAATGAACCCTTGCGCCATAAACATCGGTAGAATGATCATTATGAACAAAATTCCGTTGGTATTTATGATTCCGCTCATCGTTCGGTCTTGACCATAAAAGAAAACGGAGAGCGTTGCGGCTAAGAGGGCATATATTGTAACGCGACTAAACCAAAACAGCGAATGTAACCAATGAACAAAAAATTTGTATCGAATCAAGCAAAGCAGCTCGCCAAAAAGCGTACGCTCGTATTGCTTGTCTTCTTCATCGGTTCCGTTGTTGACGTTGATTTCGTACGTTGTCGTTTCGTCTGAATCCTCGTGATTTTTCGCCGCCAAGTCGCTTTGCTCGTAAAATTTTTCAAAATCGACCGAGTCGTTGAACGAGAGCACTTCGAGTAAATACTCCGACACGGAACATCCGGAGACGCGCTGAGGAATACCCGAAAGCGTTTCGAAAAAACGAACTGGGTTCTGACCCGCAGCGCCGAAATATACGCACTCTCGATTTAATAGAATCAACCCGTCAAAAACATTGTATATGTCCGTAGACGGTTGGTGTATCGTAGTGACTATGGTCCTTCCTTCGCGCCTTTGTAAATCCGCCAAGCACATCATCACCTCTCTGGCCATCTGCGAATCTAAGCCTGACGTAGGTTCATCCAGAAACATGCATCTGGGCTGACTCAAAAGCGCCGAGGCGATCGACACTCTCTTCTTCTCACCGCCCGAGACGCCTCGGACTAAGGCGTTCCCAAGATACGTGTTGCGACATTTCTCCAGATCCATCGCCTGAATAACTTGCTCCACTTGCTCGTACACCGATTGCTTCTCCAACTTCTCCACTCCAGGAATCTTAATCATCGCGGCGAACAAAAGGGTTTCAAATACGGTACTTCCTCCGTAGAAGATGTCTTGCTGGGCGACGTAACTCGCGTATTTTTTAATCGCCAAGGTCGTAGACGGTTTTCCATCGAGCAATATCGAGCCAGAAATAATCCCTTCGGTTTTGCGGTGAGTGATGATGTCCAACAAAGTTGACTTCCCAGCTCCACTTGGGCCCATAATCGCCCATAAACCTGGAGATATAACACCAGTCACGTTCGCCAAAATTGTCTTCTCGAAATATTTCTTATTTTGATTTTGTTGTTGTCGTTGTTGTTGCTCTTGCTCTCGCTCTTGCTCTTCTTCTTCTTGTTCAGATGACACAGCGCCGGGGCCAATCTCCTCGTCCGGCTCGTCGAACGGAAACTCTCTCCTTTTCTTCTCTCCCATCTTCTTCTTCGTCGATTTACACGTAATTTTACACCCGATGTTCTTCAAAGTAATCGTACATCCCGGCCGTTGCGAAAGCCTTCGAGGTACGACGACAGAGTGGAGAGGCAACTTCGAAGAGGACGTTCTTCTTTGTATTGCCGACGCAGCGGCGGCGGCGGCGATGGGAAGAACGCGAGCGTCTTCTTCTCCATTCTCGTCAATCTCGTTCACGTTACCCTCCGCACTGTTCGATGATGATACCGCGTTCCCCATCGTCGCCGATGATGGTGCGCGGAAAGGAGTTCAAAAAGTGCGTATTTTTGAATTTTTTTTCTCGATTTTTCTCTCTCGTGTGATTGACAAACTTTTCGCCTTTGTTTGTTGATGTTGATGTTGTTTTTAGTATTACTACTATTACTACTACTACTCGTTACAAACCCGCACTCTAATTATATTCTAATTCTAATTCTAAACGTGCGCTGCTGTGCTGTGTTAATTTACCGGTACACATCAAAATTTCGCTGGATCATCGTTCATCTCTTTCGAATCTGTTTCCACACAAAATACGACTCCACCGTGCCGTCTTTATTCTTCTTCGTGATTTTCTTCTTCACGCCTTTCCCGTGCGAAATCTCTTTTTGCAGCGCCATTTTGACCGTCATCGATTTCAACTGTTCCGCTCTCTCTTCGTGTTCGTTCAACATCTTATACGCGCCTCGGTTTAGCTTGGCCACTTTCTTCAATCGTCTCTCCTGCTGTTTCCGTAACTCTTCTTCGTCGTAGTCGATTTCGTTCGCGCCGACGCCGACGAGTTGATCCGCGTCTTCCAATTGGCTATTTTTCGGTCGGTTAAACGCTCTACCGATCAACTCTCTCGGCGTGTCGAAATACGTCTCCGGCTTAAACGTCTTCGCTTCCGAGTATTCGTCCACGAATATCGTGTGTTTCCTCTCCTCGCTCCCGGCGCCTAAACAGTGCAACGTTTCCTTCATCTTCTGAACTCGTTTCAACTCTGTTTGCGCTTTCAACGACACGTATCTCAAGTCTTGCGTTTTCATCAATTTCAGCTCCTCTTCGGTGTACTTATTCTGTTCCGTCGTCCTTTCCTCGTGCACGCCGTCTCGGGTCTTTTTCTTCTCCATGGCGAAATAAAACTCGTCCGGGTTTCTCTCCGCCGCTTTTCGTTTCAGCACTTTTATCGCGTCCTCCTTCTTGTGGAAATCTTTCGCTCGCAAAACGTAATCTTTGTGTTTCTCGAGTAAACCGAGTCTCGTTCTGTCCGCGGGTTGCGAGCGCTCTTTGTGCGTCGTGCGCTTGATCGCGTTTCGCAAAGACGATGACATTGTGATTGTTATTGTTGTTGTTGTTGTTATTAGTATTGTGTATGTGTAAAAATGAAGACTTTGGTCTCAGCAAAACAGCCGCCAGACTGCACAAAAAATGCTTCCATCACAGGTCCTGGTGAGATTCCAGCCTGTAGACAACACTTATTTGTCACCTAACTGTTCTGGTCACGGAAACCAGGACCTGGCACACAGCACGAACTGAGTTGCCGCTCACTGTCATAGAAACAGTAACCTGTCCACATTCTGTTTTTGATATTCAATGCACAAACACTAATGATACGACGACGATGATTCTGTTGTCTTCTCGAGGAAGAATGAGATGATGAACAAAGAGCGAGCGTATAAAATATTAAACCTAGAAGACAAATCGAGAAACGATGGAAGCGTCATCACGTCCAGAGACGTAGAGAAGTCGTATCGGGAGTTGTTACACTCGCGTCACCCGGATAAAGGAGGGACGAAAGAAGAGTTTTTACAACTGCAAAGCGCGAGACGAACCGCGTTGGGTGAACAAGAACATTTAGGACCATCATCTCGGGGCAGAAGTGGTGAGAATCATCATCATCATCGACACTTTGTCTCTTCAAAGACGTTCCCGAAGCACTTGAAACTCATGCTCGGGAGTTTAGTCGTGGTCGTTTGCGGATTGAACGCGGCGAAGCTCAGCGCGAAAGAGAGGAAGAAGAAGCGGTCTCCCGGAGTGCGAGCGGCGTTAGGATTAGATGCGAATAAAGAGGAGAGCAAATGATAGTAGTAATAGTAAGACATTGTATTATATTAGTTAAACTTCCGGGTGCTTCAACACGAGCAACTCCAACGCGCACTTTAACGCCTCCACTTCACTCTCGTCTTCGGAAGAATTCTTGGTGTTCAATTCAGTTTGAAGACGTACTTTTCGACTCTGCGCGCAGACTTTTTCAGCCTCGCGGAACTTTTCTCTGCACAATCCGACTTTGGTTTCGGATTCCGAGAATTGGAGTTGCAAGCTTTCGACCGTTCTTTTCTTTTGCACGAGCAAGGTGTTCAACTGTTCCAATTCGGGTAATATTTCAGCGTTGAGCTCGTTGACGCATTCCGAGGCTTCTTTGAAGCTTTTCGCAGCCGCGTGCGACTGTTTCAAAGCGAGGAGTTCGTTTTTACGACGCTCTAAAATGGTCAAGCGAGTTTGACAGTCGCGTTCTTGTGAAAGTGCGTTGGCGAGGTCGGCATTGATTCGCGCGTTGTCGCTTTCTTCTCGTTTTAATTCGCTTTGTGCCTCGCTGGAGAGTATCGTGTTCGTCGTTTCGTGAATGACCAACTGTTGCAACTCGTCACTGATGCTGGATTCTTCGGTCGTTTGTAAACGCTCAGAACCAGCGCGGCGATAGAGCTCCGATCGTTCTTTCATCTTACCAATGAGCTCCTCGGTTTCGGAAGATGTGCCGCCTTGCATTTGCTGCTTTTGTGCTTCTTTGCGCACTTCTTCTCGAACTTTTTCATTGTACGACTCCAACGCGGCTTTGCTCGTTTCGTGCGTTTCTCTACACGAACTTACTAATCGATTCGCTTTTTCAGCGTTCGCGGATTCCAAAGCGGCTTTGTTTGCGAGATGTTCCAGCTCATTTTCTGCAATTTGCAACGCTTCTTTAAGTTCATTCACTTTCGTTTCCACCGCTTTCCTCTCGTCCTCGATTTCACTCGTCTTTGCTTCATTCTCACGGCTTTTCTCGACTGCGAGTTTCAGCGCGTCTTCAGTTTCAGTCGCGCGTAGAACGAGACGTTCGTGCTCCGACGAAGTGTTGTTTGAAGACGCTGCTGCTGCAGCTTCCGCAGCTGCAACTTTTTTTCTCGCTTCTTCTTCTTCTTTCTCTCGAGCCCACTTCTCTTCTTTATCCGAAACGAATTTATCTATGTTGTTGGACGCTTCAATCTCGGCGTGTGCCCATTCGTTCAGCGCGCTTAAAGAGGCGCGCACGCGCTCGGCGTGCTGTAACTCTGCCGCATTCAGCGCGTCTTCTGTATCTTCAATCTGTTTTGAAAGTGAATTCAACTTCTCCTCGACATCTGCTGCAAGCTCGAAATCATCGTTTCGTATGGCGTCGTCTTGTTGTTTTTGCAATTCTGATTTGCGCTTGAGATGTTGGGTAGCATTCGTCGCCGAAGACAATCTTTTGTTGCTCGCTTCCATTTTCAATCGCTGCGCATTTTCCCACGACAGGCGACGCATGCGCACGTACGACTCTGCCGCTTCTACAACTTTGTCAACCTCATCCGCGACTTCCAAATCTAAAGCGACTCTTTGTATCCCAAAGTTTTGCAAAATAAAATCTTGGTCTTGCGAATTGAAGATCATCGGCGACCCAGGACTTATTGGTATCATCGCGTCTGGGGAAAGTTCTAAGGTTGGAGTCGTGACGCGCGAATACACCGGCGTAAACGGTTCGGACGTAGATTCTCTTGTTTGCAAAGAGCCACTGTCGCCACCACTACCACCACCACCACCGCCACCGTAGCTATGTGCGGGTGAAAGCACTGGAGTGCTCACTTTGGGACTTTCGTCCGGACTCCTACTCCCAGGAAAATGACCCTTTTCGTCGACGATATCACTCACGACTCGTTCTGATTCTACCGCGTTTGCTATTACTTCTACGCTATTAACTTTTGCCTTTTCTTCTCCTTCTTCTTCTCCTTTCGCTAGTGCTTCTGCTGCTACTTTAGTTTCTCGTGCAAACTTTGTCTTCTGTTGAAATCTTTTAGCGCCGGGCGAGTTCCCGATCGGCACATCCTCGTTTGTAAACGAAGGGATGCGTAAAATTGTAGTATTCGCCGAAGCCGATGCTTTGCTTATCGGCGGATTTATCGGATGAGTTTCTACTACGGCGGGTGGAGAAATAACAGCTTCGTGCATCAGCGTGGCGCTCGCGAAATCTTCTAGAAAATCGTCGCTTTCATCTAATGCGTCGTCTAATCCACTCGTCAATCCTCCCTGTTGTTGAAGTTCCTCCATAGATGGTATTTCTACTGCTTCCTCTTCTCTCGGAAAAAATCCATCTTCATCCTCATCATCTAGCGGTTGAACGGATGGCTCTACAACCGCAGAAGTCGGCAACGGAGGCACGTCCGCAGCAGACGACGCATCTCGGAAATCACCGAAAGCATCTTCGTCCAAAGGTAAAGCTTCTGGTTGTAATCCAAATCCAATAGAAGAGCTAGTTTTGTTTCTATCATCATCATCATCATGAGCTATCTTATTTCTATCGCTGTCTTCTACTGTTGTTTTTATGTTTGTTGTTGTCGTTGTCACCTCCATCGCTGAAGTTTGAACTGGTGGCATCATTCGTTCAAAATCAATCTCTCGTTTCTCTTCTGCCACTTTTTCTTCTTCTTTTTCGGGATGAGGAGCAGGTGGTAGAGGAGAAGCCGCGGCGGCGGCAGGCGTTGGCGTCACGTTCAACCCGGCGAACAAATCCACCATCACCGGCGGAGCCGTCGTAGCTACCGGTGGTGGCGTTCTCAAGTCGTTCACCGGCGGTGAAAAAGCAAACTCCTCTGGCGCGTTGGACTTACAACCGTTCATCCCGGCAAACATCGGCGACGCGTTCGGCATCGTCGCACCACCACTCACTCTCATCGCCACTTCCACCGCGCTCTCTAAATCCTCCTCAAAGTATTTCACCTGTTGTTCCCACGCCATTTTTTCGTTCACATCTTCAAACATTGTGTTGCCTTGAGTCGTATGAACGCTCGTTTTCATCGCATTCGTTAGCCTTCGAATTTCATTCAGACGCGCAAATTGCCTCTTCTCGATATCCGGGTTATTCTCCTCGAACCCGAGTTGGTTTCTCTGTCTGGTTTTCTCCAGTAAATCTTTCGCTCGGTCGTAGACTTTCCCCAGATCTTGAATCGACGACGGGACGACGTTGTTATTGTTCGCAATCGTCGTCGCCGTCGACGGATGAGTTGTCGAAGATGAGTTGTGTTGTTGTTGTCTCGAATTTGCATTCGAAGAATTCTGTTGTTGTTGTTGTTGTCCTTGTTGTTGCTTGATCCCGAACAGCTCCCCGAGGCTCGATCCTTTCTTGAACATCTTTAAACTCTCTCTTCCACTCTCTCTTCCTCTCTCTGATGAGGTCGATGATCAGATAAATATATAGAATACTAATTGTGTTAAACTTTATGAGGAAAAGAATAATTAAATATCGGACTCTTTTCTGTTGATGATGTGAAACCTTCCCTCACATCTATTCAACGCGCTTTTGTTTGTTGTTGAAAGAGATAAAGAGATGAAAAGAATGACGACGAGCGCTTTTCTGTGCCCTTCCTGCCGAGCAGCGTACCGGGGCTCTTCTTTTTCTACGTCGTCGAGCCTTCTTTTGCAACTCAGAAGAAGAGGACAACAACGGCGTAAAGATGGCACCATCATCACCCGTGCACACAACAACGCTTCTTTCATCACCGTTGAACGACGACGACGACGAGAGGACGAGAAACTCTTATCTCCTCGGTTTTTCATCCTCCGTTCTCCTCAAACTTCTTCTCGGACGAGAAAGATGACGAGTGGTGCGAGTGATGCTGCCACGTCGTCGTCTGAAACCGCTCAAAACATCGGGGACGAGATGCCGTCCTACGAAGATTCTCCAAACGTACTCAGGAAAAGATTCCAGAGCCTGCGCAAACGAGCGGATTCCGCCATGGATATTTTGAACAAAACCAAGCTGGAAAAATCGAGAGAACTTTTAGAGACGAAACAGAACGATCCGGAGTTTTGGAGCAATCAAACCGAAGCGAAAAGAGTGACGAAAGAGTTGAGTTTTGTGCAGTCGCAGCTGCGAAGAGCAGAGTTGGTGGAAGCGACGAGAGACGACGTCGAGTTATCGCTGGAGATGTTGGAGGAGGAACAACAACAACAAGACGCGGACAATGGCGGCAACGATGAAAATAAAGGTGGAAACGAGGATTACGAACTCTTACGGACGGAAGCGATTCGATCGTCGATTAAGTTGAACGAGATGCTCTCGGAGTTTGAGACGGAGAAAATGCTCGGCGGGAAGTACGATAAATTAGGGAGCGAGTTGTTTATTTACGCAGGGGCGGGAGGAACGGACGCGCAGGATTGGGCGGAGATGTTAGAAAGAGCCTACTTGAATTGGGCGCAAAAAAGAGGGTTTAAAGCAACGATTACGAGCAGAAACAAAGGCGAAGAAGCGGGAATTAAATCTGTCACGATCGAAATTGAAGGCACGTACGCGTTTGGTTTCTTACGGTCGGAGAAAGGCACGCATCGGCTCGTTCGATTGTCGCCGTTTAAGAAGGGCGATTCGAGTCGCCAGACTTCGTTCGCAGCCGTAGATGTGTGCCCTTTGTTTGAAGACGAAAGCGAAGAGGCTGGGGAGATGAACATTCCGGAAAAGGATTTAGAGATTACGACGATGAGATCGGGCGGCGCCGGAGGACAAAACGTGAACAAAGTAGAAACGGCGGTGAGAATAAGACACATCCCAACAGATATTACCGTGCGATGCGACGAAGACCGTTCGCAAATGATGAATAAAGCGAAAGCGATGGTTAGATTAAAAGCAAAATTAGCGGCTGTTTTGGAGCAACAACGTTTGCAAGACGTGAAAGAGATACGAGGTGATGTGGTCAAAGCAGAGTTTGGCGAGCAAATTAGGAATTACGTGTTGCACCCATATAAAGTAGTAAAAGATGTTCGCTCGGGTTGGGAAACCGCTGACACGGAAGGCGTGTTGAATGGTAATTTTGACCCGTTCATGAAAGAATATTTACGGTTTAGAGCGACGGAAGAAGCAGCGCAATGATTATTTATAACTATAATTTACAACAGTGGAAGTTCGTTACCCCCAAAAAGGATCGACTTCTACTTTTTGCTTCTGTCCGCGCACGCCTCTTCTCCCACTCTTATCTTTTGTAAAGTTTCGCGTTTGCACGTGATTAGCACCTTTGAACGTCTTCTTAGCTTTTTCCGCTTTTAATTTGGCCCGAATAAGTTCCGGGTTATTCCCTAAATCTGCTCGACTTCGAATCGAGGACGCTGTCATCGCCGAAGGCGCCGGCTGCACCGGCCGTCCATCTTTCGCAAGTTTATCTCTCTTTTTTTCAGCTTCACGAATTAAAGGACCAACTTCGTCGTCGTACTTCGGCACGACTGCGTTGGGGTCGTTCAACATAGCTTCAACTTGCGAAGCTAACGCGCTAACTTCATCAGGATTCAGATTTAGTTCCTCGTCGTGGAATTCGTCTTCTTCTTCCTCCTCCTCCTCGCCCTCTTCTTCGAGTTCATCTGGTTCGGATACTTTGTTTTCTTCGCCACCACTACTTTCTCCGTCTTCATCTGATTCATCTTCATCATCCTCATCATCGAAACCTTCTTCGCTGCTGTATTCTCCGTCGCTATTTCTATGAAGCGCCCTCTCCTTAGCTCTTTCCTCTCTCTCTGCCATCACCTCGTCGATCATCTTTTGATGTTCCGAAGTGAAACCACTGGCTTTGAGAAGCAAATCGACCGACTTCTCTCCATTCTTCTCCTTCTCCGCGACTTCCTTCAAAATTTCATCAAAATCAGGATCAGGTTCACCCATAACGTCCAATTCCGCGTCGTACCCGTATCGTCTCAAGAAAAACTTATGCAAACACTCCACGTCTCTGTCAAAAAGCATCCTGGCGTTTCGGTGATGAATCGATACCATCTGCGGAAAATCAATCACGGTCACTTTCAACGTTTCCAAATGCATCATTATATTAAACTCGTTGTAATCGCAATGAATCAATCCACATAATGCCAACTTTTTCAACTCTTGCATGCAACTGTTGTACACCTTCCCAGGGGACATCATCTTCTTCACTTGCGTGAGCGGAAACCCGTCCACCATCTCCATCAGCACGCAGTGTCGATTCAAATCAATCGCCTCGGGGACGTTGAAACCTCTCTCGTGCAACGCTTGCATGAACGCGTGCTCTTTCAACGCCGACAGCCTGCTTAAATATAACCAGTTAAAGCTCGTCCGTCTGTGTAAATAATCTCTCTTATTCTTCACCGCTTTAAAACTCGTTCTCCCGAGCCGGTGCAATTTCATCGCCATGTGCCTCCCCTCGTCGTTCACAACCTCGTACACGTCTGATTCTTTCCCGACACCGATTCTCCTCCCGACGCCACTTATCCGGTTTCTCATCGTGAACGCTTTTATGGCTAAGAAATCGTACCCTAAAGGCGTCAGTCTGTACCCGTCGTATTTCGAGTTATCGTGGTGGACTAATTTGTGTTTCAACAGTTCGCGAATGTGTTTGTAGCCACCGCCTTTTTTCAGACCCGCGATGGCGTTTATCAGTTGCACCGGGACAATCTCGTGGTTTTTCATGCCCATCTCCACCGCGACTAACGTTCGAAACGTGTCCTTCTCTATGTACCGGAGGATGTTCACGTCGAACTTCATCGTAAAAGTAGTGGTGTGTGAAAAGGGGTGGCGGCTCCTCTCGACCAAAAGATTGATTTTTTTTTGAAGAAGCAGCAGCACGAAAGGGTGAAAATAAATGCAATGGGAAGTAGTTTTTCTCTGTATTACAGACGCGCTCTACTTTTGCTCGTTTTCACTAGCGTTGTTCGGATGCGTTTTCAAGCCTCCTTTGGGTGGACAACAAAATTAATACACATCTCTTCTTTCTCTCTTTCTCTCTTTTTTCTAACGTCTGGCGGCGATTTGTCGTCGACTGACGGCTTCGGCAAAAGTGGCGATGCGCTTCAAGTCTTCGCTGGCGCTGTTTCTATCGTTGCTTCTTTTTCGCAGCCCACTTTCGTCCAAGAGAAGAAAGAGAAGAAGCGTCTGCGCTTCGCCGTACGAATCCGTGGCCAAGTTGAAGTTACCGACGAGTTCTTCTACCGCGCCCGCGCGAGTGAGCTGTAAAGCACGATCGTGCGCGAGTTCTAAACCGTCGGGCAAAGACGATTTCACGTCGATGCCGTAGTTGACTATACCTTTTGCCGCTTTTTCGCATCGAGCGTGCGTTTTCATGATTGCGGCTTCGATGCGTTTCTTAATCGCAGTCGCCTCGGCGTATTTCGCTTTGTTTGTATTATTTTTCGTAGGAGTATTCGTCATCATGACGCTACTATCCGCACTCTCAGCTGAGTTTGCCAATGAAATTTGCGAAAGATGCTCGTCTAAACTCGAGGGACTCATGGATATCGGAGCGCCTCCTTCGCTCACATCTGAAGACGTCGCGGAGTCTGAAGAAGCCTTCATCGAGAACTCTTCACAAGCCGCATTTATGAGACCGTGTGCCGCATCCAACGCGTTTAAGGAGATTAAACCAACACTCAAAGCATGTAATCTACTCCCTGCGTTCCAGTGCTCTGCACTCGCGTCTCTTAAACATGCCGCCGCGCGCTCTAAAAGTTTCGCTTTATCCATATTGCTCGTGATCCTCGCGAACGGTTCGGTACCGCGAGATGAAAACGATTGCGTGGAAGACGACGACATCGTTCCCGCCCCACTCGATAGTTTCCTCATCATTTGCTGATTCGTGGTTGATTTGCTGAGTAACTGTGAAGGCGACAGAACTGGCGAAGATGCTAACGGCGACGAGGCTAACATCGACGACGTTTTGAACGACGACGATTCGCTGTTCGGTGACGCGACGACAGTGTCGGCGTCTTTCTCCTTTTGTTGTTCGCGGTGAATTATTCCCGTCGGTGGAAATTCTTTTGGGCTCGTGCCTCTCGATAATGGCGACGCCCCGAGTCTTGGTGGCGTTTGGTGACGAGCGGATACGTTTCTTGAGGGGCTTCTTGGAACAAATCCAGTTCCTGGAGATGTCACCATGACGTAATCGTCGTCGTCAATTTCTTGAGAATCTGGAGCGCCTCCAAAGGCCATCGACGGCGGCGAACCAGGAGTAAATCTAGTGAATATATTTTGCTGCTGCTGAGGCGAAGAAGAATACCGCTTTATTGCTGTCGCTGCTGCTGTTGCCGCATTCTTACGACTTCCTCCGCGCAAATCTCTCGCTGCGAGCGCGATCTCATTCCTCACCACCTCCGAAGGAGAGGTTCCGAAGCACTTGTACGAAGACGACGCGGAATTTTCTCGCTGAAGAAAATTATTATTATTATTCAGTTGGATGGGAACGCTCCTGGTCGGCGCAATTTCTTCCTCTATAATCGTCTGTCTCATCGAAGTGTTGCTGTTATTGTTGTTGTTATTGTTGTTGTTACTATTGCTGTTCAGTTGCGCTTCGTTCATCGAGTCCATTTGAAATTGCATGCCTTCCCCATCTTCATTGCTGCTTCGTCCAGACGAAATTTTCTTATTATTATTGTTAGCATTGCTGCTGCTATTATTAATGTTAGTATCTACGCTCATTGCTGCCGCTAACTCTGCCGCTGTTGTCGCTGCTGCCGCTGAATCCGTCTTCATAGCAATATTCGCACTACCACTGCTACTGCTTATAAAAAATGGATGATTAAAAAACGCGTCAAAACCGAGGCGTTCTCTCGGATCTCTACGTAAAAGCGACCGCAACAAAGCGACGCACTCCGGCGAAAGCGTCTCGGCAATCCTCGTTGGAATTCTCGCATCCGACCGTTCGATGTTGTACAGCAACTGGACTTGGTTTTGTCCCGTGAAAGGTACTTTTCCAACAACCATCTCGAACAAAATCGCTCCAACGCTCCACAAATCCGCCTTCGCGTCGTACTTTCGATATTTCAATATTTCCGGCGCCATGTATAACGGGCTCCCGCACACGGTGTCAGCCATCCCTCCGTGCGGTTGAATGTACCTCGCGAACCCAAAATCGGCAATTTTCAACGTCGCCTTCGCGGTTCTCTCGCTCAACAACAAATTATCCGGCTTTAAGTCTCTGTGCACTAACGATTGTAAACGCATAGCCGATAAACCGTTCGCCAACTGCGTCATGAAATGTTTCGCCACGGCTTCACTCACGCGTCCTCGTTTCCGTATAAACTCGGACAAATTCCCACCAGCGCAATACTCTAATATTAAATACACCCTCTCCGTTCGCAAATCGTCCACCACGTCTACCAACTTCATTATGTTCCTATGCTTCGCGTTCCTCAACACGGTAATCTCCAACTCCAACGCCTCTCTCAGTTTCGGTTGTAACCCCCGCGTGGACATTTCTTTAATCGCCACGGTTTCTTTCGATTGCTCGTCGAACCCTTTCCAAACCGTGGCAAAAGAGCCTCTCCCGATGGGTTGGTTCTCCTCTGAGGAGAAAATCGCGTATTCGTTCCCGGCTTTCAAGTTTCTGATTATTTTTTTACCATCGTTATTCGATGAAGTTGAAGTCGGTTGCTTTCTCAAACCATCTCCTTTTGAGGAGGGGGCAGACATTATTCCAATAAAAATTATTTACTCTCTTTTACTCTCTCTGTCCTCTGTCCTCCTCAGCGTCTGTTTTCGTCGCGTCGTTTTATTGTTACTATACAGATGGACTTTGAGACCACGCTAAAAGCGACTCTCTTCTTCTTCTTTTATTCTTCTTCTTTTTGCCGCGCGATGATGAGGGGGAGAGCAGGAAATCTCTTTTCGAACGTTTTAAAGCGGATATTGATAAATCTCGTCACCCAAACAAAATGCTTTCTCTCTCCTTCTCTTCGACGACGCGAAAGAGGTGGTGAGACTGCTCGAACGAGCGAGAAGACTCTCTCTCTCTCACTCTCTCTCACTCTTTGTTCTTACCCGCGCGCGCGTTTCGTCGTGTGTCTCGCACGCGAGGACGAGACGACAGAGACAGCAGAGATGCGCGAGCGCCTTTTGAACGAAAATTTTCTGTCGACGCGACAGACAAATACCAACTGTATTTAATTAAACGGAAATTTTAGCCCCTTTCTGTCTGTCCTGTGTTTTCTGTCCTGTGTTTTCTGTGTTTTCTGTCCTTTTTCTCTCTTTCTTTTTCGCGCTTCCTCATATTCTTTTTTCCCTTTCAGAATAACAGATACATATTCTAACATATAGATGATGATGATGACGACGACGACGACGACGACGATTTCGCCGTCGATGAAGTCCTCTTCTCGTTATTCTCGTTCTTCTTCAATCAAAGGAAGGATAAGCGCTTTTGATGAGCAAAGAAGGGGGAGGATTTTTTGTTCCCGCTTTAAAGAGGATGGTGATGACTTTGTTGGTCATCATCATCATCGGATGACGACGACGAAAAGGAAAAGGAGGGAGAAAAAGAAGAAGGGTGGAGTGGTGTGCTTTTCGTGCGCAGACGACGAGGAGGAGGCTTTACTAACAATAGCAGGAGCAGAAGCATCGACTTTGACGTCGTCGTTTTTATCGTCGTCGTCCGAAGACGAAGAGCTCGAAACCCGTCGCGCTTCGTCGTCCTCAAAAGTGTGCTCGTCGTCGTCTTTTCGTCTCCCCAAGACAAAAGCGAAGACGACGACGATATCATCATTCATGGATCGCGTTGAAATGAACGCGCCACTCGCGCTGAGTTCGTTTATGCTCATACCAATGGGTGTTATGGTTGCCCCGAACTTTGATTTAGAAGGACCTGGGTCGGTTATTCAAGCGTTATCGGTGCTCGCGACGATCATTTTTGTACACGAATCTGGTCACTTTCTCGCCGCGAGGACGCAAGGCATACACGTGAACAAATTCGCAGTCGGGTTTGGACCGAACGTGCTTTCGTATCAAGGGGAAGAGGTAGAATACTCTCTGAAAGCGATACCGTTGGGTGGATTTGTCGCGTTTCCGGACGACGACGTGGACTGTCCGTACCCGCCGGACGATCCAGATTTGTTACGAAACAGACCGGTGAAAGACCGAGCGATTGTCGTTTCAGCTGGGATTGTCGCCAATTGCGTGTTTGCGTTTGCTATTTTACTCGCGCAGGCGAACACTATTGGTCTGACGTACGCGAAATACGCGCCAGGAGTGATTGTCAAAGGATTCGTCTCGCCCTCGGCGGCAGAGTCGGCTGGATTCAAAAGAGGCGACATCATTTTGCGCATCGACGGCGAAGATTTGGAGGCGGATGCGAAAACGGTCAATCAAGTCGTGAACAAGATCAAAGCGTCGGCGAATAAAAAACTGGACGTCGTCGTCAGTCGAAAAGGTGAAATAGTAAAGTTGAACTTGATTCCAGATGAGACGCCAAAGACTTTAGAAGGGAGAGTAGGCACGAGACTGGAGGCAAACTCGGTGTTGTATAAGAAAATGGCAAAAGGTCCCGTGGATTCCATCAAGTTAGCCTCGAAAGAGTTTGGCAGATTGTTCACTCTCGTCGGTAAATCGTTGACTGGATTAGTCACCAATTTCAGCCAGTCGAAAGACCAAGTTTCTGGTCCGTTAGCCATCGTTGCCGTCGGCGCGGAGGTTGTCAGGAAAGACATCTCCGGCTTGTTCCAGTTTGGCGCGGTTATAAACATCAACTTAGCCATCGTCAACTTGCTCCCGTTGCCGGCTTTAGACGGTGGATTTTTGTTGTTGTTAATCATCGAAGCTATTCGAGGTAAGAAAATGCAAAAGGAGACGGAGCAATCCATCACCGGTGCCGGCGTACTTTTCTTATTGATCAGCGGCGGAGTTTTAATCACGAGAGACTTGACTGATTTCGCCGTCAAAGCGTTTGGCTTAGATTTGTAAGTAGAGCGTGGCAGAAATAAAGATTTAGACTACTGTGTAATAATTAATTTTGATACCAAAACAAATATAAAGCTACCTAATAGAGATACCAAGTATGGCAGGAACTCTCTTTTAAATGTACATGTTCGTTTTCCTCTCTTGTCTCATAATTTCTCTAGAGTCTCTCTTGGAAACGCCTTCCGCCACCTCTCTTTGTCGTCGAACCGTGTACAACTGCGCAACCTTCTTTCTCAAAATGTCAAAGTGATGTCCTTTAAACGCCTTTCTCGTCGATTGCTTCACTCTCAACGAGTACAACATTTTCTTCGTCGCCGCAACTTCCGCCAAGATTTGTTCGTTGGACATGTTCGCAAACTCAGACGCTTTCGTATACTTCAAACCGGTAAATTCGTCCGCAGCAGCTTCTTCTTTTTTGTCGTCCCCATCGGCAGCGCGAACCGTAAAGGCAGCGTTTGCGCGTTTCGGTTGTTGGGATTGTCGTCTAAACGAAGTCGTGGTGCTCAATCGCGCGGTCTGTTTTATGATGATACAATAAGTGAGGGAGAAGAAGGGATAAGTTTGACGAAATTTGCAAAGGAGGAGAGAGCGAGAGAGACCCAAACACGGATAAAACGCCGTCATCATCCATCGCCGACCACCGCGTGTTTTATTACGAGGTCGGCTTTAAACGAAACAATCGAGTTCGAATACGCACGAAAACAGTTTTTCCGCGCGCGTTCTGCACGCCACGTCCACTCAAAACCCATCGCATCGAGCAAGAACTCCGCCCTTTTTTCTCTCTTTCTCGCGAATGCGCGCTAAAAAATCCTCTTCAGGTTTTAAAGAGAGAAGAGGGAAATCCGCCCACTCGAATTTGAGAGAAGAAGGCAAAAAAAAATGAAAGACGCGAAAGACGTACCGATGAAACCGTCGCGGAAGTGGATAAAGTAAACATGTTCGCGCGTTAATTTTGTGTTCGTTACTTCTAATAAGAGCAGAAAATAAGAGCTCGTCGCTGTCTTCTTCTACACGTTTCTAGTGAGGAATTCCGCTAAAATCACTTTGAGAAAAAATGGCATGCAAAAAAAAAACAAAGAGCAAGAAAAAGCAGCCAACAAGCAGCCTTATCTGGTTATTCTCGTTATTCTCTCTTTACTTTTTATACACGAACCTATTACTCTACGTTTAATACTACTATAATAATGTTCTCCGTTACCAGCACTACTACTACTACTCAAGCCGCCTTGCGCGTTACTGCGAAGCCGACGACGTCGTCCAAGAGAGGCGCGTTGCAAGTCGTCGCCAACGCCAAAGTCGACGCGTGCGACAAGAATTCCATCATCGTTTCCCCGTCCATCTTGTCGGCGAACTTTGCGACTTTAGGTGCGGAAGTGCAAGCGGTGGACAAAGCCGGCGCGGAATGGATTCACATCGATGTTATGGATGGTCGATTTGTGCCGAACATCACCATTGGCCCGTTGGTTGTTGATGCTTTGAGACCAGTCACGGACAAGGTTTTGGATACGCACTTGATGATCGTGGAACCGGAGTTGAGAGTGGCGGACTTTGCGAAAGCGGGGTCGGACATCATCTCCGTCCACGCCGAAGGCGCGAGTACCATTCACTTGCACAGAACTATCGGTCAAATCAAGGACTTGGGTTGCAAAGCGGGCGTCGTGTTGAACCCGGGAACCCCGATTACGTGCTTGGAGTACATCATCGACTTCGTCGACTTGATTTTGGTCATGTCCGTCAACCCGGGCTTCGGCGGTCAATCGTTTATTGAATCGCAAGTGCAAAAGATCAAAGAGATTAAGGCGTTGTGCAACAAGCACAACGTCAACCCGTGGATTGAAGTCGACGGGGGCGTCTCTCCGGCCAACGCGTACAAGGTCATCGATGCCGGGGCGAACGCCTTGGTCGCCGGTTCCGCCGTCTTCAACTCTCCGGATTACGCCGCCGCCATCGCTGGCATCAAGGCGTCCAAGAAGCCGTAAGTCTTCACGTAATATCATAGATTATATATATATGCATACTTTTTGTATAACTATTTATAACGACTGTATATTCAGGGAAGGAGAAATGGAAGGACGGAAACGCTGGTCCTCGTATCTGCAAGATTACGTTTAGAAAAAAACGGAGAGAAAGAGATATGAAAAACTCTCTTCTGGGAGAGAGCAAAGAGAGGAATTTAGAACAAAAATGTAATTCACACTTCGGCACTAATAGTACGCCCACCAAACACTATCGCTCGTATTTATACACGAATGAGAAGAAGAGCGGCGGCGGCGGCTGCTGCTGCGCGTGTTCGTGGTCATCTCACCTCGGGAAGAAGAAAACGAGAAGTCCAACTCACGGGGAACTTTCATCGCCTTTTTTTCAACAGCAACAAACGAAGATTCCTGAACAACTTGCGTCCACTCGCGAGGGAAGGCGAGAACAGTAATAATGAATTCGACGTCGTCGTCGTCGGTGGTGGTCACGCCGGCACCGAAGCCGCGGCTGCCGCGAACCGTCGAGGCAGTCGAGTCGCGCTGATAACTCCACAACCCGTGAAATCCATCGGGGAAATGTCCTGCAACCCATCCATTGGTGGTTTAGGCAAAGGCACTCTGGTGAGAGAAATCGACGCGTTGGACGGATTAATGGCAAAGGCGGCAGATCTGTCCGGAATTCAATTTCGAGTGTTGAATTCGAGCAAAGGTAAAGCGGTTCGAGGTGTCCGCGCGCAGATGGATCGAGAGTTGTATAAGAAACACATGCAAAAGTTAGTGGGCGAGTTGCCGAACGTGACCGTGGTGGACGCCTGCGTGAGCGGGCTGTTGATTGACGAGAGAGGAGAGGAAAAGAGTAGTAGTAGTAGTAGTAGTAGTAGTAGAAATAGTAGTAATAATACTAGTGATAGGAGTGATGTAAGTAAAACGTGCAAAGGAGTTCGATTGGAAGATGGGACGTCGGTGTTTGCCAAAGCGGTCGTGATAACGACCGGGACGTTTCTGAGAGGCGTGCTTCACTTGGGAGGCGGCGAGAAAGTATTTAACGCCGGGAGGATATCTTCCAACGTCACGGAACGGGCGGATAATTTAGCTTCGACGGCCTCGTCCTCGTTGGCGGATTCGTTGTACGGGTTGAATTTGAGAATGGGAAGATTACGAACCGGGACGCCGCCGAGGTTGAGAAAATCCACCATTGACTTTACTCGGTGCGAAGAGCAAAAAGGAGACGATGTTCCGGAACCTTTTTCCTTTTATAACTTATCGTTATCGTCTACAAAAAGACCTTGGATGCCGTCGCAAGAGCAAGTATCGTGCCACAGCACGAGCACGAATGCGGAGACGGAAAAAATGATAATGTCACATCCAAACTACGCGGATGAAAATCTCGCGACTGGTCCGCGCTATTGTCCATCGATCGAATCAAAAGTCAGACGGTTTCCGAATCGCGACCACGTTGTGTGGCTCGAACCCGAAGGATTGACGAGTGATATCATATACCCAGCTGGTATTTCGAATTCACTTCCAAAAGGAACGCAGTTGGATATGCTCCGTTCGATACCCGGTTTAGAAAACGTCGAAATGCTTCGTCCGGGATACGCTGTTGAATACGATTACGTGGATCCGAGAGAGCTCAGACGAACTTTAGAGGTTCAAAAAGTGAAAGGTTTATATCTCGCTGGGCAAATTAACGGAACAACAGGGTACGAAGAAGCCGCCGCGCAAGGCGTCTTGGCTGGCGCCAACGCCGCCGACCGCGACTCTCCGCTCGAATTGTCTCGAGACTCGAGTTACCTCGGCGTCTTAGCGGACGATTTAACAACTCGAGGTGCGACAGAACCGTATAGAATGTTTTCGAGTCGAGTGGAGCGCCGATTATCAATTCGTGGCGACAACGCGGACATTCGGTTAACGAAAATCGGTCGCAAATGTGGACTCGTTTCGGATGAGCGATATCAGCTCGCCACGGAGAGAGAAAATCTGAGTAAAAGAGCGATTCATCTTTTGAAAAATACAAATGGATTCCGGCAACAGGCAAAGCAGTGGATACATTTGGGGTGCACGAGATGTCCAGACGCTCGACACGGGCGTTTGATTTCTCCGGCTGAGGTTATTCAAAGCGGTGAGGAGATTGGGAACATCATAAACGCGCTTTCGCAAATGGTGTCCAACACGAAAGCGGAGAAAGAGAACAGCATTTACGACGAAGAGAAAGAGACCGAAACTGCTTTACGCGAGCTTTTGGACATAACCGAAAGAGATGTCTCGGCTTTAGAACTCGCCTCGACGGATTTGTATTACGAAAATTACATCAAGCGTCAATCCAAAGACGTCTCGGACATGAAGAAGGACGAAACGTTGATCATTCCAGACGATATAAACTATGACGACGTGTTTGGATTATCCGCGGAGGACAAAGAGAAACTTGCGAGCGTTCGACCGGAAACGCTCGGTCACGCCGGTAGAATTCAAGGCGTCTCGCAAAGCGCGATGTTAAGTTTACTGCGATATTGCCAAAAGAAGGATCGTTACGACGAACGCCAGAAGGAGAAGAAAGTGTTTATCAATAAATAAAAACGCGCGTCATAATTTCGTATTAAAATATCACAGCTGACTAACGAAAACGCCATCTACAACGTTCAGCGCTGTAAGCGCTTTATCTCTAGACTCCCCAGCTAATCCACTGGATACCTCTTTTCTCACGATATCCAACTCTTTTCGAGCGTTTTCCACCTGATCTTTCGTTAAAACTTTATCCAAAGCTTTATCCGGACCGGCGGCGAAGCCTAATTTCGCTTTCGAGACTCCAGCGTACTTCAACGCCGTTTGCATATCTATCAACCCAGTCTTCGCTCCAACTGGTTTCCCAGCCTCAAATAACATCAACGTCGGAAAACCGCTCACCCCGTACGCTCTCGCGTAATCCGTGTACTTATCCACGTTCATTCTCGCGATGGTTGTCTCGTTCCCATACTTCCTCAACTCGTTCGGCAACTCGTTCCAAATCGGTTCCAACTTTTGGCAGAAAGGGCACCACGGCGCATAAAACTCAACGAAAACGTTCGGGGTTGGGTTCTCCGCGTCCCCGGAAACGTACTCTTTGAAATTTTCCGGCGTCAACTCGACGACGTTTTGCAACGACGTCTTCGCTCTCGTGGCTGTTTTCGGCACGAAAGACGTCACGGCTGCTTCAGCATTTTCTGTAAAAGGCGTCATCGTTATTACCGCTGCTGCTGCTGCTGCTGCTGCTCCAAGAACCGCCGTTCGTCTTCTCGTCGTCGCATATTTGTTTTCACCACCACAGTCGTCCGAATCGTCGTCTATTTCCTCATCCTCGCTCACGAAGCAGAGAGAGGAGGAGGAAGATTTTGATGAACAACAAAAGGCACCCGAGCGCTGCCTCATATAGGAAGAATAATAAAGTTCCTTCTTTTTATTCTTCTTCTTCTTTGTCTTCGAAGACAAAGAAGAAGAAGAAGGATGACGATGATGACGATCAGAGATGGCGTAATACTGCTGCTGGTACTGGTTAAGAAGAGCGCTGCTAAAACTCATATTTAGGATATATATCGTTGTTGTTCTATTCACTCAAAGTAGTAATGTGGGGAGAGAGAGAAGAGAAGAGTTTTGGTTCTGTTCTGCCTCTTTCTCTGTTTTTTTCTACCTTTTTTTCACAAAATTCCATATGATAAAATTTTCGTTCCCGCGAAAAACAAGAAAAGGGGAAGAGAAAAACTGTTGTAATTCCTCCTTTTTTTTGACGCATTATCATCGCATATATACAAAAAATCATCTCTAAAGAGTGTGTTTGTTGTTGTTGTTGTACTCCCTCTCACAACTCTCTCTCTCTCAACTGCTGTTATTAAATCTTCTTCGGCGAGAGACACTCGCGCGTTTTGAAAGAAGATAATAGTAAAAGAAAGTGAACATTATAATTGTAATCCACTCACGGCTGGGGGGTTATTAAAAAAAAAGAGAGAAAAAGCGCGCGCTTTAATTCTCTCTCTCTTCTTCGCTTGAAAAATGATGGCAACAACACTATCATCATCATCATCATCGTCGTCGTCGTCAATGCTTTTAACACGACCACG
>Ga0257106_1000408_pt1 | contig 25847 bp, 13 predicted proteins | sample LP_taG_3_FD_190177 | JGI IMG/M metagenome (GOLD analysis project Ga0257106, IMG submission 190177) | Marine microbial communities from Northeast Subartic Pacific Ocean, Canada - LP_J_2011_P26_10m | ecosystem: Environmental > Aquatic > Marine > Oceanic | place: Canada: Northeast Subartic Pacific...
TAGGGGCGGACACTGAAAATCGGCCGATTGCAGATCGTCGAATTTGGCGGCGCCGCCCAGTGCGATGGATAGAGGGCGTCTAACTGATAATCAAAGAGTCTGGGTTCGTGGAAATCGATCCGGATTTCGTAAAGTTATGGCTTCGCGAAGCCTCGGTTTTTTTCTAGTGGTGTTTGGTAACACGTATTTTCGAGGCTGGAAAATGTTGAAAATCGCGCCGTGTACACCCGCGTTTTCTTTTGTATGTTGCGTGAGGCGCCGCCTTGCGTCGATCGAGCCAAAAATCTTGGGTGTACACGGCCGGGAAGTCGACCTACGCGTCTCCGGCGTTTCAGAGACCCCAGGCGGAATTTGAGGTAATTATCTTCTGTCCGAGCTTCATTGTCCGCCCCTACTCAAGGCCGTCCGAGCACGGCGTGGACGGCCAGAGACGCACCGCTTCTCGGCGCTCAAATCGTGCTTCGTCGTACGAGGCATTTGGTAGGAGGCGGCCGCAGACACACCCCCAAACCGACGAGGCGGCCCTCGACCGCCCCCACATCGCAAAAGCATGTCAGCGCCCTGGTACGAGGACGCGGGGAACCGGAGCGCCATGCAGAGCGAGATCCACCTCAACGCGGACCGCGCCGGGGAGAACCTGATGGTGTCCGAGGACCGGCGCACGGTGACGCAGACGGGGAACACGCAGCACTTCGACGGGGCGTGGATCCTCGCGTCGGGCCCCGGGTCCGCGGGGCTGACGCGCGGCCGGTGGGTCTGCACGTTCACGGTGAAGCGGCGGCGGCGGTGGATGGCCGTGGGCTTCGCCATGGACAGCATCAAGCTGAACAAGCCCATCAACCGGAACAACATCTTCGTCTACGCGTCGACGGGCTCCTGCAAGGCCAACGAGCACGTCCGCGACTTCGACGCGGACCGCGACGGCGACGGCGACACGGGCGCCAACTCCGCGTGGTCCGCGTTCGGCTGCACCTACAAGGCCGGCGACGTCATCAAGGCCTACCTGGACCTGGAGGACGGCACGCTGGGCTTCGCGTGCAACGCGGGCCCGGCGAAGGAGGCGTACGCGCGGCTGCGGTCGACGACGCTCTTCCCGGCCATCTACGTGTCGGGCAACCTCGACGCGGTGGAATTCGACTGCCGGAAGCTCGTGGACCCCATCGAGAACCCGAGCTTCCTCCGCTTCCTCGACGCGGACCCCGCCGACGACCTCGGCGTCGACGCGGTGACGTTCGTCGTCGGCGGCCGCCGCATCCGCGCGCACAAGTTCGTGCTCGCGGCGCGGTCCGAGTACTTCCGCGCCATGCTCAACACGCGGCGGCTCCGCGCGGCGCGCGCCGACGGCGAGGGCGACGCGCCCGACGACGAGGTCCAGGTCGTCGGCGCGGACTACGACACGTTCGCGACGGTGCTCCGCTTCATCTACTCGGGCGGCGACGCGCCCATCCCGCCCGAGTCCGTCGTCGACATCTTCAAGCTCGCCTCCGAGTACACGCTCCGCACGCTCGCCGTCAAGTGCCTCGACATCATGTGCGACAGCGTCACGGTCGAGAACGCGCTCTCCATCTTCTCGCTCTCCGAGGCGCACCTCCCGCTCACGGACCGCCTCAAGGCCAAGTGCGTCGAGGTCATCCGCGACAACGTCAAGGAGGTGTCCCAGTCGCCGTCCTTCGCCGACCTCTGCACGGACCCGGAGCTCGTCAAGCAGCTCATCGTGCCCCTCGCGAGCCCGCCGAGGAAGCGCGCGCGGACCTGCGACTCCGCGGACTGAGCCCGGCGCCGGCCCTTTCCCCCCCGCCTCCCTAGTCCCGTTACCACCCTGGCGCTCGCGCGCGCTTCTGCTCGACTCGACCGGGTCGCGGCGCCGGCCCTCCCCGCCGGTCTTCCTACTTCCGTTACCCCGGCGGCGCTCACGCGAGCTTCTGCTTGAGGACCGAGTAGAGCAAGACGCCGGCGATGGCGACGGCCGTGCCGACGGCCGTCGCGAGGTTCATGGGCTCCTGGAAGACGACGAGCGCCGCGAGGATGACGACGACGCGCTTGAGCGTGTTGCCCACGGCGAGCGTCACCGGGTGGACGCGCGCGAGGGCGAGGTACATGACCTCGTTGTTGAGGTAGTGGAAGAGGCCGCTGCAGGCGAGGCTCGCGGCGAGGCCCGGCGACGCGACGCCGGCGACGGCGTCCGCGAAGCCCGGGAGCTCGAGCGCGAGCGCGACGGGCGCGACGAGCAGCAGCGCGCCGAGCGTGACGACGCCGAAGAGGGACGGCGCGCCGAGCGCCGCGAGCACGGAGCCCGGCGCCCTCATGGCGTTCTTCGAGCAGACCGCGCGGAACGCGAAGCAGAGGTTCGACGCCATCGCCGCGGCGAACGACAGCGGGTTGAAGCTCAGGTCCGTCGCCACGGCGCCGCCGACGCCGCCGATGACGGGCAGCAGGGACGCGTAGACGCCCAGCGGCAGGACCTCGCCGTTGACGCCCGCGTTCACCGCCGCGCTGAACAGCGGCTCGAGCGCCTTGATGACGTGCGTCGAGCTGACCGCGCCCGCGCCGAGGCTCACGACCGTAGCCGCCTGGCCCGCGCCGTGGGCGGCGGCGATGGGGAGGGCCGCCTTCACCGCGGCGCCGAGGTCCGCCGGCCCCGCGCGGAGGCCCGCGGCCCAGACGCCGAGCGAGTACAGGCCGCCGACGGCGAGCTGCGCCGTCGCGACGAGCCACGGCAGCTTGACGACCTTGAGCACCTTCTTGTTGAGCACGTTGTAGTAGACGTTGAGCGCGTACCAGAGCGCGAAGACGGCGCCGACCTCGAGCCGCTTCGCGAGGCCCGCGTCCAGGGCGCCGCCCGCGGCGACGGCATGAAGAGGGTTTGTTTTGGGTGCGCGCAGCGCCGTCTTCGTCGGCGCGCACGCACGGCTGCGCGGCGCCTCGATGGACGAGGCGACGCTCAAGGCGGCGAGGAGCAAGGCGGTGCGGTGCTGCATGGCGGTCGAGCGGCGCGTTGCAATGCGCCTGGCGCAAGGTCAAGGCGGCGAGCTTTGCCAGAGCTCGTCGACATTGAGGCACCGAAGAGGTTGACGACAACTCCTCCCGGGCAGCTTCACGGCATCAAGGTCTAGAATCAAGCCTCCAACTTTTCAATCTGCCCAGCCCTCGGGGAACCGACGCTGCTAGCAACGCACTGGGCATGGCCGGCGGCCGGCCCGCGGCGGGTGCGGATGACGGCGGCGGCGGCGCGACGGCGGCGCGGCGGCGGCTGCCCTACGCTGCCGCGCTCTGCGCCTTTGCGCTCGCCGGCGGCGCCGCCGTGCGCCTTCAACGGCCGGTCGGCCTGGGCAGCCCTGCGTCGGCGCCGCGGTCCTCGCGCGGCGCGTCGTCCCCCGGCGGGGCGGACCGCGCCGCGCGACGGCCGGCGAGAGCCGCGGCGCGGCGCTCCGCCGCGCGGCTCGACCGCGACGGCGGCGGCGGCGACGACGGCCCGTCGCCGCTCGACGAGATCGAGGTCATTAGCACGGAGGCCCCGACGCTGGCGCCGAGCAACTGCAGCCTCTCCTACAGCGCATTCGCGGAATCGCTCGAGACGGAGGTCTACGGGTCCTGCCCCTGGAACGCCGCGGCCGCGACGGCCGGGGAGCAGCTGTGGTTCGAGGACTGCCTCGCGGTGCTCAACGGCACCATCGCCCAGTGCGCCTTCCAGGGCTGCGCGACCTGCGGCCACTACGCGACCTGCGGCGACCTCGAGGCGTCGCCGGCACCCTACGCGGACTGCGTCACGTGCCCCGACGGCTACGAGGTCGACGTCGTCTACGAGGACTGCTCCGGCGCGTGCGTCCTCGAGGGCTTCGCCGTGAACCCGGCGGCGACGTGCCTCTGCGCGGCGGAGATGTCCGCGGCGCTCCTCTTCGACGACGGCGCCGTCGGGGCCGCGACCTGCGCGCCGAGCGTCGCGCCGACGGCCTTCGACGGCAGCACCGACGTGACGTACTTCGCCACGTCGGCCGTCGCGCTCGACGGCATCACGCCGGACGCCATCACCTACGACGCCGGCGCCGTCGCCGACATCGAGGCGGCGCTGGTCATCGCGCTGGCGCCCTACGTCAACGGGTCCGCCTTCGTCACGTCCCTGACGGCGTCGTCGGCGAATGCTTCGACCTTAATCGGCTTCGACTTCTACCACTGGGCGTCCGTGGCGGGCGACGGCGGCGACGCGGAATTGGCGAACGCGTCCGCGGCGTTCGCGTCGGACTACTACGACGCCGCGACGACGGCCGTCTACGTCGGCGCGCTCGAGGACGCGCTCGCCGCGGCCGCGACGACGGCTACGGTCAAAGCCGCGACCGTCGACGTGATGACGAGCCTCGAGGCCCTCGACACCACGACCGTGACCTGGGCCCGGGGCCAGGATCTCGAAACGGACTCGACCGCCGACGTGGCGACGGCGCTCGAGGTCGTCGTGAGCTCCGCGCTCGTCTTCTCGGGCGTCGACAGCGACACGTTCAACGACGACGTCGACGCGGTCGCGGAGTTCAAGGACGTCATCGCCGCGCTCTGGCCCAACGTCACGGCGGACTACGTCTACGAGGTGTCGGCGTCCCTCGACGGGAGCCTCGCGTCCATCGCCTACTCGTTCTACGACTACTTCTGGCTCGCGAGCGACGCGGCGGCCGACGACGCGGCGGCCGCGGCCGCGGCCTACGTCGCGGCCTACGCGGCGACGGTCGTCGAGGCCGCGACGTCGGGCGACCTCCAGACCCTCGTGGACGACGCCACGGCGGGCCGCCGGCGCTTATCGTCGACGGCCTTCGACGGCGCGCGAGTGTCCGCGAACGAGACCGCGGCGGCCGCCGCGGACACGACGTCGGACTACAGCCTGCTCAACGGCGGCGGCGGCCCCACGGCCGCCCCGACGTCCGTGCCCGCCAGCGGGCCCACGGGGGCGCCCACGCCCCCGCCGACCTACGAGCCGACCTACAACCCGTCCTACGCGCCGTCGACGTACGAGCCGTCGTCGATGCCGACGGAGACGCCCACGTACGCGCCGAGCTACGTCCCCACGGACGGCGCCTGCGACGCGGACTACTGCTGGGCCGACGAGACCGTGGCCGAGTTCGGCTGCAGCGACAACACGCACGTCTTCCCCGTGCAGATCATGCGCCTCTCCGACGACGACGAGCACTACAGCGTTTTGGAGCTCGAGTACGAGGAGGGCAACTACGACCTCATGTACGACATCGAGTACTTCGACGGCCACATCAACGCCGCGGCCATGTTCGTCACGGCGTCCGAGGACGCCTTCTTCTCCTTTGCTTCCTTCGGGGGCTACCTCTGCCGCTTCGACGAGTCGCACGCGGTCTGCTTCGCGACGCCTTTGGCGAGCGACAGCCCGAACGCGGCGGCGATCATCGGCAACACCTACTACTACGCGAAGAACTTTGGGAACAACATCCAGAATTCTCATATTTATTGGGTCGGCGACATCCACACGGACCGGCCCGACTTCCACGACGGCCACGAGTTCACGATGAGCCCCGAGCTCTACAAGAGCTCCGTGCTCGACTTCGTCGCCGTGGAGGAGTACGGCGCGGAGATGATCGTCGACATGTACGACGAGGACGGGACCTACCTCATCGGCATCGCGTTGGGCTACGAGGTCGTCGTCGTCCACGTGAACCGCGCGACTCTGAAGCCGGACAAGTACGCGGTCCTCGACGCGGTCGTCGACTGGGGCGACGCCGACGACCACTCCGACGACGACAACTCCTTCGGGGCGGCCTTCGCCTACAAGCTCCTGCGCCACGCGGACCTCTACGCGAGCTACCGCCTCTTCTTCGCGTCGAACGAGGGCTACGGCATCATGGAGCTCGCGACGGGCTTCGAGATCCCGGACGACTGCTGGAACGAGGGCGACGACGTCGAAAACCACGCCAAGTGCGACGCGACGGTGGCGCTCAACTACCTGGGGCCCTCGGAGCCGACGCACTACAACGACGGCCTCAACTGCCCGAACGGCGACTTCTCGGGCGTCCTCGCGCCGACGGCCGCGCCGACGGAGGAGCCCTGCACGGGCCGCCTCTGCTGGGACGACGTCACGGTGGACGAGTTCGACTGCGAGACGAACTACAACCCCGTGCAGGTCATGCGCTACGACGACGCGTCGCTCTACGGCGCCTACGAGCTCAACTTCGACGACGGCGCGTACCACCTGCTCTACGAGCTCGACTACTTCGACGGCCACATCAACGCCGTGGCGTTGTACGACGGGGGCAAGCAGGGCTACTACGCCATGGGGAGCTTCGGCGGCTACCTGTGCCGCTTCGACGCGGCGGCGAAGGTCTGCTTCGACGACGCGCTCGAGTTCTCGTCGCCGAACGTCGGCGCGATCGTCGACAAGCGGTACTACTACGCCAAGAACCTCGGCGAGGCGGACGACAACGGCGAGATCTTCTGGGTGGACCTGATCCACACCGACGAGCCCGAGTTCTACGCCGACTCGGCCTTTGCCGTCGCGCCGTCGCTGTACGACGGCGCGGTCCTGGACTTCTCCGGCGTCGAGGAGGACGGCGACGAGCTCTTCGACGATCGCTACGCCGACGCGGGCTACCTCGTGGGCCTCTCGACGGACTTTGAGCTGCTCGTGGTCCACCTGAGCGGCCAGAGTGGCTATCCCGACGCGTACGCGGTCTTCGACAGCCAGGTCGACTTCGACGGCTTCGACCCGGCGGACGACGACACGGGCGGCTTCGGCGCGTCCTTCGTCTACAACGCGAACGGCGACACGAAGATCTACTTCACGGCGAATTCGGGCCAGGGCCTCTTCGAGCTCGCGCTGCCCGTCGCCGTGCCCGATTCATGCTGGAACGCGGGCTTCGACACGGACGCCCACGGCGTCTGCGACGTCGTCGTCGGCATCCGGCGCGTGTCCGCGTCGGCGCCGACGAACTACAACGACGGCATGAACTGCCCCGAGTTCTTCGAGGCCGCGCCGTCGACGGAGCCGACGCCCGAGCCCACGACGCCGCCGGAGCCGACGCAGACGCCGAGCCTGTGCCCGACCTACGCGCCGTCCGTCTCCGCCGCGCCGACCGCCGAGCCCACGATCCGGGCGACGCTCAAGGCGACGACGGTGCCGACGTCGGCGCCGACGTCCGAGGCCGCCGCGCGCTGGTCCGACGCGTCCATCGACGTCTTCGACTGCGAGGCGTACCAGGAGCCCATCCAGGTCCTGAAGTACGACGGCGCGGACACCTACACCGTCCGCGAGCTCGACATCGACACGGGCGTCTATTCCGAGGTCGAGGACCTCTCGTGGTTCGACGGCCACATCAACGCGGCGGCCATCTTCACGGGCGGCGATCCGACGGACCTGGGGTCGTCGAACTACGCCATGGCGTCCTTCGGCGGCTACCTCTGCCGCTTCGACACGTCGTCGAAGGTCTGCTTCGACACGCCGCTCGAGTACGAGTCGCCGAACGTCGGCGCGATCGTCGGCACGAACTACTACTACGCCAAGAACGTCGGCCGCGACGGCGGCGAGGGCTTCTACTACGTCGGGGAGATCAACGGCGACGCGCCCTTCTTCTACGAGGACGCGACGTTTGGCGTCTCGGAGGACCTGTACACCGGCGCGGTGCTCGACGTCGCGGCGGTCGAGGAGCACGACGGCGACACCAAGGTCATCGACGGCGAGGGCGGCCGCGGCTACCTCGTGGGCCTCGGCGGCGACTACGAGCTCCTCGTCGTGCGCCTGGGCGAGGAGACGGGCGAGCCCGAGGCCTACGCCGTGTTGGAATCGAGCGTCGAATGGGGCGACGACCTCGAGTCCTACGACGACGGCGAGACGTCCTTCGGCGCGGCCTACGCCTACCTCGACATCGTGGGCTCCGAGTACGCGACGCGCGCGTTCTTCAGCAGCAACACGGGCGCGGGCATGTTCGAGCTCGAGTTCCCGATCTACGTGCCCAAGACGTGCTGGAACGAGGGCTTCTCCTACGACGACCACGAGGTCTGCTCGAACACGGTGTCGCTCGCCTACGTGGGGCCCTCGGAGGCGACGAGCTCGAACGACGGCATGAACTGCCCGATCTCCCTGGACCTCACGTCGTCGACGGCCGCGCCGACGGCGCCGCCGGACCCGACGCCGGCGCCGTCCCTCGCGCCGTCGACGGCGCTCCCGAGCGGCGCGCCGACGCACCCGTCGCCCATGCCCTCGGCGCCGCCGTCGACGCCGCCGACGCCGTACCCGTCCCTCGGCCCGGACGCGTGCGGCGACGGCGAGGTGCTGACGTCGCTGCGCTTCTTCCCCGACGTGGCCGACTGGACGGGCGTGACCATCACGGCCTACAACGCGACGAGCGGGCCGACGAGCGCCAACGCGCTCGACGTCGACGCGTTCGTCGCCGCGGGCACCGACCGCGTGTACAAGTGCGCCGAGGCGACGTCGTGCGTGCTGCTCGAGTTCGCCTTCCCGGACGCGGCGACGGCCGGCGACCTCGCCTACGAGGCCACGGCGCCCGACGAGGAGGTCTACGTCAGTTTCGAGTACGGCGAGGCCGTCCAGTACTTCTCCTACTGCCTCGAGGACGGCGCCATCGCGCGCGCGCCCACGTCGGCCCCGACGGCGTCCCACCCGCCGACGCCCCCGCCCTCGGCGCCGCCGACGGGCGCGCCGGCGCCGCGGCCCACGCGGCCCCCGACGTCGGCGCCGACGACGTCCGCGCCGACGGCCGCGCCGACGGCCGCGCCGTCGACGGCCGCGCCGTCCGCGCCGCCGTCGCCCTCTCCCTCGGAGGCGCCGACGACGTCCGCGCCGTCGACGGAGGCGCCGACGCGCAGTCCCATCGTGTCCGCGCCGCCCACGGAGACCTTCCTGCCCACCGCGGCGCCGACGTACACCGTCGCGCCGACGGCCGCGCCGACGCTCAGCTGCCCCGAGGGCGGCCAGTGGGTGCTCAGCACATCGGGCATCACCTGCGCGACGGAGTGCGCCGACCGCTACACGCGCACGTCCAACGCCATCCACGACGCCGTCGTGTCCGAGGTCGACACGGTCGACGAGGTCTCGGCCCTCGTCGACGACCTCAGCGGCGGGCTCATCACCTGCTCCGAGGAGCTCTCCGTGATCAGCGGCCTCGCCTACGCGCCCTACGTCGACTTCGAGTACGTCGACGAGTACGGGGACCCGTCCTGCGGCGCCCACTTCCGCCGGTCCGAGTTCAACGTCGACACGACGCCGCCGACGGACACGTACGTCCTCTGCTACTGCTGCGGCGAGATGCCGAGCCCCGCGCCGACGACGACGCCGCCGAGCGCCCGGCCGTCCAAGATCCCGACGGCCGCGCCGTCGGAGGCGCCGACGACGGCGAAGCCGTCCACGGTCGCGCCGACGGACATGCCGCTCGTGTCGGAGCCGCCGACGACGACGCCCGCGCCGTCGCCGGCGCCCACGGCCACGGCGGCGCCCACGGCGGCGCCGACGGCGGCCTGCCAGGACACGGCGAACTGGATCGTCTCCGACGATCTGTCCTGCGTCGACGCGTGCGAGGCGCGCGGCGCGTACACGGACGACGGCATCCGGAAGTCGGCCTGGTCCCAGGTCGACAAGCTGCGCGAGCTGGGCGAGCTCGTCTACGAGCTGACGGGCGTCGAATGCTCCTACGTCAGCTCCGAGGTCACGGACGACCCCAACGCGCCCTACTTTGAATACGACGCGGACAACGAGGGCAGCAACAAGTACGCGTGCTACGCCAAGGACGGGGGGGACGTCGGCAACGACGCGCCGTCGGAGGGCATGTACCTCCTCTGCTACTGCTGCGGCGAGCTGCCGACGCCGGCGCCGTCCTACCCGCCCACGGACGCGCCGACGCTCGAGCCCTCCACCAGCCACCCGACGTACGCGCCGACGGTCTCGCTCGCGCCGACGACCTACGAGCACTGGTTCGAGAACACCTACTCCTACTCCTACACGCACGCGCCGTCCTACGACCCCACGGTCTACACGTCCCTGGCGCCGACGACGTCGGAGACCGTCTCCGGCTACTACGTCGTCTACGTCTACTACGACTTCGGCGTCGACGCCGACGACGAGGGCGACGCCGCGGCCTTTGGGGAGACCGTCGTCGGCGTGTCCGACATCGTCGTGGGGACGGAGGAGGTGACGCTCGACCTGACGACCACGGACGACGCGAACGCGGACGACGCGCGGCGCCTCGAGGAGGCGGACGGCGGCGACGACGGCGACGACTACGTCGCGTCGGCCTACGCGGGCGTCGCCACCGTCGTCGTGTCGGCCGAGTACCACGAATCCACGGACGCCGCCGCGAAGATCGCCGAGGCCATGACCGCGGCCCTCGAGGACGGCTCCTTCATCGACCTCTTCATCGACGAGGTGAGGGCCACGGGCGGCGCGCTCGCGGAGCTCAGCGACGAGGAGCTCGAGGCCGGCGTCCGCGTCGACGCGACGCTCGCTGCGCTGAACAGCACGTCGGCCTGGTACCCGCCGCCGACGGGCGCGCCGTCCTACCCGCCGACCTACGCGCCGTCCGCGCCGTCGTACGCGCCGAGCCCGATGCCGTCGCCCGCGCCGTCGACGACGCCGACGACGGCGAAGCCCTCGGCGCGGCCGACGACGGCGACGCCGTCGGCCGCGCCCTCGGTGTCGCCGCCGCCGTCGGCCGCGCCCACGGTCGCCTGCGACGACGCGAAGACGTGGGTCCCGAGCGGCGAGCTCACGTGCGAGGCCGCGTGCGAGGCCGTCGGGACCTACACGAGCCCGGCCATCGCCATGTCGGGCGCCGGGCGCGTCGACACCCTGGACGAGCTGAACGCCGTCGTGCTGGACGCGATGGGCATCGAGTGCGACGCGGCGACGTCCTACATCTCCGCGGAGCCTTTCGCCCCGTACGTCGACGAGGACGCGAAGACGTGCGTCGGCAAGGAGGTCGGCGCGCCCTTCGCAAACGACGCGCCCGAGGACGGCAAGACGTTGCTCTGCTACTGCTGCGGCGAGCTGCCGACGGCCGCGCCGACGTTTTCGCCGTCGTCGGACACGGGCACGGTCGGCGTCGCCGCCGACGAGGACGACGACGACGTGTCGACGGCGTCGGCCGGGTCCTCGGACTCGAACGGCGCGGACACGGCGTCCATGAGCGGCCTGAACCTCGTCATCGGCATCGCGATCCTCTGCCTCTTCCTGGGTGTGCTGGGCATCGGCTGCTACCAGTACCTCGCGAAGAAGAAGGCCTCCAAGGCCGGCGACGCCGACGACCTCAAGTTCGACGGCGACCTCAGCGTCGACGTCGAGGACGGCGCGCTCGGGAGCAGCGACCGGGGCTCCGCGCGGCCGCCGCCGACGGACGACGACAAGAGCGTCGCGAGCAGCCAGCTCGACAGCGACGTATTCTTCAACCGCCTCATGCAGGACACGTCCAGCGACGGCGGCGTGCCGCCGACGCCGTCCGGGGAAGAATCGAAATACGCGGACGAGGACGACCGCCCGAGCGACGTCGCCGACGACGAGTGGGACGCGATGCTCAACGACGTCGACGACGAGGAGTCGACGGAGACGTGGAACGAGGACCTGAGCTCCATGCTCCTCTTCAAGCTCGCCAAGGCCGACGGCAACCCCGAGGGCTTCGCGACGCGCGCGAACTTGGCGAACAAGCTCCACGGGCGGCCCGACCTCGTCGACATGCTCGGCCTCCGCGGCATCCTGGGCGACGAGATCGACTTCCTCCTGCGCACGGTCGAGTCCGCCGACGGCACGGACCTCGTGTCGCGGTCCCAGTTCCTCAAGGTGCTGGAGCAGTTCCGCAAGGACTCCGCGGCCAGGGCGGGCCCGCTCCAGCTCGAGGACGCACCGCCGACCATGCCGCCGGCGCCGCCGGGCGCCGGCGACGCGCAGCAGGTCGACGTCGGCGACCGCCTCCCGGCGCCGCCGGACCAGGGCGGCGCGCCGCTCGCCGCGGAGGTCGCGCCGCGCGTCGTCCGCGAGCGGAACCCGCTCCGCGGGGGCGCGCGGAAGCCGCTCCCGCCGCCGGCCGGGGGCGAGTGGAGCCCCACCTGCATGTTCGAGCCCAAGTACGAGACGCCGGGCCACGGGTTCCGGCCCCGCGCGGGCGACGCCGCGCGGCCGCCGCCGTCGTCGTCGTCGAGGCGCAAGGCGAAGCCCGCGCCGCCCGCGACGGCGCCGCCGCGCCGCGGCGGCCGCCGGAGCGCGTCGCCCCAGGCGCCCCAGTACGTCTCCGGCCGGGACTGGTCCATCGGCGACTCCCACATCATCGCGCCCGAGGATGTGGACGAGATCCTCGACCGGAGCGTCGTCTGAGCGCGGCGGCCGCGCGCCTCCCCTGTCCCCCGGCGCCGTCGTCCCCAAGTCCCCCGGCGCGGATCTAACCCGGTTCGCTGTCCCTTCTTCGTCGTGGGGTGGCGCGAGGGGCGTCTCGGCTTGGGTTCGATGCTTGGGTTGCGGACATCGCTTCTTCAATACAGCTGTAACTTAACTTGAAATGTTGTCGCCGTCTTTGTTGCAATTTTCACACACCTCGAGGTGGCGATGTGCCGGGGTATTCCACCGCTGGAGCACGATGGGTGCGCCACAATCTCCGCGAACGCAGGCGCAGAAAGGTGCGCAGACACCCATGGAACTGCCTTGCAACGCGACGCTGCGGAGAAGAGCGCCACGACGTCGGACGCGCGCGCCGCCAATGCCTTGCAACCCGACGCCATCACGCCGCTCAACTGGTGGGCCATGGGCGTGGTCTTCATGATCCAGATCAGCGAGGCGCTCAACGCCACGGTCCTGTTTCCCTTCGTCGTGTTCATGCTGCGGGATTTTGGCGTGAGCGAGCGGCGCGTCGGCTTCTGGAGCGGCGTGCTCGGCGCGTCGTTCTTCGCGGCGCAGGTCGTGAGCAGCTACTCCTGGGGCCGCGCCGCGGATTTCTACGGCTGCAAGCGCTGCCTCGTGCTGGGCTCCGTGGGCACGACGCTGAGCTCCGTCGCCTTCGCGCTGTCGCGGAGCGTCGCCTGGGCGTTGGGCGCGCGCCTGCTCTGCGGCCTGCTCAACGGCAACATCGGCGTCATGAAGTCGTACCTCACGCAGATGACCGACGAGAGCAACCGGCCCACGGCCTTTGCGGTCATGCCGCTGGGTTTCGGACTGGGCATTGTCAGCGCCTCCTCGCTCGGCGGCGCGCTCGCGCGGCCCGCGGACTCGTGGCCGCGCGCGTTCTCCGCGCGGTTCTGGCGCGCGTTCCCCTACGCGCTGCCGCTGCTGGTCTGCGCCGCGTTCCAGCTCCTCACCGTCGTCGCGGCGCAGCTCCTGATCGAGGACGATTCGGCGGCCCCGGCGACGAAGAAGTACGCGTCCGTCGACGCCGACGAGGACGTCGACGAGGAACCGGAGGCGGCGCGCGTCCCCGTCTGGAGGCGGCGCGGGCCCGTTCTGGCGTGCTTGTCGTACGCGTCCATGGCCGGCGGTCAGATTCTGTTCGACGAGCTCTTCCCGCTCTACGCGCGGGGCTGCGCGGGCTGGACGGCGGAGACCATAGGCACGTTCCTCTCGGCGACGGGGACGAGCGTCTTCGTCGGCGCCGCGGTCGCGCCGCGCTTCATCCGGCGGACGAGTCTGCGATTTACTTTTTTCGCCATGAACTTTTTGAACGTGCCCCTCGGCATGACCATCCCCGTGCTGCCGCGGACGTGGCCGATGTTGTTCACGGCGTATTTCGGGGCCCGGGTCATACAGACGACCGCGTTCACGGCGGTCATGATCATCGTCAATTCGAGCGCGCCGACGGGCGACATCGGTGCGGTCAACGGCATGGGTCAGTCCATGGCGGCCTTCATGCGCGCGCTCGGCCCGCTCCTCGGCGGATCCCTGTGGTCGAGCGCGCTCGCGGCGCGGCGGGACGCGGAAAGCGACGCGACGGAGCAGAAGTGCCCCGGGGCTTTTACGCTCCTCCCGTACGGTGCGCGCGCGGCCATGGTCAGCGTCGCCCTCTGCACGGGCGCGGGCCTCTACGCGGCCCGAGGAACGGACGACGAGCCCGCGGCGCGCTCGCCGTCGGACGGCGGCGACGTCGACGAGGCCGCGGCCTTTTCGCCGTCGCTGGGCGAGCCCGAGGTGGAGATGGTCTAGCAATTCGGTTAGCACGCGCAGCCCGACGGTTGCTCGTCGGGGACGTCGCCGGCGTCCGGGAGGAAGTGGTCGCCGCCCTCGTGGTGCGCGACGACCGCGTCCAGGTGGACGAGCATGGCCTCGCCCTCGTGGCTGTCGTCCGGGTGCCGCACGAAGGAGGGCTTCGCCTTGCCCATGCTGTCCTTGAAGAACTTGTGGGCCCGCTCCGTGTTCACGGGCGACGCGGCGTCGCCGACCTCCTTGGCGAGGAGGCCGATGTGGTCCTTCATGGACTCGTGCTTCTTGAGCGCGTGGCGCCGCGCGTTCTTGCGCTCGACGTTGTAGCGCCCGACGCCCGTGTACTTGCACGCGATGGGGTCGTTGATGTAGGGGTTGAAGGGCTGGAGGATCATGGCGACGGGCACGAGCACATAGTGGTTCAGCCGCGAGAACGCGAAGATGAGCAGGAAGCAGCCGCTCTCGTTGCCGGCCTTGAGCAGGAACGACACGTTCGCCAGGAAGAGCAGGATCAGCGCCGCCCAGATCGTCGCGTTCGAGAAGGTCATCATTTGGCCGACCCAGTCCATGAGCTTCCGCTCGTAGGGGTTCCGCGAGCCCTTGTCGAAGACGTAGCAGGGGCAGACGATGGCGTAGAAGAGGAGGCGGTCCAGCGCCATGACGGGCAGCGTCACCGTGCCGCAGGTCACGGCGTACTCGCGCATGAGCTCCCCGAAGGGCACGGAGGACCCGTTGCACCGCGCGTCGACGCCGAGCGCCGCGGCCGCGCTCACGGACAGGAACAGCGTCGCGGCGAGCGTCACCAGCTCCTTGCCGACGAGCTGGTGCGTCGAGCAGGGGTAGTCCGGGTCGCGGTAGCAGAACTGGAGCAGGGGGTGCGTGTTGCAGAGGTGGTAGACGAAGTCGTTGCGGAACCCCCGGCCCCAGAAGCAGCGGCCGCTCGTCAGGCCGATGCGCTTCAGGTAGCAGACGCGCTGGTGGGCGATGTCCTTGACGAACTCGCACCACTCCTCCTCGCTGATCTGCTTGTCGTCGTTCGGGTCGAGCTCGCGGAACATCCGCAGGAACTGGTCCCGGTCCTCCATGGACCGGATCAGCGACAGCAGGACGAAGTTGTTCGTCGACCGCAACAGGCGCACGACGTAGGGCGACTTCGACGCCGCGAGCAGCTCCTCGACGGACACGTTGCCGTTGCGGTCCGCGTCGAGCATGTTGAAGACGTCGAGCGTCTCGCGGACCTGGATCGTCGCCGTCGCGTTGCACGTCAGCGCGTGCGAGTGGGCGTTCCAGTCCTCGTCGGCGCCGTCCTCGCCCTGCTCCAACGTCTTCAGGGCCTTGGACGGCGACGGATCCGCGCCCTGGGCCTCCATCTCCTTGAGGAGCGCGCTCTCCTCCTTCTCCTCCTGGTTTAGCATGGCGATGTCGCTGAGCAGCGAGCTCTGGTGCTCCGGCAGGCGCGGCCGGCTGCCGCCGAAGGTCGAACTGCCCGTCGCGCCGTAGTTCATGGCTGCGACGGCTCGAGACGGTTGGCTGCCTACCTCGCCGTAACCATCACGTGAGCACACCCCAGCAAAGATTTTTCATCAAGAAAAATAGCGTCACGACGGTGAAGTCGACGGTGACGTGCGGGCCTTACGGAAGTCCTTACGGCGCGTTCGCGGGCGGCAGGGCCCAGGGCTTGAGCCCGAGGTCGAGGTCCGCGTCGTTCTCGAGGCGGTCGACCGTGAACTGGTTGCGGAAGAGGAGGACGGGCCGCTGGAAGACGTCCTCCGCGAAGAAGACGCCCGTGAGCGCGCCCTCGCCGCGCGCGCGGTCGACGACGGCCCAGGCGTCCTCGGGCGAAAGCTCGGGCTGGGCCCAGCGCGCGATGGTGTAGGAGACGCGCTCGATGGCGCAGGCGACGCCGTACTCGCCCTGCATGCGGTCGACGACGACCTCGAACTGGAGCTCGCCGACGGCCGCGAGGAGCGGGTCCTCGCCGTCGCCGGAGCCGCGCTGCTTGAGGCGCTGGACGGCGCCCTCGGCCAGGAGCTGGTCCACGCCCTTCTGAAAGGACTTCTTCGACGCGCCGACCTCACTGGGCCGCAGGTAGCCGAAGCACTCGGGCGAGAAAGACGGGATGGGCTCGAACGCGACGGCGGCCGCGCCGCTGTGGAGCGCGTCGCCGATCTGGAACAGGCCCCCCGCCGGGTTGTTCAGGCCGATGATGTCGCCGGGGAAGGCGTCCTGGATCGTGTCCTTGCCGGACCCGAAGAGCATCGCCGCGGTCGCGAGCGTGAGCGGCCGCCCCGTGCGCGCGTGCGTGACCTTCATGCCCTTGGTGAACTTGCCGGAGACGATGCGCACGTAGGCCATGCAGTCGCGGTGCTTCGGATCCAGGTTCGCCTGCATCTTGAAGACGTAGCCCGCGAACTCGTCGCTCGTCGGCGCGAGCTGCTGCTTCTCCTCCTCGGCCTTCTTCGCGCGCAGCGTCCGCGGCGCGGGCCGCGACCCCAGGGAGATGAACTCGTCGAGGAAGGGCTCGACGCCGGCGTCGCTCATGGCCGACCCGAAGTAGACCGCGGTCATCGCGCCCGTCTTCAGGAGCTCGTCGTCGAGCGCGGGCGTCAGCTCGGCGATCATCTCGCGGTCCTCCGCGAGCTGGGCGACGAGCTCCTCGTCGCCGACGGCCGCGGCCACGGCGGCCTCGTCGGCGTAGTCGATCTTGGTGACGCTCGCCTTGTCGCCGCGGGCGCCCCGCTCGTAGATCCAGACCTGGTCGGACTCGACGTCGAGCACGCCCCGGAACCGCTCGCCGTCGCCGATGGGCCAGGTGCGCACGGCCGTCTCCAGCCCGAACTCCGAGGCGATCTCGTCCAGGACCTCCCAGGGCGACATGGCCGGGCGGTCGAGCTTGTTGACGAACGTGAACACGGGCAGCCGCGACCGCTGCGCGACGCCGAAAAGCTTCCGCGTCTGCGGCTCGAGGCCCTTGCCGCCGTCGACGAGCATGACGGCGTTGTCCGCGGCGCTCAGCGTGCGGTACGTGTCCTCGCTAAAGTCCGCGTGGCCCGGCGTGTCCATCAAATTCACGCGCGACGCGCCGTACTCGAACGTGAGGCACGTGGAAGAGATCGAGATGCCGCGCTCGCGCTCCATCTTGAGGAAGTCGGACGTCGACGACCGCCCGTTGGCCCGCGCCTTGACCATGCCCGCCTGCTGGATCGCGTCGCCGTAGAGCAGCAGCTTCTCCGTGAGCGTCGTCTTGCCCGCGTCGGGGTGGCTGATGATCGCCAGGTTCCGCCGGCGCTCGATCTCCTCCGCCGGGGCGGCGTTGGAATGTAATCGCGTGCTGCAGCGCGACGGCTTTTGAGCCAGGCGCAGAGCCTGCGGAGCCAGGCGCAGAGCCTGCGCACTGACGAGCAGCGCTATCGCGAACTTCGTCAGACCCATCGTCAATCGTCAAACCTCAGACCTCGCTTCAACATGAACAACTTGACGTTAGCCATCCCTACCGACACCGCGCGAGGACGAGCGCGATGGTGGCCGCGAGCACTGCCACGGTCGGGTAGAACGCGTCGGCGACGCGGCACGCGAACTCGAAGCCCTGGATCATCTGCTCCTTCGAGTTGATACGCGGGTAAGGCACCTTCGGACAGTCCGCGACGTCGAGAAATTCGCACAGGGGGGCCCATCCTTGCTTCGCGTTGAAGACCAGCAGTTGGTCCGGCGGCACCGTCCGCTCGACCTCGAGGCGCCACGCCTCGTACGCCCGCGTGCTCGACTCGACCGTCGCGGCGCCGTCCTCTCCGAACTCGATGCCGAGGCGCTGGTAGATCTCTGACGCCATGGCCGTGAGATCGCGGAACCCGGCGACGAAGCGAAACGGCGCGCGAGCCATGTTCCTGGGCCCGGGCACGCGGATCGCGGATCCGATCGTCGCCCGAAAGCTCTCCGTCCACGCCTCGGCGGAGTCCCGAACGGTGAGGATCACGCGCGCGCTCGCGTTGTGCGCGAGAAGCTGCTTGTAGAACATGCACATGGGCCAGTCCACTGTGGCGTTGAATCCGTTGCTGCTGAGGAGGTCCGCGAGCTCGGCGCCGTCGGTCATCGGGCCGCGCATGTACTCGTTGATCGCGCCGCCGTGGAAAGCCTTGAACGCCTCCTCCATGTGGTAGGACCGGTAGCCGATGATGCGGAGGGCCTCCCGCAAGCTATCGGTGCCCGTGCGGCCGAAGCCGGCCCCGACGACCATGAGGTCCTGCGGCTCCACCTCGGCGTCCTTGACGAGGCCGAACTCGCGGCTCACTGCCTTGGTCATGCGCTGGACGCGCTGAAATATTGTCCCCGACGCGACGCACGTGCTTGCAAACGCGACCAGAATGAGGCGCTGGAGCATGGCCATGGTGGAAGCCTCTCGACGGCTTGGCCAGCTCACATGTGCTGCGACTTCATCATGGCTTCAGCGTAGACAGCATGTTCTTCCAAGTTAAAAGGTTTTATGCAGCGCATAAAACAAAAGGAAGCCCGGGGCCCGCTGGCGCGACGTCGTCGATCACCGGCGGGCGTACTCGGCGAGGGGCTCGTAGAGCTTGCTGTCCGCGAGGCGCGCGGCGACGGCCTCGTCGACGGGGGCCCACTCGGCGTCGGTGAGGTGGTTCTTCCAGTCGCCGATCTCGCCCTTGCGCGTGGCCATGTGGTTGCCGGCCATGGACGAGAAGGAGACGGCGGCCGCGAGCGCGTCGCGCTTCGCGGGCGGCAGCGGGCACCGCAGGAACGCGGCGATGCGCTCGAGCTCCGCGGGCAGGTCGAGCTTGAGGCGCTCGTAGTAGACCACGAGGCAGCGGCCCTTCGCGATGAGCGGCGCGGCGACGCGCTCCGCCTCGTTGACGTAGGTGAAGAAGGAGCCGTAGGGGTTCGGGCTGTCGGGCGCGCAGAAGCGCGCGATGGAGCCCGGCCCGTGCTCGTTGCCGAGCCAGCCGTCCTTCGCCTCGCCGCGGAAGAAGTGCAGGGACGCGCACATGTCCTTGGGGTTGCGGAGCACCAAAACCAGCCGGCCCTGGCCGTGCTCCGGGTCCGCGAGCTTCGCCGGCAGGTGCCGCCCCGGGAAGTGCGTCGTGAACAGGCGCGGCTCCGGCAACGCGACGAGGTCCGCGTAGGAGAGGAAGCCACCCATGAACGAGGGGAACCACGGCGTCGTCATGGGCAGCGCGTCGGGGTAGCTGCGGCGGCGCGCGTCGGGTCGCGCGGGACGAACGACCGGGCGGGGAGGCGCTCGCGCGCGGGACGCGCTGCGGGCGCCGCGGCGCGCATGTTGCCCTTGAGCACGCGCCGGAGCATGTCCGAGGACGGCTCGACCGCTTCGCCCGCGTCGTCGAGGCCGTGGAGCATGAGCGCGAGAATCTTGTGGACCCACGTCGTGCCCGCCTTCATGGGCGACGCGAGGATCACGTCGTCGGCGCGCGTCTCGAGCGCCTCGAACGCCTCGGCCGCCTCGTCGTTGAAGAAGGGGGGCACCGGCAGGTCCTTCCAGCGCCGCCCGCAGGCGTGGTCCGCCTTGACCTTGGCCTTGAGCGCGGCGGCCGTCGTCAAATTGCCGTCCATCTTGTCGCACTGCTTGGATTGGAAGATGCCCATGCTTGCTGAATGGTTGGAAGGCACTGCGTCGCGCCGACGAGGTGAGTCAGGGCAGCCTTTCCAAGAGTGAACTCGTGTCGTGATTGTATCAGTGTGAATCCGCTTCAACGTCGACATCATCATGCAGCTTTTACTAGTCCTCGGCGCGCTCCGGCGCCTCCTCGCTGCTGCGCCGCAACCAGCCGCCGACGCGGCCCGCGACGCGGGCCACGAGGCCCGGCGCCTCCGCCGCGGACGGGTCCGGCGGCGCCGCCGCGGGCTCAGGATCCGCTGCGGACTTCGCGCGCGGCTGCGGCCGCGCTCGAGTAAAGGGAGGCGTCGCGCCCATTCCCATAGAAGCCGGCGAGCACCGCAAGACTGCCCCCGCGCGCATCGAGCTGCCGCACAATCGAGAGGAAGTGTCGCATCTGCTTGATTCGGTAGTCGCAGCACGGGCTCCCCGTGGGCCGCCCGACCGTCGCCTCGGCGCGCCGGAACAGGTCGAGGCACCGCGGCCGGTCGGCCGGCACGCCCGGGGCGCCGACCAGGAGGAGACGGCTGAGCTCGCCCATGGCGTCGCCGTTGCCCCGGTCGCAGGAGATCCCCCAGAGGGCGGCCGCGTCGGTCCAGCGGTCCTGATTCCGGCAGTGCAGCCCGACGTTAAAGTGGAAATCGCCGTGCGGATCGAGCTGCGGCTCGCCGCACCCGAGCTCGTACGCGCGCAACGCGAGGGACCTGTCCATGGTGTCTGCTCGATCGAGGATGTCGTAGAGAAGTTCCTTTGCGTTTTTGTAGCACCTGCCGGCGTCGTACCAGTCGTTCAGCACCGCGTGCGGGGCGCGTCCGTGCCGCGCGAGGCGGAGGTCGGCGGCGGCGACGCAGAGCTCGCAGGCGACGGACGTCTTCTGGTCTCCCTTCTGCCGGCACTTGGCGGCCCGACGGAGCAGCTGCCCTTCGAGCGCGATCACCTTGACGGCGCGCGCGAGGGCTCGGTCGTCGACGCTCTTGAGCATGTCGACGACGAAGTCGTACGGCGCGCCGAACGTCGTGCGGTGCGACTTCGCGAGCTTGCCGATCGCCGCGTCCAGGGGGTCGCGCCCGTCCGTCAGGTCCGCGAAGGCGTCGTCGTCGCGGTCCGCCGCGCCGCCGAGCGCCGCGACGCGCGGCCGCTCCGCCTTCGCGCGCTTCTCCGCGGCGACGAGGCGCGCCGCCGCGCGCCGCCGCTCGGCCGCGTCGTCGCCGCGGCCGAGCGCGTCGAGCGCGGCGGCCGCGCGCAGGTGCGCCTTCGCGAAGGTCGCGTCGACGTCGAGCGCCCGCTCGGCGTCCGCGAGCGCGGCCTCGTGGTCCGCTTGCTTGTGCCGGACCAGGGACCGGTTGGACAGGCACGCGGCCATGACGCTCTCGTTCGCGGAGCGGTGCGCCTCCGCGACGCCGTCCCAGACGCCGACGGCGCTGGAGTAGTGAGCGAGGGCGCCGTCGAGGTCGCCGTCCTTGAAGTGGCGGTCGCCGAGCATCTTCTGGTACTGGAAGCGGCTGTGCGCGTCGTCCGAAACGTGATTCGGCGTGATCCGACAAAAGGCCGAGGTGTTGCTGATCGTGTCCGCGCCGCTCTCGAGGATTGCCGCGTCCGCGTCGGCGGCGGCGCGCTCGGCGCGCGCGGCCTCCGCCTTCGCCGCGCGGAGCGCCTTGCACGTCGCCTTGTGCCGCGGCCAGAACTCGCGCTGGCACTCGGCGCCGCAGAACGCGACGGTCAGGCACCCGGCGCACTGCTTGTTGCTCTTGTCGTAGGCGCCGCAGTTCGCGCAGACGCGCGTCGCGCGCCGGGCGCGCCACTCGCGGGCGATCTCGTGGCCGCCGTCCGCCGCGCGCTCGAACCAGCGCGCGGCCTCGGCGTCGGCGCCGCGGTCCTCGCAGAGGCGCCCGAGGGCGTACTGGGCGCCCGCGTGGCCCTGCGCCGCCGCCTGGGCGAACAAGCGCGAGGCCTCCGGCTTGTTCGGCTCGTTCGCCGCCTGGCCGACTAGATGGAGCCGGTCCACGGCCGAAGGCGAGCGCATGTACGCCTCGCCGAATTGGAACTGGGCCTCCGCCTCGCCGGCGAACGCGCGCTGCGCGACCGGCCCGAGCGCTTCCGACATCCGGTGGCCGACGAACGAACGCCCGTCGGGGCCCACCTCTGGGGGCCGGGCGGCGTTCATGTAGGGCTCAGCGTCTTGGCGCAGCGCATCGTCTGTGATTTCAGGCGCGCTCGGCGTGTCCACGGACCAGTTCGGTGTCGGCGGCGCGGTCGCCGCGCTGGCCGGCTTCCGCGACTTCTTTCCTTTCTTACCCATGTCGACGCACGAATGCCTCCCAGCAACGACGCGCAGGCAGGACGCTCAGGATGGACTCACCTCGCGCCGCAGCCTCTAAGGTAAACACGCTTCATCATTGATCATCGTGCAACTTGAACTTCGAGAGCGCTCCCGCAGGCGCGCAACCCGAGGTCTACATCATAAGTCGACGAACTCCTCGGCGGTCGCCGCCTCGGGTCCGTGCGCGAAGGGATCCGGGGCGAAGGGGTCGGCCTCGGGCGTCGCCTCCTGGAGCTCGAAGACGTCGACGTCGACGACGACGTCGCCGTTCGCCGCGGCCTTCTCCTTGGACGCGGCGGCGCTGCGCTGGCGGAGGTCGCGGATGCGCTCGCCGGGGACGCGGTCGTCGAAGCGCGGCGGCGGCGTCTCGCGCCAGACGGGCACGGCCGCGACGGCGTCGCCGGCGCCGTCGGGCGCGTGGGCGCTCGCGACGACGTAGGCCGGCGGCAGCGGCGCCTCGCGCGACGGCGTGCGGTAGGGCGCGCGGCGCACGAGGACCGCGTCGAGCCCGCAATCCACAAAACCCGGCGGCGGCCGGAGCGCCTCGCGCGCGTAGACGGCGCCCGTCGCGTCGCGCCGCTCGACGGCGGAGAAGTAGAGGCGGTACTCGCCCGTGCGGTCGTTGGCGCAGCCGCGGACGACGAGCAGCGCGCCGTCGGCCTTGACCTTGTGCATGGCCGCGCCGCGCGCGACGGACGTGACCGCGCTCAGCGCGCCGCCGAGCACGAAGCCCGCGGCGAGGGGCGTGCAGAGCGCGCCGAACGTGATGGCCGCGAGCCGCGTCGACACCGTGGCCACGTTGGGCTGGAGCGCCGGGTCGAAGACGTCGACGCTCGCCGTGAACCAGACGGCGCCGACGCCGTGCTCGTTCCGCGCGTTCCACGTCTCGCCCGAGAGCAGCGGCTCGTCGTTCCAGTGGAGCGGCGTCAGCTGGGACAGGATGACGCCGAGGGGCAGCGGCGTCTCGTTCCGCACGGACAGGCCCGCGCCCATGTTCGAACGAGGAGCGCTGGCGGCGTTTGACGGCGCGCCGGCGGTTGTTCCGCGCGCCGCGCGCTCCAGACGGCGCTCGTGTTGAGGCTGCCCAGTCGTGGCGCTCGGAGCCCAGCCTTCAGCATGGCAATTTGAAAGGAACCTTTGACATAATTCCCACACCACTTCGACCCACTTCGGAAGATGATGGTGGACACGCCCGAGCTCTAAGGAGGTCTCCGTGCTTTACGCGCTTCCCCAATCCTTGAGAACAACAAGCGATGAGCACCCTCGAGGAGGCCCGGGCGAAGATCCGGGAGCGGCCGCCCTTCGAGATCCAGAACCTCCACCTGCTCAAGGAGAAGCGCAGCGGGGCGACGTTCGCGACGGCCTACATGAACGCGCGGGACCCCAACTACCTCAAGGGCAGCTTCCGGCCCCAGAACCTCCACCTCCTCACGACGAAGCGCGCCGAGGCGACCTTCGGGCGGACCGTGCTCGCGCACGCGGAGCACTTCGCGCTCGAGGACGGCGACGACGCGGCCGACGACGGCCCGCCGGACGCCGAGCCGCTGACGCCGCCGCCGCCCGCCATCGAGGCCGCGGCGTCACCGCCGGCCGGCGACGACGCCGCGGCGACGGTCGCGGACGAGGCCGCGCCCGCGGAGGAGGACCCCGACGACCAGGAGTAGGGCGCCGCGCCTAAAAGGTCGTTAGAAGACGACGTAGCCGCCCGGCGCCTGGGGGCTGCCCGGCGTCGTCATCAGGGGCACGGCGAGCTCGCGGGAGATCGCGTGCATGCGCGGCTCGAGCTCGCGGAGCACGTCGGGCGGCGCGACGAGCTCGGCCGTGTAGATGAAGCGCGGGTCGCGGTTCCGCCCGCGGCGGAACTCGCTCTGCTTGAGGCGGAGCGCGACGCAGTGGCGCACGTCCTCGGGCACGCCGGACGCGAAGCAGTGGAGGTAGACGCGCGGCGCCTCGGGCAACAGCGGCATCGCGTTGTCGCCCTCGAAGGTCGTGTAGGCCTCCGGCGGGAGCACGTCGACGTTGGCGACGCGCGCGTGCACCTCGTCGGCGACGCGCTTCGGCGTGAACTTGAGCAGGCAGAGCCGGCCGTCCGCGCGGAGCGCGTTCAGCGGCGAGTGGACCCAGACCTGGAGCGCCCAGGCCTCGCCGGCGAGGACGTCGCCGACGCCGCGGTCCATGCGCTCGTCCGGGCGGCCCAGGGCGTCGACGGTGGCGAAGGCGCAGGCGTCGCCCGGCGCCAGCGCGATGGACACGCCCGGGAACGCGGCGCCGTCGCGGTCCGCGCCCGAGACGCCCACCGCGGGCGCGGCGCCGTCGGCCTCGGCGACGTCGCGCGGCACGAGGCGCTTGAAGGATAGCTCGCCGCCGTCGCGCGCCGTCTCCAGGGCCACGTACAGACCCGCGCGGCGCGCCCAGGACCCGTCGGGCGCGCGGCGCGCCGCGTCCGCCGCGGGCCTCCGGAAGCCGCCGTCCGGGAAGTGGACGACGACGACTTCGACGTTCTCCGGCGCGCAGTCCGGGAAGCGCTCCAACGCTTTCGCGACGACGTCGGGCGCGTCGCCGTAGCGGAGCGACGCGACCGCGCAGCCGTCGGTCGCCCCGGGCGCGTCGAAGCGCCGAAAGTCGCTGCCGCAGTCCGCGGGGCCGTAGAGGCCCCGCGCCTTGGCGAGCGCGACGAGTTCGCGCCGGCGCTTCGCGGGCAGCCACTTGCGGAGGATCGTCGCGCGGTGCTTTGGAGGCGCGGGCGCCGCCCGCGACGCGTCTCTCACCGGCGGCAGCGGCAGCGACGCGCAGTCCTCGCGGTCCACGGAGCAGGCGGCGTCGCAGGCCTCGATCCACTCGACGAGCTTCGCGCGCTTCTGGTTCGACAGCAGCGTCCAGGCCTGGGGCGTCGGCTCGGGCGCGGCGACGAAGCGGTCCTCGGTGAAGAGCGTCTGTCCGCGCGCGGAGACCGTGAGCACGTGGGGGCCGACGTCCGCGGGGCGGCAGGCGACGGAGATGCAGGGCGGGCGCACGTCGTCGTTGGGCTCGACGTAGCCCTCGACGACGGTGCCGTTCGGGCCCGCGAGCTCGACGCGGACGGCCGCGAGGAAGGACGCGTCGCGCGCCTCGTCCTCGCCGACGCGCACGGACAGCACGACGGGCTCGAAGTCGTCGGGCTCCGCGCCCGGCAGCGGCGGCAGGCGCTTCTCGCTCCGCACGTCCCGGGGCGCCGTGCCCACCGCGAGGACGTCGCCGTCGCGGAGCGCGTCGCCGATCTCCGCGAGCGCGCTCAGCCGCACGCGCTTGGCCACGTAGGAGCCCCGCTGCAGCTCGAGGCGCGCGACGGTGAGCTCCAGACTGGGGTCGAGCTTCTTCGCCGCGTGCTTGCGGTGGAAGACGCGCGCGAGGTCGCCGAGCGTCTTCCGGAGCCAGAGGTCTTTGAGCGTGAACTTGCCCCGCTTCGCGGCGCCGCCGGTCTCGAGGTTCAGCGTCACCTTGATCGGGTCCGTGCGGTGCTGCTTCGCGTTCCCGGCGATGCGCTCGACGAACATGTCGTCGTGGTCGTCGTCGATGCCGTCGAACTTGCGGTAGTCCGTGACGTGCCGCTGGGCCCGCTTCGCCCGCTCCGCCTCGTCCTTGGCGACCTGGAGCCGATGGAAGTGGTCCGTGACTTCCGCGGGCGTCGGCTCGTCGACGTCGGCGTAGCTGACCGGCTCGTCGCCGGCGGCTTGAGGCATTAGCGGGCAAAATATGAGTATATGGGCACCATCGTCGTGAGAGGCGAGCGTGCAACG
>Ga0257106_1000409_pt1 | contig 25814 bp, 14 predicted proteins | sample LP_taG_3_FD_190177 | JGI IMG/M metagenome (GOLD analysis project Ga0257106, IMG submission 190177) | Marine microbial communities from Northeast Subartic Pacific Ocean, Canada - LP_J_2011_P26_10m | ecosystem: Environmental > Aquatic > Marine > Oceanic | place: Canada: Northeast Subartic Pacific...
GAGCGCGCGGGCGGCGCCGCGCCGCGGGAGGCCCGGGCGGTCCGCGGCGGCGACGGCCGCGGCCTCGGCCGCGGCGCGCGCCGCCGCGGCGTCCGACGCCGCGGCGATCTGGAGAGCCGCCGCCGCCGAGTCGTCGGGCCACGCGTTGGCGATGAGGCCGGGGTCGACGGCGACGGCGCCGCCGCGGCCGGCGACGGCGAGCGCGAAGCGGAGCGCGGCGACGCGCCGCGCGGGCGACGTCCCCGCGGGCAGCGCCGCGAGCTCCGCCGCCGCGGCCGCCTCGAAGGCCGCGAGGTCGCCCTCGTAGGGCCGCGCGGCCGCGTCCCGGAAGAGCCGCGCCGCCGCCGGCGCGCGCGCGTCCGCGGCGTCGAAGTCGTCGTCGAAGGCCGCGTCGCGACCGGCGCCGGCGAGCGCCCTCGTCGCCGCGTCGAGCACCGCGACGGCGCGCGCGTCGTCGACGGCCTCCAGAAGGCCCAGCGCGCCCGCGGCGTCGCCCGCGGCGAGCGACCGCGCCGTCCGCGCCGCGAGCAGCGCGCCGACGTAGCGCGACTCGCCCGGGAGCGCGTCGACGCGGCGCTCCGCGACGCGCTCCCTCGCGAGCGCGGCGGCGCGCGCCTCCGCGGCCGCGGCCGCGTCGCCGTCGCCGAGCGCGACCAGGAGCGCGTGCGCCTCGAGATGGACCGCGGGGCACCAGAGCGCCGGCGCGAGCACGGGCCGCACGAAGCGCGCCGCGCCGTCGCCCGCACCGCCGCGCTCGAGGAGCGCGCGGCAGGCCAGGAGGGACCCGTGCGCGCGGTTCGGGTCTAACGGCGACGGCCCGGGCTCGAGCAGCTCGAGCAGCGGCGTCCGCGGCGCGACGGCCGCGAGGCAGAGCGCGGCGGCGGGGCGCACGTGCGCGTCGGCGTCGCCGAGCGCGTCGCGCGCGAGCAGGGGCGCGTTCGCCGGCCCCCAGCCGACGCGCGCCATGAGCCGCAGCGCGAAGAACGTGCCCGTCGGGCCGTAGGTCGGCTCGAGCGCCGCGTCGAGGCCCGGGAAGGCCTCGAGGACGCCCCCGGCGGGCGCGCCGTCCTCGAAGTCCCGGTCCTCGGCGCGGAAGCGCCGCAGGACGCACGCGAAGGCCAACGTCGCGGCGGAGCGCACGTTCCAGTCCGCGTCGTCGGCCTTGGCGAGGACCACGGCCAGGAACGCGGCGTGGGGCGGCCGAGCGAGCTTCTTGAGCGCTCGCGGGCAGCGGTCGATGAGCGCCGCGAGCGCGTTCATCGCTCGCCGCGACTCCGCGGCGCGCGGCGACGCCGATCGCTCCAGGAGCTCGGCGACCGCGCGCGCCGCCAGAGCGGACGCGTCGCGGTCGCAGTCCTTCTCCGCGGCCAGGAGCGCGACGAAGACGCCACCGAGGCCCGACGAGCGGCGCAGCACACAGCGCGTGCCCGACGGCGCCGCGACGGCGGCCAGCGCGGCGTCCAGCCAGCGAGCGACGACGTCGGCGCCGCCGCGGCGTCGACCCCCGCCGTCGGCGGGCGCCCAGACGATGCCCGTCGCTCCCTTGGCGTAGCCCGCGAAGCGCATCCCGGGGGGCGGCGCGCGCTCGGAATACGCGCCGCCCGGCGCGCCGTCCGCCGCGAAGCCGCTTGCCAAGCGCTCCGCCTGCGCCCGCGCGGCCCCGGCGAGGAAGTCCGGCGCCGCGGTGTCCACGTTGGCTGTGCACCTCGGCTCGAACGCGGCGTCCGCGTCCGCGTCCGCGGCGGCGTCCGCGTCCGCGTCCGCGGCGTCCGCGTCCGCGTCGCCGTTTCTTCCGAGCAGCGCGGTCGCCGCGGACGTCAGCGCGGCCTGGGCCGCGGCGATGGCGCCGCTGTGGCGCGTGTGGAGCAGGACGCGGTCCAGCAGAGCGTCGCCGAGGCGTTCCAGGACGCCCGCGGGGGTCTCCGCGCGCCGCGCGACGGCGGCCGCCAGGGAACACGCCGCGCGCGTTCCGTGCCACGCGCCCTGGTCCCGCGCGTCCTCGTCGTCGTCGTCGGCGCCCTCGGCGTCCTCGCGCGGGAGGGCGGCCCCGAAGGCCGCGAGGCGTTTGGTCGCGATGGCGCCCAGGGCGTCGATCTCGTCCGCGCCTCCGAAGCCGTCGCCGACGAGGAGCGCCAGAGCCGCGGGCTGCGCGTCGTCGTTGATGAGCCGCCGGAAGAGCCCCGCGCGGCCCTGGCGCAGGGCGGCGAGGGCGACGCACTTGGCCGCCGCGTCGTCGGCGCGCAGGTCGCCCGTGGGGCCCCCGGCCTCCTCGGCCGCGGTCGCGACCGCCGGCGGCAGCCGCGGCGCGCGTTTCAGCAGCGAAAAGGCCGCGTCGCGCGTGCGGTCCCACGTCGACGTCAGAAGCGCGTGCGCCAGCGCGGCCGCGTGCGCGTGCTCGAGCGGCGCCGAGCTCTCGAGCTCTTCGAGGACCTGCGGCGGACGGATCGGAAGGCAATTCGCGCATAAAGACGCGGGGGTTCCGCGCCGCGACGGCCGCGTGCTCCGCGGCGCGGTCGCCGAGGGCGCCCACGGCCCTGTCCGTCAGGGCCGCGGCGGCGGGGCGCCACTTGGGCGCCGCGTCGCGGCGCCGCGCGAGGCGCCGCGCCGCGGCGACGACCGCCGGTCGGAGCGCGCCGTCGCGGAACGACGCCGCGAGGCGGTCCGCGAGCGCGTCGTAACGCTCGCCGCAGACCGCGCGGTGCTCGAAGACGCCGAGCGCGCCGACGCGCACGTCGTCGTCCGCGGCGTCGAGCGCCGCGGCCAGCGCGGCGTCGTCGAGGAGCGCGGCGCCGTCGAAGGCCTTGTACGCGACGGACGCCGCGCGGCAGGCGAGGACCCGCGCGCCGACGTTTTCGCCGAGCGCGGCGCCGAGGGCGGCGACGGCGCCGGGCTCGCTCCGCAGCAGCTCCGGGCCGAGGCGCTCGGCCGCGCCGTCGCGCGTCGCCGCGTCGCCGGAAGCCAAGCAATCAGCGAGGAAGGCCGCGCCGCCGCTCGCCGCGAGGCCGCCGCGGCTCCTCGCGAGCGCGACGGCGAGCGACGACGCCGCGCGCGCCGCGCCGGCGTCGCCGGCGACGCCCGGGAGCACGACGGCGCGCCACACATCCGCGCCCTCCGAGACGAGGCCGAGGCCCGCGGCGGCCTCGAGCGCCGCGCAGCGGCCGCGGAAGCAGCCGCCGGGCGCCGCCGCCGCGGCCTGGACCCAGGCGAGGTCGACGCCGAGCGCGCGCGACGCCTTGACGGCGGCCTCGAAGGCGGCCTTTGCGGCCGCGAAGAGCCTGGCGCCGCTACGAGTGAGGGGAAACGTTTCGCGCGAAAAAAGAGAACAAGGGACGCCGGCGGAACGCACAACCGCGCGGCGGGCTGGCGGAGCTGCCAGAGCGACGCCTCGGCGCAGGAGCGCAGCGCCGCGGCGGCGCCGGCGCGAAGGGGCGGCTTCGCGGCCGCGGCCGCGAGCGCGCTCATGCCCCGCTGCGCCTCGCGCCGCGCGTCCTCGTCCGGCGACCGCGCGGCGGCCACGAGCACGCGCGCCACGTCCTCCACCTCCGGCGCCGACGCCGCGGCCGCCGCGGCCGCGGCGACGCGCGCGCGCGGCGGCAGCGTCGCGTCGCGCCAGGCGCCGTCGCCCGCGAGGCACCGCGCGGCGAGCTGCAGCACGTCGCCGCGGCCGCTCGCGCGCAGGACGCCGCGCACGGCGCTCTCCAGGAGCGCGCCGTCCGCGCCGCCCGTGTGGCCGCGCGCGAGGCGCAGCGCCGCGAGCAGCGCGCGTCGGTCGCCGCCGCCGGCGACGACGCGCGCGAGCAGAACCTTCGCGCCGCTCTCGAAGGTCTCGCTCGCGCCCGCGCAGCGGAACTGCGCGGGACCGTCGTTGCGGCGCTCCGCGATGCAGCGCACGACGACGCCGTCGCTCTCGACCTCGAGGGCCGCGAGCAGCTCCTCGTCGCGGAGCTCGAAGAGGTGCGGCGGCAGCTCCGGCGGGCCCGCGGGCGGTTTCGTCAATTTGCGGCCTTTGACTTTCGTCGCCGTCATCGCGCTTCTCTGTGCAGCGATCTATCTGTGCGCAAAAGCGCTTCCCATGCCGCTCGCCGACTGCATCATTGGCTGCTTGACTTTTTGTGGCAACAGATCTCGGCATCGCTGGCCAAGCTTCGCGCGCCGCCACAGCCGATACCCGCCGCTCGAAACGATGGCGAATGCAGGCTAGTACCCAACACGCGCCGCACAACCCCGCCGAACCGCGCCATCCCAAAACCCCCGCGCGCCGCGGCCCGCCCGCCGCCTCGAAGCGCGCACGATTCGAACCGCTTCCTTAGGCGACTCCGCGGCGGACCCGAGCTCGTGGCGGAACTGGAGCCCCGTGTCGCCCTACCTCGCCAAGGACCCGCGGCCGGACCTGAGCCAGGGCATGAGCCTCAAGATGGTCGAGCTCATCGAGGAGAAGGCCGCCGAGGCCCAGAAGTGCGCGCTCGAGGCGGAGCGCCTGAGCGGCCTCGCGCAGAAGGCTTCGCAGGAGGCGCTCGCGGCCATCGAGCGCAAGGACCGCGAGACGGTCACGGAGAAGTGCAAGGAGGCCGAGCGCCTCGCCGCCGAGGCCAAGGAGGTCGAGGAGCAGTGCAAGGCCGCCTACGACGCGTGCAAGAAGGCGCGCGAGGACGCGCGCGCGGAGGCCGAGGCGTCGGCCCACGCGGAGTGAGGTGCTTCGCGCGTCTACTTAACTCGGCACGAGGTGCCCGCGGCTCGTCGACGACTGGCGCGGCAGCAGGCCCGGCACGTGCCGCGCGGGCCGCGCGTCCGTCATGAACGTTACGCTAGCTGGGCACGAGGTGCCCGCGGCTCGTCGACGACTGGCGCGGCAGCAGGCCCGGCACGTGCCGCGACGGGCGCGCGTCCGTCATGCCGAGGGCGACGTCGTGGTCCTTGCCGTGCGCGCCGGGCTTGCGCGGCGCCGTCGCCGCGGCCTCGACGGGGTCCGTCTCCGGCCGGGGCACGCCCGCGAGCGTGAAGCGCTTCGCGAGGTCGTCGCGCTCGTCGAGCTGCTCGTTCTCCGGCAGACACGTGTACTCCACGGACAGCAACCCCGCGTGGGGCACGCCCTTCTGGAGGTTGCCCTTGTAGCGCTTCACGTCCCAGGTCGTCGGCAGGTCCCAGCCGGGGATCGGCGGCGTCTCCGCGTCGCGCTGGAACTTGGCGTTGATGAAGTTGACGCCGTCCTCCGTCGCCGCCAGTTGCGTGAGCACGTGGCCCACCTTCCAGTGGTCCAGATGTTTAAAGTCGAGTTCGAAGTGCGTGTGCGGGTTCATGACGTCGAGCACGTTGAGCCAGCCCACGCGCTCGAGGAACCGGTAGTGGAGGTGTTTCGGGAGCCGCGCCATGCAATTCCAATAAAAGTTCTCCGGGTCGACGACGCGGGACAGCAGGTGCACGAAGAGGTCCATGAGGTAGTGGTGGTTCGGCAGGATCTCCACGGCGTCGGCGACGACGGCGCCGCGCCGCTGCCGCTCGTCGCCGTGGCCCTTGGCGATGGCGAGCGCGACGGCGGCGCCCGCGGCGTCGCCGCCGAGCGTCAGGTCGCCGCGGCGCTTCTTCTTGTCGCCGAAGACGTTCTTCCGCCGCTCGCGGTCCGCGCCGTTGCGCGACCCCGCCGTCGACGCGTTCTCCGCGTCCTGGGCCGCGTCGAAGTCCTTCCGCTTCTGCTTCATCTTGGCCTTTGTCGGCGTGACCTTCGCGTCCATCAAGTCCGCCATGGACGGCGCCGCGGAGCCGCGCCTTAGTCTGGCGTCCCTGGCCTTGGTCGCCGGCGCCAGGGACCGCGCCTGCTCCGCCGCGGGCGCCAGGTTCGGCGCGTCGGCCTCGTTCGCGGGCGACACGAGTTCCAGGAAGCAGTCGGCGACGTGGCGCGCCTGGCGGCACGTGAAGAAGAGCGCCGACGTCTTCGTGCGGAAGTTGAGCACCATCTTGCCCACGGACTCGGGCTCCGTGGGCACGTCCTCGGCCTCGTCCGCGGGCAGCCAGACGCACTGGCCCCGCTCCAGGTTCGGCGGCGGCAGCGCGTCGGGCAACCCGTGGACGTAGACCTCGAAATAATACACGTAGCACTGCGTCTCAGCGTGGGGGAGCGTCCGCGGCTTCGTGTAGGCGAAGGCCGTCTTCCGCCGCGTGCGCAGCACGCACCTCAAATCGCTCTCCGTCAAGGCCGCGACGGCCGCGGAGCCCCGGAGCCGCGATTTGAGCGCGCGCAGCACGGACCGCGCGGCCGTCTTCGCCGGCGAGAGCAGCACGGACCCCTCCTCGTCGACGCGGATGTCGCTCGTGACGAAGGACTCCACGAGCGGCAGCTCGCCCTTGCGGAGCGCCGCGGAGACGCGCTTCCGCAGCGAGCCCTGGACGCGGCGCGCCGCGCGGTTCAGCAGCGGGTCCTCGGCCGTCCGAATCTCGAATTTCGGGTTCGACGGCGCCGCCTCCTCCTCGTCACGCGCCCGCGTCTCCAGCCCCAGCGGCAGCGACGCGCGGCCCTTCTCGAAGTCCGCCGCGAAGTCGTCGTGGCGCGCCCGCGGCGAATTCGACGCCGGCGTCGAGTTCGCCGGCGACATGGAGTCCAAAGCCGCGTTCTTCCGCACCAGGGAGGCGAAGCCCGACCCCTTGAAGGGCGGCCGCCAGATGAGCACCTTCTCCTCGAGGAAGTGGGAGATGCGCGCGCGGACGACGTGGATCGTCCGTTTGACGTGTGGTCTCTTTTTCTTGCGGCCCGTCAGCGCGGGCACGAGGTCGCAGGCCCAGTGCGCCTCGCGGGCCTTGAGCTGGCGCAGCGCCGCGTCGAGCTCGCCCCGCGGCCACGTCTTCGCGGGCACGCGCCGCTTGTCGAGCCAGGCCTTGAAGCCGTCCGCGTCCGCGACCTCCGGCCCCTTGAAGGAGCCGGCCAGATCCCGGTCCTTGGGCCGGCCGGCGGCCCCGCCGGCCGTGCCGTAGGACGCGCGGCGGATGCGCTCCGCCGCGGGCGACTCGGCCGTGACGAGCTGCTTCGCGTCGCTTTTCAGCTGCTCCGCGACGGTTTTGGCGAAGAGCACGTCGGGCACGAGGCGCCCGACGGCCGGGTGCTTCTCGACGTAGGTCGCCGAGTAGCGCAACCCGCTCTTGAAGAGGAGCATGTTGAGCTTGAGGCCGCTCACGGGCGCGGCGTCCATCGGCGCGCGGAGGAAGCCAGCGTAGTCGCACTTGAGCTGGGCCTTGCCCTTGAGCGTCGGCGCGTCGGCGCCCGCGTCGCCGAAGGTCGCCGTGAGCGCCTCGATCTCCGCGCTGGAGATGGGCGCGCCGTTGAGCGTCGCGTTGCGGAAGCCGCGGTAGTCCGAGTGCTGCGACGTGCCGCCCCTATAGAGCTGCGACAGGTCGCCGCCCGCGCTCGCCGACACGGCAAAGGTCATGCCGCCGCCGTCGTCGCCGAAGTGGCCCCGCTGCTGCGCGACGAAGATCTGGTCCATCTGGACGAGCTTGCAGAGCGCCGCGCGGTGCAGCGGCCGCGTCAGATCAAAGTCGTGATGCGCGGCGACGGCCCCGGCGAAGACGGGCATGGCCGGGCCGAGCTTCGCCCAGAGGTGCGCCGTCTGCGCCTCGCTCAGGTTCCGCTGCACGAGGCCCGCCACGGAGTGGACGTCGACGACGCGCGGCAGCAGGCACACAAAGAAGTCGACGATCTCGCCGCCGTCGAGCGGCCGCGCGCTCTGCATGAGCCGGTCGAGAAAATGCTGGAGCTGCATGGCGAAAATCCTCAGGTCCACGGCCGCGAGGCGCACGAGGGCGATGCGGTCGCCGACCTGGGGGCTTAAAATGAGCCGCTCCATCGCCGCGATGCCCGTCGCGTTCTGCACGGACAGCTCGCTCGGCGGCATCGTCGCGGCCGTGAGGTGGCACTGGAGGCGCGCCTTCGGGCCCTTTGGGAGCTTGTAGGGCCGGCCCGTTTCCGAATCCAACGGCTCCAGCCGCGCGATGGACAACCGGACCTGGCGCGACGTCGTCGCGGCCATGACGCTCTTCATCTTGAACCGCGCGTGCTCCACGGACGCCTTCGACGCGATGCGCGTGCGCAGCGCCCGCGTCACCTTCAACAAATTCGCCGCCGTGCCGCCCGCGGCCGACTCGCGGACGCCCGCGTAGTCCGCGACGATCAAAGCCCTTGCAACGGAGCTCGTCCGCGCGTCCGTGACGCCGGCCTCGAACTTCTGGACGGCGTCGACGCGGCCGAAGAAGCCGCGGAGGCGCGCCTGGAGCAGGGCCGCGGCCTTGGTCATCTTCCCGTCGTCGGCCTGGAGCTTCACGGACTGCTGGCGGACGATCGCGTGGAAGCCCGCGGGCTTGGCCTTCTTCGGGCTCTTGACGAAGAACGCCGCGTCGCCCTTGTCCACGAACTCGGCGAACTCCGCCGTGGAGATCGTGCCCGACGCGTCCTCGTCGAGCGCGTCGAGCAGCTTCCGGATGTCCGCGTCGCTCACCTCCGCGGGCGCGATGCGAAAGACGCGGCGCATGAGCTCCGTGAGCTCCGACGCGTCGAGCGTGCCCGAGTTGTCGTCGTCGAACTTGTCGACGATGGACTCGACGGACTCGCCGACTAAAGATGCTCGAATCCGGTTCCGGATCTTCGCGGACACTTCCCGAGAGATCGGCGCCTTCGGCCCCTCGACCTTCTTCCCGGGCTCCCAGCCGATAGCGCCCGGCTTGTCGGCCTCCGGCGTCCGCGACACGAGCGTGACGCCGCGCTTTGTAGGTTTCCCTCCGGACGACGCGTCGATTTCCACGAGGCTCCGGAACTTGGCCCCCGCGCGCGTGACGCTGAGCCAGATCAGCTGCTTCGCGACCATCCACTGGAAGGGGTCGTCGAGGTCCAGGTCGTAGTGGCCCTGGGGCGTCGCCGGGTTGAAGCGGCCCGGCGCGCGGTCGTCGCCGGAGAGCTCGCAGCCGCCGAGCTCGATGTGGCGAGGGCGCCGCGCGTAGTTGAGCGACGCGAGGAGCGCCCGCCCTCCCAGAGCCCCGACGGGATTGCCGGACATGTCGAGGCGCGTCAGCCTCAGGTTGTCCCGGAGCCCCTCGGCGATGACCTGGGCGCCCCGGTTCCGAATCCCGTTCGACGACACGTCCAGGTGCTGGATCGTGCCGTTCGCGTCGAGCGCTCTCCCCAGAGCCATCGCGCCCGCGTCGCCGATGCAGTTGAACGCCAGCGAGAACCATTCTAAACTCCGGTTCTTCATGAGCGCGCCGCCGATCAATGACCCGGACTGCGATCCGAGCTGGTTCCACGACAGGTCCAGCTTCGTGAGCGTCGCGTTCGTCCGTAAAGCCTTGGCGACCGCGTAGGCGCCGCGGTCCTCGGGCGCGCAGTGCGCGAGCTTCTCCGCGGCGCCGCCCAAATAATTGCCCGACAGCGCGAGCGTCTTGAGCGTCGCGTTCTTCGCGACCGCGCGCACGAGGTCGCGGATCTCGCCGTCGTCGACGTCCGCGCCGTCCAAGTGGAGCTCTTCGAGCGCGCAGGCCTCCGTCTCGAGGAACTCTGCCAGCGAGTCGATGGCGGCGCCGTCGAGCACGTTCTGCGACAGGTCCAGCGCCCGGAGGTGGCTGCCGCCGCCGCAGACCGCGCCCAAAATCGCCGCGATGCCCGCGTCCGACAACCGGTTGTCCCGCACGTTGAGCCGCCTGAGCGCGGGCAGCTCCGTGATCATGTCCGCCAACAGGATGGCCAGGTCGTCGCCGTAGGCGCGGTGCGCTAAATCCAAACCGTCGGAGGCGGCTCGACGTACGAACAAAGGCTCCGGCAGGCAGAAGGGGTCGCCGCCGGTCGCGCCGGGCCGCCTCAACCGCTTCATCATCGCCGCGATGCCCCGCGCGAAGCGGTGCCGCGGGCTGTGGCTCGGGTCGCTCACGCCCGTCGCCGCCTCCGGCGCCGGGACCTTGGACGACGCGCAGGACGACCCGGACTTGCTGTCTTCTTCCTCGACGTCGTCGTCGTCGTCGGACCACGCCGCGAGCCGCGCGCGCTCCTCGCCGGCGACGCGCGCGCCGACGTCGTCGACGATCTCGGCCTGGCGCGCCATGGACTTGTAGAGGTCGAAGAACTCGCGCTTCGCCTGCTGCCCGAAGTAGTTGAGCCGTTCGACGTCGCCGCTCGAAGCCGCGGCCTCCAGGGTCCGCGGGCCTCGCACCGCGGGCGCGGACGTGGGCCGCTCGGCGGGCGCCGACGTGTCGAAGGCCGACCGCGGCTCCTCCACGAAGGCGCGGCGCCCCGCGCGCGGCGCCGTCGACGGCCGCGACTTGCGCCTCCGGTGCCGGTCGGGCTCCGGCTCCGGGTCCTCGCGCTCCCGGACCTTCACGACGGTCGACGTCGTCGCCACGTCGTCGCCGAGCATCTGGAACTCGTTGCGGAACGCCGCGCCGTGGGGCCGCGCCGCCGTCGTCGGCCCCCGTCGTTTGAACTCGTCGAACTTGTGCTCGAACTTGGCGCGCGACTCCGTCGCGCGGCACCTGCCTTTCCGCAGGTTCTCGCGGAACTGGAGCTGCGACGCGACGCTGCTCACGGTCTCCGGGTGGCGCCGCAGGCGAAGCGACGCGCTCCAGCGGTTCCGGTCGATGTCCGCGTCGTCGACGGCGCCGCCGATGCGGTGCGTGTGCACGTCGGGAATGCCGACGTCCGTCGCGTCGCGGACCCGGTGCCAGGCGCTGCGCTTCTCCACCTGCTTCTCGCCGCTGAGGATGCGCTTCGCGTCGGCGTTGCGCCGGAGCAGGTCCTCGACGGAGCGCACGGCCGCCGGCAGCTTCGCCGACACGGCCCCCGCGTTGATGGACGCGCGCTTGAGGCTCAGGCCCTGGGCGAAGTTGAGGGCCGTCACGGACCCGCGGTGCACGTGGTCCCGGTCGAAGACCTTGGAGCTCATGATTGTGCGGGAGTTACGAGCTGCGGCGAGTCATGGCGTCATCGGTGCGGCTGGGGCTGCCCATGCCGCGCCGGACGCCGCTTTTGATGGCTCAATCAAATTTGCGCTCGCGTGATGAGGCCAGCATTGCCGGCACCTTAGGAGCCGCGCCCGCGGCAAGAGCGCGGCCGCCGCCTCCTCCGAGAGCGCATTCTTCACGCCCGCGCTCTCACCGTAGCCGCCTCCCTCTCCAAGAGCACCGCGTGCGCCGCGCCGTCCGAACCATGGACGACGACGCAAGCGGCGACACCACAAACCCCCTGAACGTCGAGTCGAATCTGACCGAGCCGCTCACGGGCGCCGACGAGGTCGTGCTCGACGGGCGCACCCGAGGCCCGTCCGTCGACGACGACGCGCTCTACGCGGTCCTGAGCCGGCGGCGCGCCGTGGGCCTCATGGTGACGCGCTGGATCTACGTCTGCTCCGCGGGGCTCGCCCTCGCGCTGGGGCTCCCCGCGATGATCTACTCCCTGGCCGTGTCGGACGCCGAAGGCCGCGCGTACCTGCTGCCCGTCTCCGCGACCTTCGCGGGCGCGGCCGTGCCCGTGGCGTTGTATGGCGTCTACACGCACGTGAACAACTACTGGCGGCCCGTGCTGCAGGTCTACGTCACGAGAATCCTGTGGATGGTCCCCGTCTACGCGGTGTGCTCGCTCGCGGAGCTCGTGCTGTGGCTCGAGGTCGAGCAGGGCTGCGGCGAGTGCCGGCGGTGGACGGCCGTGCCCGGCGCGCTGCGGGACTGCTACGAGAGCTACACGGTGCTGAACTTCTTCTACTTCATGGTCACCTTCCTCGAGGTGCACTACGGTGGCGCCGCGGAGAAGGTGCTGCGCGAGGGTATTAAAAAACCGGCGGCGGACGACGACGACGACGACGAGGACCTGGCCGTGCCGCACCCGTGCCCGCCGTACCGCTGGTTCTGCAGCCCCTGGCGCCTGGATTCGCCCGAGTTCCTGGGCCAGTGCCGCTACGGCGTGCTGCTCTACGCGACGATCATGCCCCTGTGCGCCGCGGTCTACATCGTCTCGGCCTTCGCCGGCGGCGGCGGCGCCTACGACGACGACGACGCGGCGGACCGCGACGAGGCGTCGCTCCGCGGCGCGCTCGCGTCGCCGAGCTCCTGGGCCTACTTTGTGGCTTTTAACACGGCGAACCACGCGATCTACTGCCTGGGCCTCTTCTTCTACGCGGCCCACGATTTACTTTTACCGTGCCACCCCCACGGCAAGTTCGTCGCCGTCAAGGGCCTGGTCTTCGGGACCTTCTTCCAGGACCTGGGCATCGACGCGGTCTTCTACTGCTCGCCGGGGCTCGCGACGAAGTTCGGCGCGACCCAAGACGACGCCACCGCCGCCCTCGGCGCGCTCAAGTGCACGCTCATGTGCGTCGAGATGCTCGCCTTCGCGCTGCTCCACGCGCACGCCTTCCCGGCGTCGCAGTACCCGCGCGTGCGCCTCGAGTCGCCGGAGGACGCGGAGAACCCGTCGATCTCGTGGCTCGCCGCGTGGGGCGACTACTACGCGCAGCAAAAACGGGAGCGGCGCCTCGCGCGCGCGCGGGGCCTGCCCCGGCCCAACGACGGCTTCTCGCCCGCGGCGACGCTCTTCGACGTCACGGACGTGCGCCGCGACACCGCGGCGACGGCGCGAGGGTTGGCGACGGCGCCGCTCCGCGTCGTCCGCAACGCGCGGTCCGCGCCCGCGCTCGCCCAGTTCAACCGGCTGAGCCTGGGCCGCATGACGGCCCAGGCGGCCCAGCGCGCCGCGGGCAGCCCGCGCGCGGTCTAGGGGGGCGGGCCGGTTTACGCGCGGGTTTTGAGATCATCTAGATTACTTCAAGTTGAACGGCAACTTGTGACACGAGGTTCAACGTGTCAAGCACCGATTTGATCGTGGGTTTGGCGGCCGGGCTCCGGGGCTGCCCGGCCGCGTCCGTCCTTCTGGAGCTCCGTCCCCGCGGGGAGCCCCCGGCGCTGAGCCCCCCCGTCGCGGCGGCGGCGCGACGCGTCGAAAAGCGATGGTCGAGCCGTCGAGCCCCGTGCGCCGCCAATCGCTGGCCGACTCGGGCCGGCGCCGCCTCGGCGGCCGGTCCCTGGAGCCGTCGGCGAGCGCGCCCGAGATCATCAAGCCGTCCTGGATGCAGGCCGCCGAGCTCCGGCTCGCGGGCGGCGACCCGGCGCCGCCGCCGCCCCCGCCGCCGCCGCTCCAGGCGTCGCCCGGGCGCCGCTGCGACTACGAGAGCGACGGCGGTGAGACCGCGACGCTCGACGAGCGGGACATCGAGGCCGAGTTCGAGGCCGTGACGCGCCTGCTGGAGCAGGAGACGCGGCGCGAAAACCGGCGCACCGACGACGGCCTCACGCGCGAGGTCGCGGACGCCGCGCGGGCGCGGAAGCAGCTCCAGACGTCCTTCCTGACGGACTTCGACCGACCGCCGAGCCGCGAGCTCTACCCGAACTACAACCACGAGGTGCGCCGCAAGGAGGACGACTCGGCGCCGGACTCGCGGGGCAGCGTCTTCTCCGACAAGTCGTCGCGCGCCTGGGCCGCGCTCGTCAACCCCGGCGCGCGCCGGTCCATCCGCGAGCAGAACCTCGCGCGCCAGGAGGCGAACCTCCGGCGGAGCCAGTCCCTCCTCTGACGTCCCCCCGCGTCCCTAAATTTGCCAGACTACGCCAGGGAAGGAAACGTGTAGTCGCAGCTCTTCCGCGTCTGCCGCGCCTCGGAGAACGTCGACGCCGACGCGTCCAGCAGGCCCGCCTTCTTCATCTTCTTTTTCACTTTGCGGAGCAGCGCGTCGTCCCAGTGGAGGTCGTCCTTCATGACGAAGGCCTCGCCGCGCTTCGTGAAGCCCGCGGCGTCGCCGCAGTGGTACCACCCGAAGTAGCGGCTGCCCTTGTACGTCCCGACGAGCCAGACCAAGCTCCACGCTCTGTCGCTCGAGTGCTCGTTGAGCCACATGCCCGTGGTGTCGTCGTAGCGCTTCGACGTCACGTTGAACCAGTACGTCGTCTCCGTCGGCGTGCCATAATATAATTGCTCCTCGTGGAGGATCTTCTCGTCGTCGAGGAAGGAGAAGCGGTCGCAGTCGAGCTGGTCCTGCTCCGCGTTCTGGGCGAAGACGTACCAATCGCCCGTGATGTTGCCCCACTCGCCGTTCGCGTACTTCTCGGGCACGCCCGGGTTGCCGTTCGTGCAGCTGTAGCACGTCGACTTCGGGCAGTGGGTCACCACGTTGAGAGCGGTCGTCTTCACCCGCGGATGCGAGGCGAGCGCGGCGCCGACGACGCAGGCCGTCGCGAGGCCCGCGACCACGGGGGCGAGGCGCCTCCTCGCCGGCGCCGCCTCCGGCGGCCGAGCGCCGGGCACGAGCGCTTCGCCTTCCATGGCCGCTGCGGCGACGACGCGCGTCGAAGCTCGCGTGCACCCGGCCGCGTCGAGCCGCGGAAGAGGCTGAAGGCTGCCACTATCGTGACGCCGCCAAAGCAGCCCGGATGTTTTGTTTGCAGCGACTTTACGGCATCTTAGGATTGAAGGGAAGCGCTTCGAGTCTCAACTAACTCAACGCGTCGAGTGCAAAAGGTCCCGGCGGGCGGTACGCTGCGGTCGGACGCGCGGCGCGGCATCCGACGTCGCACCGGCCGCCGCCGCCGCGCTCGAGGCCTCCGCGGCGCGCCGCGCTCCAGTGGCCTTTCGTGCCGCCCAGCGCGCAGCGCCGGTGCGACCCACCGCCGGGGCAGCCCCCGCCGGCGGCCCCGGTGCCGGTCGCGCGACATGGCGGCGGCGCCGCCGACGACGTCGCCGCTCCCGCCGAATCCGAAGAGCCCCGGCACGCCCAAGGCGAGCGCGCGGCGCATGGACCGGAGCGAGTCCAACGCGCTCCTCCTCGACACCTTCGACAGCAACTCGGAGCCGAACGAGGAGCAGCTCGGCACCTTCGACAAGAAGAAGGGCAAGTGGATGAGGAAGTCGCGGCAGGTGTCGCCCTACGCGCCCCTCTCCGACGCCATGTCGCCGTCGAAGATGTCCCTCCGCGCGAAAGCGGGCGCTAGGACGTGCTACGAGCGCGCGGCGCGTCTGGTCCGGGGCGTCGAGCACACCGCGCTGCCGCCCATGGTGCGACGGGCGAAGCAGGAGATCACCTTCCCCAAAAATTCCTGGATGACGAACCCGAACAGTTTCTTCTTCAACGGCTGGTCCGTGTCCATGGTGCCGTTCCTGGCCTACGTCGCGGTGGTGACGCCCTTCGAGATCGCGTTCGTGCACCGGGGCTGCTCGTTGCTGGCGCCGAATTTGATCGTGGACCTGTACTTCTGGGCCGACGTGCTGCTGAACTTCAACACGGCCTTCTTCGACCACGAGCGGGCCAAGTGGATCGTGTCCTACGGCCGGGTCGCGAAGCGCTACTTCCGCGGCTGGTTCTTCCTGGATTTGGTGTCCTGCCTGCCCTTCGAGACGCTGATCGCCGCCAAGTTCCAGCCGGCGCGCATGCGCATCTTCTCCTGCGACTCCAACGCGTCGGGGGCTTTGAAGATGGTGAAGCTCCTGCGGCTGCCGAAGCTGCTCAGAGTGTTGCGGTTCGGGCGGCTCGTCGCGCGGCTCGCGTCGACGGTGAACATCTCCTTCAAGGTCATGACCATGATCAAGTACACGCTGCTGATCGTGGTCATCACCCACCTCTGGGCCTGCATGATCCGCCTCATCGGCGACACGCCCGACTGCGTCAAGTACTACGCGTCGTCGGAGATCCCGGGCGCGAACCCGCCGGACTGGTACAACACCGACTCCGAGGGCGACTGCTGGCTCGCGACCGTGCGCTACCGGAAGAAGGGGCTCTGGTTCGAGTACGTCGCGGCTTTAGAATGGGCCGCCAAGGCCATGGGCGGCGAGAGCGAGAGCATCACGTTCGGCGAGTCGTTCCTGGGCTTCCTCATCATGCTCTCCGGCATGGTCATGACGGCCTTCTTAATCGGCGAGATCGCCAACGTGCTGACGAACTTCGACCCGGCGCTCAACGACTACCGCACGTCCATGGACAACCTGAACCAGTACATGCTCGAGCGGAACATCAACAAGGGCCTCCAGAAGCATTTGAGGGAGTACTACATCAACTCCGAGGGCCTCTTCCGCAAGATGTACCACCGGGAGATGCTTCAATCGTTGTCGCCGGCGCTCCAGCGCGCCGTCGCCAAGGAGGAGCTCGGCGACTGGGTGTCGAAGCTGCCGTTTTTGAACACGGTCGTGCGGACGACGTCGGGCATGGCCGTGGGCACGCTCGTCGTCGTCGCGCCCGACGAGGTCGAGTTCAGCGCCCACGGCGAGCTCCAGGCGCGCCTGCTGAGCCTCGACAAGTGCCTCAAGTACACCGTCTTCTACGGCGAGCGCTGGGACGGCGGGCCCGACGTCGAGGCGGGCGTCGCGCACGACCGGCTCCGGCTGCCGTTGGACTCGCCCTGGCTGCGGCGCTTCGAGGCCGCGAACCGCGAGTCGAACGTGCTCGTCACGGAGATCTCGCTGGCGCTGATCCCGCGGCTCTTCGCGGCGAAGGAGTTCATCGTGAGGGGGGGAGCGATGAACGACTCGCTGTTCCTCATGTTCGAGGGCTCCGCGTTCCGCATGCGCGCGAAGCTCGGCTTTGGCGACGAGGAGGAGGTGGACAAGGTCGGCAGCGAGACCGAGGACGGGTTGAGTGAGGGGTTAAGCACGGGCGAGTTCCTCAGCGCGCGGAACCACGACGTGATAGGCGTCGAGATCATCCACTCGCTCGTCGGCGCGCAGATGCCCTCGGCCTTCGACGTCGCGGCCATCGGCCACGTGTTTGTCAATTCTATTTCCGCAGAAACGTTGGAGAAGATCATGACGCCCGAGGCGTGCCCGAAGCTGCTCGCGGCGACGCGGAAGCTCGCGGGCTGGCAATTGTTCAAATTGGGCGTCTACCGCACGGGCGCCTTCGCCGTCCAGGAGCGCAAGGCGCGCATCCGCTACTACAACGCGGCCTACCTCTGCCAGAAGCTGGCCCTGAAGCGCCACTACCGCGCCGTCGACGCGCACGAGCGGCGCAAGTCCGTGCATTTAGATAATCGCATCAAGCGCGCGTCCGAGAAGGAGCGCGACAAGAACCTCCTCAACCTCCACAAGAACTTCAAGCCGCTGCGCTGGCGCGCCGACGGCGTCCGGGAGACGTCCATCGTGACGCCCCTGCCGCCGACGACGGACGAGTCCGAGTGGACGACGGGCCAAAAGGTCTACGTGGACCTCGGCGGCGGCCCGCGGCCCGCGGACATCGTCGACGTCTTCTACACGTCGAGCATGGGCAGCGACCGCCGGCTGACGCCGTCGACCTACGAGGTGCGCCTCCCGCGGACGCGCCACATCTGCGCGCCGGGGACCGTCACCGCGACGCCCGAGGAGCTCGACGGCGACGCGCCGCCGGAGAGCCGCCCGTCGACGGCCCAGCGGGCGAAGCGCCCGTCCAAGTCCAAGGTCGCGGCGTCGGCCCCGCCGACGGCCAAGGGCGACCTCGTCTACGCGCGCTTCGACGTCGGCCTGCCTCCGCAACGCGCGCGCGTCATCGACGTCCGCGACGACGGCTTCCTCGAGGTGTCCTTCCAGAACATCGACCTCGTGGTCAAGCGCGAGCAGATCTCGAGCCGCCACTCGCCGGGCGCGCGCGTGCACATCAAGGAGGACGGCTGCTTCCTCGAGCGCGCGGAGGCGGAGGCGACCGTGTGCCGCGTCTGCGACGACGGCACCTACTGCTGCAACTACGACGCCGTGCGCGCGGACTACGTCGAGAACCGCTTCAAGCGGAACAAGTGGTCCTGGCTCGAGCTCGAGCGCTCCGTGAACGCGATCACGACGTCGTGGCAGAAGATGATGACCATCGACCTCATCGGCGACCAGCAGGCGCGCCAGGCGGAGCTCGACGAGGTCTCGGGCGGCACCGTGCTCCAGCGCGTCGCGCGCGTCGAGCACATCCAGCGCGAGACGAACGCGAAGTTGGACGTGCTGCTCGCGCACCTCAAGGTGCCCTACTTGGCGCCGCGGACCGCGGAGCCCGAGCTCCACCCGTCGGACCCGGACTCGCCGAAGAAGCTCCCGAAGGCGCCGGCGCCGAACTAGGTCCGGGGGGGGGCGTCCGTTCCCCGCCAATTCGCCAGTAACTCGATGTAACCCGCGGGCGCTACGCGTGCTGCGCGGCGCGCGCGGCCGCGAGGGACAGGCGCCGCCGCGCGCTCTGGAGCCGCTTCTCGCCGGCGCCGGCGAGCTGCTGGTCGGCCTTGCGGCTCTTGACGGCGTGCTCGCGCATGAGTTGCGTGAGCACGCCGACCCACTGCTTCCGCGTGAGCTTGTTCACGCTCGAGAGCACGCAGTCCTGCGTGTGCGCGTGGGCGATCTTGAAGGCGAAGCGGTCGCCCTCGTTGTTGTCGTCGACGGCGGCGACGTCGCAGCCGCTGAGCACGAGGCGGCCGACCAGATCCCGCGCGCCGGGCGTCGGGGAGAACTCGAGGAACGGGCCGACGACGTCGTTTTGCCGGAGCGCGACCCACTGGCGGTCCCAGCCCCGGCCGACCCGGCGGTGGAGCCAGCCCGCGGCCTCCTCCTCGTCGTCGGCCGTGGCGAAGGCGACGTCCGCCGGCGCGACGGCCCGGACGAGGGGCGCGAGGAAGCCGGAGACGCGATCGAACGCGGAAGGGGGCGGCGCCTTCGCGGCGACCCGCTCGGCCGCGGCGACGGAGTCGCGGGCCAGGGCGAGCTCGGCGGCGCGCGCGGCGGCGAGGGCGTCGTCCTCGGCGCGCCCGCTCTCCGAGTCGTCGTCCGTGTCCGCGGCGGGCGCGGCCGCCGCGGGCGGCGGCGCCGCGAGCGCCTCGTCCATGGTCTTCACCGGCGACGCGGCGGCGACGGCCGGCGGCGGCGGCGGCGCGGCGCCCGGCGGCGGCGCCGCGGGCGGCTTCGGCGGCGGCGACGGCGCGCGCCTCGGCGGCCGGACGACGCGTTTCTTCCGCGGCTGCCGCAGCCGCTCGTAGGCGACGGACGCGCGGAGCGCGTCGTGGAACTCGCGCCGCGCGCGCCGCGCGCGCCGCCGCTCGAGGCTCGACACGTGCTTGGCGACGCGGTCGAGGCGCGCCGACGTCGCCTCGAGGGCCGCGGCGGACGTCGACGACGCCGTCGCCACGGACGCGACGCGCGGCGCGAGCGCCGCGGGCTCCTGGAGCTGTATCGTCGACCGGAGCCGCGTTTCGATCGACGTGTTCGATGCGACGAGGACGTCGCGCAGCTCGCGGAGCGGGCTGCGCGGGGCAGCATCCATCGTCCGGCCCCCGTTTCTTCAACTTAAATTAATTGGGCTGCCCCATCGACCTCGTCATATATTGGCCACCGTCGTCGTCGGCGGCACCGCCGGAACAGGCGGCGGCGGCGACTCGCGATGGTGCTCACCTGCGAGGAGGAGGTCGAGGCATGCTTCGTAAGATGCAAAGAGATCTACGGTGGTACGACGATGACGGATTCCTACTACTGTTCCAAAGGCTGCGCGTCGATGAGCAGCGAGGACATCGTCAACTTGGAAAAGTCCGCACGCCGGCGCCTCTCTCCGAGAAAAAAAAACGTCGCAACGTCCCGCCGCAGGTACTGCACGTCCCTCGACGGCGAGTCGACCTACGCAAAGTGCGTCAACAACTGCCAGACCGCGAGCGCCAACGTTCAACACGTCGGCGAGTGCGAGTACGGCTGCGAGTACTGGGCGCTGCTGCCCGAGGAGGAGCCCGAGGAGACGGTCACGAAGACGAAGGCGTCCTACGTGTCCAAGAGCTCCTGGAACGAGGTCGCGTTCATCGCCGTCCTGGGCTGCATCATCGTGTTGCTTCTGGGGTACCGGCGGCGCCGCATGCGCCTCCGGTCCGGCGCGTCCCAGCCCTACGTGCCCATCAAGACCGTGTACAACAACGGCACGGAGGTCCTGTGAGGCGCCCGGGTAAACTTTAGGCGCATCCCCCCTAGAGTTCCGATGCCATCGCGACGCGGCCGACCGCCGCGGGCGCGGCGCCGACGGCCGCGTCCGCCGGCGTCGCGTTCCACCGCTCGTCCTCGAAGCCCGCGTCCTCGTCCTCGAAGCCCGCGTCCTCGTCCTCGAAGGACGCGTCCGCCGCCGCCGGCGCCGCGCGCTCGTCGTCGCGGAAGCACGACAGCAGGAACGCGACGGCCGGTCGCGCGCTCCGGTGCGCGCGGCACTCGAAGATGCCCGGCGCGAACTCCGTCGCGTTCCTCTCCGGCGCGAGGGCCGCCTGGGCGACGGCCTCGACGGCGTTGCCGAGCTCGACGGCGCGGACGCGCGGATCGTCGAGGCCGCGGAGGATCCCGGCCGCTCGCGCGACGCGCGGCGCGATGGCCGGCGCGTCCCAGAGCGCCGCCGCGCGCGCGGCCCGCGCCGCGCGGTTCGCCGGCGCGCAGTGGCGCGCCGTCGCGCCCGCCAGGAGCTTCGGGTACATGCCGGGCAGGTCGCCGAGGCGATGCTCCAACTTCCGCCGGAGCCAGGCCCGCGCGTCGACGTCGCTCAACACGCCGGCGACGAGCGTCTCCAGCAGCCGCTCCAGCACGGCGATCGTGTCGCCCCGGGCCCAGTTCGCGCCGAAGGGGAGCACGTCGTCGGGCCGCTTCGCGAGCGCCATCGCCTTCTCGACGGGCGGCGGCCGTTTCCACGCGTTGACGCTGATGGAGAAGCCGTCCACCGTCGACACCTGGTGCCACCAGTAGGCCGGCAGCACGAGGACGTCGCCCGCGTCGAGGTCGACGGCCTCGAAGCCCGCCTCGACCACCGTCGCGTCGTCCGCGGCCGCGAGCGACCGCGACCGCCGGAAGTGCGGGTGCAGGTAGCTGCGCTCGTCCTCGACGGTGCCCGGCGGCGCGACGAAGAAGCGCTTCGACCCGCGCACGACGGCGAAGTAGTTGACCGCCGCGTCGTAGTGCGCGGCGGCCGTCGACGCGCGGCCGACCCAGGCGTTCGGCCGCTCTCCGAGGACGGCGAGGTCGAGCGTCTCGCCGAGGTACTTCGTCGTCGTCCAGTTGCTCGCGGCGGACACGTAGCACGGCCGCGCGCCGCCGAGGAGCACGGCGGCGCCCGTCGTCGTCTTCTCCGCGAGCGCCTTTCGCCGCTCGCCGCGCGCGAGGCGCCGGTTCCGCGGCGAGCGCAGCGACGGCCGCTGCTTCGCGGCCTCTTCCAAGCGGCGCTGCGCCGCCTTCTCCGCCCGCCGCTTGACTTCGATGTCGGGCTTCTCCCAGAGTCCGCGGACGGCCGCGAGGGGCCGGTGCTGCTCGAAGTAGGTCTGCCGGACGTGGCCGTCGCCGAAGACGACGTCCTCGAGCGGGAGGCCAGCGACCTCCGCGTCGCTGAGCGCGACGCCGCCGGCGCAGCCGCCGCGGCGCAGGCAGACGCGCCGGAGCACGTGCGGCCGCGAGAAGGCGTCGAGGTAGTGGCGCGGCGGGAGGCTCGACGCGCCGTGCATGTCCCAGGACTCGAACTCGCCGCGAGCTATCGGCAGCAGCGCGCAGAGAAACGGGACGAAGGCGTGCATCTTGTGACTGCTGCGAGCGCCGGGCGTTATCGGCAGCAGCGCGCAGAGAAACGGGACGGAGTACATCTTGCGGCTCCGAGTCCGGGAACAGATGCTGCCCATCGCAAAGATGTGCTCCTAAATAAACCTCAGCTTGAACATCAAACTGGCCATCAACAACATCTCATCAACGTCCGCGCAACGCAATGGCTGCCCTCCAGGGCAAGTTCTACAGCCACCAGGCCGTGGACAAGGACCTGACCTACTGCCCGCCGCCGCAGAAGCTCTCCACGAGCGGCGCGGCGGCGCCGACGGGCCCGCGGCGCCTCGGCGGTCCCCAGAAGTCACGCACGCTCGCGAGCCGCACGGACACGGTCGTCTGCGAGCCGCCGCGGCGCCTCGGCGCCGGCGGCGCGCCGTCGAGCGCGCCGACGCCCATCGTCGCCGCGTCGAGCCGCGAGGAGCTCGCGGCCGTCGCCAAGGCGCCCGCGGAGGCGCCCGCGACGGCGCCCGCGGAGGCGCCCGCGGCCGCGAGCGATCCCGCCGCGAGCGCCGACGTCGCCGCGGCGCTCTTCGGCCGCGGCGGCAATGCCGCCATCCCGGAGGCGGCCAAGGCCCAGGCCCAGGCGGCGGCGCTCCTCGACGGCATGGCCGAGGCCCGGCGGGAGGCGTTCGCCAAGTCCGAGGCCGAGGCCGCGGAGAAGGCGCGGACGCCGCCGCCGCCGCCGAAGGACCAGGTCGAGGAGGCGGCCTACATCGACTCCTGGCTCGGCCTGTCGCAGCCGACGGCGACGCGCCTGCTGCCGCCCCACGACGTCGAGACGTCGCCGTCGGAGGTCGTCGTGACCGTCGGCCCGCTCGAGGGCGTCTCGAGCGCGGCGGAGCTCGACCTCACCGTCGACGCGACGACGCTGACGCTCGCCGGCGCGGCCCTGCCGCGGTCCATGGTCGTCGCCCTCCCCTGCGCCGTGGCGCCCGGCGGCGTCCGCGCCAAGTTCAAGAAGCGCGAAAAAAAGCTCCGCGTGACGCTCGCGCGGCCCGGCTTTTAAAACAGAGTCGCGGTGCCGGCGACGATGTCCAGCCAGGGCGAATCGACGTCCGCGGTCGGGGACGCGGCCTTGTTGGGGAAGTCCGGGTGGGTGCCCGGGCATCCGCCCTCGAGGTCCTCGATGAACTCCCGGGCGACGAGGCTGCCCTTGGTCGCGTAGGGCCCGCGCCAGGACGCGCCGTCCATCCAGTGCGCGTTGAGCGTCGTCGCCGTCGCGCGCGCGTGCGCGTTGGAGATGTCCGACGAGATCTCCTCGGCGAGGTCGACGGTGAGCTTCACGCGCCTTTCCGTGTCCTCCTTGGTCCAGGCCGCCTCCTTGGCGTCGCGGATGGCCTGCTCCGCCTTCCACTTGTCCATGCCGGGCCACTGGAGGTCCTTCCAGCTCGGCACGGGGATGTCCTCGTAGACCGTCGTCTCGTCGTCGTACTCGGGGACCGGCTCCGTGGGCTCGCAGTGGTCCCGCCCGTCGAAGGGCGTCGTGGACCACTTGTAGTCCTCGGGGTGCACGTCGTTCTCCCGGTCGTCGAGGGTTTCCTGGGGCCGCCAGTCGTCGGGCAGCTCCGCGCCCCAGCGCTCCGGATTCGGCGGCCACTCGAAGTCGTACTTCTTCCGCTCCTCGGCCATCATCTTCTCCTCGTCCTCGCGGCTGATGAGGTCCGTCGGCGGCGTGTCCTTGTCGCCCGTGTACATCAGATTCACGACCTCGTCCCGCAGCTTCTCGCAGTAGGCCAGGTGGTCCTTCGCGAGCGCCGCCGCTTCCGCCGCGAGCTTGGCGTCGAGCAGCCGCGGCGCGTCCGCGCGCTGCCGGTCGAGGTCCGCCCGCAGCGCCTTGATCTTCGCCTCCTCCTCCGCGTTCCGCGGCGCGTCCGCGAGTAACAAAAACGCGTCGTCGAAGCCCTCGCCGAAGTCGTGCTTGCCCGCCTCCTCGAAGCCCTCGAACTTGTCGAGGTCGCACTCGTCGAGCTCCATCTGCAGCTGGCGCGCGGCGTCGACCTCCTGCTCCGTCGTGAGCGCCGGCGGGTCGCCCCAGTTGGGGCAGATGTCGTCGGCGCGCGGCAGCGTGAGGCCGGACCGCAGCCCCGTGTACGCGACGCCGCCGTCGTCGTCGACCTGGGCGGGAACAGAGAAATCGCTTCAACGTGAGTGTTCCGCGCGCGCGCGTTCCGGAAGAAAGCATCCAAGCTTCGAGACCGTTCCGAGAGATGATCGCTCGTCCAAGAATCAGCCGAAACGAGTGGGAAACGGCCGAGAGAGGAGCCTTTGGGAAGTTCGCTCTCTTTTCCCGCCCCGTCGTCGACGGCGCCCGTCGCCAGGAGCGTCGCCGCGTCGCCCACGGGGTCGCCGCCGAAGCCGATCGCGTCCGCGTCGTCGACGGCGGACCGCAGCGCGGCGCGGTCCGCGGCCTTGATGGCGACGCGGAACCGCGCGACGAGGGCCTCGACGGCCTCGATGCGTCGTTCGGCGTCGGCGCACGCGTCCCGGAGCGTCGCGGGCGGATTGAGCGGCGCCATGGGCGTCGGCCCCTTAAACAACTCCGCCTTGATCTCGCGCGCGTCGCAGCCCTCGCCAGGGTGCTCGAGCTCCGGAATGTCGGCCCAGGTCTTGTACGCCCAGTGCGCCGCGTAGGCGTCGCGGCCGCTCACGGGCTCCGGCGGCGTCTCGTCGCACGTCGGCGCCTCGTAGAGCGGCGACGCGTGCGCGGCCTCGACGACGTCCGCGCGCACGGGCGCGTCGCTCGCGTCGTAGCCAAAGTCCGCCGCCGCTGTCACCGCGTTCCGCACAATCCGCAGGCTCAGGTCGCAGCGGATGGGCACGAGGAGTCGCGCGCCGAGCGCGAGCTCGACGTCGCAGCTTGCGGCGAAGGCCGCGCACGCGCGGCGCACGGCCATAACCGCGTCGTCGTCCGACGGCTCCGCGGCGGCGCCCGCGAGCGCGTCGCGCGCGGCGCGCGCGAGCGCGTAGTCCCCGGGATCCGGCGACCCGCGGAGCTCGCCCCAGCGCCGGTCGAGGCTCGTCGCCAAATCGTCCAGCCGCAGGCAGGCCGCCGCCGCGGCGACGGCGGGGTGGTCGACGTCTTTCGCAGGCCCCTTTTCCCGGCGCTCCGCGGCGCGGAGCACGCGGGAAAGCGCGTCCTCGGGCTCCGCGACCCCCCTGCTCGCGCGCGCCAAATCGAGCGCGGCCCTCAGCGGCGCCGCCCGCCTTTTGCTCGCCCCCTCCGTGGCGTCCTCGACGGCGAAGTCCGCCGCGAAGGCGTCGACGGCGCTCCGGAGCGCCGCGAGGGCCCGCGCGGGCGTCGCGGCCTTTCCGGCCGCCGCGCGCTCCGCGACGGCCGCGGCGTCGCGCGCGCGCCGCGCGCGGAGCAGGAGGCCGAAGCCGACGTGGTCGCCCTGGACGCCCAGCACGTCGGCCAACGACTGTTTGGCCGCCTCGTGGGCCTCCGAGAGCGCCGCCGAGCCGCCGTTTGCCAGCGCGGCCCGCAGCGCCGCCTTCGCTCCTACGACGCCGTCGACGAGCGCGCGGAGCTGCGCGAGCTCCTCGGCGCCCCGCGGGCAGTCCGCGAGCACCGTCGGCTCGAGCTCGTCGACGCGGGCCCGCAGGTCGCGCCACGCGGCGTCGTCGTCGTCGGCGTCGCGGTCGAGCGCGCGCGTCAACGCGAACGCGAGCGCGTGCTGGGCGTCGAGCGCCGCGGCGATTTCCGCCGCGCCGTCGGCCTCCGGGGCCGCGCGGAGCGCGCGCCGCAGGTCCGCCGCGACGGCGTCCTGGGACAGGAGCGCGTCGCCGTAGTTGGCGCGGCCGGCGATGACGACGCGCGTCCGCCGCTCGAGGAATGTCCGGCCCTCGGCGACGCGGGACGCGTCCATGTCCTGCTCCGCGGCCTCGAGCTCCTCGCCGGGGGCGGAGAGCTCCTCGCGCACGCGCAGGTACGCCGCCGCCGCCTCGCGCCGCTCCCGGTCGTAGTCCGACTCCTCGGCCTCCGGCGGCGCATGCCGCGCCGCCTCCTCGGCCTCCGCGACGGCGAGCCGCTCCTCCTCGAGCAGGGCCGCCATGCGCCCGAGGCCCTTCTCCAGCGCCGCCATCTGCTGGTTCTCGAGCACATTGCTGAGGAGCATGGTTGCGGGGCTGCTCCACCCTCGTCTCGAGGGGCACCACAGCATGCACCAAAAACTCAGAGATGGTCAACTTCGCCGGTTTTGCAATCAGCGCCGACGATGGTTGGCTTCATGAGCGGAACCTAGGCTGCCTGTGCGCGGCGTAGGGCAGCTCCGCG
>Ga0257106_1000410_pt1 | contig 25811 bp, 10 predicted proteins | sample LP_taG_3_FD_190177 | JGI IMG/M metagenome (GOLD analysis project Ga0257106, IMG submission 190177) | Marine microbial communities from Northeast Subartic Pacific Ocean, Canada - LP_J_2011_P26_10m | ecosystem: Environmental > Aquatic > Marine > Oceanic | place: Canada: Northeast Subartic Pacific...
GCCCCCGCGCGCCGCAAGGTGATCGTCTCCGCCTCCGCCAAGGACACCGAGACCATCGCCGATCGCGTCGCGCTCGGCAGGTCCAAGCTCGCGGCCGCCCTGGTGGCGCTGCCCCTGGTGATCGGCGCCCCCGGGTTGGCCAACGCGGACGACGACTTCGTCGCACCCGCCGCCGAGGAAACCGCGGCGCCCACCGAGGAGGCCGCCGCGCCCACCGAAGAGGCCGCCGCGCCCGTCGAGGACGAGACCCCTTACGTCGCGCCCGCGCCCCAGGGCTCCGACGACGCCATGTCCGCGTACGAGGCGGCCACCCGCTCGGGGGGCAACTCATCCACCGCCAAGCGCGTCGTCGAGCAATCCAAGCCCAAGAAGAGCGGAGGCGGCGTCGGCGGGATCCTCGGCGGCGTCGGCGTGCTCGCGCTCGGCGCCGCGGGGTTCGCCGCGTTCAAGGCTGGCGCCGGCTCCAGCGACGAGGACGGCGATGACGAGGGCGGCTACCAGGAGCCGACGCCCGAGGCGGCGCCCGCGGGTAACCCCTTCGCGTCATTCACCGAGAAGAAAACCGCCGCCGTCGTCGAGGAGGAAGAGGAGGAGTACTACGAGGAGGAGGTCGAGGAGAAGCCCAAGGTTGACTTCGCCGCAGCAGCCGCCGCGGCCGCCGCCGCAGCAGCCGCTAAGCGCGAGGAGCTCGCCGCTTTGGCCGCCGAACGGAAGGAACTCGCGGAAGCCGCCCGAGAGGAGAAGGCTGCGACAGTCGCCGCGACTAAGATCATGCGCCGCGAGCCCCGTGAAGATACACCCGCCCCCGTGCAGGCGTCCACCGTGCGCATGCCCGCGCGCCTGTCCGCGGAGGAAGGCTCACTCCTCCCCCGCGGCTTCCCCACCGTCGACGACCTCGCCGAGTGCGAAGACGCCGAGGAGAAGGAGGAGCTCTGCGACAAGGCGGATCTCCTCGTCGAGCGCCTGGAGGCCAAGGCGGATTCCGCGGAGGCTTTCGTCGACGGACCCATCTGCGCGTTCTTCGGGTTCCTCAAGCCCAACGCCATCCGCAACGCCGAGAAGGCGAGAGCCACCGCGGAGGAGGCGGCGGCGGCTGCCGCCGCGCTCCGCCGCGCGGCGGCGGGCGGCCCAGGCGGCGGCGTCATCGCCGGCGCCATCGCCGCGATCGTCGCCGCGGGTGCCGCCGCCATCATCCTCGGCGGCGGCGGCGGTGACGGCGAGCCCGTCGTCAAGCAGTCGGCTCCCCGCGCCGCCAGGACCCCCACCGAGCGCGTCGTGAAGCAGCCGAAGGACTCCAGCGCACGTGAAGCAGCGTACGAGGGTGCTTTAAGGTGAGAGTAAGGGTTTCGAGCCACCTTGTGAATGCATTTCATCGCTTTGATACTTTGATACAATGATCTCTACCGGATACCGGCGGATGCGACTATCGTGTCCGCGAGCCCGTCCCGCATCAGAAATTCCCGCCTGTCCACCGCCCCGCTCCCGTCCGGGTCGAACACGCACCACACCGCGTCGACGATCGCCCGAATGTTCCGCAGCGACGGCATGTCCTGACCCAGCCCGAAGGTTTTTATCAACGCGCGAACAACCTCCTCCTTTTCGAGCTCGCCGCTGTCGTCCTCGTCCCAGTACTCGAACCATTCGTTGGGCGCCCTCGCTATGGACGGAGGAGGCGGCCGTTCGCGCTCCGTGCGTCTGGGGAAGTGTTTCGTGACGTACTCGATGAGCCCGCCGCGGCTGACGAGCTCGTTCTTCTCCACGTAGCCGTCGCCGTTGATGTCCCACTTTCGCCACATCTTCGGGAGCTGCCGCTCGATGGCGTGCCAGTCGCAGCGTATCTGCGCCCTCAGGGCTTCGAGGACCTCCGAGGGCGAGAGCCGCCCGTCGCCGTCCACGTCCACCGCGGTGAACCAGCCGTCGGGATCCGTTTCGGGCGACGGAACCGGGAGCACGCCGTTGAACGGCGCGCGACAGATCGGGCATTGGCTGTGATGCACGCGGAGTTCGTTGGCGCACGCGAGGTGGAAGAAGTGAGCGCACGACCGCGTTCGTTCCTTCCGCATCCCCCGTCCGTGCTCCTGGGTCAGCACGGCGGTGCGCTGCGAACACAGCGGGTCGAAGCACACCGCGCACTCGCCGTACGTCTCGGCGACGTGCGAGTCCCGCGCCGACCTCGACGTCGACGCTCCCGAACCGGACTCTCTCAAATGCTGACTCTGGGCCACCCCGGACGAGCGCGGGGTGGACACGAACGCGGTGCTGTCCGCCCTTCTCACCACCGGCGGCATGGTCCCGGAGTTGGAGCTCGTGCCGAACCCGACGTTGAAGCCGAACCCCATGCGCTCCGATGAACGATCCTCCGGCCTGGGCTCGGGGTCTGCCGCCCCAGCCTGGAATCGTCGCCTCGTCATCGCGCCCGATGGTGTGGCCGAAAGCGGTGCGCTGTTCTCGCGAATGGGGTGGCGGGGCGAAACGAAAGGCACAGCGGTTTCGCTGGTTCGTATGTGTTCCGTGGTTAGAGTCCACGTAATTAGGATCCCTCACGTATGGCAATGCACTCAGAAGAACGCATTTTGGCAAATACCGAAACAGGGGATATCGGCAATCACTTTTCGCAACGCGTTATCCACGTTCGCGATGCTGTGCACCCGACTCGCGCCGAGTTCCGCGTCGACCTCCCGACCCGCCGCACGCAGGTCGCGAGGCCGTCGTTCGTCCAGAGACCTGGTCGTCAGAGCCGGGGACAAGAGCGTCAAGGGAGATGAGGTCTACGTCGGCCAGGGCAAGTGGAACAAAGGAGACGCGAAGAAATTGCCGGGCCGAGACGGCGTGCTCACCGGGGGATGGGCGGGAGGCGAGGTCGGGATGTGGCAATTCCGCGAAGAGGAGTCGAGGCAAGGCGGTAAGTTCGGTCCATGGGGCGACGCGGAATCCGTCGAATCCGGGGACAAGGACGACGGATCCATCACCGAGGTTGACGCCACGTCCTCCACCACAACCGGGGGCAATGAGGCGACCAAGTACAGGCTCGTCAAGGTCCTCGCCGCGCTCGACCGCGGCGTCGCGGCGAGCGACGACGACCGCGCGTTCGTCGGCGACCTCATCGACGACCTCGAGCGCGCCGCCGATGTCCCGCGGGATGCCTCGCTCGAAAAGGCGTTGGACGGCGAGTGGAGACTCGCGTACTCGTCCACGTTTGCGGGTGAACAGCCCGGATCGCAGGGGTTCACGGGCGCACCGGGCCAGGGCGCACCGGGGGTATCACTCGGTGCGGTGTACCAGCGTCTGAACGCGGAGTTGAAGACGTGCGACAACGTCGTGTGCCTCAGGTCGCCGCTGCCGGGTATCACCGGGACGGCTTCGCTGGGACACGAGTACGTCGTGGATGGACGCGGGATGAAAATATCATTCACGGGCGTCACCGTGGAGTCCAGCCCGTTCGGGTCGATGCCGTTCAAGCTGCCCTCGCCGCTCGATGCGCTGCCGAAAGAGGCGAGGGACGCGCTGGTGGGCGCGGGCGCTCAGTCGGGAAGTTTCGAGACGACGTACGTGGACGCGGACGTGCGGGTGTCGAGGGGCGACAGAGGCGAGCTGCGCGTGTTCGTGCGATGAGCATGATGAGTAGGCGTTTGCCGTCGTGATTCTAGCTATGTGATTCTATACCCTAATTACGTCCCCGTGCGCTCGGTTGATTGCTGCGTGCCGAATCCGAGGTTCCAGTACCCCGCTGGCGCGGGCGGCGGCGCCCACCGAGCGCGGTGCCTGGACCAGTCGTCGAAAGTCGCGCCGTTGGGACGGTGCTGGCAGGCGCCTTCGTCCTTGGGCCTCGTCAGACCGGCGGCGGCGTAGAACTTGTCGCACTCCTCGCATGTGAACGCGGGAAGCTTCTCGCGCTCCGACTTTTTGCGCACCACCTCCACGAACTTGACAATCTTCTCCGACGCGTCAACCGCGGGCGGCTTCTTCACCGGGGGCGCTCCCCACGGGCGATTGTTTTCGTCGCCGCCGATGTTAACGGCTCCGTTCGCGGGCCTTCGGTCGGCACCCTGGGCGGTGACCCCGAGCTTGAATATCTTCCTATCCTCCGCCGCGTACGCGTCACCGCCCCGTACGTCACCGCCCCGCACCTGCGTCGCGCCCCACAGCTGTGAATCCCCGCTGTTGGCTCGTCGGAGCGAAGCCTCCTTCGCGAGCGCGGCTACCACCGGTCCGCCCGGCCCGCCCTTGCGACGCCATCGCACGCCCGGGTCCGGCATCAATCCGGGTCCGGCGTTCGCGGGCATGCACATGGGTGCGAACGTCGGGTCCACGTCCGACGGCGACGGGTCCGCGTCCGTGGTTTCGGGCGCGGGCGACGGCGCCGCCGGGGCGAGTCGTCTCGTTTCCTCCGGCCGAACCCGCTTGGCTCCGTGGGGCCGCTCCTCCGACGCGGGCAGCTGCGGCGGGGTTGCCTCGACGAACCCGGCCGCACCCGCGCGTGCCTTGAGACGCGCGTGCGCCTGCTCCGAGTGTTCGAGCTTCTTGCGATACTTCCTGGTGCTCTCCTTCCACAACTCCAGCTCGGCGCGGAGTGGCTCTTGCCCAGCCTGCACCGAATCTCGCAGATCCTCTAGCTCGGCGCGCGCCTTCCTCGCGTCGGCGACGGCCATGGCCTCCTTCTTCTCGGTGTTCGTCAGTTCCGCACGAAGAGTCGCGATGCACTCGCGCATGTTCTTCGACTCGTGCTCGAGCTCTTGGATACGAGCCCCGTGGCTCTTCATCATACTCGTCACGTCAGCCTCGATTTTCCTACGGAGCTGACCGAGGTGCTCGTCGGTGTTCGCGCTTATGATGTCACGCGCCTCATCACACATCCTCGTGATGTCGACTGATGCGGTATAGGGCACGTCCAGCCCATCCGGTGGGTCACGCTCGTTCGGCGCCATCGGCTGAGGCGCGACCCAAAGTGGGAAGGGGGTGCATCCTTTTTGAATAAACGCACGCGCGGATCTTGCCGGTGGCGAGGTGGGCCCAAACGGTGGTTCTTATCCAGACCAGACTCCACCGAACCGTCATTGTAGCTCGAGCACCGGCATCGTCGGGTCGTTCAGCATGTCTTCCGCGATCGTCACGGGTGCGATCGCATTTCCCGCCCTCGCCAGGGGCGCGGCCTCCAGGTGCCGCGTGGCCAAGGGCGCGGTGGTGATGGCGCGATCGCGATCCTCCAGGGTTCACAGCTGTGCCTCCGGCGTGCCTCCCTCAGCCTCCGCGCGCGTGCGGGAGCACCGCGCGGCGTGGACGGTCGCCGGGGGTGTCGCGATCGATTCCGAGGTGCGAACTGAGTCTGGGGAGGTCGAGATCGCGTCCAAGGCGCCGTTCACGGCCTCGGCGACCGCGCTCTCCACGCTGGTCCTCACCGCGATGCCCGCGATGGCTGAGTTCGACGCGGACGGCGTTCCGGAGACTAGCATCGTGACCACCATCTTCTTCACCGTCGCCGTGCTGCTGCTCGGCGTGATCACCGTCGGTATCCTCTACCTATCCGCCAGGGAGGCGCTGGATCGCAAGGAGGAGAGTGACGCGGTGGAGGAGGAGGAGCGCCAGGCTCGCGTCATCGAGGCGAACAAGAGCAACAAAAACTTCGTCCCGAAGACGAAGAAGCAGAAGGTCACCCCGTCCATGCAGGCGTCGGGGCTCAACAGGAGGGAACGGCGCAAGAAGGAGCGAGAGGCGGATGATGCCTAGATCGCTCGCGTGTATTAAATAACCTCACCGCCGCTGCTGGCCGTACGGCGACACGTACTTATCGGAACGATGACTCACCGGCGCCTTGTGCCCGCCGACTCCAGACGGGGGCTCCAACCTGCTCCCCCTCGCCCCGGGCTTACTTTCTCTCTTGTACGAACCACCGTACGACGACCCCGCCACGCCGCCGTACCCGCCACCCAGCTTGACCGGCTCGCGCGCGCCGCCCACCGGTTTCACGTTCCGTCCACCCCCCACGCCCTGCACCCCGAGCTCCGCAGCGCCAGACCCGTACCCGCCGCTCCTCGCCGCGCTCACACCTCCCAGGGATATACCCCCCGCGCTGATGATCGAGCTCGCATCGGACCCGCCGTGGTACGAACTAGCGCCCGCGTGGTAGCCGCTGTGCACGCTCGAAGCCGCGCCGCCGTGCGACCGGTGCGAACCTCCCGGTTGCGACCGCCTGTGCCCACCCCCCGGCTCGTACCCGCCGATGCCTTCCCCGATACCTTTGCCCGCGATGGACGGAACGGACGTGCTCGCCACGGATGCGGACGCGCGCGAGCGCCGGGTCCTGTCCGAGCGGGCGTCTGATGATGTGACCGCGGACCCGTGATGGCCTTTCCGGCTGTCGTCGCCGCCGCTGCCGCTCAGCGTGCCATCCGCCTTGGGGTTCATCAACGCGTACTGCCTCTTCTCCATCTCGCGAATCTCTCTGAAGTACGGGTGCCTTAACGCCTGCCTGGCGCTGAGGCGGTCGTCCGGGTTGTACGCCAAGAGTTTGTTGATGAGGTCGATACATTCAGGTGTCGCGTGCGGGATGAGCTTCTCGATGCCGCTGCCCGACTTTTGCGGAAAGTTGAAATCCATGTGCGCGGACCTCTGCTTCATCTTACCCAAGAGCTCGGCGCTCGGGGTGCCGATGATGTTGTGGATCTTCTGGATCTGGTCCAGCTCGTTGGTTCCCGGGAAGAGGGGAAACAGGGAGACAATCTCGAAGAACACGCACCCGACGCCCCACATGTCCATCTTGTAGTTATAGTACCCGTCGGTTAACAGGCACTCGGGGGCGCGGTACCAGCGCGTGGAGATGTACTCCGTGTACGGCTGCTTGCTGTATATACCCCGGCACGATCCAAAATCCGCCAGTTTGAGGCAATCGTCCATGATGAGGATGTTCTCGGGTTTGATGTCTCGGTGGAAGATGCCGTTGCGATGCATGTGGTCCATCGACTTGGTGAGCTGGTACAGGTACGTCTTCACCCTGTCCTCCGCGACGTAGTGCCGCCGGCCCCGGATCAGCTCGTATATGTTCATGTCCATCAGCTCGAACACCAGCGCCAGCCGTCCGGTGGGCTGGTCGTAGAGCACCTCTAGGAGCTTGATGATGTTCCCGTGCGGGGACAGCCGTCTGAGAGCCTGGATCTCCCTCAGGTTGTTAACCTGGTCCAGGGAGTCGAAGTGGTTCTTCATGCACTTGATCGCGACGTACTTCCCGTTCTTGATGCATTGCGCCTTCAGCACCTCCGAGAACGTGCCCTCGCCCTTCTTGGCGACCAGGCGATACTCTGCGGCGAACGATGGGTGGGGTGAAAATCAGATTCCCGATTTGGGGCGAAAGTCTCAGGTTTTTTCGGGTCGGGGCTGAAGTCGGCCCGAGGGCGCCGTGGAGCCCGTGGGCGCGGTTCGGGGTCGGGTTGAAGCGTTTGGGGATCGCGATCGATCGCTCCGATCGTTGGGGTGGATCAGAGGCGCTCGATCGTGTTCCCCCGCGGGTTCATGGGCCCGACCGCGGTGCCTGGGCCTCGCACGACCCCATGGTTCCAAAAGAGGCACTCATCAGAGGGTGAGGGCCAAATCGGCTCCTGGAAGCGGCAGAACCGGGGTGGATGCGACGCGAATCCGGGATAACGTACTGTGCATGGTCGCGTGTCAAGCTTTTTCGATCCCCTGTGTGTGTCGGTGCCACCTCCCGCCGCGGGTGGTATCGGCGCGCTCTGCTGCGTCGCCGGATGTGACTGTTCCGCGGCGAGCAACACTTGTATTGCCAAGCAAGGACGCGGCCGTGATTTTCAGATTCTGGGTGAAAAATCATGGTGCCAAGCGGGGTGCCAACGCAACGGTGAAGACGCGGCTCTCTCCTCCGCTTTAAAGGTCTAATACTTTCTGGCTAACCTAGTGTACGAATCCGCGTAGCTCTTCACCGCGAGGTTATCCGTGAACCGCCTTTGTCCCTCGCCGTGTCGTCCGGACGTCAGGGACAGGTTATTCGGGTTGGCCCGCGAGAACGGAAACGAGGACAAAAACTCGTCGTTTTTATCATCCAGCGGCGCGTCGTCGCCAGCCACGGACACCCGCTCCAGCCTCGCCGCGGTGTGCTGCACCGCGTAGGACGTCTCCGCGACACCCGTACTTCCCTGACTTCGCTTGCGCGCGTCGCACGAGCCGCAGGAGCACCCGGGCTCCGCGCGAAAGAACGACCTGGCGTGCGCGAGCAGCTTCGCGTCTAGCGCCTCAACCTCCCGCCGCTCCTCACGCGATAGACCGACGGGCGGGTAGACGCGCGTGAACCCGCCGAGCCTCTCAGGCGGGTCCGTGACGTCCATGCACCCGGGCGGCGGTGGGGTCCTCTTGCGCCGCGTCGGGGCCTTACCCACGGGCCTCGGGCCCCGGTTTAGAATACCCCGAGCGTACCCGGCAACCGACGTCCCCTCCTCCTCGTCCGAGTCGTCCGATGCCAAGGGGGCGGGCGATACGATATTTTGCCGTGTCTTGCCCCATCCGCTCTGCGGCCGCTCCGCCGTGGCGTATCCGGACCCGTAGCCGCCCATCGTGGCGCCGTATCCGCCCCCGCCGCCGGAAGATGAATCGTCCCCGGTTGTGTCCATCACCGACGCGTACCCCGCCCCGGTACCCCGGGACCCGTGCGTAGACGCGCCCATTCGCGCGTTCTTGAGCGTCTCCCCAGCCTTGTACAGCCTCTTCTTCTGCGCTTTTTTCTCCGCCTCGATCCACGCCCTGCGCTCCTCCCCGTCGAGGTTCAACGCCGCGAGTATGTCCCCGATGGCGCCGCTCTTGACCCTCGCGTCCAGCGGGCTGTCCATGTTGAACGACGGCGAGTGGTTCACCTCGATGAGCCACGGCCGAAGCTTCTCGTCGATGATGATGTCGAAGCCGAGGAGTTCGAAGCACCGGCTGGGTGCCGGGTCGTCGTCGGAGGGTTTAGACGGGCTGGACCGCCCCGACGATGAAACGCCGCCGTCGCCCGAGTGAAGATCCGCGTAGCCGCCGCCTGAAGCCCTCTCCGTCGCCCCGCGCTCCGCCCGTTCGTCGTTGGAGCCGCGCTCGGCACCCGGGTTCGAACCCTTACCCGCGCGCTGGTTCACGGCGCTGTGGTAGCAGTGCGCGAGGTGGGGCTGGATGGGCAGCACGGTCCTCGCGACAACCTCCTGAACGTCGCGCCACAGTTTCTCCGTGTCGTGGCCCATCTCCCTCATCTGCGCGAAGAGCGACGATATCGACCGCTTCGTCCCTTCGTCCTCCTTGTCCGTGTGAACGAACGTATCGCTGTGCTTGTTGAGGGAGTAGTTGGTCAGGTGCATCGTCGTCTGCGACAGGTTGCTCTTGTTAGGGGCTGCGTATTTAGTGGTGGCGAACCGCGCGATGCCCTCGTCGTAAAGGTAGACAGCCAGCGGGTCCGCCGCGGTCACCAAGGCGTATATCCGCAGGTCAAACTTGAACCCGTCCAGCAGGAACGGGTCGTGCATGTACCGCTGCACGACGACGGCGCCGGAGTGGTGTTTGTCGATGCCGGACTCGCCGCTCGCGAGGTAGATGCCCCTTCCCATGGCTCCCGCGCTGGGCTTGACGATGTACACGTCGTGTGGGTTGGCCCTGGAGTACCGGCGGAAGAGATCGAGCTGCGCGGGGTAGTCCCATGTCTGCGGTGAGAAGGAATACTCGCGCGGATGCGCGGTCTGCATTCGCCGGAGGTTCCGGGAGAGCGGCGCCTTGCGGCAGATCTCCAGCATGCCGGGGAAGTGGTTGATGCGCTGGAACGGGTAGAGCTTGGCGACCCGCCCCTCGGACACGGACGAGTCCATCCAGCACAGGTCCCAGTACTGCTCATCGTCGCCAACCTCCTGGAACCCGCCTTCCGCCGTCACCTTGCGCAGGCACTCGTACTTGCAGTGCTCGAGGTTGACCAGCAGCCCATCGTGGTTCGCGGCGTCCTTTCTTGTTTCCGACACGGAGGGCGCGCGTTCCCCTCCCGGTTGCGACGACGGCTTGGACCCGAACCTGTTTTCGGCGACCCGAGTCGTTCGACCTGGACCGAACATGGCGCGTCGCGACGAACCGGACCCGTCCACTGACCCGGATCGACCTGACGCCGCGCGACCAGGCCTGTGTCGTGGTTCCCCCGAGATCATCATTTCGACATCTCGCGCCCAAAAAAACCGGCTGATTTGTCGAGTCGGCACACCCGAGCCGCACCCGAGCCGCACCCGACATCAGCACCATGGGTTCGGCCGAAGCCAACAAGGAGAAGGCCTCCACGGTCGCATCGGCGATTGCGAGCCAATCCATCGCCCTAGACCAGCCCCTCGAGGTTCCCGGCGGCACACCCTTCGCGCAGGTCTGCGACGCGGCGGCGGCGGTTGAGATGGGCGCCACCAAGATTCAGATGCTCTTCGCCGACGGCGCGGACGTCCCCGAGGACGCCGCCGGGTCCGCGCTCGAGTCGTTCCACATGAACGTCATCACGTTCATCGCGTACTGCCAGTCCGCCATGGGCACCCAGGGCAAGACCTTCGACGCGGGCCTGAGGGACGCGGCGAAGGTGCTGTGCAAATCCGCGGGCAAACTCGTCACCCGGGCGACCGAATCAGATTCCGCTCAAGGCGCGCTCAAGGCGGTCCTCGGCGAGTGCTGGGCGGCGGTGAAGGACGTGAAGAAGCTCCCAAAGGATGGCCGCGTCGCCATCTCCAAGGCGTTCATGCGCGTCTCCACGTTCATCAAGGACACCAGCACCGAACTGAGCGAGCTGGGCGAGGGCGTCGAGGACGAGGGAGGAAACCCGACTGAACCCGACGAGGACGACTTGCGCTTCCACGACGAGGACTTCACGACGGAGGAGATGGAGGTCGCCAGGGCGTGCGCGTCCTTCGTCTCCGCGTCGTTCGAGTTCGTACGCAAGATCATAGGGCCCATCGTGCGTGGGTCGGCGAGCGACGTGGCGTCGTTGGAGCGGGCGCTGGACGGGTGTCGGAAGTTTCAGAGTTTCATCGAGGACGTGGGCGCGGGGGTGTACCCGCCGCAGGACGGCGCGGCGCTCGTCGAGGACGCATCGAAGGCGATGGAGGAGGGTAGGACGATGGGTAAGGAGATCGCGGAGGCTGGGGGCGTGGAGGGGGCGGAAGAGGCGGTCGCGGAGTTGGAAGGGGCTTTCAATACATTGCGCGAGGCGATTGAGAAGTAACATTAGCTGGTAGCGGCGTCGTAGCAAACAGAGTTCGTCTCGTATTTGGGAAGCGTAAAGGCTAAGATGGTTGCTTCGCGAGTTGACCCTTACATCCCCACAGCACTCACTCGTATCGTGGAGACTACGCCGGTGGCGACACCGGATAAGATGCCGACGCCGCCGAACCCGCGTGTGGTCCCGAAACCAGACACATTTTAAAATTGTTTTTCATGGACACTTCTGACACTCTCGAGATCTGACACTCCAAGAGCGCGTGCGTGGGCAGTGTCGAGCGGCGCACGCGGCCTGGATACCGACCTGGGTCCGCGTTCAAGCGTTCGCGACGGGTGCAGCAATTGGGCAACAAATTTCAGGGTAGAGGCGCGCGGTGGCCAGCAGAGGGCGAGCGCGGAGGACGGGCCCTTTCCATCGTTTCCGACCGCGGAGGACGCATCGGGGCGGTCGCCGACGCGCACGATGACGACACTCGTACCGCACTACAACCCGGGCACCATGGGCGAGCTCGTGGTCCAGGTGCTGAGGGACGCGGGCGAAGGAGGACTGACCGTCGCGGAAATCATCGAGGCTGCCAAGCAGGCCGGCAGGAGGTTCCCCAACGAGAACGCCCAGATCTCGGGTGTGAGGAGCGTCCTCGACCCGGGCGGGTTCCCCCGGACCAATAAGCTGCGGGCCAATACCTACTTCAAGCGCATGGACGAAGGCGCATATACCAACTTCGTGGAGCAGCGATGGACCCTCCGCTTCGATAGACTGGATCTCACCGGCGTCAATCCCACGCGGTGGGTTCCCGGCGTTTCCCCGCAGCTAGACGCCAGACGCGACTACAAGTACGTGGGTTCCAAGGTGCTCCGGAAAACCCGCGACGGCCGCTCGGTACGCGGCGTGGTGTCAGCGTACGATCCGACCCTCAAGTTCGACAGCGACGAGCCGAATGGATACAAGGTGATGTACGATGACGGGAGGAGCGAGTGGCTGCAAGAGGGCCTGCTGCTGGAAATACTAGTACCGGAACCGACCCTCGCCCCGCCGACGAAGCGCCCGGCGCCCGAGACCGCGGCACCGGCGAGGGCGGCGCCATCAGCGAGGACATCGCAGGTTTCGCGAGGGTCAGGTCGCGGAAGAGGAGGCGCAGGCGGATCGGCGGCTTCGCGAGGGTCAGGTCGCGGAAGAGGAGGCGGAGCCGCGAAGTCATCGATGTCCAGACGCATGCCCATCGATGACGTGGTGGTGGAGCGCACGCTGGACGCGGATGAGGCGGCGGACGAACGCCTGCGCCAGGCGGAGATCCGCGGCGACGTCATCGAAATCTCAGACGACGAGGACGACGACGTCATGCTCATGCCTCAGCACGGCCACCCCGGTCGACCACCCCGGCCGCCGGCCCGCGCCCCCGCCAAACCACCGCCGGCCGCTCCCGCGCGCCCTCCGCCCGTCGCGCCCGTTCACCCGGCATCGTCGATGGCGGTCTGGCGCGCGGCGACCAAGCGGACGCACAAGGAGCTCATCGCTTTGCCCGATATGCTCCTCGATTCGACCGGCGTCATGGACGCGTTGAAAGCCGCGGCGGATTCGTGCCCCGACGCTCGCGTCACCCGTCAAGTCTTCGAGATCATGTCCACGATTGTTTATCGCGGTGCCTCGGTTGTACAAAGCAAGGGGAGACTTGGCGATTTGGCGGCGTTGCTGGAGAGCACGCGTCGCGAGGGGGACGTAGACGAGGACGAGTTGGACGAATTGGAAGGCGAGACGGAGGTTGAGGAGGTGTTTGACTTCCCGGATGAGGTTGACGGTTTATCTCCCGCCGCCGACGATTCATCCCCCGAGCCGTTCACGGTCGCCGCGCTTCTCACCGCGCTCCGCCCGGATCCCGAGTCGCCGGTCCTGGAAAGTGACCCCGCCAGCTTGGCGCCGGGGACGACGCTGCGCCGTTATCAATCGTCGGCGGTGCGATGGATGCTGAGCCGCGAGACCGTCGGCGGGCGCGGCGGCGGCGGCGCGCTCTGCGACTCGATGGGTTTGGGTAAGACCGTCTGCGTCATCGCGTTGGCGCTCGCGCGCGCCTGCCCGGCGGATCAGCTCGTGGACCCGCCGCTCAACCCGCCAGTCAAGGCGGAGGGCGGCCGGGGCAACTCCGAGGGCGAAAGATACCAGTTGCTTCCCCCCGTGAGACGCCCTCTGGCCAAGACGAACCTGATCATCTCCCCGCAGAGCATTTGCCAGCAGTGGGAGAACGAGATCAAGCGACACGCGCCGGGGCTCAAGGTGCTGGTGTACGACGGCCAGCGCACTGCGACGGAGACTGTGTCGGCACGAAGGATGGCCACCTACGACGTGGTGCTGACGACGTACGAGATTTTGAAGTCTGAGATTCACTACTCGGAGGAGTGCGGCGTTAACCTTCGGCACTCGAAGAAATACAAATCGCCGTTGACGCCGCTGGTGCGACTGAAGTTCTGGAGGTGTTTCCTGGACGAGGCGCAGATGATCGAGGCGCCCGCGAGCAAGAGCGCGGAGATGGCGCTGAAAGTTGCGGCTAAGACGCGGTGGGTCGTCACCGGCACGCCGGTTTCAAAATCAGTCGACGATCTCTACGCGCTTTTACTGTTCCTGCGACGGATCCCGAACCACCGCGGCGCGTGGAGGGGCGAATTCGTGGCGCCGTTCGAGGCTAAGACGCCCGGTGCGGGGCGTAAGCTGGCGCGTAAGCTTCGCCCCGTGTTTTGGCGTCACACGAATGAGAGCGTCGCGGAGTGGCTCCAGCTTCCACCGCAGACCGTCGTCGAGCGCTCGGTGGAGTTTGAGAGCACGGAGCGAGAGCACTACGGCAAGTGTTTGGTCGCCGCGCGAGGGCTGGTGGCGCACGCGGAGAAGAATGCGAAACGTCAAGGTGATCGGGCTAAGCGCGAAGCCGCCCAGACGGCGATGTTATCGGAGCTCACCGCTCTGCGCCAGCTCTGTTCCCACCCGCTCGTGGGCACGAGCGCGGTCGACGGTCAGAACAAGGGCGAGGGTGGCAGCATGGCTGACGTATCCAAGGCGCTGTTTCGCTCGGCCCGACGGGCTTGGCTGACATCGGAGCGGAGGATGGCGGCGGCGATGTTGGAACATGCGCTGAACAGGGGAGTAGTAGGCCCCATGCGATACGCGATTCAACCCGCCTTACAGAAGGTTGCCGATCTGTGCGAGTGGCACGTGGGCCGACAGCCGGACGAATACGACCGCCGCATCGACCGCTCAAATCAAACCAACCCGCTCTCGGGTTATTACGGGGAGCTAAAGAATTGGCAGCGGCTGAGGCTCGGGGTTTGCAGCTTTATTCCCGGAGCGTCTTTCGCGGCGCGAGTGGTGGAGTCAAGGGCGAGCCTGTTTGGCGACGCGATGGAGGTTTTCGATGCGCAAGAAAAGTCGGCGAAGGATGTGATTGGCAAAATGAGGGTTTCCTTCGAGGCGTGCTGGGGAGCCGTGTGTACGATCGTTGATGACATGGCGAACACCGCGCATCAAGAGGAAGCCAGAGACAAACCGCCGCCGAGAAACGTCACAGATGAGGAGGCACTCGCGGACCTACGAGAGAAGGGAATATCTCCGGTGCTCATCTACAGCCGCGTGACCGACGATGATGACGACGAGCGCGGCGGCGACGACGACGACGACGATGACTTTGATGATGAAGACGGCGGCGGCAGTCTGAAACCCGCCCCTCACCACAGAAAAGTAAACACCGCCACCGTCGTCGAATACATGGACGATGAGAAGACGCTCGCGCTCGCGCAGAGGCTCAAGTCCCTCGATTCCCTCTTCAGCAACGCACGCTTCGCCAGTCGAAGCCTCGTCAAGATTCTCCAGCTTAGAGCGGGCTTTCAGTCTACGTTGGTACGAGTAGACCCCGAGCCAGATATGGTGAACGAGCGTGTACACAATCTTAAGGTGCAGATTGGCAATCTCAACGACACCCTCGCCGAGATCGTCCCCGTCGTGAAAGGTCTGGACAGGAAGGGGACCAACGAAGATATCGAAAGAGAACACCCGCACCTCTCGAAGGTGATCGCTGACCTGTACTCTGAGGTGACGGCCGCTAGCGACGCCGCCGACGCGCTCACCGCCGAGGCAGAGGCGATCTGCGACGTGGCAAAGGGATTCGTTCTCATCGAGACGGCGTTGAAAAACCGAAAGCCCGCGGAAGTCTGGATGAATTCGTATGTAATCCCGCGCGATTTTGCGGCGTTGGCCCAGCAGGGTGCCGAAGGCTCTGAGCTCGAGCGGCACATCAATTTGGGTGAAGGCAAAGTGGACACGTACGCTGACAGCGTTTCCTATTCGACCATCCAACAGCCGATGCACGGGCTCGACAGCCACCTGCGCGACGTCGTCTCGCGGCAGGTGACCAAGTCGTCGACCGATGTTTGGGCCTTTCTGTTTAATCATCGCGGAAGACTCAAGTTTGTTCCGGACGCGGCATTCGATATCCCAGTCCAAGCTGAAAGCGCGTCCAAGGTGAAGGCATACGCCCAGGCCGCTAAGGAGATGGCGCAGGTTGGCCGCGTGCTTGACAGGGAGGCGGTCGCGTTTCGCAGCGCGCTCAGGGCGAGGTCACAAATTTTGACGAGCGCAGCGCAGGTTGAGCAGATTCAACGCGGCGAGCTGGAAGCGGCGGATGACGACGCGGATGACGCGTCCGACGAGGATGACGACATTGACCTTACCGCGGATGATCTAACTGAGGCGGAGATCCGCGTGCGGAAGCTGGCGAGGCTCACGCGCCGGGTCGCGCGTCTCACCGCCCTCGCCGTCGCCGCAAAGGCCAAGTCGAAGCGAGCCGAGGAGCTCCACGCGAGCGCCAAGAACAACTCGAGTTTCGGCACCAAGCTCGACGAGGTTGTCAGCATCATGCGGGGCCTGGAAGCGGACGTGCTGGCGGGCAAGCCGGGCGGCGGCAAGGCTGTGATTTTCAGCCAGTGGCGCGCCACCTTGGAGTTGGTGGGCGCGGCTCTCAAAGCGAATAACATCCAGTGGGTAAACATGCAGGGCACGAAGAACCTCAAGACGGCTCAGGCGAGGTTCAGCGCCGACCCAAACTGCCGCGCGTTTCTTCTACACGCCGGCAGCGCCGCCGCGGGCCTGACGCTGGTCGACGCGCAGACGGTGATTCTTTTGGAGCCCCTGCTGAACCCCGCGATTGAACTTCAGGCGGTCGGGCGGGTCAGGCGAATCGGGCAAAAGCTGCCGACTCAGGTGATAAAGCTGGCGGTGAAAGGGACCGTCGACGAGCGCGTCGCGACGTTGTGCGAGAAACGATTGGACGCGCACAGGGCGGAGGGGCGGGCGGCTGAAGGCGGGGGAGGGGATCTCGCGTCCGCCGACAAAGCGCTTGAGAGGTTTTCGGAGGATGACCTCCGCTTCGTGTTCGCGTGAGGGCGACGGTGCCACACACAATTTAGACGATGATAACGACGATGATAACGATAGGACAATAATACTCGTAGCAAACAGAGTTCGTCTCGTATTTGGAATGCGTAAAGGCTAAGATGGTTCCCCCGCGAGTTGAGCCTTACATCCTTCACAGCACTCACTCGTATCGGGAGAGTTGTGAAGGATGAGATGATGGTGACGTCCGCAGAATCGTTCAACTCGCGGAAAAACCATCCGAGTCTCGCGTCATCTACGCCACGGGGTTCTCGAGCCCTTGCTTCATCTTGTCAGCCTCCCACATGTGCGACATCATGTCCACCACGCGGCAGCTGTACCCCCACTCGTTATCGTACCACGCGAGGAGCTTGACCAGCGTCGGAGACGTGGCTATCGCTGCAGCCGAGTCAAAGATCAAGGAACTCGGATCCCCGATGAAATCTGAGCTCACAACCGGATCATCCGTGTACCGCACCAGACCCTCAAACTCCTCCTCGGCGGCGAGTTTGACCGCAGCCTTGATCTCATCGATCGATGTGGGGCGCTTGAGGACGCACGTGAGGTCCAAGAGTGACACGTCCGCGACAGGAACGCGGAGGGCGAATCCTGTGAGTTTGCCGTTGAGGGAGGGGATGATCCTACCGAGGGAGCTCGCTGCTCCGCTGCTGGTGGGGATGATGTTGGTCAGTCCGCTGCGGCCCCTGCGCCAGTCCTTGGGGTTCGCGCTATCCACCGTGGGCTGCGATATGGTCAGCGCGTGCACCGTGGTCATCAGGCCTTCAGAGAGGCCGAAGTTATCGTCGATGATCTTGGCCAACGGCGCCAAACAGTTGGTGGTGCAACTCGCGCAGCTCACCACCTGCGGGTGGTCATGCTCCATCGTGTAGAGGTCGTGGTTCACACCGAAGACGTACATCGGGGTGTCGGTGTCCTTGCTCGGGGCGGTCATGATGACCCGCTCGGCGCCGCCAATTTTGATGTGTTTCTCCAGGCAAAGAGGAGTTGTCAGAAACTTACCACTGGCCTCGACGACGTAGTCGCACCCAGACGCTCCCCACGGAACCTCCCCCGGGTCGGTCTTCTGCGTGACGTGCACGGGCTCGCCGTCGATGAGAAAGCAGTCGTCCCGATCGAGGCTGGTGGACACCTCGCCCTCGAAGCGACCCATGACTGTGTCGTGAGTAAGAAGAAAGCTGGCGTACTTCGCCCCAAGAACCGGGTCGTTTATTGCGACGACTGTTATACCCGCATTGCGACTCGCTCTGCACACCAACCGGCCGATACGGCCGAAGCCGTTGATGCCGATACGCAGAGGGCGCCCTTCGAGGTCCTCCTGACTCGCGTCCATGTCGCGTCGTGCGTGTGCGCGGCGGAGAGTGGGCGATATCTCGGGGAAAACAAATTGTTGTGGTTGGCTCGTCCAAGAATCAATACGTAACTTGCATACATTTTTATATTAAAAACAGTCGCCGTCGCGATGGATGTCTCCTCGGGATGCTGCGCTTCGGGTGTTTGGGTCGACGTATTTTCTCGCCCCTGCCCCCGCAGATGTTTCTCTGTGCGCGCTGTAAAACTTTATCTCTGGGTCCATCGCATCTAGTACATTTCTTCATATCGGCAATACCATCAGGCGGCGGGCGTGATCTCGGTCCACGAGCGTGCGAACACCGAGCGCCGGTTCTCCGTGTCGGAGCCTTCGTTATCCTCCGTCACGAACGCCTCGAGCTTGGTGTCGAACTTGTACGCCCCGTCCACGACGGTCATCTCGGCTCCGACCACGATCTCGGCGTCCACCAGGCCTGGGGTGGACGACCTTGACGTCGGTGACGCGGGTCCAAACGTGTGACTCGAATCCAGCGCCGACTTCGGTGAGGCTTTCCCGCTCACGGCGAGGCCCTTGATCACGCGACGTCGCTCGATCCGCTGGGACCGGCCGCTCTTCGAGCTGGTGTCGACAGCCTGCGACTCGACGATGAGCTTCGAGTCCTTGATTTGCACCAGCCTCGCGCCGCTGTCGGCGCGGCGGATCGACTCCAAGCTCGCGCCCGCGCCGATCAGATCATTGGAAACCTCACCCCCGCGCAGACCCCGCGTGGCGAGGGGCGCGACGAGAACCTCGAGCTCCGGGATGGTATCCACGGAGTATGACCACTTATCGGCGATGTGCTCGTCGGAGAGCGCGGGTATCTCGCAGGCGCCGCCGACGACGGCCAAAGGCTCGAAACCCGCGGGGGACAGCGCTATGACCGGCCAGTACGTCTGGGACAGCGCCACCCGCAGCTTCCAACCGACGGGGATGGAGAACGCGCAGTAGTCGCACGCGACGGTGACGACGAATGCTGAGTCCTCCTCTTCTCCATCGGCGCGGTAGCTGGACACGGACCGGGTGTCGTTCATAGCCGACACGTTGCATACGCCGTAGGTGACTCGATGCGAGGATCCATCCGGGGCGACGGCGCAGATTCTGGCGACGACGACGCCGCTCTGGACCTCGACGTCCTCCCCGACGCGTCGGCACGCGACGGTGACGCGCGGTGCGCCGATAATCGCGGTCTCGACCGTGACGGGGGACCCGTCGAAGCACACTGACATTTCGTCGTCGAGGCGCTGGTCCCCCGCGAGGTCGTCGCCGTCGCCGAACGTGAACCACCTTCCGGACGCGACACCCACGGGTTTCTCCGGGGTATCCTTCATGACCTTGGGGTTGGCGAAGATATCGAGCGAAGATGTCGGGTTCGCGCCGGGGACGTCCGCCTCGAGGGCGCCCTCGGGGGTGAAGGAGAGTAAAAAGGCTCCCTCGGTTGCGGCGGCGTCGAGGTGGTCCTGGGAGTGTTCGGCGACCCAGTACCCTTCCGCTCGCTCCGGCGCTGTGGTCGGCCCGCCGTCGAGGGGAGGTCTCTGCACGTGGACCCTCACGCCGGGGACGTCGCGCCGGTTCGTATCCGATCTGACGGTATTTCGATCGAACGTGGTGTTGCCCGGGACGAAGAGGTGCTCCTTCCAAAAGTCCAAAACTTCGGCGAGAAAGCCAAACGCGGGGCCCGATTTGGACAGGTGGGGGTAGTTGTGAACCCACGAGCCCATGACAGCCTTGACCCGGCCCGGGCCCAACGCACGGGCGAGCCTCGGCGTGGAGTTGGCGTACCCGCCGCCGTGCAGGCACCCGACGGAGAGCACGGGCACGACGATGCTGTTCCGTCCGCCCGATCCCACCGAACCCCCGCTCCAGTAGCTCTTACCCTTGGAAGATTCCGGGTGCAGCGAGGCCCACTCGCCGTGCATGGGCTTGAGCTCCTCGAGCCTGCTGACCCATCGGCTCTCCCACGAGGACGGATCGTCGTCTGAGCTCACCTCGGCGTCGACGTCGGAGCCGGCTTCGGCGTCTGAGCCCGAGTCGGAGGGGGTGAGGAGACCCGGGGAGGAGACCCGCGGGGGCGACGCCGTCCCGACGGAGGAGGACACCGGCACGGGCGGCGCGGCGAGCGAGTCGAGTAGCCACGCGCCCCACGCGAGGTTCTCGCCCAGTAGAGAACCGCCCATCCAGTGCATGTCGTCGCTGGCGCGCTCGTCCGTGGCGCAGACGGCGCAGACGGCGCGGAGGCTCGGAGCCTCTTTCAAGCCGGCGCCCGCGTTCGCGGTGTCCCCGGCGAGAGCCGCCACCTGGAGCGCGACGAAGCCGCCCCAGGAGCAGCCCATCATGCCCACCGCGCCCGTGCACCAGGGCTGAGCCGCGGCCCACTCGCACGCGTCGCACGCGTCCCGCTGCTGCTGGGGGGAGTACTCGTCGTCCAGGATACCCTCCGAGTTGCCGCTGCCGCGGCTGTCGACGCGGATGCACGCGATGCCGTTACCCGCGAGGTACGGGTACGTGGCCTCGTCGGTGTCGATCGTGCCCGTGGCGTAGCCGTAGGGCAGGATCTCGATCACCGCGGGCGCCCGCAGTTCACAGGCGTGGAGCGATACGCCGTCGGGGAGCCAGAGCCGGGCGGAGAGTTTGGTACCGTCGCGGGTCTGGAAGAAGATCTCGTCCACCCGGGTCACGCCGCCGACGGTGTCCGTGGAGCCGTGGGGCAACGATCCGATGTTCACGACGGTGAGCGCGTTGCTCGACGCGGCTCGCGCGGGGAGGCTCGACGCGTGTCTGCGATCGACGTCGCGTGAGTTTACGTCGAACCCGTCCTTCGAGACGTTCGTAGCGCCGGCGCCGTCGTAACCGAGTTTGTGAAGCGTGGAAGCGACCGCCCTGGGCGTGGGGGCGTCGTTGAGCTGTCGCATCTGGAGCCTGAGCCCCGTCGCAGCCTCGAGCCGGCCCACGAACTGCATGGCGAGGAGCGAGTGGCCCCCGAGGTCGAAGAAATCATCCAGCGCGCCAACCTGATTGGAGCCCTCGGGGAATAGAACCTCCTCGAAGAGCGCGGCGACGAGCTCCTCCGCGTCACCGTCGGGGGCGACGTACACCGTGACGCGCGCGTCGTCGTCGTCGGCGTCGGCGTTACCCTTCACACGCAACGTCGCGGGCGCCGGGAGAGCCTTTCGGTCGATCTTGCCATTTGAAGTCATCGGCATTCCGCCGGGCTTCACCCCGACGATGGCGCGGGGGATCATGTACGCGGGGAGGCGCGAGCGAAGCGCGACGCGTAGACTTCTGGCCTTACCCGCCGGGACGATCGAAAACGCGGAGGAGTCCTCCTCGGAGACAGTGTGTAGCTTCTCGACGGCGGCGGCTTTCTTCTTGTTGCTCAAAAGGTCGGCGAGCGCCTTGTCGGCACGCGCGGTCGCCCTGGTGCCCTTGTTGGTCATCTCCCGGAGCATCTCCGCGGTGTCCTCGACGTCAGTCTCGGTCGTCATGTGGTCCATGCCGCGGCATCGCAGCGAGGCGAAGGCCACGGGTTCGGGCTCGGGCGCCGACGCTTTCGCGAAGACGACGTCGAACCGCGCGGGCTCGTCCGGCGTCCACATGGCGTTGACTACGTACCCGAGCCTCTCGCCCAGGCGGTAGACGTCCTCGGGCTCCACCGCGGATCGTTCGAGTGCCACCGCGCGTTTATCGAGGTGGGCGCGGAGGGAACCCGCGGTGTCGTGGACGTGCGCGTCCGCCGCGTTGTCGAGTTCGTCGATGAGCGCCTCCTCGTACACCAGCCTGGCGTCGGGAATGCCCGTGAACGCGAGATAGTCCGGCGCCCCCTCGGTGAGGAGGTCCTCGATCTCGACGAGTGAGTGCACGTTGGGGTCCCACAGCTCGAGCTCGTACCTCGCGCCGCCGGATGAGTCATGTGAGCCCGTGACGTCGCCGTGTGGGCGCCTGAACTGGACATCGTAGCGGTACATGCCAAACTCGGTGCGGTGGTACCCTCGGCGCATGTCGATGACCACCCGGTCGCACATCGCGGGCGGTAGGGATCGTTTGACCATCGCCAGGAACGCGACGGGGTCCACGAGGAGCTCCTTCTCGTGCTTGACGTGCGTCGCGACGTTGACGCGGTAGTCGTGGTAGGCGACGCTCGGGTCGGCGAGGAAGAGCTGGACGCTGGCGTGGAAGTGGCGGTGCAGCCGAAAGTTGCGCACGTCGCCGAGGAAGAAGTGCCCGCCGGGCTCCAACGCGTTCAGCGAGTTCTCCACCACGGACGTGAGGTAGTCCGCGGACGGGAAGTACATCGAGACGCCGTTGCACACCACGGTGTCCAGGCGCTCGTCCGCGAACCGGGTCGCCTCGTGCGCCCCGGCGATGTCCAGACCGCAGTGGGGCAGGATGAAGTCGGGGTGTTGGGTGATGACGTCCCTGACGTAGTCGATGGCGTTGGAGGAGAGGTCCGTGCCGACGTACCTCTCGCACTGCTTCGCGACGCGGAGTAAGATCATGCCGTTGCCGCAGCCCAGCTCGAGCGCGCGTTTAGGTCGAAGCCCCGCGATACGATCGCAGATTGTCTCGACCCACTCCCTCACAACCTCGGGTCGGTGCACTCGGCCGGGGGTGTAGGAGTTCCCGTAGCCGCTGAAGTTGAGGCTCGGGTCGGACTCGTCCAGGGCGTCGCGCGCGGCGTACGCCTCGTCGTACACGGCGCCCCACGCCTCGGCTTCCGCGAGGTCTTTCGTGAGATCCGAATCCTTCTTCGATGAGTCCAATTCGTCGAGGACGTCTGATGAGGATTCCACCACGTACGCCACCAATTGCTTGTCGTCATCCTCATTGGAGTCGTGGACCATGACCACCGCCTGTTCCACGTGTGGTAACTCGGCGAGCGCAGTCTCGATCTCGCCGAGTTCCACTCGGTAGCCGCGGATCTTCACCTGGTGGTCCAGCCGGCCGAGGCACTCGAGCTCGAGCGTGTCCGGTCGAAGCCTACCGAGGTCGCCCGTGCGGTACAGACGCGCGTGCGGATCTTCGGAGAAGGGATCACGCGGGAATCGTTCGGCGGTGAGATCGTCACGGCCGAGGTACCCGAGGGACACGCCCGCGCCGCCGATGCAAATCTCGCCGACGACGCCGACGGGTGCGGGTTCGACGCGAACACTCCGGGAACCTTCACCGTTTGAACCTTCATCGGGGGTTCCGTCGACGACGGTGGCGATGTAAACGGACGTGTTGGCGACCGGTGTACCGATGGAGGTCAGGTTGGGTCGTTTAATCACGGCGCACGTGCTCCACACCGTCGTCTCCGTCGGTCCGTACACGTTGAAAGCGACGCGGGTGGCGTCGACCATATCGCCGGCGAGTTCCGCCGGGACCGCCTCCCCGCCGACGAGCGCCGTGAGCCCGCCGAGCCGCGACGTCGTGTCGCCGCCGCACGATCGGATCAGTCCTCGCCACGTGGTCGGGGTGGCCTGCACGAAGTTGACGTCCTCGCGCGCGATGAGGTCCGACAGAGCGTTTGGATCGGCGGCGGTGTCCCGCGACGCCAGCACCGTCCTGCCCCCGACGCAGAGGGGCAGGAAGAGCTCCAGGCCGGCGATGTCGAAGCACACGGTGGTGACCGCGCACAACGCGACGCTCGTGTCCACCCCGGTGGTCTCCTCCATGGAGTAGATGAAGTTCATGAAGTTGGCGTGGGTCACCTTCACGCCCTTGGGCCGACCCGTCGAGCCGGAGGTGAAGATGACGTAGGCGAGATCGTTCGGCTTTGCGGCGCTCGCGAGGGTGCCAAAGTCGGTGAAATCGTCGCCGCCATCCTCGTCTTCGTCGACGAGAAGCACCGAGGGCGGTTCGAACCCGCCCTCGGTGCCCGCGGCGTCGACGCACTCGTCGACGGCGCCGGCCAGGCTCGTCGATGAAATAACCGCCGCCGCGTTTGAGTCCAAGAGCATACCTCCCACGCGGTCCGCCGGATAGAGGGGATCGAGGGGCACGTACGCGGCGCCGGTGAGGTGCACCGCGATGAGCGACGCGACGAGGTACGGGCCGCGCTCGAGGTAAACCCCGACGCGCTCCCCGGTAAGGTCCGACCGACCGAGCGAACCGGTAAGGCGCGACGCTATTCTCGCCGACGCTTCCGTCAGCGTTTGATACGTCCAAGCCGGTGTCCCGGTGTCGAGCTGTACCGCGGGGGAGTTCGGGTACGACGCCGCGATCTCGGCGATGCGCGCGGGGAGTGTCGTCGCGCGTTCAGGTAAAGGCGTGAGGGGCAGGTACCCAGGTCGGTGCGCAGCGTCGTTCCACTTACGCACGCGCCGGAGCTCGTCTGCGGTGATGAGCGGAAACGCAGCCGCGGGCTCGTCGACGCACGCGCCGGTGCCGTGGAGTGCCGCGAGGACGACGTTGAGGTGCCCGGGGGTCTTCTCGATGTCGTAACGCGTCTGCGCGGAGGTGTTGGCGCGGACGGCGAGCGCGCCCTGCCTCTCACAGAACAGGAACGCGAACCTCGGGCCTGCGTTCGCAATCGACGCATCCGTAGCAGCCGAGTCCAGCTCTGCCTGGAGCGCGGCGGCCACGGGGTCCGGGTCGATTCCCGGCTTCAGCGTCGCGATGATGACGTCAACGGGTGCATCGTCCTTGGGTACATCGATCGGGTTCCCAAACGCGCGTTTGCACTCCACGAGCACGTCCGTCGCGGTGGCGTCGTCGTCGAAAGCGACGCGAAAAGTGACGGATCGGGAACCAAGTTCTGTGGGCGCTGGCCTGATTAATTCGCTGTCGTCGTACACGCGCGCGGTGAAGTCGTGGCGCTCGGTGTACCGTCTGAGGAGGAGTATCGATGCCGCCAGTGTGCAGGTCCGACCGTCTATGGCCTCCCGGTGGGAACGAGCCGGTAGACCGTCGGACATGATCTGTACGAGCGTGGAGGGGAGGGGCGCGAGGTGAGCGGATCGGCGGATCGTTGTTATTTTGGTTCGATCCGAGAAAGTTCCGGCAAAGCGGCGGCTTCGGGATACCGCGTCTCGCGTCCCGTTCGAGCACAAACACGTCCCGAGACGCGAGCTCAGATCCCGGGATACCATCGGGTTAATGAAACAGGGTCAACCGGGATCGGGGAAGGTCGACGGGTGACTCACCGAGGCGATGGGCTGGTCGACATTGGCCTTGTCGACATTATCCTCAGCATCCATCTCTCTGGAAAAAGCGATGAGCTCTGGCACCCCGGCGTCGGCGATTAGCGTCGTCGGCGACGCTCGAACGAGTCGCGCCCGCGATGCAGGGATGATAACGCGGTGTTTATCCCGGGGTACGAACTTCGAACGATCGGCTGGTCGTGTGTGCGGTGGGTCAAGCGCGTCGATCGATGGCGGACGGCTTCAACTGTTTCGGAAGCTGGCTCAGCTGAGAGCGCGTTCCAACCCGACCGCGATGTAACTGTTTGCCTGTGCGATTTCGGGGCCGAAAAAGCCGAAAGTCCCGATCCCTTTTTTGACGTCCTGCGTTTTGATTGGCCCAAAACGCAGCGACACGTCGGACTGATTCACAGTCTCGATATTTTATTCAGTGGTTGAACAGACGAGCTACGACACCCTCGTCGACGGTTCGAGGCGTCCCTACGGCTATCTCTCTCGACTCACTCCCCCACGAGCTGCGCCTGCGTCTCCCACGTCCCGTCCAGCGCGTTCGCCGACCACAGCCGCACCCTACCGTCCTCCGCCGACGTCGCGAGGGTGTTTCCCACTGCGTTCCAGTCCAAACCCACGACGCGCGCCGGGTGATGCAGAGTCGCGTCGAGCGCCGCCCGAGGAGACTCCGACCCCGCCCCAGAAGAGCCATCGTCCATGAGAG
>Ga0257106_1000411_pt1 | contig 25787 bp, 48 predicted proteins | sample LP_taG_3_FD_190177 | JGI IMG/M metagenome (GOLD analysis project Ga0257106, IMG submission 190177) | Marine microbial communities from Northeast Subartic Pacific Ocean, Canada - LP_J_2011_P26_10m | ecosystem: Environmental > Aquatic > Marine > Oceanic | place: Canada: Northeast Subartic Pacific...
GTTTATCCCTTATAACCTTTCCGCCCACGCCTCAAGAATCCCTTCGGCATACATTTCCGTGCTTCCATCAAACTTTATCACTGGGGTCCATCGAATATCAGTTAAACTTAAGAAATAAGTTTCTAAGTCTCTGGCCTCTTGACCTACCTCAAAATACTTTTGGCCTATGAGTGTAACTTTAGTCTCTGGGAAAACATCATTGACCTTACGCCTGAGCCGTCTCACACGGTATTTTACCTCATTATTTGTAATACCTTGTTTATATCTAATAGTTCCATCACTAAATTGATACTCCAATAAATAACAATACCCGGGTTTCATTATTTTGAATCCCCCTCCTTCGGAACAACTTCCACACCCAGACCTGAGAAAGTTTTGAGCCGTCGTAGGAAACAGACCATGTATAGGGCAAATCGGAGTAATCTCATCGTGATACCCAGTATAATTAACTTTTGATAGGTCATAAGTATTTCCATGAACCCTAATACAATCTTGGATATAATCAGCAGGGTGAATTGTTTGCCGATTACAATACTTACAACCACTACCTCCACATCTGCTACTAATATGTTCATTGGCTTGTATTTCAAACTCTTCATGCTCTGGACAGATAATTGTGATTTTATTTTTGGTTCCAGTATAATTTACCTTTGAATAATCATATTTATCACCATGAATGGCTCTGGCCTTAGCGATAAATTGTTCTTGCGTTGCTCTAATCTTTAATCCACCCTCAATATCACTACATTTAGAGCAACCATGTGAACTATGTAAATGAGATGCAGGAGTTACTGTGAACTCACCATGCTCTGGGCAACTAATTTTAATTTCACCATAACTTCCATTATAATTTACCTTTGAATAATCATATTTATGAGCAAACTTTTCTTGGGCTTTAGCAATCCATTCGTCTTGAGTATATCGTAAAGTTTCACCTCGACTTAATCTGAAACATTCCGTGCAACCAGTTTGGTAACAATGATTTTGAAACCTCGCCTTAAATGTGTGACCTTCTGGGCAAATAATATCTACATAATCTCTACCACGAATACCTTCTGGAACTAATGAATAATCAAAAACTTTATCTCCATGTGTTTTTTTAGCAGTTAGTAACCATTCATCTCTGGAATTAGTCTGATATTTTGATGTTCGGTCATCTCCACACTTCTGACAACCATAATAAAAATGTTCTGCTGCTACTTGAGAAAACTCACCATGCTTAGGACAAATGATGATGACCTTATCTCTACTCCGCACATAATTTACTTTAGAATAGTCGTAATAATCTCCGTGTTTTTCCTGTGATTTTGCTACCCACCTATCATATATTTGTTCATTAGTGGGTCGGTATATTTTACTGCACTTCTTCTGACAACCATAACAGAGTTGGTATTTTACTAAATATATTTTCATAAGGCGGTCGCATACTTTACAAATTGCCACATCTCTACGGCTTCTTACTCGTTCCTCTAATGGGATGAGTGGGAATGGACAATTTATCCAATCGTTAATCAAACTTTCACTACCCAAATCTTTGTTTCTCGATTAGCGAGGTCCTCGTAGGCTGCATACGCTTCTTCACTATGGACTCCCCACAAATGTTTTGGAATCTTTTCTACAATGACAGTTGATTCAATGGTATAACCACAAGAGGCACAAGACTTAAAATCGTAACCAAAACTGGCATCGGCATTAACATCTGTTGAGCCACAAGAGTCACACTTAGGTTTCATACCTAAGTTATTGTTATACCACTCTTATAACTTTAATCAAAACAACAGCGATTTAATCCAGAACCATTTACTTCGGAAACTACCTTGTGATTCTTTATTGTGTAGCATATCAGTCAAAACTTCTTGGAGTGCTGGCTTGCGACTGGCCTTTCTGAAAAAGAAGTTCATTAGTCTGCGTTTTTTCAACATCTTTTGAAGTCGATGAGAATTAGTAAGTTCCTCACCAATCATATCCCAAAGTTCAGTTTGATATTCCACGCCCGTAACTTCGTCAATAACTGGATACTTCACTGTAAGTTTTCCAGATACCAGAGCATTACCAATGCCTTCGCCTGTGAATGGGTCAATTAACGAAGCCGAATCACCTACCAGCACACAACCTTTGACAAAGTTTTTCCGAGGATTTAATGATAAACCTCTGGGTGAACCCATTGGCAACATCCATCCTTTACGAGTATTAGGAATAGCCTTAGCATCACTAAACCTTTCTGCCAAGAAAGATTCATTTACTACCCAGTCTAACATCTCCTTAAGTTTAACGGATTGATTATCCATATCTGCTAACAACATTCCCACGCCGATGTTAAATCTTTTATCTGACAAGGGGAAAATCCAAAAGTAGCCGGGAAGAATACCCTTAATAAAATGTATTTCAATTTGTCCTTCACTACCTTCAACGCCTTCCCAATACTCACGCACCGCCGATGAATAATGATTTCTATTTTGTTTGGGTTGTTGCGTTTCACCCATCACATGACGAGATACTGGACCATTAAATCCATCTGCACCGACTACTAACTTAGCAGAATAAGTTTTATCTTTTACTCTGACACCTGTGACGACATCTGATTCTACTACTACTCCTGAAACTTTCTCTTTGAGTAGAGTTCCTCCATTAGCCTCGACACTTTCTACGGCTCGGTCATATAATACATTATCAAATAACAATCTTTCAATACAAAAAGCAGTGAGTGGGTCATCTGGAGATGCAATCGGAATAGTAAGCAAAGTTTCATCAGGACTACTCAATAATACTGAATCACAAGATATTTCTTTGATACCTGCGATTTCTGCATCCAGTCCCATCTCATATAAGATGCCTAAAGATTTACCAGTAACTCCATCTCCGCAAATCTTATCTCTGGGAAAGTCTGCTTTTTCAATTAGTAATACCTTACGACCGGCCTCGGCATTAAAGTATGCTGCTGATGCTCCCGCAGGGCCACAGCCCACAACGATTACATCATAGTCCATAACCTCATATGGTGCTATCACTGTTATCAACTATCACATCAATTTAGCCAAGCGTGAGATTACCTCTCGCAGTTCTTCGATTGGTTCTTTCAAATACTTCTTTTTATCCCATGCTGCAACAACTTTTGCCGCCGCCACAATTACCTCGTTTTGTATATCGTTCATAATGGTCCCATCCATTACTCTGCTCTACATTGACTTGTGATATAAACTTTAGCATGGACGCTACCCGAAATAGGGATTCTCCCTCCCCGGATATGGGAAGTCGCTGGCGACGGGAAAAGGTTGTTCCATCAGTCGCAAGGGCGACGACTTGAGCGAGTGTTGCGTAGCCTGCGAGGTCATAGACATCTTTAAGTAGTAGTATGAAACACAATAATATATGACTACACTCCCATACATGGCCAGCGTAAGAACCAGAGACCCAGATGCTCTTTGTTATACTACACAAAATATGTGGGCTTGTTATGAGTTCAAGATTCCTAAACCAGTTAAGATTCCAGCACACCATACACGCAAAAGGATTCAACCTCAGATTGCAGATAAGGTTATTGCGTTGCAGAGGCTTATAAACCAAGAAGCACAAGACTGGTCCACAATTGAAACTCAAGAGATGCTCAAGTATTTTGGCGGCTGGAAACCATATGATTTCGCCAGAGGGAAAGGAGAGATTGCTTTTGAAATGTATAATTATAACACATTTGGTTTTTCTTTGCTCTTGGCTGAGATACTTGCTGGGAAAAGTGCTTATAGTGTATTAAAAAATGACGAAGGAATTAGCCGTTCAGACATACTCAAAATTAGAGATGATTACGGTGAAGTGTCTTTCTTGGCACGCTCATCATCCAGACTCATAAACTTTGCTACTTATTCTGGAGCAAAGATGTGGTGTGATGCTGGGTTGCATTACGGCAAGGCAACTATCTATGAAATTGATAATACTCGCTCTATTCCACGCAGGTTGAACCGTGAAGATGGAACATTATATTACCCATATGGCGCAAGATATGGCTCTAAAATCATTGTAAGCACTTGGGTTAATGAAGATGGAGGACTGAGTGTTCGTTGGGCAAAGTCGTATCCAATTTATAGTGACCCTGCTGCATTTGACTTGGTAGCAAGTGGTTGAGTTTAGACTATCACTGTATCCCGGGTTTAGTCAAAGGGGGATTTTGAAGATACCCCAATAAGTTTTGGAGCCACTCTTCGGGACAATCATACTTAGCAATCGCACCCTCTAACTTATTACAACTATGACACAGAACTCCTCTAATCTTTCCTGTATCGTGGTCGTGGTCGATACAAGCCACTCCTTGTGTCTTTGAACCCTCTTTATCGTGAGTTATCTCACAAGAGCAGACTTGGCATTGGTGTATAGTTCTTATTTGACTCTTAAGCACAGCATAAGTAGTATTGTAACGATTCTTCTTGTGCATACATCTCTTACAAGCAAACAAACTTTCAGTAGTATCAAAATACATATCTGATTGGCCTTCGTCATTTACCCTGCTACAACACCAGCAAGTTTCACCATAGTATTGTAGTGTAGTTGAGCAACGACTACACAATTGATATTCGCAATTCTCAATAATCGCTTTTTGTCCACAATGCTGGCACTCGCCTTGAGATTGATACGACAAAGGTTTCTCTATTATCTTGATGTGCTCTGGCATATTCTGAAAAGTTTGAGGTCGTGACTTCCATGCGGTTCTAATTTCTAAAAAATCTTCCCAATAAGCATTTTTGTTATACTGAATCCAAGAGTGATAACAGGGTTTGCATAAAAGTTTGTCATCACGACTTTGAAATTGAAGACTTCCATCAGATACCTTATCACAGATAGGGACATCACAACTTTCGCCATAATAAACATATTTGCCACGACAACTGGAACATAAAGTAAAGGTTTTATTCACAATAGTTTTGAAAGTATGGCAGCCTCGACAAAAGGCTTGTTCCTTACTACCAATCTGAGAATCTTCAGTAGCAGGTGTGATTGGGCAATTACGCCATGCAATACTCATAATCTAAATATATCGTAGGACCTACTTAAAACTGCACTTCTAAACAGGACTACAATTTCCACAAGAATACAAGAAACCTCGCTGACTAATATCAAACTCGCCACCGCATGATTTACAAACCCGATGTCGCCAGCGTAGAGCATAACAAACCACTTTACGAGCCGAATCTATGTCCACAGCCTCTTCATTTTGAATTAGCCCTCCTTTAAGAATCAAGTTATTTACTTGACACCAAGATTCCAACATAGTAGGCATAGGTTATCAAACCTACTTAAAACTAACGACTACTTAATGTTATTCACACCAGACTGATTTTGAATAGGAATTATCATCTCGATTCCAAAACATCAGGTTTAAGGCTGGTGGATTCGGGCGGTGCATATACACCACATCATACATCTTTAAGAAAGCAGTTAGGGCTTGGGTTAAGCCTGTCACGAAAAGATTGATAGTAATCTTCTGCTTCGGCAAGGTATTGAGCCATCCCAAAGCCACTTGTTCTAACCACTGGTGATTGTGCAAATGTTTAGATTCTAATTCGGTTTCCCAGATAGCCTCTTTAACTTTCATATCTTCCCAAATAATATCGTGCCTTCCTGCACACAAAACCACATTTTCATCCATAGTTATTCCTCCTTTTTCTCTTCGGCTTCTCTGGACTCTCGGAGGTGTTGCCTCCAAGCCCGCATCTCCCAATGAATATCACTCATAGTTTTGACCTCCATCATCAATATCCATAAATCCACAAGCAGGACAATACCAAACTTCTTTGTGTTCAATTCGTGTGGGTGCTAATACCATATCTTTACGACACAATGGACATGGTGGTCCTGTGGGTCTTCGATACACCATCATCGTGCATCACATCAATTGTAACGCTGGTTATACTCCGCATAGAGTTCATCGGTCAAATCAAAGATTTGCTGAACCATGTTTTGCGGTTGGTTTTCCGCATCAATTTCTGCGGCAATTAGTGAGGTAGCGTTGTTCAAACACATACCCAGCGTGATTCGTTGTTGCGTAGACATAACACCAGCATGGGTATCGCCAATGTAAATCTTTTCGCCTGTCGGTGAAATGAGGGTAATCTTAGCGTGTTCTGCTTTACTCACCAAGTTAAACTGAACTTTGGCTCCGTCTGCACTCTTGAACTTTCCAGCAAAACGGCCTTTGAGGTCAAACATACCAATTTCACCTTTGGGGTTCGCTACTGACGCAGGACCCTTCATGTAATACCTTAGTGTATCGCCTCGTTCAAACTTCTTTGCATCGTATCCTTCTTCGCATTTAATTTCTATATTTACCATATCATCATCTCCATACCGTTTCTCGGTGGTCTTATTCTATCATAAGGTGAATCACCCTATTAAACTTAAGGCTTAGTCTTCCCATAACCACTCGTTGATGCGTTCAATCCAATAACCGCCTCCAGCAAAAATACATAAATAAAGTAAGAATATAAGGGCTAACATTAGTCATAACCCGACAAACGACTACTTAACTTTGGGTTTTGAAACTTTCTTAAACTTGTTTCGTAGTTTTATTTTGAAACGGGTCCACCATAAGTCACGCTCATCCCAAACTTTTGCTTCTCCTGCCATACTTCTTCCATAGGCTCGATGCGCCTTAATTGGCTGCTCATTCGTATTGTAGATGACTACATTCTTGACTCGCATATATCTGGTGTAATCTTTAATACAATAAATCACATAACGATGTAGTAACTCAAACATCAGCATACTCAACACAATAACTCCTATGATTGCTGCTATTATCAACCACATACCAATCACTTAAAAGATATGCCGCAAGAACAAGTTTTAGTAGCATTAGGATTACGAAACTTTAGACCGCCACCCATTAAACTATCATCCCAATCAATTTCTATTTCATTCAAAAGTGTAGAATCATCAACATTGATAACTATTTCAATATCTCTGGACACAATAACTTGCGTCATATCTGGTGGGTGCTTGTCTAATATCTGGACATCATACAAATAACCCGAACATCCGCCTCCGACAATTGTGATATACAAATACCAGTTATCTTCATATTGTTGAGCCGCCATGCTGGTTAAAGTTTTAGCAGCCTCTTCAGTTAAACTTAGATTACAAAACACAACTTCTTTTGGTTTAGCAGCCGTATAAATGCCAACTGCACAGCCAGCGTATCCATCTTCCATAAGAATAATAGAGGGTTTCAACTACTTATAGTTTATTCTTCTTCATCGGCATAACTATCTAATTTAGTATCTGAACCAGAATAAAAGCGAAGCAAATTAACCACTCCGAAGTCGGCAGGAATGTCATAATTCTCGTCATTCCAATTTTCAAACCACCAACAAGTGCCATTACCGTTTGCATCTCTGGTTAATTTTCGAGACTGGGGACAGTGAGCGCAAACATCCGTCAAATGCCGTTGAGCATACTCTTTCTTTTTACCTCTTAATTTCAAATGAATAAAAGGAATTACTTTCAAGTCCAAAGGAAATGTTTTCCATGCTGCTTTTATTTTCTTCCATCTAATCTAAATCACTCTAACCTAATTTCTCGCCACTCAACCTTTCCAGCCTTAATCAAATCTCGGATGCGTCGTTGTTTAGTCGTTAGTTGTGATTTAGCGGCTTTCACATCCAGTAAAACTATTTTACCTTGAGCCATGTTTTCTTCTTTGTCGTGATACCACTCCCAGACCACATAATCCAAAGGATTACCCATGAAACTCCAATCTTCTGGTTTCCATTGTGGTTCAATCTGTTCGTGTGTCAAAAACGGAGTCCACTTTTCTAAGATTTGTCCTTTACTACTGTGTGCCGATTGCGCTCTACCCTTTTGATGACGCACTTCTTCCTTAAGTTTTGTAATCTCTTCTTGTTTAACTTGAATCATTTCTGCTAACTGCAATTTTTCCGTATCGAATCGGCGGTCCATATTGGCCGTGCTATCACTCAAAACTTTAGCGGCTTCTTGGGCAACTGCCTTTTCCATCTCTTGGTCTTTAAGATTTATCTGCAAAACATGAATGCGTTGAAAGCATTTCCAAATACTTATGAGTGTAGCACATAAACTAATACCTAATAACCAGATTAGCCAATCCATAACTATTCATAACTTCTAAACCACTTAAAGGTTCTTATTCTGCTGCTTCTTTTTTATGAAACTCCATAATAGCATGAGTTAATCGAGTAGGCTGCATACTTTCCACAGCCGTATCTACAAAAAAGTTTGTAGCCCCTCCATCCATACTACACAACCCAGTTTCTAATAATACTGCCCAACTTTTTCCAGTGGTTAGTAGTGGCCATAGTCCTCGTAATTCCACCATGAATACATAGTAGTTCATCATATTGTGTTTGGCTCGTAGTTCTATCATCTTTTCATATAAATCGTGATGCTCATCATCTCCAGTGGTTTCAACGGCTTTCTCTTTCAAACTATCCATCAGTAACTCACCAGTAGCCAACATGAGCAGTAATTCAACAGTCTTCTCTTCGCTTGGCTCAGTCCTACCGGCCCAATTGCCCACGAACTCTTGAGTAAAGATATAATCTGGTGATTCTGTGGCCTCCATTGAGCCAACCATAAGACCCTGCACTACGCCAAAACCTTGCGGCCAATTAAGAATCATTAGTGTTCACTTCTTCGTTTTGATATTTAATCATTCGCTTATTGGGTCGCATGGGCTATCTGGGTTCAAACCCAAAACTCCACACATTTCTTTGAAACGATTACGAATGGTAACTTCGGTAACTCCAGCCACATCTGCAACTTCTCGTTGTGTGCGGCGGTTGTTTTCCAGAATACCTGCCAAGTAAATACTTGCCGCAGCAATACCTGTGGGTCCACGCCCAGCCATGGCCTCATGTCGTTGAGTTCCTTCCAACAACTTCAAGGCACGACTTTGAACAGCAATAGGCAAGTGCAGGTCGGTGCAGAATCGAGGAACATATTCCGTTGGTAGTGTCGGAGGAACATGAATCTTCAAGGCTTTACACAAGGCTCGGTAAGTGCGACCGATTTCTTTACGCCCGGTTTTGCTGTATGCCCCGACTTCATCAAGTGTTCGTGCATTTCCGCTACGACGGCAAGCCGTAAAGATACAAGCGGCCACCATACCTTCAATACTGCGGCCTCGCACAAGTTTGGCTTCCACTGCTTTTCGGTAGATGTAAGCCGCTTCTTCACGAACTGAATGTGGCAAACCCATACGACCTGCCAATCGGTCAAGTTCACCCAATGCCAATACTAAGTTTCTTTCTGTGCTGTTGCGAACACGAGTTCTGGCGTGCTGTCGGCGCAGACGATTCATACGCTTGGCTGATTCACCACTAATGGCTCCTCCAGCGTAATCTTTGTTCTGCCATCCAATATCAGTCGTCAAACCTTTATCGTGTAGCAAATTAGTAGAGGGCATACCTGTGCGTTCTTGGTCGGAACCTTCGCCATCGGAGAATACTCTCCAATCCTTGCCGTAATCAATTTCATATTTTTCACGAAGGCATCCACATTGTTCACACCAAGTTTCACCTCTCGCTTCATCTCGCTTCCATTCGTTCTTAGCACCGCACTCTTCGCATGGCTCATCTTCTGGGTTTGTATGTTTTTCACTCATCTCTCTCACTTTCCTGTATTGGTTAATCCTTTATTAACTTTACTCTTCAATTACCATGGTTTCCATCTCAAGGTAGGTTTCGGCTATGAAATAATCACCCGGATAACTATCTGCTGGATTATCCGAACCATTACTTTGAATCTCGATTGTGATATTGCCTCCGTCATAACTTATGTTATAAGTATGGTTGGTTTGCGATTTATTTTCTTGAACACTCCAACTGGCATTACCATAACTCACGGTGTAGTTGGTAAAACCTTGCGACCACAAAGGAGGTTCGTGGAAAAATGCTGTTAAGTTTAGAGTCAAAGTCACATTTCCAGTAGTATTGAAACTTAGTAGTGTGGTGTTCATGGAACTCATAGGATTAAGATTCCAAAATTGGTAACTATCATTTTGCCATTGTGATTCCACAACTTTTATTTCATCGGGTGTTGGTAACGGTTGAGCCTCATCACTCATACATCCTGCTGTCATCAACATCATTATCACCGTAAAAATCACTTTCTTCATATCATTCATAGACCACAAGACCCTTATTAAGTTGGGGGTCTGTGTTAAATACCTCTTAGACAGTTCTTAAGAGTTCGCCGTCTTTCCAGTATTCTATCGCAGGGTAGTATTTTTCAAAACCTTTTCCGTGTTTGGCTTGAAAGAATAAGTATTCATCAGCCCGGCCGACTACCCACAAACCCATGTCTTCGATTTCTTCTTTAGTCAAAATATCTGGGCTACATTCTATAATAACCCACAAACCTTTGTGTTTCTTAGCATAAGCCACAGCACCACTTTTGCGCTTGTAGTGCCTCCAAAAGTCCCACCACTTCTTATTCCCCGTAGTTTTCACTCTCTAAAATACGGGACTCCCCTATTTAAGTGTTGTGGTTAGTAGTGGTATCAAAGGCTGATTCCGATACACAGGGTTAAACCGATATTCATTGGATTTGCTGCGATTGTCTTTAACAACTACTAAACCTTTGGCCGCTAAATACTTCATATGATTTCCAATAGCCCGACCACTTACTGTGTAGACTGATTGTTTATCATTGATAACTTTGCCAACAGCATTAGCCTCCCACCAAACTTTTCCATTGTCTCGAAGTAACCTCAAGATATTCATCAACAACGGACCCCGGCGTTTTGGTAACTTTTTCTTTCCATCACCCATACAAGACTTAGTGCAAAAATGTTTGTTTGACTTATTATGCTGCCACTTCATTTGCACCGCACTTCCACAATTCTCACAATGCGTTTCAATGATTGGAAACTTGTAAAGATTTTTGTGATGTTTAGAATCACTGGCTAAAACTTTAGTTAATCCTTCCGTAGTATAACGATTACAATAAACACTGCAATAATAGGTTTGAGTTTGATTCAATCTTTGAAAAGTTCTATCAATTGGTCTATCGCATTCAGGATTACTGCATGAACCTTTATCAACTTTCATATTCTCACTTCACTAAGTTAGTCCTACGGATAGAAGTCCACAAAACTTCGGAAGCAGCCTCTAAGGTTGAACCATGAGATTCGGCCTCAGCCTTACTTCGGAAAATTAAATCGCTAACATCTCGACGACCATCTTCAAACTCAATCAAAATAACATAAGTTTCAGATTCGCTCATATGGACTCACCTCTGAATAGTTTGCACCACGCAATCCCCAGATAGCAACTTTATGGCTTTTTCTTTTGAAGAGTGATGAATTGTGTGCTTGTCCCATCTTAATGAAACGACGGTCGCCGTTAAGTGCTGCCGTAATACTTCGTGCCGAAGGTGCGTGTCGGAATCGCATACACAAGTCCCGTTCAATATCTACACTTCTTAATGCTCGCTGTTCTAATAATCCCACTACCGCAGGAATCCATTTCTTTTCACCCATTTAATCACCCATTGTTTTTTGCTATATCCAACATTTTACGCACAGCATCAATATGCTTACATCGTGTGTAATGTCGGAAACCCGGACAGTCGCAACGCAAGTCGTTACTACCCCACCGAATCACTGAATATATTTTAGCACCCACACTGCTTTTCACCTTCCACAAATCGCTTCCCGTTCTTTGAACATTATTGCTCATTATCACAGTCCACGCTTTCATTTCTTTATCGTTCATAACACTCACTTCTAAGTAGTATATGTCATACCACTAATATAAAGTTTATGCAGCGAAACCAATTATTGCCAGCATAAGAAGCAGACTGAAAGCCACTAAGACTACAAAGCGATTGCCACTATCTTCTACTGGATGAGCATCGTATAATTCCCAACTCATCTCCACTCCTCCCTGAAACTTTTAGTGTATTCAAAATCTGATGTCACTATGGTATTAGTTTGGAGAAGTTTAGTTGTGGTAGATTGAATGACTGGCATCTTAGTCCATTGTTTTAATTTAAGATAATTAGTGCTTCGAGTTCCATTCAAGACCTCAGTAAAAAGATTTTCATAATCCCATAAAGTTTCACCACTGACTGGAATCACTGCTCGATGATAAGCCAACATGATTTCACAAACACAATCTAAACCATCTCCAACTTCCATAACATCATCTATCCAATCAATAAGTTTGTCAGGTAGATGTTCCTCGATAGCATACAGAGCCACTGATGAAACTTTGTTATTACGAGGACTTCCTACGGCTGCGACTCCAATGATTTCAGGTTCATCCATATGTTCTGGAGAATACCCCACGACAGGATACAAATCACAAGTTTTCCAGTTTCGTAGTTGGCCACGAGCAAAGTTTCTTACACTATCTTCTAAACAACTACTACCTTCTGATAAATCAAACTCGGTAATCGGCATACTCTGAAGAAACCTTTCAAAGTTTGCAGGTGTCCAGAGGGAGTCCATAATACTTATAGGACTTTTCAACCATATAAATCTATGCAGACTTGATATAACCTTTGTATTGGTGTCCACCTAATGTAATCAAAGGCACAACCCCAACTCCACCTGCGTCCATAGCCTTCTTAAAAACCCATGTGCTGGGTCGCATTCTATCTAAACCAGCCCCGCTTGGAACACCAATGTCAAACCATTGTCCTTTGACGAATCCTTTGAAACAAATACGGTCTCCGGGTTTCAAGTCTGCAAAAGTTTTGGCTTCAGCACCTTGTAACATCATAAAGGCAATCGTTTGCCCGTCGGAACTTAAACTTACTGGGAATAGAATAGTATTTACTGAATTAACATAAGGACCCTTAATATCTTTGAAGTCATTTGGTTTGCGACATTCGGGACAAGTTTTACCGGGCTTGCTTTCTTTCCATTTAACATCTACTGTCCACTTCTTTTTACAAGAGTTACATTGACGGTCTATCATTTCATAATTTATTACAGTGTTGTAAGGTCCTCGCTCAAAAGCCGTAGTGCCCAGACGCTTCTTCCCCATCTTAATATCCAAACCTTTACTAACTGTAAAGTTTAGACAATCTACTCCAGCCCTGCGTTGCGCTTTAGTCGGAATGTTTTCTGTGCCACGATTCTTTTTCATAGCAGTTAGAACTTCCCAAAAACTTCCCCATTTCTTAGCCGTAATTGGAAACTTTACTTCTGGTGACTTAACACTGAATCCACCGTAAGATGACTTGGCTGTCTTAGCACCACTTGTGGAACGAGTTGTAGTTCTGGATAACTTTTCATCTTCTTCGTCATCACCACGAGCCGCAGCCAAAAGTTGGTCGAAGAAAGCATCTGGGGCATCGTTAGTATCGTGCCAAAAGTTAATAATAGGAGTATCTGCCCATTCCTTTCTAAGTTCAATCAGTTCTTTTTCTTCCTTGCTTACCACAACGACACCAATACCTCATGCGTTATGCTGATACTTAAAGACTTTGCCAGCATTGTCTTGGTATTCCAATACGACCTTCGGCCTCTTGGTATTGTTTATCCTTAACTACCTGAAGGAAAGTTTTGTTATTTAGCAAGTAACCTGATTCGGCAACCAGCACCGCAGGACTTAAATTAAGTTTGTTACGATGAGCCTTGATTACTACTTGAAACAATGATTGGTAGTCTTCAGGACTTAGCCAAAAATACCCACTATCATATTCGGCTTCACCAATCCATTCTTGCTCGACAGCGTGGTCTTCACCTACGGCTCGTGAACTTTCTATTTCTGTATCTTCTGTTGGATTGCGAAGTTCCCATCCACAACTTCCACAAATACCAAATGAAAAAGTTTCATCGTAAATTATGTTCCAACAAAAATCTGCCTCGGTAGTATTTCTTTTGAGTTCTACCTTTCCTGATTTATGATTATGCTCTCTTAACTTACTGCACTGTGGGCAAAACACAGTAGAAGGCACGAAACTTTTTCCACCCCTTCCCCAAGTATGAACATAACCCGGTTTTTCTACTTTAATATCGTAAAAGGTTGAACCCGTTATGGCTTCACCAACTTCTACTTGCCACATTCTATTCACCACTTACCCAGAGGACAAGTTTCATTATCTCGTCGGGCTTTAAGTTTAATAATGCAGCCACACAATTGACAATAACTTCCAGTTAATTTCTTAGCCATTTTAGGGCAAGCCTTACAAATAGCCAATCGGTCGGTATATTCTTTAACACCCATAGGTTTGCTATGTTGTGTCACTTACTTAAACCTTAGCATTGATGAAGTTTAATAAATCGTTGATACTCGTTTTAGACCAGTTAAGTATTTGCTTCTCAAAATCTTCCATACGAATACACCATGCTGTAAATCGGTCTGGATTTTCGTAACCCCAACTATTAAAAACCACAGACCACTCTTCGTAACCCCAATCATTATCCGAATCAAACCAAGTGCCATCTATTTCCACATCTTCTAAATCGTTACTTAATAAAAACTCTAAATCCATCTGTCCTTCGGAAGAATCCCTCTTCATTATTGGTGTCATACAGAATACCGCACTGCTATAATCTCCATCCGATAGGTATTGTGTGAACTTTCGGACAGAGGGGATACGATGTGTTGAATACTTGGAGAAAAAAGTTATGGAACAATCTGATTCGACTTTATCAAGACTTAAAACGCACCATCCCGAATCTACATCAGCAGGAAACCTTCTGGGATATATTGAAGCACCTAACAATGCTGGAGAAACATTCTTCAAAAGATTCATGGCTATTTCAACGCCTTGTGCGGCCTGACCTGAATCTACCCAATCTTGCCAATCATAACCGCTTGAGATTTCGACCTGAGAACTTGCTGTTATGAAATCACTGGCTTCAACAAGAGGCAGTAAATCTGCTGCGGTAACTCTACCAGATTTGATAGCAAATAAACTACTTAATTCATAAAATTGCACACGAATTACCTCTTATCATTTTTGAGCATTTGTTTTAGACCGGGAACATCAAAGAAACTTTCAAGGTCTATGTGGTCGATTCCACTACCCGTGGCTTTAGGTTTGCCCATGTCACGATTGCCAGCGATTTTTTGACTACCCTGACCCGGATTGGCCTGTGCTTGCATATCAGCCACAATCTCTTCTGCCGTAATCGGCGGTGGTGCTTGAACGGTAGAGGCTTGTAACAAAGCCTTCTCACGCATCAATGCCTTCATAATCTCATCTTGGCTTGCAGCAGGAACAGTCATAGTTATTCATTATCATTCCAACTACTTAAAGATTCCACATCGGGAAACCTCGCTGCCATACCTCTCGGAAAGGATGAATACCCATCTCAGGAAAATCTTTTCTTTCAATTTCATTAGTTTTGGTCCAAGGATGAATAGTAGAAACAATCTCCCAGAGGGTTACTTGAAAGTTGTCTTTTACTAAGTTTTCTAAAGCCAATCTCTCTTCAGCATCTAACGGCCAAACCACTTGCCCAGTCTTTGGATGAATGCTATATGGACAACGAATCACACCTTGTCTTTGCACAGGTGCTAAATCCAAATAGTTAATGCTGGTTCCTGTGGTGGCTTCATCAAACATAGCCTCAACTACCGTGCGATAAATCTTACTTTGGTATCGTAAGGCATCGTTTTGGTTTTCGTAAGTTGTCTCGAAGTGAGGACTAACTTTCTGCGCTAAAACTTTTGCTTCATCAGCCTGCAACCAAATGTGAAATCCCTTGGACCCTGAAAACACAATCTGCGGATGGAGGTCGTGCGTGACTTCTAAAAACTTTGCGATTTCATTGGCCACTCCAAATGCCGCACCGGGATGTTCTGGCAAGTCAATGTCCCAGACTAAATCTTTACCTTTCCAGATAGTATCGTAATCTACTTGTAACTTTTCGCACCCTTCACGAGTTAAAGTTTGTTTCCAAAACTCTCGGTATTCTGCTATGGCTTCTTTGTTGAAACCTGTGATTCCTCTGGTTCGTAAGGAGGGTGGTAATCTTGTCATAGTCCAATTCATATTATTTGTGCCAACGAATAAACTCACATCTCGTGCTGGCCAACCCAAAGTTTTGAGAACTTCGCCGACGGAATCTGACTTGCGAAATCTTTGTTGTCGAAACCCGAAATCCTCAGATTTATCTAAGGACCTATGAACTGTAAGTTTTACCTCACGACCTCTGGCGAAATCTGAAATAGCACCTTGCACGGCTGGGTCTTCTAACCATCTCATATCTATTATAGGTTGTAGCACCTACATAAACTTTAAGTAGACGATTACCTAATCATTAAGTATGGCCATTAAGGATGTATGTGCTCGTTGTAATCGGAAATGGCCGAAACAAACAAGAGTGGATGTTCAAGATTTAATGACGAAACTTATGAATGGTGAGACTTTAACTACTGAGCAGTTGATGACACTTCAAGGTTTTGACACTCAAATTGGCACCCCAAATCTCTTAGAATACTGTTTGCTATGTAAGCATCAATTCACCCAGACTCTCAACTGGAGTCAGTTTCCCAAAGAGGTGATTAACTAATGTGGTTTCCCCGACAAAGAGATAATCAATGGGTGCACACTGGTTTTCCATGGTATAATCAAAGTTTTTTCAATGCCTTCAATCCTGATTACAGTGTTGATACTTATCCAATTAGTCCCGGCGGTATTATCACCGACATTCAAGAAAGTTTTAGCCCGCTAAAGGTCTATGTTTTTTACGATGCTTCCACATCTAAGTCTTATTTGATTCAACCTGTTAATCGTAAAGAAGTTGTGATTTCTGAATTACTTCGCACCAAATCTAAGAAAGGATACCAAGTTTATTTCGAGGGACTCTTAAAACCCGTAGAACATGAAGAGTTTCAAATCCGCATCCAAGGGAGGCATTTTCCTGCGCTCGCTAACCTTGATGCTGTGGAATCTTGGATGTTAGGACAAGTTCTTAAACCGTCGGAAACAGGTAATGCTCACCATGCTTACTGCTTGGTTCACGACCCAAAGTTTAAGCCTCTGAATTGGAATTATTTTCCAATGGAACTCTTGGCCAATCAATAGGTCTTCCCGTTAATTCTTGATATAGAACCGCACACTCCTCGCATACAGGCAAAGTTTGTGCCATGTCATCTTCTAACCACTGAGGAGGCCAATCTTCAGGTTCAGCACCGCAAAGTTTCTTGTCGATGGTGATATGAATCACAGTGGGTGCAGGAAGTTTTGCTCTGCGTCGTTCTTCTTCGCTGGCAGGACAGTTCCTCGCAGTATGCCCTTCTATATTACAAATACTACATTTCCTACCCATAATTATTCCACCTTTTGTTCGTGTTCACAAAGATTACAAGTTAAAGTTTCTATTGAGGTCATCCGCAGTGAATGAGGGTCCTGACATTTCTGACAAATGGTAGCCAAACTTTTCTTACGATGTTGCTTAAGTTCTTTGAGAGTCATTCCACCTGTGCCAGCAATTCTTATAGAATCTTTATGCCACCAAGTTTTGAAACGCTCTATAAGTCCCATGTCTATCACTCTATATTTCTAAAGATGTGGGCGACAACATCTACTGTCCAGCCATTTCCAATCATCTTGTATCTTTGAGTCTTACTTACACCTTCAGTGTAATCTTCTGGCAAAGTTTGTAATTTTTCTGCCTCTCTGGGACTAAGTTTCTCAACTCGACCCGGAGCATAGTCTCCGAAAAACTTTGTTTTGGCTGGTCTTCCGTCACCATTAGGTCCACTAACATAACTTGCCGTAATGCAACCAAACTTATCGGTAGGCGGTTTGACTATTTGTCGTGGTCCACCTGCTTTTCCTTTTCGAGTGGTGGCTACTTGATAACTTTTATCATCCAATAATGAGTGGGCAGAAATCTTTAGGTCATCGGGTTGTTTCAAATTAGGAATGTTAGTCCAATACAACCTGCGTCTATTTTGCCCCGACACCAAAGCCGAGTTAATCTCAATAGGTTCTACTCCAATTAACTTTGAAATCTCATCTTGAATATCTTTTCTCATCTTGACATTTTCCAGCAACCAATACTTAGGATTTAACTCATCTTTTAGTCTAAGAAACTCAAAGAATAACTTGCTTCTTTCATCATCAAAGTTCAACTGTTTTCCTGCCAAACTAAAACCTTGACAGGGACTACCGCCGATTAGTAATTCAATAGTAGGCAAGTCCTTACTTGATAACTCACAAATATCTCCCACTTGGATTGTATTTGGATAATTCTTTTGAGTAATCTCAATAGCCCACTTATCAATCTCGGAAGCATAGTAGTTCTCGTATTCAATTCCTGCTCGTTCCAGAGCAATTTGTCCACAAGACATTCCATCAAATAATCCTAAAGCATTTGTGATTTTCATTCTTCTTCATCTCGAACAATAACTTCTTTGCTAAGTAGAGTTTTAGAACCATCTGCATTTCGCTTCATACGAACCAGAGTATAAATATCTGCTAAAGGGGTCATTCTGCCAACTCCTTAGCCCATGGATTCTTGTCCATGAGTGCTTCTGCCTTGAGTCGCAAAGTTTCCAGTTGTGCTGCTACTGCTGCTCTCTTAACTGATTGTTGTTCCGAGATTAACTCCAGAGCCTCTGTTCCCAAAGTTACAACCATATAGCATTTCTCGCCGAGGTCGGCTTCGTGAATCGTATTTGGAATCAAAGTTTGCACCAATCGGTTTGGTGAAACCACATCATCAATATCGTTTGCTTGTAGCCATGATGATGCACCATCCAAAGCCTCTTTCTTTGTAGTATAAACCCAAATCTTGTTGTCCATAATCTACTTAGGGCAAATCACCCTTATTAACTTAACAGTGTAACACGCTTTCCATCACTAATACTCACCACATCTACCTTAGCAAATTGATTGTCGCCTTGATAGACTACTGTATAGATAAACTCTTCGCCAACATCTTTTGTTCCTACGGGCATAAGTTGAATCTTGTTTCCAATTGAACTTGGTGGCCTCCATGTTTTATCTGAACTTGGGTCTGTGTAATCTTTACGATAACCTTTCAAATAAGTTACCAAACTCGATGCCACATCTCCCATTCCAAGAAAACTTTTTTCATCAGTCAGCAACAATGCTTCTTTCACTCTTCCACGAGCCAGAAACGCAACTAACTCATCTCCATGAACTGATGGATAACCATCAAAGCCTCTAAAAATACGACAAAGTTCTTTTCCGTCTTCATCTTCTACTACTGTGATACATCTTGTTCCCATTATTCCACCTTCCCAAAATACATTTTACAACTTGAACATATTAAAGTTTCTTTGTCTACGCTGCACTGTCTTTTGCAGGGTCCTCCGTATTGAATCCATTCTGTCATAACTATTCCACTCCGTATTTCATATGTGCTAAAAAGAATCCTTGTTTTCTCATCAACTCAACAAAGTTTGATGGCGACCAGTTGAGCAGCCGAGAAGTTTGTTTATACTTATTTACCCAATCCTTGAACTCACTTAATCCTTCAATGGTGTTTTCAAAATAAAGATTGTTATGAAAATAAATAACTCCCATCAGTTCCATTTTGCCAATTTGAGTGTCAAAACTGTAAGGTGTGGTTTTGTAGTTGTAGACCATCGGTAATCCTGTATTCTCTGCTATTGCATTGTATAACCTTTTAATTTCTTTCTGTGGCATCTTAGACAAACCTTCCAGAGTGTCTGGAGGGTCGTAAGGGTTAATACCCCATTCTTTCATAAGATAATACTTATCTGGTGTCCAGTCCATAATTAAGCCTCCACATATTCCCAGTAAATCCACTCTTCGGTTTCTAATCTAATCTTAAGTTCACTCATTTTAACAACACCTCTGGGAAACTTGTCCAATTCAATGTTGGGGGTTGTATGGATTCCAATAACGCTTCTCGTATTTCTGAAATAGGAATGGTATTTCTGAAATTAAAGGCTACAAGCGGCATTCTGTTCCAAAACCTTTGAGGCATCATCTGAGGATACTCCATATTGAGAACATCATAATTTAATAACCTTGTCTGCAAGTCCACCATGGGTCCACTCACTGGCAGGTCTCGTGTTTTCAATTCATCCTTTAATTCTGAGGGAGTTAAGGTTAGCAACATATCAATATGTTCCACCAATTCCGCAGGAGTGATTTTATCTCGCCAAGACCACATCATATCACCGCCATCTCAATAAAGAAAAGATTCACCAATAATACCAAAGCCAAAACTTCAAACAGCCTGTCTCCAGATTTCTTTTCTTTCATAATAATCAGTCTCCGGGTTTTCCTTCTGTGAAACCTTTTTCTTTCATAATTTCAGAAGCCCTTTTGCTGGCTTCCATCATCTCATCTACTGGTTCACGACCCATCAAGACTCCAGCCTTCCACCAATCCCATTCATCATTTTGAATACCTGCTACCATTAAATCTTTTCCTTCTTCACTAAACATAGGAGTCAGGGCTTCTGCACTTCCACAAGCAGAACAAACTTCAGTTTCATTATCAAATCGAGATAGAGCACCCGGATACGCACCGGGAGTTTCATTGTTTGGTATTGCACCATCACAAATTGGACAAAGCCCTCGTTTTGGTAAAGTGGTATAATCGTGTGCCATCATTATATCGTAAGGGTTCTTGGTATTAAAAGTTTCCGCCTGATATTTAGGGTCATCTCCTACCCACTGCTTTATAGTCTTTCTATGCCCTATTAAATCCCATGATTTAGAAGGAACTTTTGAAGCAATATAACCCGTATCAAGAGTCTCAACAGTTGTAGGTAGCAAACCATAATTACGATTGTCTAAATATGGATTATAAAATCCATAGGGTCTGTGAATTACTCTTTTGAAACCGCCGAAACTTTCACTCCCATTAAATGTCCGGTTATCTGGACTCTTGAATGGTTGAAGTTCCAAATACCACAAAAAGGGTCGCAAAGGATTCGGAGCCACATCTACAAAATCCAGTAGAGGAGAACTTTCCATCCAGTTCAAAAGTTTTATGTCTGGTAGTTGATAATCAAAATCTCTAATTTCGGTGAGCACACTGATTTCACAGGACCTAATATCCAAGAAACTTTCCAATACCATTTCGTCTACGATAATTTGTAAATAGAACGGAGGCTTGGCTTTTTCACTTACAGTCTTGCTTTCGTGAAAGTGAGCATCCCAGTAAAACTTGGTAGGCACGAGTAACAAAACTTCACGAGAGTTGGGTTGTGTCAAGGCTACAAACTTAGTAGGTCTTACATTTATTCGTGGAGAATTAGTAGTAACTTGCCTTCTTTTATCTGATAAACGAGGTAGTGAAAGAGTTCTCTGTCGTTCCCAAAAAGTTTCTCTCATCCTTGGATTTCCTGATTTCAACCTTGCATCAAATCTTCTTTCATCCGCTTTGATAAAATGATTCTTATCAACTTCAAATAACCAAACTTCTGGTGCAGTATTCTTAAGTTCTGCAAACTCTTCGTGAAAAACAGGCTCCCAAGTTCCCATGTCCTCAAACTTTGTCCCGAACATTGTGGCAGCGTCAAAACTTACCATGTTATCACACCTTCTCTATCAATTGTATAAGTTGTGCTGGAGTCCAGTTCAAAATGTGATTGCCCCACTCTTCTAAAGACGGGACAAATTGCCAGTCATCTGAAAATTGATGTGCAAAACTTTTTAGAGGTTCCAGCCCGACTCCGATATTACTTCTGATATGTGATGCTGGCATTGTGGGGTCAAAGACTAAACTTACATTGTGAGTTTCATCAAATGACTGGGCATCCTCAAACTCAAAGTTAAAAACATAATTCCTTGACTTCAACGCTGGTGCACCTGCATCGTGGATTCCACGAAACATTCCTACATTATTCATCACAAATTGCTTATCTACGGTAATAAAGTTTCCAGCCTCTATTTCTTTATCCATAGTCTTTGCTGCTTCTAAAAAATCTTCTCTTAAGTTGTTAATATCGGTATCGTTGGCTGTATCCATAAACTCCAAATCTATGTAGCCTCCCTCATATAGAAGAATCTGTTTGTCTCTAAAACTCAGGCTCATAATTATCTCCTCACAAACTTTAGTATGGCTAACAAACCAATTCCTGCTAAAATAATCCACCACCACGGTAGTTGATTGTCCCAATTAAGATTCAAAGTTTTATCATACATAGATGCTTGACCTAATGTTGGTTTGCCCTTATTTGAATATCCCCAATCTTCATCCCATGCACCCGAAGCAAGTTTTCTTTCTGCGGCGAACTTGTCCCAATCCAGTTGGTAAAGTTTCCCATCTTGTGTGAACTCTAATACTGGGAAGGTAGTTGCCACCAAACTTTTTGATTCTGCATCTTCCATTGTCACCATTTTACGACTACCCATTTTCAGATAGTCCTCACTCGACATCTTAATGTTTAGTTTCGACCCAGAGGTCTGAAAAGTTTTACCTGAACTGTCCACGATAAATGGCCAAAACTGCCGGGGCACATCTAAAGATAATTGTGTAGATTCAGAAACACGAGGTTGGTAGGTGAAAGTTTTAGCCTCTCCAGAGGTCCTAAACCACTTCCAAGTAGTAGGCATGAAAGGTTTCTTTATTCTATCTAAGAAGGAGTCTGCTTCTTTCACAACTTTAACTTGTTCGGGAATAGGTTGTCCAGAGATTCTACCATGGTTGGCACTCAACCCAGATTCACTATGGTATGGCTTATCCCACATACTCTAATATGGCTTCCTCTTGCTACTTAATACTTTCCAAACCTTTAAGTAGTCGTGCCTATGATATTAAACTGGAGCCACTTTTAGTAATCTGACTGATTTCGTATTTTTTGTTTTGTGATTTTTGCGTTTATTTGTTTCGTTGATTGTTTTATTTGTTAGAGTTTGAAGAAAGACCAAAGAAGTGAAAGAAGAAGCATGAGGATTGGTGCAATAGGTTTCGGCTGATTTGTATTTATCCAGAGTGTTTCAGAGGCTCCATCTAATTCCCACTGGTGAAAAGTATGCCATACTATACTAACTTACCAGCCAGAGCAAACTTATATCCTGATTCTGAAACCGAATCCAAAATTGTAGAGCGTCTGATGAATAAACCAGACCTTGAATACTTTGAGATGTCTGATGAAAACTTATTGATTCCATTTGAGATGTATCTTAGAGAAAAGAAGTTATCTTACTCCCCAGATGAACTAAAGAAAATTATTGCAGATTCAGTGCCAATAGTCATAGCACACAAAAATTACTATAACCGCCCAAGACCTGCACAAGTTAATTCTAATATCGTGCCTCCTAATTCAACGACAGCCAAAACTCCATCACATCCTGCTGGACACGCTTTACAATCTTATTTAGTATCCAAACATTTAGGAAGAAAACATCCTCGACACAAGCGAAAGTTTCAACAGATTGCAGAAAGAATTGCTAAATCCAGAATTAGTGTGGGTTTGCACTACCCATCAGATAATGCTCTGGCATACAAGTTAAGTCAAAACTTGTGAATCACTCTTCGTATTCGTCTACACCATAAGCGAGTCCGAACATAAAGATAAACAACAACATTATGAATGCATCCATTCCGAATCCCCATCTATTCCAACTATTATGGGTCCGACAAGAACTTGCTTCAGCAAGCCAGATGCCAAAACATTTATCTCTAATCCTTGTATCTTACCTTCTTCATTACAATAAATTATTTTGTAATTCCCCGTCGGTCTAATGGATTCAATATATCCACCAACTGCTTCCTGCAAAACATCCAAGCCCACATCTACTCCAAGATATTCAACATTCGTGTCTTCCAACCGATAATACTTGATATTCTCCATAACTAAGGTAGGTGCAACAAGGTATATTAAACTTCTTACTTCTTAGATTTTTTAGCCTTCTTTTTAGCCTTCTTTTTGACTGGTGATTTCTTAGGTAAGTTCATGTTAAGTGGTGATTCAGTATTAGATAAATCCTTTTCTAAACATCCATGTCCACAGAAGTATCGTGTCGTAATAACTTTGTGCCAACCTCTTTTTTGACTCTTGGGTTTAGCCCAACCCAGTGTAATGCTATGACCCATCTCAAACTTTGCATCACATAGACTACAAGTTTGCCCAGTTTCACTTTGACAACTTTCTTTGTTAGGCTCCAGACCTAAGTTTTCTTTCAAACATTCTACCGAGCACAAATTATCTGTCGTCAAATGTTCAGTGAAACGACCCGAATCATTGTAAAAAGAATCTGTAAAGATTACAATAGTTGAGCCACCACGAATGTCAGAGTCACAAGAAACGCAATCCATAATCAACATATTGTTCTACCAGTCATATAAAGTTTTGACTTGTATCTACAAAAAGGAAGTTGTCATTTCCACAATAATCATTATTTTAGCAAGATTTTCAAATATAAAACATTTTGGGAAATCTGAAACTTTTTCTCTGAAAACAGGCTCGCAGTGTGCCTTTTAGAAATTGTGTTAAATATGACAAAAAGTGACTTAAATTGATTTTGGGAAATATCAAAAGTTTTTATCTTCCTATTGTGATGGCGACGAACTGTGTAGCAGTAGTTTCAGCAGGCTTTTGAAAAAGTTGCCTTTTCCAACGGACCTAAACTTTGACTTCAAGACCCAGAACAACTATGTATGAGTTTCGGTATTTGACTTTGACTTCAAGACAAGACTTCTAAAGTTTCTATTGATAATTCTTTGAACTTAGCCTCAATCATAATATCAACATCGAGACCATAAAGTTTTACAGGACCATAACACAAATCCGAATGAGCAGGAGTTTCTTTACCCAAGCCTTGTTCCATTCCACGAGATTCCGAAAAGTGAACTACGGGTTTCACATCACCCCAAGTTGAAACTGCTAACTTTAGGGCTTCTTCTTCACTCAACCCTCCAGTGCAAAACTTGTGATGGTGATAATCAAAAACAATCGGCACACTAAGTTGCTCGGACACGATAAACAAATCCTTAACTGAAAACATTCTGGCTTTGTCATCATTTTCCAAAGTCAATCTTTTTTGAACACTGGAACTCAACAGCGCAAAGTTTTTTACGAAGCGTGCAATTGCATTATCGTGGTCGCCCGCCCCGACTCCTAAATGAATGTTAATCTTGTTGTAATGACTTGGCTCAAAACCCATAGCGTCAAAAATAGCACCATGCGTTTCTAAATCTTTCACTGTGCGACGCACCGTATCTGGATTCTTAGAACCCAAAACATTGAAAGGTCCGGGATGAGAAGTAAGACGATGAGCATGGGTAGTCGCAAAGTTTCCAATTTCAGTTAAGAGTTCTTGAACCCGACGAGCATTTGGCAATTCATCTAAAGTATAACCTAATTCATCGTGACTCATGAACGGAAACATTTCGCTGCTTAAGCGCATGAATCTAATACCTTTGGCCTCATTCCACGCAAGAATCTGTAAAAGGTCTTGTAAGTTATTCTCAATTTTCTCGGCTACCGAATCTATCTCAAAAGTTCTTTTGATGCAAGTTCGATTAGTGAATACTTTAGACTTAGCCTTGCCGCCTAAACATTTTTGACAACGCCCACAACGAGTTCCCATTTGTTGAAATGTCTTGTCGCAACTCCCTCCGAGTTCCATATTGATACACGCATAGCCCTTCATCACTCTTAGTATGTCTAACTACCCTTATAACCTTGTCGCTGGTTTTGAATGTAGGACATTTTTCGGTCTAAATCATCCCTCAAGGTCCGAAATTGTCCTGTGTGCAGGAGTAGGCAACAGTGGGCAACCGTATGCAGGAGTAGGCGATAGCCAGCAAAGGCAGGTTTTGAGTCGGTCTGGAGGAAAAGGGGGCGGGGTGTAAAAGGGGTCCATTAAACCTTCGTCTAAGCACAAATGCTTTGAAATAAG
>Ga0257106_1000412_pt1 | contig 25682 bp, 14 predicted proteins | sample LP_taG_3_FD_190177 | JGI IMG/M metagenome (GOLD analysis project Ga0257106, IMG submission 190177) | Marine microbial communities from Northeast Subartic Pacific Ocean, Canada - LP_J_2011_P26_10m | ecosystem: Environmental > Aquatic > Marine > Oceanic | place: Canada: Northeast Subartic Pacific...
GCAGAGGAGGGCGGCGATCACGGTGGAGACGAGGTAGCCGCGGTTGGTGCATCCGTTGGGGTACCGGGTGTTGAGCTCGCACCAGTCGCGGTGTTTCATGGTGAGGCGCGGGGCGTGGCGCTCGCGACCCCGCGCGGCCGGGTGTGGGAAGAGGAACCGGCGCGGTCGCGACGGGACGAATTCGGACAGGCCGGATCGAGCAGTCGCCAGATGTTCAATCTGACATCACAACCACCGGCAGAGTGATCGCGCCCTCACACAAACACGTCGAGCGGGTCCTCCATGGATCGATCGCTCAGAGCCGGCGCGGCGGTCCTGCGCAGGACGTGCGCGCGCGCGTCGACGTCCGCGTGGACCTCCGCGTGGACCCCGACCGCGTCCACACCCGCGGCGGCGGTGGCCAACGCGGGAGCTGGCCGTGCGGGAGCGAACCCTAATCCTATTTTCAGCCCCGTCGGGTGGGGTTTCGCCGCGTCGCGGGCCAGGGGTCTGCACGGCTCCGCGCCCGGGTTTATGGATGAGCGGTTCACGCCGGTGCTGGAGACGCCGGAGATGGACGCCGAGTACGAGAAGCTCGCCGAGGAGATCAGGCGGTCGCCAAAGAAGCGCCAACGATTCCTCCTGCTCGAAGCCTTGAGGGGCACCAGGCTCAAACCCCTCATCGCCGCGTCGCACGAGCTGCTCAAGGAAGAAGACGCCTACAAGCCCCGCGCGCTGAAGACCCGCGTCATCGACGTCAATCGCACGTGCAAGGTGACCAAGGGCGGCGGGCTCATGAACTTCACGGCGCTCGTCGTCGTCGGCAACGGTGACGGCGTCGTGGGATTCGCGACGGGCAAAGGAAAAGACGTGGCCATGGCGGTGGAGAAGGCGTACTCGCGAGCGTCCAGGTCGTTGGTGTACGTCGAGCGGTTCGAAAACTCGACCATCTTCCACGAGCAGCAGGCGAAGCACTGCAAGACGAAGATCAAGCTCATGCCGGCGAGGGCTGGGTCGGGGCTTCGGTGCAACCAAATCGTAGAGTCGATTTGCGAGATGGCGGGAATCTCGGACATCTCGGCGAAGGTCATCGGGAGCCACCACCCGCACAACACGGTGCGCGCGTGCTTCGAGGCTCTGGAGAGGATCAAGTCGCCCGCGGATGTGGCGGCAGCACGGGGAGCCACGGTGTATCGCATCTAGAAACGCATCTAGAAACTTAGGGAGTTGTCATGATCAGATAAACGAGAGTGTTAGCATACAAAATGAGATCCCATGGACAGAGTCGGGTGGCGCGGGGCTGTCGCACGCGCCCGCGGAACATGTTGGAGGAGATCGCGGCGCGGTATGCTCCGCAGGACATGCTCCGCTCGGGCGGCGGCCGCGTCGACGGAGCCGAGCGGTCGCGGCGGTTCTCGCTCCTCCACCTCGACGAGTCCGAGGACTACGTCGGGGACTGGCAGGGAACGATGCGGGCCCCGGAGGGCTCGCTCGATCCCTACCCGGCCGCGTCGGCCGCGGCGGACAGCAACGGCAAGCTACGAGGACGTATTCGGCTGCTGAGCGGTGCCGTGGTGTTCGATCCGGACGACATCGTCGTCCCCATGCTCAAGTTCCCGCTCGGATCCGTACGAAGGCTCGAGGCTCTGGGCGGAAGCGCCGACGCTTTCGAGCTCGTCTGCGCGAGGACGGTCGCGATACGGCCGGGGGGACGCGACGTGGACTACGCCGTGGATCCCGACGCCCTCAGGCTCGGGCCTTGGCGCTTCGACCTCTCGCATCAACCGGCAGGGAAGGTGCTGGAACCCATGGGACGACTCATCGCCATCCAACAGATGAAATCGATGTCTGACAGGCAACGAGCGCTCGAGACCTTGCGCGTCGCGCGCGAGGACTCCGTCGTGTTCAACCGCCGTAACCTGATGGACCCGGAGACGGAGTCCGTGTGCTTCGAGGCGTCCGCGGCGGCGATATGCCCGCTGGTCAGGGAACCCGGGCGGCTGGCGGTGACGGATCAGGGCGTATATTTCCAACCCATCCACGACGTCGCCGGCGGGTGCGCGGCTCGGCGGGTCTGCCTGTCCGGTATAGGCGCGGTGCTCAGGCGAAGGTGCTCGCTCCGTCAGGTGGGACTCGAGGTGTTCTTCAAGGCGGTGAATGCGAGTACAAGTGGTGATAGAGCGCGTGGTGATCCGGGCGGGACGTTTCTGGGCCCTTCGGCGCTCTTCGAGCTGAGGTCGGAGGGGGAGCGCGAGGCTTGCGTGCAGGCGCTGCTCGGCGCGCTCGCCGCCACCGCGCTGCGTCGCGGTGACGGCGACGATAAGGCGATCACGGGCGGCGCCGTCGCGGGATCCGCGCTGCTCGAGGGGAAGATCGGCTGGCTCGAGGCCACCACCGCGGCATGGCGCCGCGGAGCCGTGAGCAACCTCGACTACCTCCTGTACCTCAACCTCGCGTCCGGCCGCGGTTTCAACGATTTAACGCAGTGGCCGGTGATGCCATGGATCCTCCGCGATCACACCTCGGAGAGCTTGGATTTAAACGATCCCGGCGTCTACAGAGACCTCGCGAGGCCGGTGGGCGCGCTGGACGACGAACGGCTCGCGACGCTTCGCGAGCGAATGCGTCAGATGAAGGACGCGGGAATGCCGCCGTATCTCTACGGGACCCATTACTCCGCGCCCGGGTACGTGCTCTACTGGCTCATACGCGCGGCTCCCGCGCACCACCTACGGCTGCAGAGCGGGCGATACGACGCGCCCGACCGGCAGTTCCACTCCATCGCCGAGTCGTGGGAGAGCGCGCTGACGAACTCGGCGGACGTGAAGGAGCTGACCCCCGAGTTTTTCACGTTCCCGCCCGACTTTCTTGTCAACGTCAGGGACCTACCGCTGGGATCCAGGACGCGGGACGGCGCCGAGCTCGGGGACGTGATACTCCCGACGTGGGCGAACGAATCACCCACGGAATTCCTCCGAATGCATCGCGCGGCGCTGGAATCCGAGCACGTTTCGTCGAGGATTCATCACTGGATCGATCTCGTGTTTGGGCATAAACAGACGGGCCCGGAGGCGGAAGCCGCGGATAACGTCTTCCACCCGCTCACCTACGAAGACGCGCTCATCGAGTTGGACGCAGAACGCGACCCAGTGCAGCGCGCGAGCTTAGAGGCGCAGATGAACGAGTTTGGCAGGGCTCCGAGGCGCCTGTTCACAAAGCCGCATCCTCGGCGCGAAGCTCACGCGCACGAAGAGTTGCATCGGATTGAAGATTCGTTCCACGGCGATGACGTGGCGGCGTCCGAGCGGACGATGGCGCTGGTCGGGATGCTCCTCGAGCTCCTCGAGCCCACGGTGGAGTCCACGCTGGAAGCGCTGAACCTGGGCGGGGAGAACGGCGGGCTGGGCCTGGACGACCTGGACGAGTTTGAGCAGTTTGGCGCCGACGATGCCGCCGAGCTCGATGTGGACGGACTCAACGCGGCGGCCGCCGCGGTGACGGATACTGACGCGGATGATATCGACGAGGTGGACGTCGGAATATTCGCCGAGGAGAACTCGGGTACGACCCCGGCGGGCGGGGGTCTGAAACATCTCTGGCTCGCCAAGTGTCACGGCATGAGCGTGGGCGCGGTGTCGTTCACCGCGCCGTTTGAAAGTCAAATTTCGGTGGGAAGAGGCGACGGGTTCGAGCCGGCCGTCGCGTCCGTGGGACGGGATTCCGTGCTGAAACTGCACTCGCTCGCGCTCGGCGACCTAGTACACGCGTCATTCGTCGGGTCCCTGGGCAAGATGTCGTCATCAGGGCTCGCCGTCACGTCAACCGGGTCGAAGTTCCCGATCACCTTGGTCGGCTCCCGCGACGGCGGGGTTTACGCGTACGACGTGGACGCCGGCGTGACCGCCGGACGCATCGACGCGCACGACGCGCGAGACGGCGTCGGGGCGATGTGCGCGCCGAGACGCGACCGCGGTAAGCTCTTCACGTCATCGTCGAACGGTCAGATTCGGCTCTGGGACGTCTGGGACGCTCTCAACCTCGGCGCCGGCGGCGAGAATAACAAATTCGTCGCCGAACTCGCCGAGCTCGAGTCGGAAGATTGCGAGTGGACCTGCGCATCCTGCGACGAAACCGGGAACCTATGCGTCGTCGGCGCGGACGAAGGCTTGATCGCGGCGTGGGATCCGAGGCACAGGCGCGCGTCGTGGATCGCGGAGGCGTGCCAATCGGGCCGCGAGGTCACTCACTTGGCTCTCACCCGCGACGGCGTCCGAGTCGCGGCGGCTTGCGCCGACGGCCGGGCTCGCATCCTCGACATGAGAAAGTGCGGCGAGGTTTTCGATGAGCGGGACCTGGGCGTGGGTGCGCTGACGTGCGTCCTGGACAACGGTGGTTTTGGGTTACTGTGCGGGGGAAGGGACGGCGCGTTGGCGGCGTGGGACCCGGAGTTGGCCGCTCCGGCTTCGGTGAGGAAACCGTTTCGGATCCGCGGGGTGGTGGCGCCCGCCCGCGGGGTTGGGATCACGTGCGTCGCGGCGGCACCGGGCGGCAGTGCCGTCGCGGTGGGCTGGGACGATGGGTCCGTCGGCGTCTACGCCGAGAACCGATGAGCGTCGAGGGTTGGGCGTTGAATAGACTACAATGATTATGAAAAAGTTTCAGCAGAGGCCGCAAATACCTCCAGCCGCGACCGACCCCGATGCTCTGAGCTTGATGTACCTCTCCAACCTCGACACCTGCGTGGGTAGGTACGCGAGCGTCAAGGAAGAGAGGCTGCGCAGGCGCGAAGGCATGTCGGGTTCGTTCTGTATGGCCTCGAATCGCTCCTGGTAGGTCAGAGCCGAAGACGCGGTGAGCGCGCCCCGCAGCCGATCGGCGTGAAAGTTACCGATGTGGGACCATATTTCGTACGCCGCGCTGTTGTCCGGGCGCGCCCGCTTCAACGCTCGCTGGAGCGCCGCCAAGCGCGCGCGACCGATGCCCCCGGGGGCTGCGAATCTTTCCGGATCCATCGCCTCGCTGAGTTGAACGAGAAGTACGTGAAACGAGAGTTCATTCACCCTCTGAATCTTGGCACCCTTCACGAGTACCTTCTCCATCAGTTTCGCGGCTGGCAGGATCTTGTCGAAAGCGCAATCGTCCGGCGGCTCTCCATCCCATCTCATGACTAGCAGCATGAGAATCGCCAACGCGACGTTTGAAGTAGTTGCGTACGTCAACGACCATGGCATGAAATCGTTGACCTTGTACGATTGAACGTTCTGAAGAAATTGAGGGATGACATCCTCAAGAAAACACTGATGACGCGGCTTTTCGCCGGGTTCCTCTGGCGGACAGTGGCCTTCGCCATGGCTCTTGGGCTTGGCACCTGTGAGCAGCGCGCTAATATCGGATGCAGCCGCGGTCATTTGCAGCATGCGAGAAACAGGGAACTTCTCTTTTTCTGAGTGTTCCTCAACTTGCAAAGTGACCAAATTCCAATCGAATGCACCGTTGTAGAGGATAGAAAACAACCTGCCTGCAAAAGAGGTGTGACCAAACGCGGCGGTCCCCTGTAGGTGCAACTGCTCGATACTCGCCCGCGCCTGCCTGGTATCACTGCGGACGAAAGTATTGATCCCAACCGAGAAGTTTGTGATGAGCATCTCGAACACGGCCAGTCCATTAGCAGTCGCCAATCCCAGAGCCTCTGAAAGCCATCGAATGCCCTCGGGTACTTTACCGTCTGAGACCATGAGACATCCCTTCGTCATGAAGAAGAGCGTCTGAGATGAAGCACGCATCATCTCCGATATCGTCCCACATTCGCCGTGCCCTTTATTCGATTCTTTCTTCCAAGTTTTGAGCGCCTTGGCCGCTTTCTTCATCGCGAGCGATGCCGTCCTCTTGAATCCCAAAAACCCGACGACGGATACGCTCGACATCGCAAAGACAAACTCGGGCGAGTCCGGCACGACCATCGCCAGGTTGGCGGTGTGTAGATGCAAATATGCCTTCGCGTTCTCTTCGTCCCAACCGAGGCAGTCCCTCAGCGCCTCAGACGACAGCGCATTGATCATAGTTCCGGACACCGCCCACGCCAGACAAGACCAGCATCGCACAATCGCGCCTGCTGCGGCCTGCGGCGAGCTCGATAAGCGGGCATAATCGCTGCACATCGAGCTCATGCCGGTGTGCAGAAGCATCATCTCCTTGGCTATCATCCCACGCGTTACCTTTTTGGGTATCGGGACCTTGAACCAGCGAAGGCCCTTAACCGCGGAGTGGATGGCAAGATCGTAGTTGAAGGTGACCTCGGTAAAGATGAAGGCCATTCGCGAGTGCAGCAGGGCGATGTCAAACTGTTGCGGCCTCTTGAAATCCTTGAACGTGTGGTTCATCTCGAAAGCCAGCTCCGCGCTCTCGATGGCGCTGCCCATGAGCGTGATGGCGTCGCGGTAGGCACCGGTGGTGATGGCAGCCTCGCTCGCGTTGAAATACTGCCGCCAGGCCTTGTCTGGTCGATCGCTGAGGCGGTGCTGTCCGGCGAGCTGCGTCGCGAGCGACTGACGCCGCGCCGTCGAGATCCGCCAGACCTGGACCCCTTCGCAGCACTTGCATCGTACAAGACTTTTCATCCTCATCACTGCATTTTCAATCTGTTGCGCAATCGTGCTGTGCATCATCACACGCCTCGACTTTGGCATCAGCCCGTACACAGATTCCCTCATGAGCTGATGCTTAAACTTGAAGTTATACCTCGTCGGGTTGATCGGTTGCGAGTCCGCGATCCCGTTCTTTGACGGAAGGCACACGTCCACGTCATCGGCGCTCAGGGTTCCCTCGGACGCAACCTTCGGCATAGACAGCGCATTATCCTCGAAAGTTTCTTCGCCACGCCTTTGGAACGCGAGCAAGCGCGCCTCAACGAACGTGGCCATCGCGTCGTTAACCGCGGAGAGCACCTCGGGGTACGTGACGTTCGTGGCGAAAGAGCTCACAGTGCCGAACCTCGACCTCTCCTTCGTCGAATTGTAGATGGTCCCGGCCACCTCGTCCGCCGTGAAGGACATCCCGATGCACGTGGCAAACATCATCACCTCGAGCTGCTTCGGCGTCAGGTCCCCAATCTGCGACTGCATGATTCGACGAATCGCCTTGGTCGAGGACGAATTTCTCATGAGCGTGGCGAACTCGGTGTTCTCCTCCGTCTCCAGCATCGTCCGCGCGTCCACGTTGGATGCGAGTGTGCCCTCGAGGGACTCAACGGTGGTGACGCTGTTGACTCCTCCGCCGTGTGTTGACTCCTCCGTCGAGTCGTTTTCTCCCCCGTCGGCGTACTCCTCGCCCTTGTGTCCTTCCCCCGGTAGGTAAGATGCCGCGTGCGTGAGCTCGCCGAGGAAGAACGGGTGTCCCTCGGAGATGAGGATGATCTGTCGGATGGCGGACTCCTCCAACGGTCCCTCGGCGTGCCACCTGACCAACGCGCGGGATTCCTCCTTGCTCAGGTTCTGAAGCAGCGCTGAGTGGTAGTAATCGCGCCATCCGCCCAACGCCTTCTGCGTCCTCTCCGCCGCCGCCTCGAAGGCTTCGAAAACCTTTCCCTTGTCCGTTTGCCCAGCCTTGTCCGTTCGCCCCGCCCTGTCCAGTCGCCTGGCGAGCACGCACAGAAAAGTCTCCCTGCATTTTTCATTTTCGATCACGGCGGCGAGCACGCGCCACAAGTTCTCATCCATCCACTGGGCGTCGTCCACGAAGAGCGCCACGGGCCCCGCCGCGGCGACGAGGCGAACGACGAGGCTCTGTAGCAGGTACGTGCGGCGGTGCACCGGCAGCGGCACGAGCGCGAAGGTCTCCCGTTGCTTCGATTCCTTCACGCCCTCCGCTACGCCGTATTTGTTGCATATCCAATCCACAATCATAGCCCTGGACGACGGCGCCCACAGCGCGATCGCGGTGGCGTCCTCGGGGGTAGCGTCGATGGCGTGCGCGGCGGCCGCGGCGCCGCCGAAGTGCTTGAGCATCATGCTCAGGACGGTCCTCGCGCCGTGCATCGGGCCGTCGACGTTGACTGAAGATCCCTTCACAGAGACTACGTATACGCCATCCTGCTTCTCCGCGACGCTCTTCGCGTACGACAGCATAGTCGATTTGCCCATACCGGCGTCGCCGGAGATGACAAACACACCGCCCAAGGCTCCGGAGGATGACTCGTTGAGAGTCGAATTGCCCGGTGACCCGCCACCGCCCGCGAGCCGCTCGATCATGTCGTCGAGTCGGTCCAAGGTTTCTTCCCGAATCTGAGCCATCCCGGCGCCGTGCTGCGCCATGTCGTCGGGGTCCACGTTACTGGTGTGCGCCACGGGTTTGAACACGAAGTGCGGCTTGGACATGCCCTTCATCCGCAGCGTTCGCGTCCCCGCGGCGTTCTCGAACTTGTACAGGATGGCGCCCTGCGTCTGTTTGTACACGGATGACGATACCAGCGCGGCGCCGGGGTCGGCTTTTGCCATGAGCCTCGCCCCGAGCGTCACGCCGCTGCTGGACAGCATGGTAAAGCCCACGTACTTCCCACTGCCGCCCACCATCGCGCCCACGAACGATTCACCCGAGGCGAGACCCATCTTCGCGGATACGCCCTTCTTCTTGAACGCGGCGGAGAGTTTAAGCGAGCAGATCACCCCGCGGAGCTCGCTCTCGTGCACGCTGCTGCCCGCCAGGCCAAAGTAAGCCTTGAACACGAAACCCTTATCGTCGCAAAGCAGGCAGTCCACGTGCCCGCCCAGGTCCCGCGTCTCGCGGCACGACGCGGCGTACGCCCAGTTGAGCAACTCGGGGTCGAGGCCGACGCCGTCGATTGGAAAGTTGATAAAGTTGACGAATAGCGTGCACAGGTGCATCTTGCTGGACGTGAGCACCTCGCTGACGTTGAAGCGCCCGTTGACGGTGGGTGCCCTCGCGCGGAAAAACTCCGGCACGTAACTACGCCACCCGTCCCCGTTCACGGCCACCTGCTTTCCCCTTCGCGAGTGATCCGCCCATCTCTTCAACTCCTCCTCCGTCACGAAGCCGCCCCCCGCGTCGCCGGCTTTGATAATCTCCTGGGGTAAGAGTGGCCCGCGGTAGAGGGAAATCTCCCCAGCCTTGGTGCGCTTGAGTAAGTCCACGCACAGGCTCAGCGCCTCGCCGCACACGGTCATCTGGTGCGTCTCGGCCGTCCCGAACTGGCCCCGCGCAGATCTGTTGTGAGGAGACTGCGGGGAGTCCGGGGGTTCCTCGGACTTGGCCGAGTCGTGCACTTCCCCGTCCTCCACCGATCCGTCCAGATCGTCGTTGCACTGCGGCTGCGCCTGCGTACTCGCGAGGCGGATGACGTCGAGAGAACCCCACGACACCGCGCCGTGGATGTCGAGCCTGGATTCCATCTTCTTGAACACGGACTCGAACGCGCCGATGGTGCGGCGGGCGGCCTCCTCGGCAGCCTCCATGATGGCGTGCTCGGCGTCGTCATCGTCGTCGCTGGCTTCGTCGCTGTCGCCGGCGAAGACGCAGATGAGGGCGTCGCCGGCGACGTGGACGACGCAGCCGCCGAGGGACCAGACCACGGCCTCGATGCCTCCGAGCACGGAGTTGAGCAGCGAGCTGAAGGTGTCGACGCCCAGGTTGGTGGCTCCCTCGAAGACGTTCTCGAGCCTGGAGAAGCCGCTGATGTCCGCTATGAACACCGCCGCCATGCGCAGCTTCATGACCCGGGGTGGGCCCTCCGCCTGCGTCGTACCGTTGAGAGCCCCGGAGGAAGATCCCGGAGAGCCCCGCGTCCGCTTCTCGAGGTTTTCCAACAACCGCCACGGGACGAATATGGACGCGGCATCCTCGGCCGACATCGTCGCACCACCCGAGCCGCCCGGCGCCCCTCGTTCGCCGGGCACGCGGAATCAGACCCGGGAACACCGGTGGTCGATTCGCGGAGCTGGCTCGCGCCCCCGCGTGTGATTGCGCCAATGTCAAATCATGTTCGCTGACGCTGCTCGACGTCAGCTGCTGTTGACGACACCCAGCTGCCCAGGGGCACTTTTATTTTACCTTCGACTTTGACGCATCAAACATTACAATCTACAGCCCTAATCCCGCATCAGCTCCCGCATCAGCGCCGCGACGACGTCCACGGAGATCGAGTTCCCCACCGTGAACCACAGCTGTCGCCGGGTGAGTTCCTTACTAGGCAGCCTCCACCCCCGGTCCAGCCCGTGAAAGTTCGCAACCTCGCGAGGCGAAAAGTACCGCATCTCCCCGCACCACTCCTCCTTGAACGGCCCGGCCAGCCTATAACGACCGCTCGTGTCGTCAACCTCGCAGTGCGCTTTCACGAACGCGTCGGACGCGAGCACCGAACCGCCGTACACCGTCTTGCCGTACCCGGACGTAAACGTGGAACACCGAGTGGACGACGGGGAAACCACGTCAAGCCACCGCCAATACCGTTCAATCGTGTCCGCCTCCACGGACAGCGCCCAGTCATCCACGGGCCTCTCGAGGTACTCCACGATGCGACGCATGCGTCCGCTGGTCAGGCGCGTCGAGCGTGTCTCGCTCCTGCACTCGCCGTCTATCCCGTCGGCGCACTCGTCGCTCGCGCCGACGAGGGCGAAATTTTGTAGACGAGGGGCGTCGTCCTCGAACGCGAGTGGCTTTCGCTTGGCCAGTAAGTAGTACCTGTCCCTGGTGCACGGGACTCCGATGTCCACCGGGGACGCGTGGTACTCGCGCCAGACGTACCCGGCCTCGTCCAGCGCGGCGACGAGCGCGTTTCTGGTTTCCGAACCCTCAAAGCCGACGACGTTTTCCACCAGTATCCGTTCCGGGGGCCGAGCGAGTTGGGGTAAGGACTCGAGAATGCCGATGAAGGATTGTGCCCTCGGGTCGTCGCCGTGTAGTTGCTTCCCCTTGCGGGTGTACGGCTGGCACGGCGGCGAGAGGGTCCACACGTCCGCGCCCCCGAACTTCGCGTCCAGCGATGGGACCGAGCTGAGGTGCTCGACGTTTCGGCGCATGAGCACCCCGGAGGCGTCCTCGTGCGGGTAATTGGCGAGATACACCGCGTTGGCAACTTCCGAGTTGTCTATTGACGCCAGTGCGGTGACCACGGCGCCGGCGTCGGACTCGAGCGCGCGCTCCAGGGACCAGCGCATGGTGCCCATGCCGGCGTAGAACTCCACCAGCTTTATATATCGTTCTCGGACGGGGGCGGTCGTCGACGGGTCATCGGACTCGGATCGAGCGGGGGTGGAGGGAGAGGCGGACGCGGGACAGCGCGTGGATCCACGCCACCGCCGATGACGGTGAGGGTGGCGTCGAGGTGACGGCACCGTGGCCGCCGCCGGTGCGGCCGTGCTCATCCTTCTCTGACCCTATCCTTCTGAAGGCGCTGCTAACAACCCAGATTTCAATCACAATCTCGAACGCGATGGCGGCGCTCGCGACCCTCGCGCCCGTCACTCGCGCGCGAAACGCGGCTCGCGACACACAAACGCAGCCGTGCTCGAGTCCCCGCGCGAACAACCCGGGCGTGCTCAGGCGGAATGCCCTCCTGTCGTCCGTAGTGGGCACCGTCCTATCCGGAGGCGGAAAACTCGACGTCGTCCGCGCGGATGAGGAGGAAGCCCTCCCGCGCCCGACGCGACCGGCATCGTGCGTCGCCGGTACGTCCTGCGTCTCCACCGCGTCCTTTCGCTCTCCCGCCAACTACCTCCCGCCGTGGGAGTACGTCGGGGACGACGCCCAGGCGTTCAAGACACTCGTCGACGCGCTGCGATCGAAACCAAAGGCGGACGTCACCGTCGTCGACGCGAACGCCGGGTACGTCGCCGCGTCCCTGCGTCACGACGATTCATCTTCCGACGTCGACGACCTGGAGTTCTTCTTCCTCAACGACGGCAGCGGCGCGGTGCTCTTCAGGTGGGCCGGACGGGTCAACGTGGCGTCGCCGCCCGGGTGCTTCAAGCCCGGGTGCATCAACGGGCCGAGGCAGCGCACACGGGCGGAGGATCTGCAGCGGGAACTAGGGTGGCTGCCGCTCGAGACGGACGAAGAGAAACAGTGGGTGCCGCTCTTACTGCATTGAAGACGTTGTCAACACATAGCCTAGCTAGCTCAATATTCACAGGACGTAGCCGATATAGTCTAGTCTATACTTACATGGCGAGCGCGGCGGCGAACGTCGCGAGAAGCAGCGAAAGCGTCGAAAGTTGCGCGGCTCCCGCCTTGGCTTGGCATCCATCCGCCGAGTAGCACGGCGCGGATCCACCCGCGGACGGCGGCGCCTCGTACCTCTCGTGCACGTTCACCTCGATCTTCTGCCCGGCGGAGCAGTGAGAGCCCTGGCCGCAGATGTAGTAAGACACGCCCACGTCGTTCAGGTCGAGGACGTAACCAGCCGATCCCGCCGCCTGCGTCCCCACCCGCGTCCCCGCGAGGCAGTTCTCGAAGGCGTTCTTATCCGGCATCTTCACCACGTCGTGCGAGCTTGAGTACTTGAACTCGATCTTATCGCCCTTCTCCAGGTGAAGCGGGGAGCACTGCAGGTTGAAGCAGTTGTTCCACGCCAGTTTCTTCACGTAAGCGCCCTCGCTCATCTCCGCGGCGGCCATCGCGTCGCGGAGGTACGTGAGCGAGTCGCACCCGGCGGGGGGCGGGCACATCTGTTTCAAGTCGTCCAGCACCTCCCTCGCCAACGCGGGTTTGCTCGTCTCCACGTACAGCTCACCGAGGTAGCCGTTGGCGGCGACGTGGTTGACGTCTATCTGCAGCGCCCGCTTGTAATAGAGCTCGGAGAGTTTCACATCCGGGTCCGCCAGCTTCCGGTTGGAGAAGCCCAGCAGGTTGCATACGTCCGCCATGGACGAGGTACCGAGCGCGGAGGACCCAGTTTTGTAGTTGCACAGCGCGATGTGGTTAAGCGCGGTCCGGGCGCCCGTGTAGTCCTTGGAGTCCACCGCCGACGAGGCTTGCGCGTAAGACTTGGGCGCCGGGCAGGCGACCTCGGTGGGCAGCGTCGGCGTCGCCGTGCCGGTGTTTGACGCATCGTGCGCCTGCGTCGGGAGGACCCAGTCCGGCATGTACATGCATTTAGTCATGAACGCCACTGCCTTGTGCACGGCGGAGTCCTGCGTCGCGGTGGTGGCGTCCACGGGGTATTGGACCGTCACGTCAGCCACCGCGTTGGCACCCTTGGTTAATGTCAATGCGGTCACGTCGTTCTCGCAGGTGTCGGCGCCCATGGCGATGGCGGTCTTGAGCTTGGCGATGAACGCGGCGTCGGTGTCCGAACCGAGGGCGGTGAGCTTCATCGTGAGCTTGGTGGTGACCTTGACGTAGCCGGTGGGGCTGGAGACGGTGGGGCACGCGGGGGGAGCGCAGACCTGCGTGTTGCAATCCTGCGTTTTAGACCAGGTTCCAGAGCAGCTGCCTCCGTTGCTCTCCACCCTGGTTTTAGTGCGCGTGCACGTCTGGGTGCCGGTGTTGCACGTCTCGGAGCACACGCCGCAGGTGTAAGCGCTCCACGCGCAGTTAACTGCGACGGGTGGGGATAGGGACGAGGTGAGGTGAGTCCAACGCGGATAAGAGAAAGTTCGGGCATTTGCGAAACGAATAAGATGTCGCGGGGACGCACCCGATGGAGACGGCGCGGGAGAGCTCGATGGGACGTTCGCGGCGATGGGCGTGGGCGCGCATATCAGCGCCACGAGTGCGATGATAAGCGTCAGACGCATGTTTCCGTCCTTCAGTGGCTGTGTCGATGCGTCAAGGGAAGTGTGCACGCATGTTGGTGACGTGGTCGGCCCACAGCTTTTGAAGGCACTTTTTGGCGGGGTCGCCTCGAGATGATCCACTTTTCCCGACCCCTACTCATCACACACGGAATGCGCGGGGACGTGCTCGTCATCTCGCTCCTGCTCGGGAAAATTCGCGATGCCGGCGCGCACGGGCACCTCACGTGGCCACCCAGCTCGCGCCACGGCGGGAATATTCACCACGGCGCCGACTGCGGGGACGGAAGTTGCTTCTGGTTCAGCAACAACGTCGAGGTGACGACGCAGACTCTGCCGAGTGCGCACAGGACGATGGAGCCGGAGGTGACGGGCGGCGTCGACGTGTGGAGGAAGAACCCGTGGCGCTCCCCAGGCGCGGCACCGGTGTACGGATCGGGATGCGGCGTCGCGGGCGGGCATTCGACGAACGTATACGCCAACGGGGGCACGCCACCGGCGGGCGTGACCCTCGGATTAGATGGGAAGAGTTTACCAAAAACAAATTTGGGCCCGGCGAAATGGCAAGTCGGAAGCGTCGTCGAGGTGGCGTGGGCGATGGCAGCCAACCACGGGGGTGGATACGCGTACAGGCTGTGCAGAGCCGACGGTGTCGTGAACGAGGCGTGCTTTCAGAGCGGACACCTCGAGTTCTCCGGCTCCGAATCGGCCGTCCTGTATCCAAACGGCACCCGCGTCGCCGTCCCTCGAGTCGTCACCACCGCCGGTACCACCCCAGCGGGCTCGCAGTGGGCGAAGGACGGCATACCCACCTGCCGCACCTGCGCGCGCGCGTACGACATGTGCGGCGCGCCCTTGTCCCCGGTCCCCGGTCTCGATTACGGCAGCTCGTGGAACAAGCAGGTGAACTGCTTCGCCGACTGCGCGGGCGCGACGAGCTCGAAAGCATTCGGGGCCTGTCCCGGGGGTTCGTCCGCGCTGCAGTTTGACCCCGGGTTTTCGCACCAGTCGCACTACGAACGGTACACGGGATTCGGGAAGAACGTGTGGGAGTGGTCGGTGCTGGACGCGGTGAAGGTTCCGAGCGGGTTAGCGCCCGGCGAGTACCTGCTGTCGTGGCGGTGGGATGCGGAGGAGAGTTCGCAGGTTTGGCAAAACTGCGCGGACGTGACGTTGGTTTCCGATTCAGCGGACGCTACGTGGCACCTGGCCACGTCGGAGGCGTTGGGTTTGGTTCCCAAGCCGACGGGGGCGAAGGCGAACGAGTTCGATCCGTACGCGGACACCACCGGGGATGCAAACTTCGACTGCGATAAACAGGTGGCGTACTGCGCAGAGGTAAACTACAAGGCTTCGCAGTTCAAGTGCGGGAAGGACGAGGCCACCACGCGTTCGGAGATTTGCCCAATGTACGAGAAGACGAGCGGGGGAAGTACGGTCAAGCCCGCGTTGGCGATGGCGGTGAGCTTATACGTCGCGGCGGAGGTTTTGGATCCGAGGTGGCATTGGACATTCGCGGTTGTATCCGGCTGTGTCATCGCGATTCTGTTTCCGCCGACTCCGGTGTTTGAGCAGTTGATGCAACCGTTCCTGCCTTACGTCCCGGTGTACCTGCGCGACAAGACGTGAGGTTGATTAGTCTACTGTCGTGTATGATCATATCAGCTGCTAAAACTCTCTCAGAGCTCCGTCTCGGCGGCTTTCTGCTCCGTCCGGTACCTCCGCCTGGCGCTCATCTTCGCCTTGGGCGCGTTGGGCTCCTCTGCGACGGGTATTTTCCCCGACTTCCCAGCCTCCTTCCTCTCGATCATCCGCTTCTTCTCCTCGAGCAGCCTCTTGTACCGATCCGCCTTCTCACGTTTCCGCTGCGCCTCGACGGTGCGCTCGACAGCCTCGGCCTCGGCCGTGTACGTCGCGCGCTCGCCCCGCCTCCCATCCTCTGGCGGTTTTTTCAACTTGATCGGGGGCGGGATCGGCACCCCCGGCGCCGCCTCGCCAGAGTTTGGCGCCCAGCCGTCGATTAAATCCGCGACGGTCTTCGCCCACGGCGCGATGACTCCCGCGATTCGTTCCCTGTCCACGGCGGCGTACCGGACGAGCCGCCCGCCGGTCAGGACCACGACGCTAGGGTACCCCCTCGATTGAAACCGAGCCGCGCAAAACGTGGACATGGCCGGCGGGGTGCAGTCCACCCACCCGAGCGCGAAATCCTTCACCCTGTCGTCCTCCTGTAGCAACGCGAACTCACGCACGAGCAGGTTGCACGGCGGCGCCCACCGCGTGCAGAACGCGATGATCCACCTGCGTTTATCAGACCCCGAGACCTTCCCCTTGTTCCCGTCGGTCCCGCCCTTCCCGCCGAGCCCGCCGGCTCTGCCCAACCCCACGCCGTCCGACATCCTCTGCGCCAACGCGGTGGCCTCCTCGAAGACGTCCTGGGTGAGCAGCGTGATCTCGGTCTTCACGTCGACCGTCGCGCCCGTCGGCTTGGCGTCGCGTTGCCGCTTGGCTCGCTCGGCTTCCTCCCGCGCCTTTGTCACGCGAGCCTCGTCGTTCTGCGTGAGTTCCGTGACGGCGTCGCCGATGTTGGCGCCCGCCTTCTCGCGCGTGTACCCGGGTTTGGAGCCCTTCGCCTGCTCAGCTTTAGCCGCCGCCTTGGCCTTGGCGCGCGCCACCGTATCGCGTACGTGCTGTTGGAACTCGGGGTTGTTGAACCTGCCGCCCGAACCTTCGCTCGCGTCTTTTCGCTCGGGCTCCCGCGGCTTACTACGCTTCTCGCGTTCCTTCTCCCCTCGTTCCGCCTCCTTCTCTGTGCCGTCGGGGCCGCCCATGGTGAACACGAAGTCGGGCTCGCGTTTTTTGTCCGCCAGGGGATCCCGGCCCTTCTTCTTCGTCGGCTTCTTCTTCTCCTTCTCCTTCTTCTCGGGCTCCGGCTCGGGCTCGATCTCCTCATTCTTTTCCCCGGGTGTCTCTCGCGTCGTCGGCGTCTCGACGTCGTCGGCGTTGGGAGCCGTGCCCGTGGTGGACTCCCAGCTCGCACCGTCCGTCTCGAACCCGTCGTCCCCGAACCTTTCCCTCCACTCCCTCTCCGCGGTCTCCTGGTCGTAGTGCGATCGGCCCAGCGGCACCTTGTTGAGCACCGGGCCCACCCGGCCGTCGAGCCAGTCGAAGGTTCGGTCCAGCCACCCGGCGGGCGCGGTACCCTCCGCGGCGGCGTCCCGGCGGTTCTTCCATACCCTGCGCACGTTCTTGCCGATGAGCTTGCTCAGGAATTGGCCTGCGCGGGGGGTGATGGAGAGGGTCAGCGATGGTTTCCTTCGAACTCGAGCGGGGGACGGCCAGTGGGCACCGCGGCGAGATGGGGCGGGTTCGTGGGTAGGGTTCGGGGTTTGGCGCACCCTCCGCGGGCTGCGGGCACACCAGTAGCACGATGAGCAGCGCGACGGCGAGCGCGCGTCGCATCCGCGCGCTCATGGTCACCGCGCGTGCTCCAAGGAGGCGCGGTTCACTGTGGAGGTAACAATCTCGCTTTTCACTGTTTCGTCGTCGCCCCACCAGCTCACATTTCGCGGCGCGGGGTGGACCCGTCGCCATCGATCGCGGTAGGCCCGGTGCGCGCCACCGCGTCCGATAAGAACGAACGGGGCGTAGACCTCATCCGCTCGTTCGAATCCTTCCGACGGCCCGTGTTTCCTGACCAGACGCTCGATACCTAGCCACTCGGCGCGATGGGCGGGAGGTCCGGCTCGAGCAGCAGCAGCGGGTCGAGCAGCGATAGCGACGACAGAGACCGGCGGCACAGGAAGGACAAGAAGCGGAAGAAGGAGAAACACAAGAAAAAGAAGCACAAGAAGGAGCACAAGGAGAAGCAGCGCAAGCGGGACCGGGACGACGACGACGACAGGTTCGAGATCCAACCCCTTATGACCAAAACCAAAAACCCAAAAGGTGCCTAAACCACACCCGACTGACCGTATTCGACACACGCACACCACGCAGGCGCGAGAAAGAGATCCTCGCACAGGCGAAGAAATACCTCCGACAGCAAGGGCTGGTACCCGCGGGGCCGGGCGGCGGCGTGGGTGGCGGAATCGAAGCCGCGGCGGCGGCCGTGTCCAAGGCTTCAAAGTCTTCGGCTGCGTCGACTGAAAACGCCGGTGGCGCGCTCACGGCGGCTCAACTCGCGGCTAAACGCGTCGCGGAGGCGCGCGCGTCCGCCCTGGAGGAGGACGCCATGTACGCGCGCGTGGGTGCACCGCGAGAGGGGCTGCTGGACTTTAGAACGCGCGGCGTGGACTCGGTGGCGCTCGCGGGTGACGGCGAGAAGGGGGGACTTGTCAAGGAAAAGGCGTTGACGCCGGCGGAGGCGAAGAAGGCTCGACGGGACGCGAAGGAACGAGCGGAGGAGCTCGCGCCGCGCGCCACCGGTCGCGACGCCCTGCGCGAGAAGCGCATGGCGGTCAGGGAGAGCCACAGGTCCTTCGCCGCACGGAAGGATGAGGAGATGCTCGGCGGTATGGTCCGGGGAGACGAGTTTGGCGGCGGCGGCGGTGACGAGTTTCAAGCGGCGCTCGCGGCGAGGCAACGCGCGCAGGCTCGAAGGGATAAGCGGCGCGGGGTGGACCCCGCCGCGGTGGCCGCGCGGGTCGGGGCGTACCGGTCGAGGGAGGAGGAGAAGATGAGCCAGTTTCACGAGCTCGTGGGTGGGTTTGGGGGTGAACGCATGAACATACCGGAGCGGCGGTAGCTGTCAAATTATATTTCACACGCAAATGTCCTCAAATCCGTCAAAATCTTTTAATCGTCCCCGAATAGGGATCAGATCGCCCCTCGTGCGCACGCGCCCGACGGACCCCGATCCCACCCACGATGTCCCCTGACTCCACCGCCGCCGATCCCACGATGGACGTCGATTTCCAGAAGATGGGTATATACATCGACGGCCGCACCAAGAACGAGCTCGACGAGCTGCTCGCCGTCAAATCGCAATCGGAGGTCACCGCGCGCGATCTGTACGGCTTCAGCTGCATGCACTACCTCGACGACGAGCCCATGAACGAGGCGGCGTCGTTCTTCGGATTGTCCCGCGATGCTCCCGCTGACGCGGACGCGCCGCCGAAGAAGATCCTCGACTTCGGCGCGGGGTTCGCGGGCGACGCGCGAGTCATGGCGTGCGAGTTTCCCGGAAGCGAGCTCACATGCGTCGAGGTGCAGCCGCACATCCACGCCGCGGCCGAGCGCTTCACCGCGCTCGTGGACGCCAGCGCGCGATGCAAGCACCAGTGCGCCGACATCTTCAACGATCCGGTGATCAACGGCCCGTTCGATCACATGTTCAGCGTCCTCGTCATCCTCCACATCCCCGAGAGGGACAAGCTCTGGCGATCCCTCGCGACCACGCTGAAACCCGGCGGAACCGTCTACGTCGAGGATTACTTCGCCGCCAAGCCCCTCACCGACGAGGACAAGGCCCAGCTCGCGGGCCCCGTCGCGTGCCCTTACCTCCCGTCGCGCGAGGAGTACACGCAGACGCTCAAGGATGCCGGCTTCGTCGATATCCAGTGGGAGACCATGAACGACAGGTGGCTGCCGTTTGTCAACCAACGCATCGCCGCGTTTCGCGGTTCCAACGATCGGCAGCTGAGGGTGCACGGCGAGGCGCTCACGAAGGAGCTGGACCTGTTCTACTCCACCGTGCAGCAGCTGTTCACGCGGGGGAACCTCGGGGGTGCGCGCATCAGGGCGCGCAAGGCTGATTGATGGCTGGGACTGAGTCGGCGGCGACGGTCCCTCGAGTTGAATTGTTTTTTGGATTTGTTAGCGGCGGCCCCGTCACTCACGACGGGGGCGTCGCGGGGAGGGCGTACCCTCGAGTAGAGGGGGCGCCCGCCCCGATTTGGATTGAACACACGCGCGCGTCATGTCTTAGATTGCTGTACTTGTAAAACGAGCGAAATCGAGCGTTGATAGAGAGCTTTAGTAGTGCCACAACCGTGGCCGATATTCGTCGGTTCTGCATGTCCCAAATTTCAAGACTCGACCTTCGAAAATTTTGGGGATCTCGGTCGCCCCCGGGGTCACACCTCCGGGCACGTGCACCGCACGCGTCCAAAATGTCATCCCGCACCATGCTCGCCCTCGCGGCGATGCTGATCGTGTGCGCGAGCACCGCGAGCGCCGTCGGGTGCGTCGCCGTCCCGCGCCCCGCCGTCCCCAACCGTGTGGCTCCCTCGGACCCCTTGGTGAATGCCCTAGATCATCGCTGACCGCGCTTTCTCTCCCCCTTCCCTCGACAGCGAGCTCAAGCCCGTGGACTACGGCGAGGTCGTCGCCGCCGAGCACTTCAACATCGACGGCGTCGTCGACGCGCGCGGCATGCGAGGCACGCGCATGTCCGACATCAAGATCACCGTCGTCCTCAACGGCGGGCAGAAGATCGCGACCCGCCCGCGAGCCGACGGCACGTTCGTGCTCCTCGACGTGCCCCCAGGGATTCACTTCCTCGACACCTTCGCCTTCGGCTACACCTTTCCCCCCATCAGGCTCAAGGTTCTCACCAACGGCAAGGTCCAGGCTGAGTACGCGGAGGACCCCGACGAGCTCCCGGGCACCAATCCCCTTCGGCTCAAGCCCTTCTCCACCGCCGAGTACTTCGAGCCGAGGGCGGCGGCGTCCCCGATGGCCATGCTCAAGAACCCGATGGTGCTGATGGTGTTGATGACGGTGCTCATGGCGTGGGGTATGCCGAAGATGATCGAGAGCATGGACCCGGAGGAGCTCAAGATGATGCAAGATAGGATGGGATCGCAACCCTCGATGGAGGATATTTTGTCTGGCAAGGCGGGGAAGGATGAGAAGAAGGCGGCCAAGCCGAAGACTGGCGCGGAGAAGCGGGCGGAGACGCGCGCCACGTGATTGCGCACGTGATCGATCATTGCATTTGTCTAGAGCTATCAATTAGAATTAAAGTGGACATCCCGTGTGTTAGTCGCCTTGAACGACGACTCAATCAATCAACGATCAATCAATCAATCGCGCTCACCCGAGCGAGGCGTTCCACCTGCGTACGATGCCGTCGACGTGCGCGGCGCCCACCACAGCCACGACCGTCGGCCCACCCACCCACGGCGTACACTCAGCCTCGTACACGTAGCACGCGCATCCCTCGCCGAGTCCACGCGGCGTCTCTGTAGCGAGGGTAAACGCCGCCGCCGGCGGGCCGCCGGGTTGGTTCGAATATAGCTTTTCGTAACCCGCGGCGTCGCGGATGGCGTCGAACATCCGATCGTCCCTGGCGTCCACCACCGCATCCCTCAGCCAATCAGCGACCGCCACAGCAGCCAGCGTCCCCCGTTCGCCCTTCGCCGCGCACGATATCTCCTCGCGAAGGTCTTCCGGCGAGACGAACGCGATCATCCGCGCGGCGGCGGCGACGGTGGACGCCGCCAGCCTCGCGCCCGGAAAGGGACCCGGTCGGCTCTGGATGGCATCGGCGATCGCGGCGGTCGTCGCGGAGGCACGCGCGTCCCCGAGGACCACGCGCGCGACGCCGGATTCGAGCGATGCGGCGAGCGCGGCGACGGCCTCGTCACCGGCGCCCTCGACGGTCGCGTCGGCGTCGGCGCCGTCGCCGGTGATGAGTCGCCACGCGAGCATCTCCTGCGCAATCTCGGAAGCGGCAAAGTACGCACGCGCCGGCCCCTTCTCCTTCGACGCGATGGACGCCGCGTTGACGATGCGTCTGAGGAGCCCTCGTACAGAATTCGTCGCGCCCGGGGATCGATCCTCCGACCTTTCCATCGCGTCGCCGGCGTCTTTGTCGTCGACGGAACGAGCCGTTCGCTCTGAAACGAGCTCGACCGATACCCACACCGCGCCCCCCGCGTCGCCGAGAGCCGCGACAAAACCCTCGCCGTCGTCACGCGTCGCCCACACGGACTCGGGCGGTGCGCTGGATATCGTCACGGACGCCTTGTGAGGTCCGAGGCTGCGCGCGGCGCACACGCGACGAGCGGCTTCACGCAGCGTCGCCCTCAGCGCCGCGCCCTCTCTTCTGGTCTCTTCTTCTTCCTCCTCTTCCTCCTCGTCCAAGCGTCCCGACGCCTCGTCGCCCTCGTCCCCGCTACCCCCGTGCCCTCTCTCCGGTCGACCCTTGTCGTACTCCAGGAGCAAGAGCGCGGCTCTGCGAAGGACGTCAGCCTCCAGGTCCTTGGGATCGCCGCCCAACTTTTTCGCCGCGCTTTGGCTCCACTCGAATCGGACGTCTGCGGTGACCGTCAGGGACGAGTCGAGTTTGCATCGAAACGCGACCGACGCGCCGACGATGACCTCCCGTAGCCCCGCGCCGCATTCCCCGCCGGCGCAGTACATCACCTTCTCGGTTTCATCGTCCCCGTTGGAACCTCCTACGTCGACGAGCACCTCCTCGAAGAGTCCCGATTCCATCAGGGTGCGAACGTCCGCGTCGATGTCCTCGGGGGACGCCAGTATACCTGGTTTGCACCGGAGCATGGCGAGTAGTTCGTCGGGTGACGCGCCCGGGAGCGGACGGTCCGTCGGGATACCCTCGATGGTCACCGAGCTGGGCATCACGCCCGGGGGACGCGGGCCTGGGGCGTCGGGTGGGGAGCGGGATCCCCTGGCGAGTACGGCGGCGATCGCGGCGCCCGCGCGCTCGGAGCAGAGTTCCAGCACGACGGCGTCCGGGCGGTGATGCGAGAGGATCGTGCGTACGTCGCGCGCGGCGTCCGCGGCGAGCACGTGAGACACGCCGACGAGGTGAACGACGGCGCCGCGTGACGGGTCCTCGAGCCGCACCACCCGCGTCGCCCCGGACGTCGAGGGCTCGGGTGAATCGTCATCGTCGTTGTTAGCGCCCGTCCAAAATTTTTCCTCGGATGCGACGGCACGAACGCGCCGCGGGTGTCGAGCGCTGGAGACGCGCTTTGGACATCTCGAGGGGACCGGACGACCCAGACGGGCCGTCGCGAGATTCCCGGAGCCGCACGCGGCCGGCATACCTCCCAGCGCGGCGATACGAGTGCGCGACCCTCCCGATTCCGAGAGCCAAAACTGGCGGCAAAAATCAGCACAATCTTTAAAGTACCTTCCGGGTGCCGTTCAGATCCCTTCGTCACTGTTCACCCGCGCAGTTGTATCGCCGCCACCATGACCACAATCTGGCGCCCACACCCGTTGAACGAGCATGTCAAACCCGTCGAGGAGGAAGTGCCCGACGACGATGTCCCCGATGTCAAGGTGGAGCCTCCCGCTGACGACGATGGGATAAATGGGGAAGACAGAACGACGCCTTCCGAGGGAAAGGGGGTGAAGCGGAAGAGAGCCCCTCCGACGAAGGGGCCGTGCGAGCACGGGGTTAAGTATCGCTCGCAGTGCAAAGTGTGCGGTGCTTGTCCACACGGTCGTAAGCGCTATCGATGCAAGGAGTGCGGTGGTGCAGGAATCTGCGAGCACAGTCGCGTGCGCTCTAAGTGCAAGGAGTGCGGTGGGGGTGCAATCTGCGAGCACAGTCGCGTGCGCTCTTTGTGCAAGGAGTGCGGTGGGGGCTCCATCTGCGAGCACGGTCGTCAGCGCTCTAAGTGCAAGGAGTGCGGTGGGGGTGCAATCTGCGAGCACGGTCGTATGCGCTCTAAGTGCAAGGAGTGCGGTGGGCCTGCATTCTGCGTGCACGGTCGTCAGCGCTATAGCTGCAAGGAGTGCGGTGGGAAGGGAATCTGCGAGCATGGTCGTGAGCGCTCTAAGTGCAAGGAGTGCGGTGGGGCATCAATCTGCGAGCACGGTCGTGTGCGCTCTAAGTGCAAGGAGTGCGGTGGGGCGTCAATCTGCGAGCACGGTCGTGTGCGCTCTACATGCAAGGAGTGCGGTGGGGGCTCCATCTGCGAGCACGGTCGTCAGCGCTCTAAGTGCAAGGAGTGCGGTGGGGGATCGACATGCGAGCACGGTCGTAAGCACTCTGTGTGCAGCATCGTCCGGAGTTGCCTCAACTGCGGCCAGCAGAAGACGCCGCAGTGGCGCATGGGACCCGAGGGACCCAAGACTCTGTGCAACGCCTGCGGCGTGAGGTTCTGAAAGGGACTTCCCCTCGACGGACCGTGACGACGCGATTGACACGCGACGCGGAGCGAGACACTACAGATAAAAACGCAAAACAGTTCGGTTGGGACGACGCGAACCATGTTTGATATTAGACGCGCGGCACGCTTGTTTTGTAAGGGACTACGAAGGTACATTCGAAGCAGTTTAGTCGTCTCCACCTCTCTCTGCCTTTTCTCACCTCGCGCCCTCACCCGCTCGCTCGAAGGTGCCGTGGAAGGAGTGCGGGACGTGGTAGGGCATCTTCACCCTCGCGATCTCCTTCCCCTCGATGTCCTTAGCGTCCAGCACGACGAGCGCGCTCCTGTGCGCGCTCGAATCGTACTCCAAGTACAGCAGATACCCGTCGTCCTCGTTCTCCCAACTCACGGCTACGCCCTTCGACTTTGGGACAAACTCAACCTCCGACGGAAAGACACCCGGGGGAAGCACACGCACCGCGTGCGCGCCCGATCGCCGGCACACGCGCACGCCGTCCTTCCATCGGCACGCCCCCACGTCCAGCTTCTGTATGCAGTCGAAGTACCCGCCCCCGCCGCCGGTGAAACCGAGGGTGTACACGAACCGAGGCTTGCGATTTCGAGCTCCGGGCGCGACGACGGGGAACTCCATCGGCAGCTGACCGTCGTCCACGTCGCCCTTCCCGCCCCACGCGGCGTCCGTCTGTGGAACCAGCGCGTCGCTGGACAGCAACGCACCGGTCGCCACGTCCACGACGTAATCGCAGAGCGTGTTGTACCCCTTCGGGTCCCACACGGAGTCGTACATGTTCCCGAAATTCTTCTCCAAAGCGCGTCTGTCGCCGTTGAGCCGGTTGACCAGCACGTGCAGCAGCTCACGCGTCTCGCCCTCCGACTCATCGCCCCCGCTCGGCTTGAACCCGTTATCGTCCGGGCATTCCGCGTCGCCAAAGCCGGTGTATCCGCAGAATTCAAACGGATCGTCAAACTCATCCCCGACTTCATCCGCCGCTCTCGCCGGCGCCGGCACCGCCGCGGTTTCCTCGTAAGCGCCCGCGAAGTGGTACGTTGACATCGAGGGTATCGTTCCCTGGAACACAATCTCCATGGACGCCTTTGCGATGATCACCATGTACGCGCCGAGGTCGTCGCGCCAGTCGAAGGAGTGCCCGAATGACTCGGACCCGGCGAGCGCTCCGCCCATCCGATCCAGCCGTAACTTCCACGGCGGGACGATGAACGCGAGGTACTTCTCGCTCATCGCGCAGTCGTGGATGAGTGTAAACTCTGGGGTGTCCAGTGGTAAGCTGATCACCTTCTCCACCGTGCCGGTCGCGGATAGCCGCGCGACCTGGAATCCGATGGCGGGGGGTTTGCACAAGCCCCAGGTGTACAGTTTGCCGTCTTTTGGATCTTTTTTGGCGTGCGCGCTGAAGCCCATGGGTAGGTTAGGGCCGAACACGCACTCGCCTTTGGTATCGAGGGAGAGTGGGTCCACCTCGATGGGCGCGCCGCCCTCGCAGAGCACGAGGAGCTTCCCCGCGTGGAACATCGGTGACGTGTTCGCGGGGTTGGTTGGGAAGTTGAAGATGTTGGCGAGGGGCGATTTGGCCTGGGTCCAAGCGCCTCGCACGGCGACTCCGTTTTCGACACCCGCGCGCTCCTGCTTGGCGAGCCTCGCGGTGCGCACCATCTTACACGCGGCGCGTGCGGTGTTGGTGGATCCGTCGAGCTCCACGCCGAAGATCATGCCGTCGCCGTCGAACCAGTGCGCGTATCGTTCTTTACCCACGCGGATGCGCCCGGGCCCGACGCGGTAGAAGCTGCCCTTGAGGTCCTTCGGGATGGTGCCCTCGACCTCGACGGATGCGAGCTCGTGGTCGCC
>Ga0257106_1000413_pt1 | contig 25623 bp, 20 predicted proteins | sample LP_taG_3_FD_190177 | JGI IMG/M metagenome (GOLD analysis project Ga0257106, IMG submission 190177) | Marine microbial communities from Northeast Subartic Pacific Ocean, Canada - LP_J_2011_P26_10m | ecosystem: Environmental > Aquatic > Marine > Oceanic | place: Canada: Northeast Subartic Pacific...
TGAAAAAGCGCATAAAAAACGAGAAGAGGGAGGAGGAAGAGACGGCGGAGAGAGTGCTCGTGTCGAATACTAGTGCGACAAACGCCGCAAGTTCAATCACCTTGAGAGAAATGAGCGCGTTATTATCGCCCATTCATCGAGAGTTGATCGAGTTACGAAGCGAAGTCACAAAGTTAAAGAGTGATATCGAAACACTTCGCAGGAATAAGGAAGAAAAAGTCTCGCACGAACAGATCTCGAAGATTGAACACAAGTTCTTCCCGCTTTCGGTATCGCCGATAACATATGACTCATTCAAAATTTCATCACGTGGCACATCCTGCGTAGAAGAAAATGGAGAAATCACGCTGCTAAGTGAAGTGGATCGAATGCTATCAGGCGTTCGACGGCAGTGCGCGTAATGAGAATTGTTATTTCTTTTGTAATACTAACGTATAGCTTAATCTTAATGTTATTACACGTCGAGGTTCATCAAGTCCGGTCCTTCATCTTCGATGAACTGGCGGCGCGGTCCTACTTTATCGCTCATTAACAGCGAAAACGTGTGATTGACCATAGCTGCATCGTCCACCGTGAGTCTGCGCAAAGTTCTTGTCTTGGGATCTAACGTCGTATCCCATAGTTGCTGCGGCATCATTTCACCCAAACCTTTAAATCGCTGCAAATTCTTTGGTTGATTATCTCCTAATGCATCTAAGTGTTTCTTGAGCTCTAATTCGTCGTAGCAATACTTCACATTTTTCTTTCCGGACTCGACTTTATAAAGTGGAGGCACGGCAACGTAGATGTGTCCTTGTTCGAACAGCGCTTTTTGATATCGATATAAAAAGGTCAATAAAAGCGTTCGAATGTGCGCACCATCAACATCGGCATCGGTTAAGATGATTATTTTTGAGTATCGCAAGTTATTCACATTGAAATCTTCACCCATGACGCCGAGACCGAGCGCGGTCACCATCGATTGAATTTCCGTGTTCTTATACATAGCTTGTTCGTCTTTACGTTCGACGTTCAAAATCTTACCACGCAACGGCAACACCGCTTGAAACGCGCGATCTCGTCCTTGTTTGCACGATCCACCGGCGGAGTCACCTTCGACGAGAAAAATCTCAGTTTCGTCGGCGTTTGAGTTTGCGCAATCGGAAAGTTTACCTGGCAACGAAGACGATCGCAACACGGATTTCCTGCGCACTAAATCTCGCGCTCGTTTAGCCGCCTCGGAAGCTTTGAGCGCGGCTTGTGCTTTTTTGAAAACGGAGGATAAAACCTCGGGATGAAACTCGAGGTATTCCGTGAACTTTTCTGAAATCATAGCTTCGACGGCTTTCCGCGCTTCGGAATTTCCAAGACGAGTTTTCGTTTGACCTTCAAACTCGGGTTGTGGCACCCACACGGCAATGACGGCTGACAAGCCTTCGCGAATATGATCGCCTCCTAAATTAGTATCTTCTGCTTTCAACAACTTCGCTTTTCTTGCCGCAGTGTTGAAAGCACGCGTCAACGAAAATTTCAAACCGTCGATGTGAGATCCACCGTCGATGGTCCGAATCGAGTTTGCGTAGCCCAAAATCGTATCCGAGTAATCATCGTGCGTCCACTGCAAACATAACTCAACTTTAACTCCTTCGTGCTCTGTTTTCAACGTAATCGGTTCGTGGATTGCATTTTTATCGCTGTTCAAATCTACGATGTAATCTGTCAAGCCGTTCGGGTATTTCAACACGTCTTCTTTCATTTCCTTGGTTTTGCTATCCACGCTCGTAAAGCGAAGCTCGGCATTCGAGTTCAAAAACGCTAGTTCTTTCATTCTTGCGCGAATAATGTTTGGATCAAAATCTTGCACTTTTTGGAAAATCATGTTATCGGGCTTAAATCGCACTCGCGTCCCGGTTTTCGGATTCCCATCTTTTGCCTTTCTCTCAGAGACTTGTAGCTCCGAAGTTGTCTTCCCTCTCGAAAACGTTTGGAAATACTCCTTGTCGCCTCTCCAAACCGTCACTTCTAACTCTTCCGATAAAGCGTTCACGACTGAAACGCCCACGCCGTGCAGGCCGCCACTCACGGAATATCCCGACTCGGCTCCGCCAAACTTACCGCCGGCGTGTAATATCGTCAACACTGTTTCCAAACTTGACTTGCCAGTTTTTGGGTGAATCTCAACTGGAATCCCGCGACCATTATCAGTTACGACGACGTGCCCTGTTTTCTCCAACGTCAGCTGGACATTACTCGCGTGATTTGCTTGAATCTCATCCACGCCGTTATCTAATATTTCCCAGACTAAATGGTGCAAACCTTTCGTGGAGGTGTTACCGATATACATCCCGGGACGTTTGCGTACAGGTTCTAACCCTTCCAAGACTTGAATAGAACTCGAATCGTAATCTTGCATGCTCTCGCTGGAAGTAGAAATCGCTCTAGTTGCTGTTTTTGTTAACGGTGAAGAGCAAGATGACGTTAAGGAAAGCCGGCGCTGCGGTTGGTTCTGTTTTGAGAAAAAAGTAGTTGAAGGTGATCGACTCCTGCTCCTACTCCTATCGCTCGAATGCTGTCTCGCCGCCATGGCGACTGCACCATTCCGACTCTCGCTTCTTCCTCCGAAACCAACGATGATGTTGAGTGTTGATGAGAGCATTCCAATCGTCCGAGGAGAAGACGATGACGAGGAAGGGCAAAGCAGATTTCTTCTACTTCGAGAGAAGAACGTTCGTTGCATTTTTTTTACGAGTTTGAATTTGTTGTCGATGATGTCGTTACGAAGAAAAGAGGAGGAGGAGGAGGAGGAGGAAAGACGAGGTCCGTTGATGTTGTTGGTGGATGTATTCGATGAAGTTGTCTGTCTGCGTTGTCGTCCGTGGAGGATAGATGGTGATGTTGATGATAAAATTTGGTGCATATAAAGCGTGTTGTTGGGTGTGTGCTCCCTCCTTTCGCGCAGACAACAAAACTTATGACGATGAGAAAACGAGGGCGAGCTTTTAGAAAATGCAAAAAATCAGGTTTCAGAACCACTCTCCCCCCCCTTCTTTTGTTCTTTTTTCCTCAGTTTTTTCCCTCCCTCTCCCCCTCCCCAAGAAGAAGCTCTTTCTTCTCTGTGTACTAAGGGGAGGAAGAGGGAGAGAGAGAGATGCCGGTACCACCGAAAACGCCTCGGTCACCGATGACTCCGAACAGTCAAGCGATGACGAATAACGTCTTACTGGACGGGTCTCTCGCCGAGAGGAGGAAATCGAAAATCCCAATCGAATTGTGGGTGAGAGGCATCGCGTTACTCGGCGTCCTCTTAGTAGCCGTCTTATTAGTCATGCACGGGTCGAGAAATCTGTCGTTAAAAGACGACGTGATACCAAAGATTAGTAACCCGGTAAACTTCTTCATCTTTAACGCGGTCGTGACCTCATTCGCGGTCATTCCTGGAGCGGCTTCGGCGACGTGCGTTGCCGCCGGGGTGATTTTCGGTGCTGGCTTTGGTACTATTTTAATTGTTTTATCCGCGGGTACAGGCGGTGTTATTTCCTTCTTCATCGCGAGATACGCGGCAAGACCGTTGATAGAGAAGTTATTTATTACAGAGGGCGGTAGGTTTCAAATTCTCGATCAAGCGGTTGTCAGAGACTCGAGGCAAATCGTTTTGCTCTTACGTCTCTCGCCGTTTTCGCCGTATACTGTGATGTCGTACTTACTCGGGTTAACCGCTGTTCCGTTTTGGCCGTACTGTTGGTGCACGTACGCTGGAATAGTTCCGGCGAGTTTTGTGTACGTGTACTTGGGAGTGACGGGGCGTAAAGCAGCGAACGGTTCGAAAGCCTCGCACGTGGAGTTGTTGTTTTACGTGTTCGGTTTAGTCGTGACGGTGCTCGTGACGCAGAGGATAGTAGCGATATACAACGAAGTTTTAGGAGCAAAAGTAGGAGGTGTAGACATAGGACCTCAGTGTTTTAGCACGGCGAGACCGGGTGGGATACCCGAGGAAGGAGAGGAGATCGAGATGGCGGAAAAATCCATAGGGGACGAGTTTGCGAGCGAGTTGGATAGGATGAAGGAGATGGAAAACGGCGAGATGAGCAACGGAGACGTTTTGTTAGCTCCTTTGTCACCGACTCGAAAAGGTAGCGCACCAGTCGCGGTGATATTAGGTAGGGGTGACTCAACGTCGTTGCGCAGTTCCGGATTTCATCCGAAAGGCGGCGACGCGCGAGCACGCAAAAATGTAGAATAGCTAATAAATTCATCTTTTAATAACGCTCTAATAAGTCATTTATATAATAATCTATAAGTCCTTCATACTAACAACACAATTAAGAAGATTTCGAACACAAAGCGAGCGGATTCTTCTGTTCTAATTCAGCTTCTTTCCTATTTCTTGGCACGCAACTCGGCAGAACGTCTCTCCAGTGTTGATGCCCTGTATGCTTCAACCATGCCCCGCCGTTGGATTCCATTTGCTCCAAGCACCCTTTCCCGTCGCACAAACTCATCTTGTCCACGTCTTTCGGCAAGCACATCGCCGAGCCTCGTGTAATTCCCGAGCAAATGCCCATCGCTGCTCTCGCGGCGACTGAATAGCACGACCGAATGCACATGCGGTGCATTTGTGGGTACAAATCGATAGGGACCAAGTGGATATTTGGCAACGCGTTCAGAGAAGTCAAACCGGTCCATCCTTTGATTCTCTGCAACGCATCCCAATGACACCAGTGCCAACACTCCACAGGATTTTCGTCCGGGTTACACTGGTTCCAACTCTCACACTCTGTGCCTTTATACGGCATTCTACCTTCTTCTCTCCATCCTTCGGCTAAAACATGCCACACGGCCGGTTGGTCTCTTTTAAAACCAATCTTTTCGTCGTTTTCTGCATTTACACTGTGCACGGCGTTCATCACCTTTTCGAAAAACTGCGCGCTCCACGTCGTCGTTCGGGCAATCATTAAACCAGAGTTGATCCATATTTGATCGGTATCTCCAAACAACAAATCCTTATCTCTCGGCCACGCTTTCGCGTAGTATGAAAGCGGTGCCCAACTTGCAAACCAGGCATCTAAATCTACGTGACAAACGGTGTCAAAATCTCCCATTGAGATCAACGCACCCATCGCTAAGTGCTTTGCAAACTTCCCCGACCGTCCTTCTAAGGTTTTCTGTTTTACTAATGAAAGGTAATTGGCGTACTTGTGCGATTTTGCGTACTCCAAGTGATTGAGCAAAGTTCGATGATACTCGCTCAACATTTCCACGTTTGTCGCCGAAGACACGATGGCGAGTTTGCCGACGTTCTCCCCTTCTGATTCTATACTCCACGTTTCTTCTATTCTATCGTCGTTTCCCACGCTCGTCGTCGCTCGAAAGTGTTCACACGTCAACTCGTTCATATTTATCCCCGTATTTCCTACTCCTAAGTGTACTACATGCGTGCGGCCGTCGTCGTACAACACTACTTTCGGTTCGTTCGCGTCCACGGTGAAGAAACACTGCAGTTGCTTATACCCTTCTTCTTCTTCTCCTCCTTTCTCTCCTAACCTGATATCTTTCACGTATTTGTGAATGTCAAAATCTTCCCCCCACGTCGGTTGGTCTGGAATTTGTCCTTGCACCACGTACTGTTTCTTCGTCTGTCTCGTTTCCTTTGGATTTCTCAATTTCACTTCTCCCTCTCCTCCTTTCAAAGAGGAATATCTCTTCGAGAAGACTCGAGAAGTCCCGAACGAAAACCCGCTTCGACTGAACATCAGCTTCAACGAACTCTCGGATATTCTTCTCAGCGTCGGGTCCCCGGGAAACCACGTCTTCAAGAATACGAACGTTTGCATAAACACATACAAAATGAACAGAACAATTAGGCGACGGCAATATCTGTTTTTCTTGAGCAAGATTACCAACGGGGAAAACGACCTCGAAAACGACGACGACGGTTTGTTGTTGTTGTACGAATGATGCTGCTGATGATGATGATGCGAGGACCTGTACATCGTGGCCATCGGTGATATACTGCTGCTCCCGTTTTTTCGTCTGCCGTACAACAGCAGGCTTTTCATGTATTGGAAGCAGCAGCAGCAGCAGCCCGACGATTGAGTGAAGAGTGTGGAAATAGTTTTGGTTAAACTGGTTTTGTTCTTCTTTTCTGGAGGATTTTTAAAACAGTTGACCCATGCACACAAAAACTCCACGCAAACAACGAATGAAGACGACGACCGAAGACAAAGAAGTAGAGAAAATAAAATGACGACGTTTACGACGATTCAGACGACAAAAGCGAGAGACAGACAGTGTGCGTCCAAGTTCCTGCCTCGTTCGTGGATGAACGACATCATCATCGATACCAACGAGGGGCAAATAAAAAATTCGCTGAGGACGACGAGAGAGGAAGATGATGATGATGATGAGGATGTGAACGACACGGACAGCGACGAGGGTAACATCATCGCAAACGACGAGAGAGCAGGAAAAAGGGGTACAACTGCGACGACAGCAACATCAAAGTTAAAACAGAAATTGAGAGAGAGTAGGAAAAAAGAGACGAGAAAAGTCGAGTTCATGCAAAAAATAATCGAGGAACAGAAACTGCTGTTGATGGATGAACAGGCGCGCTCGAATCAGTTTGAGCAGCAAGTGAAACTTTTACAGAAATCAGTGAAACTGCTAGAGAAAGAGTGCGACAGTTTGAGCGTGAAAATGTCCGAAATGTTCGAGAAGAACGCAGAAAAGGCACATTTGAACGAGAGAATACGACAAGCCGAACGAGCGGCGATGGTATCGGCGAGGGAGACCAAACGCGTCGTCGAAGAGAACAGAGAATCGCATCACGTCATTCGCGAACAAAATAAACGGATTAATAAGTTAGAAAAACGATTAGAAGAGCAGGTGAAAAAGTTAGAGGTTTCAAAGAAAGCGAACGAGTTGATGCGAGCTGGTCGTAAGAATAATAATATTGACGCGAAACCGAAAACGTCTGAAGAGTCCTCCCGCCCTCCTCCAACGAAACAATTAGCACCCGAAGAGATCGATTGGGAAGCTGCGTACGAAGAAATAGACGAGCTAAGAGAGGCAAAAAGGATGAACGCGCGATGATATCGATGACGATAGTTAGCTAGTTGTACCTAGGTAAGCATATATAGAATAGAAGACGTTTTGTTTTAAAAGAATAATAGCGTTGCTGTGTACATTACTTGACTTCGAGCGTCGTGAAATACTTCACCAAGTCAACCTTCTCACCGCCTGCCTCTTTCACCAACTTCTTCAACTCCTTTGCTTTCAAAACTTTACCTTGCACTCCAATCTCCGGCGTTTCTGGCGTCGACGGCGACGGCAAAACCCACATCGGCCACGATTCGGAGTACGGCCCGCAAAACTCCGCCGGTTTCGTCACGTCCGCTCTTCCGTCTGGTGCATTTTGGTACACCCCATCCGGGAAGCACTCCACGTACTCTATCATCTCCATCGCCTCTTTACCTAACGTTTCTTTTTGTTTGTTGCAGTTCTCGCACCAAAACGCACCGTACAATCGCGCTCCGGCATCTTTCAACTGCTTCGCCACTTCCAACATCTCTTCGCTCGATTCGCTTTGCGGGACGTACGGAGTGTACGGAACTGCGACGACTTTCTTCTTCTTCTCCTCGTCTTTATCCGCGGCAAAAGCAGCAGGGGAAGTAGAGGCAGAAACTGCGAGCACAGCCGAGAACCCGCTCATAATCGCCGCTCTTCTACTCGATGATACATCGTTATTGTTATTGTTATTGTTATTTACGTCGTCGTCGTCTTTTTCTCCAATCGGAGGAGGAGAAAATTCGGACGACGACGACACGACACAGGAAGATGATCCTCGTTTGCTGGTCGTCGATCTGTGAACTTTTCTGGTGCTCGTCGCAAAAAACGACGCGGAAGTGGTGGTTGACGCGATGGCACTGCTCATTTTTCTCGGACGGTGATGAAGATGATGTAGATTTGTGAAGCGTGTGCGCGCGCGCGCGATTGGTTTTTCTGTAAAGTATATGAAGTAAAGCATATCCTGACTGATATAAATCTCCCCATTTGAAGATCTCCCAAAAACTGAGCAAACAAACCAAAGAGGAGGAGGAGGAGGAGGAGGAGCTTTTTTTTGGGCTCTCGTTAACTAACCAAAAGCTTTTAACTTTTATAAACGCGCGCTAAAGCTAAAATGAATGACTTTAAATTAAAACTACTTCTTCTCTAACTTGGCCAAGATGGCATCGATTCTGTTCCTCATCAGAGGCTGACCTTTTTTATTCACCTTCATCATGGAGTGCCTCAACTTCCCTCGCTCTTTTCGCTTCGAGTCTCGTATTTTTTGCGCCTCTTGGAATTTTTTCTCCCTTTCCTCTCTTTCCTTTTGAATGCGATCTCGTTCCGGTTGCGCTTTGAGCATTTTCCACTCGTGCGCCGTTCGCGGTCGTTCTTTCTTTTTGTTGTGCGTAGCTTTCTCGGAAACGCCTTGGCGTTCTTCCGGAGGCGCGTCGTCGTCCTCTTTTTCTTCTTCTCTCTCTTCTAGTACTTTTTTTCGTTCGTCGTCGTCGTCGTCATATTCTCCTCGTAAAACTTTCTTCCCAACGTACTCCTCCATCTCCTCTCTCTCCACGAACGCTTTATCTCCGACAGGATCTTCCATTTTCGTCAATTTTCTGGCGTACTCTTCCGGATCGAAACCTTTCGTTGGCGCCACAAACTCTCCCGCTTTTTTTACCACCTTACGAAACTTGTTTATTTTTGCCGCCATCTCCGCTCTTCGTTTTTTTAAAACCTCTCTCTTATCGTACGTAGATTTCCCAGCTCTGGCGAACGCCTCTAAAGATAACGACGTGTTCTTCCCTCCTTTGTGTTTCTTCTTTTGCTTTCTGCCGTTTCGGTCGTACGTCTCTTTGTTGTTGTTTGAAAATTTCTTTCCACCACCACGAAAGCCGCCACCACCATCATCTCCTCCCTGGTGGCCTTCTTCGTTTCTGTTGTTGTTGCTTTTTCTTCTAAACTGACTTCCTCTCGGAGGCATCACGTCGTCATCGACCATTATTGTTTTGCACTATATATACGTATATATATATATCACGGGGCCGTGCTTTACTGTTCTTCTCTCTCGCGCTCTCTCTTTCTTGTGAGTAAATGAGGACGTTTAAGCAAAAATCCTGCAACCACCCCAAAAAGCATTCCACAAGCTAAAAAAAATTTGGCGATTCTTTCTCTCTCTTCTCTCGTCCAAAAACAGACTGAAAAAATAATCTTCTTCTTCTTTGTCTTCTTCTTCAAAACTTTACTTACCACTATTATAGTAAACTACTTTCACGTCCGTCGTCTTTGTTATCATCATCATCGTCTCCTTCACCTTCTCTTCTCCTTAAAATAATGATGACGATGCCAAAAGAGTTTATGAAAAACATCATCGACTCGGTGTTGCAAACGCAAGAAAAAGTGGAACAGAAAACCAACAAAATCTCAAAATCAATGGACGAGAGTTTACACTCCATATCGTTCCAAATAGGGAAAACCATAGACGTGTGTCGAGAGAGTTCGACTGAAATGAAGCAAGAAGCCGAATTGAAAGCGAATGAGATAGCGGAAGAGATGAAGAAGAAGGAAGATTTGTTTTTTAAATCGTTCACGCAACAGATTAAAGAAGTCATAGAGTCGTATCCGACGGCGAGCGCAATCGCGAGTGGAGCTGTAGTTTTACTCGCGTTACCACCAACCAGACGCTTACTGTGGAGAAGCACAATTGGTAGATTTGAGTCCGAGGAGCAAGCGTTTGCAAAGTTGACGAGAAGAGCGCAGACGTTGAAAGACGGCGCGGCGTCCGCGGACGTCGCGTTGAAGGGATTTTCCCAAGAGACTCAACTCGCAATCGCGGAGATGAATTCAGGTGTAGCAAAGTTAAGAGCGTTGGGAAGTTCGCTGAGCAAAGCAGAGAAAGGTATGGAGAAGTCGTTAGCGAGACTGGAGGAAGTTTTAGGCGAGTTGCGAACGTCGCCGAGTACCGACGCGATAGCGCTGAGAAGCGAGTTAGGAGTCGTGCAAGCGACGTTGGAGAGGCAACGAAGAGACGCGATGCGAGAGTTGAAGAGGATTTATAAGCAAGGCATAGAAATATAATATAGATGTTGTATTATTGTTATCTGTTATCTGCTGCTATGCGTGTATTTATAATCATTCTCTTATTACTAACTATACAAACTACAGGTACTTGTTTCAAAACCGACTTCTCTAGGTATTTTTATTCTTCTCGCGTCCGTCGTCGTCGTCTTCGTCGTCGTCGTATCCCATCGGCGCATCTTTCGACGTGTCCGGTTCAAACCGTTGCAATTCCAACAACTTATACGTCTCTTCCGACGTCGACGCAGGTTCCACGTAAAATTTCTCTCCGTTCGCCTCCCACGTGACCAGCGGGTGACTCGATTCGCACACTCCCATATCTTTCAACTCGAATTTGGCGTAATACGTTTGCAACAACAAACTCGTCTTCTCCGCGGTAACTTTTGTTTTCGTCTCGGAGTCGACCCATAACCGTCGAACGTACGGATTGACGAACCATTGCAACATTACCGTGGTAAACAGGCCGATGCTGCTCATACTTCCGGCTAATACGATTTTCGAGGACATATCTAAGCTCGCCCCGGAGGACAGTTCTATGAGTAAAGGACAGCCGAATACGGTTGCCCCTAAGGAGCCCAAGGAGAGCATTTTTACTCGTTTCACGGTTTTCGAGAACGCTCCGGTGTATATATTTTCACCGTATTTAGCATTCAATAACTGCGTGTTGTCGTCATCATCATCACGTGAAGAAGGAGAAGACAAAGAAGACGTTCGTCTTCTATTCGTCTCACTTTTCCTCGTCGTTTTTACCGCTTTTGACGATGTCATGACTTCTGTTGTTTTTGGCTGTTTTTGTTGTTGTTGCGTGAACGCGACGCCACCAAAGAATCGACTATTATAACAGTGCTCCTGGAGAAGAAACACCCCGACGTTGTCGTTTTTACTGTTGTTGATGAGCGCTATTCGACTCCTCGTCGCGTGTCGCGCGACGAGCGTTCGAAGCATATTATTTCTTTCTTTGTTTGGGGGGGAGTTCTCACAAAAGGGAGAGAGACAAAGAACAGCTGAAAAATTGAAATGAAAGAAAGAAAAGAATTGAGAAGAGAAGGCAGGTTTGTTGCGCCCTGCGAATTAAGAAGTTGTTATAAGATGAGGAATTTGGTGAAATTAGCCAGCTTTTAAGGAGTTGTACAGAATCATATTTAGGGTTGATTAAAAATTCACTGGGGGCCCCCCCTGGTGATTGCGCGAAAACTCTTTCGAGCACACGTATTTGAACACTCTCTTCGTTTCCGCGTTCGTCAAGGAAATACCCAAACCGTCTCGAATGGTATCGCTGATGCCTTTTTCGCTGCCGAGTTGCGGCGCAGCCGCTTTTGTGTTTAAGAAATCTTTGACGATATCGTCGAGCGCGCGAAGATCACCTAAAATTTTTAACCGGCGCGAGAGAAAGAATAAAGGAGTGGCGTTTTTCGACGCGATTGCACCGGCGTTTAATACCGATTGAATCGCTTTGGATTCTTTTTCGTGCAACAAACACTCTTGTTCATCGAGCATACATTCCTCTTCGTCGTTTTCTTCGCCGTTTGATACGTTTTTACTCGGCGCAAAGATATCCACGCTTCTTCGAGCGAGTGATAATTCGTCCGCCAATCGTTTTCTTTCCTCTACGTTTAATAAATGTGACGTGAAGCCAACGTCCGCGTCGACATTCGCAAGCGCGTCGTGTATCTCGTACGCCAAAATTCCAGCCGCGTGGGAGAGGTTCAGCGAGACTGGCGTCGCGTCAACTTTCCCACCATTCCCGCCCCTAGGCTCGGCTCCTCCGGTGTAACGAAATTTCTTTGTCATCTCTTCTGGGTGTCCAGCGGTTGGAATAGACACGCAAACGTTCGCATACTTTAATTCTTCGTTTGATAATCCCCGTGCTTCGTTTCCGAACAGCACCGCCACTTTCCCTCTCTCTGCCTCTTTCCTTATGACCTCTTTTAGTTCTTTCGGCGTGAGAAAAGGTATGTTCTCTCGGCTCCTCGCCGTCGTCGCGACGACAAATGTGCAATCTTTCAAAGCGTCTTCTAATCCATGCGGCATGTGCGTGATATTCTTTTCCGCCTCTTCAATCATCCAACTCGCGTGTACCGCAAATTTCTTCGCCTCTTCTTTCAACACGCACTCGACGCCGATATCGTGCTTCTGTTCACCACCCATGTCATGCGTATCGCAAGTGTCCAACGCTTGCGGGTCTGGATTCACGATGGCAAAATTCTTCGTGAGACCAAAATTCTGGCACACGCGAGCGACGGCGCCGATGTTTTGAGGGCCTTGTGGAGAACATAAGACGAAGCGGACGTTATCCAACAGCGTTTTGTTTTTCGTTTGTTTTTCGGCTGCTTCTGGATGTTCGGACAGAACACTTTTTGTTGTTGTTTGCGATGTCAACGCTTTGCTTCTTCGCGGAAGTCGATGATGCGTGATGTTCGAGGAACGTTTAAAAGGAACGAGCGCCGCGAGGTAACTCGTGGACGATGATGTGAATATCATGCGTGATGTGCGTCTCTTTGTTAGAATATTAATAACAATTATTGTTAGATATAATTGTGTGTGTCTCTCTCTGTAACTACTTTTTGTGCGGTGCTTGTCAGCAAAAATCACAACCACTCTCGGGTTGGTTGTCAATCGAAATAATAAGGAGGTTTTCGATTTTGGCCTCCTCCTCCTCCTCGCCTGTTATGAAGCGGCGATACTGGAAACTCATCGTCGATATCTTCCGCGTCTCGACGGAAATTGCTGGGAAAACCTCCATCAACACCACCAGTCGTCGTTCGCGTTCTTGGCTCTTTCTTCTTTTTGTTTCTCCCGTACCGACGGTTGGCGTCGTTAGAGAGGTACGCCTCTGGTCGAAAGTGTTCGTGAAAGGCGAAAAATTCGCCTTTTGGTGGAGCCGTTGATGCTATCTTCGTCGGCGAAGCGATGGAACGCGATGCGTTCGTGGATCTTTTTTTCTGCTTGAACATCATTCGGAGGACGGCTTCGCGACCTTGTTGGTGCTTCGATAACGTCGTATTTTTAGGTCCGTCGTCGTTGTCGTCTCGATCGATGTGATAATACGCTTCGGTGTCACCGCCGCGCGCGTTTGTTTTTAAGGGCGAAGGCGATGAAGGTGATCCCATGAATGTTCCAATTCCAAGCGTTCTGTCAAAGCGAGGAGGGAGAGGATGAGGATGAGGTCGTGATGGCGGCACAAAGTGCATGTCTCGATTCGAGAACTGTTGTTGTTGTTGTTGTAGTTGTTGTTGTGGAGATTTTGAGTGCATCGGAGATTGCAACGGCGAACGCATATTTTTCTCCGCATCGAACAAGTCATTCTCGTACACGCCCAGCATCGCACCATCTCTGTCTTCTTCGCCTTCCTCGAGACTTTTGAATGCTTTCATCGGGCATCCGCACAAACGCTGGCAGGTTTCATAGTCTTCTCTCGTAAGCTTTCTGTCCTTGACCACTTTGTCAACCTCCAAACCGTGCTCAATCAAGACTAAAATCGTGATAGCATTGAGGTAAGGAAACAAGTCACTCAAAGCGATTTCCCACACGCTAGAAGATTCGCCAGGTAAAAGCGCGAAGTCTTTCTCCGCAAGGTACGGAAAAGAGTCATCGTTTGATTGGATCTTGTCTTCGTCACCGGGACCAGTGGTAGCAGCTTCAAACGTTATCGCCTTGAAGACAGTATCAACAATATTACATTCCGAAGAGAATGTCACGTCGATATCTATTTCATCTTTTGATACCTGCACCTGACGGTGCAGTTCCGAAACAAAACTCTCAGCTTCTCTCGCTTCTAAATATTCCGGATCTATTTCGAAAATAAACTCCGTCCAATAGAAGGATCTCGAAAGAACTTTTGCGCAACGAGTCGCCAAGAAGAAAACTTCTTGTAAGTCTCCGCTCTGTATCTCGCGAGTGTCGCGCATTCGAAACAAGCAAATAGCCTTCACTCCATCGTTCGACGCGATTATAGAGATTACTTTGGCGTAGATCTCTTTTACGTTCGGGTCGACGATACGATCGAAAAGTCTTCGACGAATAACGCGAGCGAGGCTTGATTGTTGAACTTTCCGTTCAATTCGATCAATCATGCTCGAAGATTGTTTATCTCGAAGGACAACAAGTCTCGTTTGGGTCACACTATGAAGCGACTTCGCGTGTTCTGAAACATCAGCGGTAGGGTTATCAATCGGGATGATATCGTCGAATCCTAAGATATCGTCATCCATGTATTCTCCAACGTTTATTTCGTCCTCTTCCCAATCAAAATCAGGCTGCGGCAGCTTGAGCTCGTTGTTTGTGCGCAAGGTTCGGTCTCGTTGACTACTTCGCGCAATTGGTACCAGATCGGTTGTAAAGATTTTTATCGCACCGTTTCTCTCGATCCCGCGGAAGCGTCTCGCATTTATCGCACTCTGGACGATACTCTCAGCGTTTCGGCTCGGAGCGTAAAATACGACGATGGCAAAATCCGAAACGGGAAAACTCGCTCGCACAAAATGCTGCTCCAAGATAATCAAGGCATCAAGATTGTTTTTGGATACAATTTTACGCACCTCTTCTACGAATAACTTTTCTTCTTGTTCCGATCGTCCATCGTTGAGATACTTTTTAGACGGGAGGCAATTTACTCGTCCGCCAACAAAATGGACGTATTTTACAATTGGTCCGATTGGTTTAGGTTCAGGAACAACGATGAGCATCTTTGTGCGACCAGAACCATCCGTTCTACATTCTTTAACAAGTGGTCGTAAACCGCCAAGTTTCGGGCTATCGAGCGACTCACCTCGTTGAACGCTGGAAACGGCAGCTTCTAAAGCGTCCTCAGCCTTGGATTTCGTTCGGACAAAGATGGTGTTATTATTCGTACCTGAAGACGTGTGCGCGTAGTTGTTCGTGTATCGCAGCTGCAAATTTGCAACAGTAACGCCGTAAGACTCTAACAAATATGCCACGGTCAGTAAATCCTTCAAGCGTCTCCAATTCGCAGCGGTGTCGATATGGCCTGCTTGACGCTCGCGTTCTTCAGCCTCTTCCATCCTCGATACATATAAATCGTAGTCAATTCTCACATCAAACGTCGGGATGGCACTACCGAAATGGACTGATATTCTTTCGCGAATGGTATTGTACTCACGTGCAATTTCTTCGATCGCAAAGCCATGCGGCTGTTCCGGAACACGAAAGGAGAAAAATTCTATTTCTGGCTGCTTTTCGTTCTCTCTCTTTTGCGTTGCCGCTTGCGGAGAAGCAAAGTTCAGCTTCGTCTGAAGATGCTGCTTTATGCCAGTACCGGGAGTTTTTGGGCGTGAAGCACTACCGATATTCTTACCACCGCTACCATTTGGCGAAAATCCCGTGGTTATCGTCGCCGTCGCCGTCGTCGTCATCGTCGTTTTCTTCGATTTGTAGAAATCGACGGAATCTTGTACCATCTCTTCGCCTTCTTGAAAGTTTAAGGCAAGAAATCTAGGAGAGATCATTTGCTTTTGTTGTTGTTGCTGATCCGCGCGAGGAGGCGAGTGTAAATAGCCAATATTAGCGGTCGCTGTGCCTGGTAGTAGCGAGCGTTCTGGAGAATGCGAAAGAGGCGCAGAGTTCCCGTTAACGTCTCCGGTGACTGTTGTAGTATTGTATCGTATCGGATAGTTCTCCTCGACGGGCAACATGAACGAAGGTAAAGTGCTCGTCTTTGCGACTATTTTTCGAGTCTCAACGTAAGCATCGATATCTTTAATCTTAGAAGGTTTGAAAAGCGGCACGCGCGTCGTCTCTTCCTCGCTAAGCAAAGAAAACTTACTTTCCTCGGGAACGTCTTGGGAGACTTTGATCACTTTGCGCTCCTCACCGCTTACTGTCCACACGCGTTCCAAAAACGTGCGTTTTGGTTCGTCAACGAGAATTGGTAACTCCAAAAGTGCTCCCTTTTTCGCTTTTTCTCGCATCCCCGCTCCGCCCGCGAAACAGTCAAACTCTCTCTGCGTTGGCGGATGCACGTGGATCGTACGTAACAAATTTTCGACGCAGTCCAGCTTAGCCAACGTCTCAGCCGGAAGCTCGTAAAGCTGTTCGCGCTCCGCGCGTGAAAAGAAGTGCGTCTGTCTTCTAATTTTCTTCCCATCGCGTTCTTCATCGTCATCGTCGTCGTCCTCTTCGTTCTCTCCGTTCTCATCTCTTCTCAAATCTCTTTCAAACCGTCTGGTTTCTGTCTCGAGGACGTTTCGCACCGTGTTTTCAGTTTGCGTCCCGGGAAGATACGGCAGTTCCAAGTCTCTGAAGACCTCTTCGTGTTTCTTCTCCATCGCTCTCGTCGTCTTTTCTACCGGTAAATCTTCCCCAGGGAACATCTCTTTATTACTTCCTTCGATCGTCTTCATCCTCAACTCTGTCGTCCCGAGGAGCATCGACTTTTCGTCTATTTTTTGTTCTTCTTTTTCCAACTCCTTCGCGAAGCCTTGCCTCTCTATCGCAGAGCGCTTCTCCTTCGCCGCTCTCGACAAGAACGCCATCGTTTCTCTCTTCCTCTCCGGAATGTATAATCCAATTCGCGCCTTCTCTAACTCCTCCGGAGGAATCTCCTCGAACTCTTCTTTGTCTTCTTCTTCTTCTTCTTTCGTCGTTTTCGTCTTCTTCTTCTCTAACGAAGAAGAAGAAGAAGAATAAAAGTCCTTCGGCGTCTTTGGTATCTTTATCGTTAAATACCGCATATCTTTCTCCCGCGAGCGCTCAACTCCTCAACCGCGAGCTCGAAAAAGTGTGTTTGTCTTCTGATTGTATTTACAATATATAAAACAAGATACAGTATATGTAAACAACGCGAGCGAAACGCGTTGTTCGCTGTCGTTTTTTAAAGTGTGGTTTTGGTTCAAGAAATTTTAAGGAGGAAAAAAATACTCGAGCTGTCGAGAGAGAGAGAGACAAAAAAAGAGGAGAAAAAGGACTTTATTTGGAGGACAGACCTTCCTTTCTACCCTTTTTGAGGTTTTCATTTTTTGCCCTCCTCTCCTCATTAGTAGGAAATCTTTTCCTTGTTGTGCGCGCGTCTAAGAAGGATACACACACACCACACACACACAGATAAATAATTCTGTTTCGTGAAAACGCGCGTTTGGAGGATACGTGATAGTATTAAAACGACGAGAGAGGGAGAGAGAGGTCGACTGATATATAAGGATTATTTTCCACACTGTGTCATCAGCCGGCAAAATTGAGAACAAGAGATAATATAAACACTCATCATCATGTTTTCTTCGCTGCAAAAGGCGGTGACGCCATCATCATCCGCCACGCGGAACAACAACACACAAACGAACAACTCTTCTGCGATGCACAGTCAACCGATTGCGCGCCGTCCGAGTTCTTCTATCGTCGTCGCTCTGCCGCCGGTGACGGCGTTCGGGGCGATGCGCCTTTTTTCGGGTGACGACGACGACGACTGTGATGATGATAAACAACAACAGAAACAACAGCGTTTACTCGTTCGAACGGAAGCGACTGCCATGAGTCAGGCCTCCACGGACGACGAGGAGGAACCGAAGAGAAAATCTAGGTTCGTGAGAGGCCCGGATGGGAAGTTGATCAGACGCGACGGGACGACGACGCCGGGTGATGGAGGGGGCGGTCGAGGACCTGGAGATGGCGGTGGAAGAGGAGGCCGGGGAGGAGGTTGGGGAGCCGGCCGAGGGAGAGGTCGAGGCGACTTTGAAGGCGGTCGAGGCGGTGGAAGAGGAGGAGGATTTCAAAGCAGAGACGGCCCGAGAGCTGGACCGGGTGGTGGTGGCGGCCGATTTGCACCCTCGGGGCCAGGCGGAAGAGGAGGAAGAGGGTCTGCCGCCGGTAGAGGCGCCGGTAGAGGTGCGGGTAGAGGCGCCGGAAATAAGTTCGATCGACGCGTGCAAGACGGTACCGGCCGAGGTGGTCGTCCGAAAAATGCCGCGTTCGGCGGCGCCGGGGGGACTGACCGTTTGAAGAAGGGCAGAAAAAGTAAAGCGCAGAGAGTTCAGATGAGAAGAATCCAAGCCGAGGAGGAGAAGGATGTCGCGGTGGAGCTATTAGTTGTTCCGAAGGATGGTTTCATGATCGAAGAGCTCATGGCTGAATTGGCCACTACTCAGGCGAATATCATCAAAGTCTTATTCATGAAGGGTATTGCCGTGCAAATGGGTCAAATGCTAGACAGAGATACTGTCGTTGCCGTTGCCGAGGATATGGCTGTGGAGTGGATCGACGAAGACGAAAAAGGCGTCACGCACGAAGCGAGGAAAACCACAAAGTTCAACACGGAAGAAGATGAAGAGTTCTTAGAACCTAGACCGGCAGTGGTGACAATCATGGGTCACGTCGATCACGGGAAGACGTCGCTTTTAGATTACATTCGAAAGTCGAAAGTTGCCGCCGGAGAAGCCGGAGGAATAACCCAAGGCATCGGCGCCTACCAAATCACAACTCCAGTTGGAGAAGACGAAGAAGAAACGACTATTACATTTTTAGATACTCCAGGTCACGAAGCGTTCTCAGCTATGCGTGCGCGAGGCGCGAGGGTGACGGATATTGCCATTATCATCGTCGCTGCGGACGACGGGTTGAGACCGCAAACAGAGGAAGCCGTAGCGCACGCGCAAGCGGCGGAAGTGCCAATTATCGTCGCCATCAACAAAATCGATAAACCGGCTGCGGATATTGAGTTTGTGCGCGGAGAAATGGCCAAAGTTGGTTTGACCTGCGAAGAATGGGGTGGAGAAACAGCCATGATTCCAATTTCCGCGAAGACTGGAGAAGGCATTGATGATTTGTTGGAAACTATCGCCTTACAATCTGAAATTTCCGAACTCTCCGCCAATCCGAATAAACTAGCGTTAGGTTCCGTCATCGAAGCGCAACTGGATAAACAGAGAGGTTCAATTGCAACTTTGTTAGTCCAAGCTGGTACTTTGAAAGTCGGTGATCCGATTTCCGTCGGAGAAGTCCATGGCAAGATTCGCGCCATGGAGTCCGCCACAGGAGAGAAGATTGAATTCGCCGGACCATCCATGCCAGTCAGTGTTCTGGGTTTGAATGGTGTTCCAGTCGCCGGAGACGAGTTTGCAGTCTGCGAGTCCGAGCAAGATGCGAGAGAAAGAGCCGAAAAAGCTACGGAAGAAGCGAGATCTTCTCGTCTCGGAGCCGTCGCCGGTAACGTGGCGAGTTTGACGAATATTTCCGGCGTCGTGGAGGATTCTCTGCAAACGATTAACTTGATTCTAAAAGCGGATGTTTCCGGTTCGACCGAAGCTATTAAAGCTGCGTTAATGCAATTACCTCAAGATCGCGTGCAATTGAGATTTCTTTTGTCTTCTGTGGGCGAAGTGTCCGAGTCAGACGTTGATTTAGCAGCCGCGTCTGGTGGCATCATCCTGGCGTTCAACACGCCAGCCTCTGATCGCGTTGAGGACGTTGCTAAACGCGCGGGAGTCGAAATAAGATCGTACGATGTTATTTATGGATTGATTGACGAAATCCGAGACGCCATGGAAGGTAAACTGTCCGAAGTAAAGGATGAAGTTCCGGTTGGCAAGGCGGAAGTGAAAGCGGTCTTTGGCGGCGGTTCCTCTAAAGTTGCAGGTTCGTTAGTTCTTGAAGGTAGCATTAAAAAAGGAACGTTCATGCGCGTTGTTCGAGGACCGAACAGAAAAGAGATGTACAATGGTAAAGTTGGTTCTTTGCGTAGATTTAAAGATGCGGTGAAAAAAGTCGACTCTGGCGAAGAGTGCGGCATCGGCGGCGATCCAGAATGGCCCGATTTCAAGGAAGGCGACATCATCGAGTGCTTCGATTTAGTCGAGAGAAAGCAAACGTTAGAATCTGCGTCGGAAACGCTCAAAGAACAAGTCAAAGAGTATCGTAGTAAAGATGAGGAGAGAGCAGCGAAAGCGGCGGCGGAATTGGAGAAGTATCAAAGGAAACGCGGCGCGGAGACACTGCCTCCCGCCGCAACTAAATAAGCATAAACTTTCTAACACTATATCGATAAAACACGTCATCATAGGCTAACAACAAGTAAGAACAATATACGGGTATCATAATAATATATCTAAGTACAACATAAAATTAATAATGAGAGCGAGTATCAGTGGCGCAATAGTATGTATCTATCGTCCCGAAAGTCTACGACAATCGACAAATACTTACTAGTTTTATTTCCTGAATTTTCCAAACAATTTCTTTACAAAAATAATGTCTTATGATGTTCTTCTGAGACAGATTCTCGGCCCATTCAAAGAGTACAGACAAGCGCGACCAAAAGAAGGAGGTGAGACGAGGATTGATGAATTCAATCAACTGAGGACATATCCAGTCGATGACATATCAGCCAACGAATTCGGACACGAATGGGCTGTGAAAACAGTTACTTTTTTAGAGTTTGATGACGAAACAAGAGAGGCTCTGTGCAATCGCTCAAAAGAAGAAGTCACGACACGAAAAGGCATTCGCGTATCGAACGAAGACGGTGGTTACCACTCCACGCCAGATTTTCTACAGAGACTGACAGTAGCAGATGATGATGACGAAGAAGCGAAGAAGGGTGAGATGTCGTCGAAATTTCTCCCTGAGTTCCTGCGTTTTGTGAGTATGCAACTCGAATCGTTCCCGTCGTTGAAACGCACTCGTCCTCCAATGACCACGTCTTGGATAAACAGGCTCGGTACAAATAACAGCAACGGTTTGCATAACCACGCGAGCGCTAAGCTTAGCGGAGTGTTTTATTTCGACGACTACGAAGCCGATGTTGACTCCGCTGCGGCGCAGGAACCAAAGCCTGGTGATCTGCTCTTGAGGACGGCTTCGGCCGCAATGCGGAAGAATGAGACCGTGGGAGAGTGGTGCGAGTACGTAATCATTCGTCCTCAACGAGGAAAACTCGTCTTGTTCGAGCCCAAGTTATTGCACGGAGTGATAGCTTCGCACCGAGAGCGATTTTCGCTTGCTATGAATTTCGGGGAGAAGAATGTGAGTTTTGAAGATCCAAACGAGGGGGGAAAGAAAGTTAGCGTACGACCAATCGAATTATAGCCTTTACAGTAGATGTAGCCATTTTACAGTAGTAGCTCGCTCGCTAATGAAAGCATCATCATTTTATTCACATTTCGTTCAAATTTAACATCGAACTTGGACGAACCGCCATATTTGTCCGTTCGTCTTCCTCGTTATCATCCTCGAGAGAGGTTCACATTTCGTTCAAATTTAACATCGAACTTGGACGAACCGCCATATTTGTCCGTTCGTCTTCCTCGTTATCGTCCTCGAGAGAGGCGTCGTTGACTCCCTCGGCGTTCAACCTTTGATACTTGGAGAGATTCGAAGAAGTGTTCGTGTCTGAAACGCTAAATCCTTGCAGCGAGAAAGCAAACGCTGACGTCCCGGCGCCGAGTAAAGAACCTACAATCACATCCTCCGGATGATGCCACATATCGCGAATTCGCGTGATGGCAACTCCGACTGCCACAGAAAGCGGCGCTAAGCTAATCAAAACTTTCCAAACGAACGCTTCTGTTCGCTCGGTGTTGGTTCTAGAACCGCCAAAACATTTCAAATAATACATTAAATACAAGCTCAAGTAAAACAATCCTGAAAAAGACATGCTCGTGTGCCCGCTCGGAAACGATCTTCTTCCTTGCCTCACGTCGTTCAATAAGCTCTCATTCTCCAAATTTCCACAATCTGGTTTACCGTACTCTTTCCATACCGGGTCAGCTGTAGCGCTACCCCAACATCTCGCCGCAAAATCCGGTCTATAGTTTCCGCACGCCTGTTTCACGCTGTTCACAAACACAAACGATATCGCGACGGATAACAGCAAACCCAAACTCGCCGCCGTGCTTCTCGCTCTTCTCCCCGATGTATCCATTTTCGAGCACAGAAATATGCACAGTAAAGGAAACAAGATGCTGATAAATGGCAGAACGGCCGTCGGAACCGAGTTTTTCTTCATCGGATATCGCAGTCGATAAATCAAATTCTCGTTGAGAAATTTTTCGTAAGGCTCGGCAAACTCTAAAGAGAAGCCGATGGATAATAAAATCAAAAGAAGCGCGATGTCAAACGCGACTCGATACCGCTCGTTCATTACGGTCAACGCGTTAAAACTAGTATTCCGCATCCTATCGTTATTTTTCCGGCTTTTTTGTCGTCGTCGAGGAGAAGTTTGCTGCGGGGGGAAAACGCTTTCAACGCTTTCGTCTTCTCCGCTCAAAATCTCTAAAGATACGAAAGACGAATTCGCGCGTCTCGTTCGTTTCGTCAGAGAGGAAAGCGAGGAAGACGACACGTTCCTCTCGACTCTTTTCTCCTCCTCCTTCTCTTTGTCGGCGCGTGGCGGCCGCCCCGTATTCGAAGCCGGCGCGTGAGAGTCGATTGTTGTTATTTGTTCCGTTTTGTGTTCGTTACGAGTGAAACAAAGAAAGTGACGCTTCGCTTTTGGGAACTTTCTTCCCCCAAAATTATATCTCTCAAGTTTAGTCTGCGAGAGACTTTTGGACGATGAAATCGACGACGAAACCGTTCTCGCTGACGTACGTGAGATACCCAATAATTGACGACTCCTATTATTTCAAAGGCAAACTCTTAGCCATCGCTTCTTTGTCTCCAATCTTCACGGTCGCGCACACCATCGCCTGTTTCCTCTCCCAACGAGAACTGTTCGATTTCACGTTAACGGTTGGAATATTCTTAAACGAATGCTTGGCGCAGCTGTTAAAACACTACTTGCAACAGGAGAGACCGAAATTGTGTCAGAGAGTGGATTTTTGCGACACGCACGGGATGCCGAGTTCGCACGCGCAGTTGGCGTTTTTTAACAGCGCGATGTCGGTTTTGGTGTTGTTGAGGAGGTGGAAACACGCGAAGAAATATCGAGGAGAGGGAGAAAAAGCGGGAGTGGATGTGTCATCTTCTGTGCTTTCGTTGATGACTGTTCCAATAGCAGTAATCGTGGGGTATTCTAGAGTCGAGTTAGGGTACCACACGATCGAGCAAGTCGTCGCGGGTGCCGCGATTGGGTTGATGTTTGGTTCGATGTGGTTTCTCGTCACGACGAGAGTGTTCGCGAAGCAGTTTTCTGAGTTGGTGAAAGAGGACGACGATCACGCAAGTAACAGCGCCAGGGTTCGGGGGAAGAAAAGACGAAGATTTGGAAAGTTACTGAGGGAGACGCTGAACATGAGAGACTCATCGATGTGTGCGAACCCGTTGACGATTTCGAGAGAGAGGGTGGAGCTGGAAAATTTCGCGTTTCCGATGAAAGATGTCGTCGGTTTGTTAAATACCCCGTCCTTAAAGAAAGTAGATTAGTTTGTTTGTGTGTATAGATTCGGATTGTACCATGGTCTTTAGTTATCATGTATATGTGTATTAGTGAAAGTATTCTTTTTACAACAAGAGAGTATCATGTATAATTGTATATGTTTCTTCTTCTTCTTCTTCTTCTTCTTTTTCATTCACCAACGTTCAGGATTTTAATCACAGACGCGTTCCCGATTCTATGCAACGCGACGATGGCGTCTCCTTTTTCGCAGTATCCAGCGATTTTCGCGTACGATACCGCCGCAGACAATATCTCATCTGTCGTGTCAGTATCCGTCGCTCGCGCGGAACCTTCTGCCAAGAGTGGAATCAAACCCCTTGTCAACTGCGCTTGCTTTGCCGGCGTCTCGCCGGAACACGTCCACGTCAGAGAATCTGTCGTCAACGTTGGCACAAAAACCGTCAACACCGGCACTTTTGGTCTGTACTTTGCCACGAGCCTCGCCGTGCTCCCTCCGTGCGTTAAGACTACAATCAAAGCCGCTCGAACTTTCTGCGCCGTGCGAACCGCGGATGAAGCCAAAGATTCTAACGGCATCATCGGTTTCTCCACTTGCGCTAAAATAGCTTTGAACAAGATGTAATGGTCGATGGACGCCTCCGCTTCGTTACAAATCTTCGACATGACTTTCACCGCATCTACTGGGTAAGACCCCGCGGCAGTTTCACCGGACAACATCACGCAATCTGTGCCATCTAAAACCGCATTCGCGACATCGGTAGCTTCCGCTCTCGTCGGTCGTGGGTTTTGCACCATCGATTCTAACATTTGTGTCGCGGTGACGACTGGTTTCCCAGCTGCGTTGCACTTTTCAATCATCAATTTCTGCGCCAAGAAAATCTTCTCGGTCGGAATTTCCATGCCTAAATCACCTCTAGCGACCATAATCGCGTCTGAGGCGGCTAAAATATCGTCAAAATTTACTAAACCTTCCTGGTTTTCAACTTTAGAGATGATTTGAATCTCTCTCCCTTCCTCGCCCAACACCTCTCGAATGTTTCTCACGTCCGAGCCTTTCCTGACAAAACTTGCCGCAATAAAGTCCACTTTATTTTTCATCCCCCACTCTACGATATCTATGCGATCTTTCTCCGTGATCGTCGGTAAATCGACAACCACCCCGGGTAAATTCACATTCTTTCTCTCCCCGAGCGTCGCCGTGTTTGTGCACATCGCTTGCACCGTCCCGTTTGCGATGTCGCAGGATATCACCTCCAAAACAATCGACCCGTCGCCGATCAATATTTGTGCCCCAGGAACAACGTCTTCGGCTAATTTCTTATACGACAACGCGATCATATTTTCGTTCCCGAACGCGCTATAATCCGTCGTCAACGTCACTTGTCTCCCGGCGGTTAATAACACCGGCTTCGAGTCTTCCAACATCCCAGTTCTAATTTCCGGTCCTTTCGTGTCTAATAAAACCGCACACATTAACCGAGTGTTCGCGCACGCCTGTCTCAAAACGTCCAACGTCTCTTGATGGTACTCGTGCGACCCATGCGAAAAATTAAATCGCGCGACAGACATGCCGCTTCGCAAAAGTTCCTCCAACACGTGCAACTCTCTCGATTTCGGTCCTAACGTGCAAACAATTTTGGTTTTACATCTCAACAAGTTATCGTTGTTGTTGTTGGAACTCGAGGCCGGGTGGATGGAAGACGCGTTCGAGGTTTGCCCGAGAATATCCTCGATTTGAATGTTCATCTTTCTTTTTATCTCCTCCTCCACAAAATAAAACTCCTACGCGTGCAAAAGTCTTCGCTCTTATTTGAGATTTGATTGTTTCTTCTTCTCAGACTGATGATCGAACGCTTTTCTGTCTCTCTCTTCTCCTCGCGTGTTATTGGCTTTACGCTTAGTGACACCACCACAAGTAGTCGTCGTAGTCGTCGTAGTAGCAGTCGCCGGAAATGAAATGGAAAGTAGTATATCTGCTTTAATAAAGATTATATATAATATTCTGTGCGCGTATACGAAGAAGCAAGAGGTTGTTATTTGAGGACAAAAGTCTTTGTGGCCTCTTTCCTCTTTTTTTTGCGGAGGACCAAAAAAGGAACTTTTTCGCAAAATTTTGCCCATTTTTCACAAACTTGGATCCCGTCGTTTTGATTGGGGTTTAGCGCTAAACCCCATTCATGCATTCATCGCACTCTCACGCAAAGTTTATTATATTACTAACGAACTCCCCCCCCCCTCGGTTCCGA
>Ga0257106_1000414_pt1 | contig 25561 bp, 15 predicted proteins | sample LP_taG_3_FD_190177 | JGI IMG/M metagenome (GOLD analysis project Ga0257106, IMG submission 190177) | Marine microbial communities from Northeast Subartic Pacific Ocean, Canada - LP_J_2011_P26_10m | ecosystem: Environmental > Aquatic > Marine > Oceanic | place: Canada: Northeast Subartic Pacific...
CTCGACCGGACGGGCGGCAGTCACCAGGCAAGTTACCAATGTGTCCCCAATGGTGTCCACTTAGCAAACCTTCAACGACACAAACGCCGTCGTTGACCCATACAGTCGGGTAATAACCATAAGTGTGTCCATATCCGTTCCAACCGTGATACAAGGATGGGGTTCTTGGATAAGGAACAGAGTTTAAGCTTGAACCAGCCGATGGTAATTCGAACGGCGCACCTAAAAGGGGTTTCAAAGATGTTGTTGTCAACGCCGCTTTCGAAGTGGTATATTCCGATATCATTTGTTCGTTTGTCGCGGCAGTATTATCACCATTTTTGGCGCCGTACGTATTGTAGTCCACAAAGTCGACGGCATCGTCGTCGAGAGCAAGGGATACGTAGAAATCAGAAGTAGACGAAGTAGAAGAATCATCTTCATCATCGTTGTCGCTGTTGCCTTCATCCTCGCCGTGTTGGTGATGATGAGTTTCGCCCTTTGGATGGCCCAAAAGCGCCGACGAAGAAGCGCTTTTTTTCTCTTCTCCAGCCATGCTTATGTCCTTTTCAAAGGTAGAATCTTGCTTCAAAACATTCTTCGCCGGCGCTCCGGAAGTGACCGCATTACCATCTGAAGAGAGAGAGATGTCATCTTTCTTTTCCAACATCGCCTCGAGAACTTTGTCGGTATCGTCACCATTTTTGGCGCCGTACGTATTGTAGTCGACAAAGTCGACGGCATCGTCGTCGAGAGCAAGGGATACGTAGAAATCAGAAGTAGACGAAGTAGAAGAATCATCTTCATCATCGTTGTCGCTGTTGCCTTCATCCTCGCCGTGTTGGTGATGATGAGTTTCGCCCTTTGGATGGCCCAAAAGCGCCGACGAAGAAGCGCTTTTTTTCTCTTCTCCAGCCATGCTTATGTCCTTTTCAAAGGTAGAATCTTGCTTCAAAACGTTTCTTGTCTCCGTTTCGTATGTAGCCGAAGTATTCGATAAAGCTGTATCTTCTTCGGCAGCATTCGATGTGAGCATCAATCCATGAGGAAGATTTTCAGTACTATCGGTTAAAGAAGAGTAGGGAGTAGGAAACTCTTCTTCCGATCGAGATTTTACTCCTATCATCCTCTTCGTTTTCGACGAAGTTTTAAGCGCCTTCGCCGGCAAAACGAAAAAATTCGTCGCTAAAAGCGCGAAGAAGATTGAGAAGAGGAGAACCGCCGCCGGGTTCACCAACCTCGCGGCCATAGCCCGCGATGAAGTCCGAGACGAAAACGAGTAATTCTTCATTTTCGTCGTCGTGTCTTTTTTCGTGTTTGTGTGCTCTTTTTAAAATCTGTTCCATGTTTATCACATCGTTCGTTGCGTGCGTGGAAAGAGAGGTACGTTTATCGCCGGTCAGTCACTGTCAGCCAGAAAATACGATTCAAAAGAACCCTCACGCACGAGACGATCGAAGATGTGCGAAGCGGTTCGTAGCGATTCGATAAAATTTGGGAAGTGTTTTTCAACACCCTTTCCAACACCCTTTCTCTCCAAAATGTCTCGCTCTCGGTGGAATGGAACACAACCAATCTCACTCGCGCGAAAGCATCGAAATCACACATAACCGAGTAAAACGATCGAGACTGTTTCTGAACGCGTTTATGCGCACACTTCGTCGCGCGAACGCCATCTCGGCACCAAGGAAAAGCGCGACGAGAGAATTTTGCAAATAAAATGGAGGACAGTAGAACACCCGAGAGAGACGAAGAAGAATTTCGAACGCGACGATGATGAACAAAGAGAGAGAGAGAGAACGCAGAGAGAAACAAAAAAGAAAAGGAAGGAGAGACGCTTGGTGTTCTTTCTCTCTTCTTCTTACCTGTGGTATCTTTTTTCGCGAATACGCGCGATGATCGAGAGCAATCGAGGACGTTTGATGTATCTACACAGTTGTTGTTTTGGTGTTGTTGTTGTCGTCGTCGTCGTCGTCTTTCACGTGGCACGCGAGAAAAAAGTTATGACGAAGAAATTATACCTTTTTTGGTTCGAGTTTCAATTTTTTTCAACTCTCATCTATAATCGCCATTTTAATGCGCGTTATTGTTGCGTGAATACAGAGTAAGAAGAACACACAACAGACTAATATAAGGACACGTTTTTTTAGTAACTTTTCCAGAAAGAGAAGATGGCAGACTCCTCCTCCTCCTCTTCTTCTTCTTCGGAAGAGACGCCATCCGAAACCGTGGCCGCGCTGTTTCCTATTTTCCTCGTCGCCATTCTTTCCTGTTTCCTCTTTCCAATCACGTTGTACAGAATCGGCCGTCGATTTGGACTTTTCAGCCTCATCGCCGGAGAGGAGGAAGACACAAAAACGAAAGGAGGAGGAGGAGGAGGAGGAGGGGAGACGACGATAAAGACGAAGACAAAGATGGAAAAAAAGAACGACAACATTTCTCAAGACATTCAAATCAAAGCCAAAGACTCTTTGTGGGCGAAATCGTTCGAACAATCGGTCCACCAATCGCGACAGTCGATGAAAAGACAGATGTTTTTCAGCGGGTGGAATTTAGCGATCGTTCTCGGATGGATTCTTTTCTTTCTGCTCTTATTTTGGGCGAAATCCATGCAAACCGAGGAGAAGAGGTTTGATCCGTACGATATTTTAGAGCTCTCGATCGGGGCGACGCCGTCGGATATCAAAAGAGCGTACAGGAAGATGAGTTTGAAGTACCACCCTGACAAAAACTCAGATCCAGAGGCGATTAAGTTTTTTACGGAATCGGTGGCGCCGGCGTATAAGACGTTGACGAACGATATTGCGAGAGAAAACTTTGAGAAGTACGGACATCCAGACGGGAGACAGTCGACGAAATTGGGCGTGGCGTTACCGGAGGAATTGTTCGGGAGAGGGCGATTCGAAGGATTGGCGCCGTTTGTGTTACTCGGGATGGTTTTGGTGACGATTTTGTTGCCGTTGATTGTTATTGTGAGGATCTTGATGAAGGGCGATAAGTACGCGCACACCGGCGTGGACGGGAAGAAAGTTTTGAGGCAAACGCAGAGTAATTTTGGGCAGATGTTGAAACCAATGATGAAATTGACGGGAGTGCCTGAGTTGGTTTCAGTCGCGCAAGAGTTCGTGGAGATGGAGTATAAAGGAGAGAAGTTGAACGAGAGTTTGAGCGAGGTTTTGAAACAGTGCAGGAACGAAATTGGAGGTGGAGAGCTGGCACAAAAGTTTGTGAGAAGGAACCCGAGCGTGGTGAGGACGCACGCGCTGCAGTTGATGCACTTGTTGCGACGAGGCGAGGAGGTTCCGCAGGAGTTGATGAAGGATTTCGATTTCGTGGTTAGAAATGTGCCGAGATTCATCGATCAAATTTTGCAAATGTTGTTGCAAACGAGCGGGAACCCAAGAGCAGGATTCACCGCGGTGAAACCGACGCAGATGGTGTTGGAGTATTCGCAGTTGTTCACGCAAGCGGTGCCGATTACGTTGAAGAAGTCTACGAGCAGCGGTTCCACCGCGTCCTCGGGGAGGGTAGGATCGATCGCAAACAGCGAGGACGGCGGCGCGGCAGGTTTGTTGCAGCTGCCGCATTTTACCGAGAAGGAGTGCGCGAAGATTCGTAAGAAAGCGAAATCGTTGGCAGAACTGAGGGAGATGCCGAAAGAGGAACGATCGGCGGCTTTGGAAAAGTTTGCAGAATTTGACGAAAACAAAAGAGCGGACGTGGAGACGATCATGAACATTATCCCAAAAGTGTTCAAGTTTGAGTGCGAGATTTTCGTGGAAGGCGAGTCTCCTTCGTCGTCGTCGACCGCGGTTGACCAAGCTGGAAACGACGGAGTGACCCCCGGTGGAATGAAACAACAACAACAAAAACAGCAACAACAAAAACAACCGCTCATTTTGGAAGACGATATCGTCACTGCGCGAGCTTCGGTACAAATTTCGCGCGGAGGGGGACCTTTAGGCGAAGCTGATTTGCCGCCCGTTCCGTTCGGTCGAGGCACAAAGAAACCAGAGTCGTGGTATTTACTCGTCTGTGATCCGTTAGCAAACTTAACTTTGGCGATGAAGAAATTGACAAAGGCAGAGAAATTGGCGGCGGAAACGGGAGACGAGCCGGCAAAAATTGCCGTCAAATTTATGGCTCCACCGGCAGCGCTGTATTCCGTCACGTTTGCGTTAGTTTCAGACTACTGGATAGGTGTCGATAAGAAACAAAACGCGAAGTTTAAAGTGAGTAAACGAACTCCCGAGTCGGAAAAGGAGAGAGATTCGACGTCGAGCAACAAGAAGAGGAAGGGAGCCGCTGCGAGCAAGAGTAAAGGGGCGACGTTACCTCCGGCAGAGGCAGCAGCTACAGCTTCGGAAGCGGCGAAAACGGCAGCAGCGGCATTAGATTCGACGACCGCTGGTAAAGGAGATTCCCCGAAGAAGGAGCGAGGCGGTGAAAAAGAAGAAGGAATCGTCGCAAGCGAGGACGAGATAGATTCGGAAGGCGACGAAGAAAGCGACGACGACGACGACAACGACGGACATCACGACCCGAACTATCCTTCCGATGAAACAGGAACGGAGGAAAGTGATAACGAGAAGTTAGAAGCGTACGTTCCAAAGCAACATCAGAAAGAGGAGCGCCCGAAGCAAGAGCGTCCGACGATGGCGGCGTCAGCTGCGTCGCCGGAGAAAAAGGAAAAGGCGAAGGATTTAGGAAAAGAAGGAGACAAAGAGGAAGGAGAAGAAGCGAAGATAGAGGAAGTCGTCGCGGAAAACTAGAAGAGGAGGAGGAAGAAGAAGAAGAAGAAGAAGAAGAAGAAGAAAAAAAGAAGAAGAGTTAATTAAGTCACGACAAAAAGATTTTAATAAAAAGAAGTGTTGTTCATTTAAGTATATTTGTTCATTCACAAATCTCAACAGCTAAGGCAAAATTCTATTATTATTGATGCATTTCTAAATGTTTAATCTATTTCTCTCTAATCATCAAAGACAGAAAAGTATATAGTTCAAACGACATAGATATAGACGCGTCTAATAATAAGGAACATTTTAGGGTGGACTCTCTTTCGTACAGAAGTAGCCTCCAGAGAATTTAGCCGACCTTATCGAAAAAACTTTCACGTTCATAGCTGTCGTTTTTCTTACTTTTCCGGAATGACAATGTCTCCATCATCGATGGATTGTTGCACATCTTGCGGATCTTCACCCTCAACCGTGCAACCAACGCTCTTCGCCGTACCTAAAATCTCTTTCACCGTGCCAGACAAAGTCTTTGCTCTCGATTTCGGTCGCATCTGTCTCGCAATTTCAATGATTTCATCCAACGCCACGTTACCGTCGTGCGGCACATCCTTCTCCTTCTTGCGATCACGGAACGGTTCCTTCAACGCTCTGATGACTAACGCAGACGCGGTCGGAACTACGGACACTTTCGCTTGTCTGTTTGCGACGGAGAGTTTCACCGTAACGCGCAAACCTTTCCAGTCTTTGCCAGTTTCCTTGGCGATGTCTTCCCCGACTTTCTTCGGGGAGAGACCCAAAGGACCGATTTTCGGCGCCAACGAAGAGGCTGCACCGACTTCACCACCAGTGGCACGAAGAAAGACTTCGATGACGGCGTTTGGATCGAATTTTGGCGGCATAATTTATGTGTATGTATGTGTTTGTTTTCGTTCTGCTTGTTGTTTTGTATAAGAATGAAAGAGAAGAGAGAAAAGGAGGAGCGTCGTCAGAGAGAGGTCTTTGTCACAAACACGCGATGAGAAAAAATCACGCGGCGGCGGGCGAGCATCATCACCGCCAACCGCGAAGAAGAACAGTTTAAACCTTCTTTCGCGCGTAAACGAACTCGTCGAACGCATTTAAAGTTCAAAATCTGCATCCACGCGTTCGCGTCTGCCACCAAAACACCAACCACGTTTTTTACGCGCACCCAAAGTCCTAATAAAAAAAATCGCAAGCCCCCTTTTTCCTCTCGCAAAAGTCCTTCCAATGATGTGTCGCGCGAGAAAATGCAATAGAAATAGTAACGCGACGACAAAAGAAGCCCAAACAACAACAAAACGACGGAGAAAGAATGTAAGCGAGTAAACTACTCGCGGCAAATAAAAACTTTCGAGTGAATGCGACGAGAATTTCGCGTCGTCGTCGTTTACGTCGTCGTCGTCGTGATTTTAAGCGTACCTTTTTTCTTTCTCTTCTGAAGCTTTTTCGTCTGTGATGAAAAGAGAGAGAGAAGAGGAGAATTTTTTTCTGAGGAGGAGGAGGCGAAAGAGAAAAAAAGCCCCCAAAAAACAGAATCCACCTTATAACAACGCAGACACTCATTAGTATAGCACATACTAATAACAATATGGTGGGTTTTCGAACGAGGAAGAAAAAGAACGACGAGAACGACAACAACAACAACAACAACAAAGGAGGAGGAGGAAAAAAAGGAGGAAAAAAAGGAAAAGATGATCGTCAAAATGATACTCATGGCATCAGCATCAGCAGTACATCGGCGCCGGAGAGAGGTAACAGTAACGATGATGAATCGAAGAAGAATTTTGGTGTTACAACAACAGAAGCTTTACACGATTCTTATGTAAACAACAACAACAACAACAACAACTTGTTGACGATTCAGACGACAGAGACAGAGACAGAAGAGGACAAAACTCGGGTAGGTCTGACGACTTTTAGTGCAAATAATAAAGAGGAAGAGACTCTCAGTGATAATAAAACAACAAGGGAGAGAAGAAGAAAGACAGAAATTATAGAACGGGAAGCGCAATTGGAGATTAAAGAGGAACTCATCGAGGAAATCGCGACGCTGCGACTGTTTAAAGAACGCGCGAACGACGACAACAACAACATTAAAAACAAGAACATCCAAGAAGAAAACTTAGAAGAGAAACTTTCAAAAGCGCACGAGAAACGAATCGAAGAGATGATGTCAGAGCGTGAAAATTTATTGAACGAACTTAACGACGCGCGGAGGAAGCGGGAGGAAATCGAGCGCGCGTCTTTATCGATGAAGGCGAAAGAGGAGGAGGAGAAGAAAAGTTTACGAAACCGCACCGAGGCATTAGAGAGGGAGAACGAGAGGTGGAAGAAAGAGATTGAAGATTGGAAAGAAGAGGCGAAGACGTTGAAGGAGAAAAAGGAGAAGAGAGATCGCGATGATGATAACGAGAAGAGCAGTAGCAACAGCAACGGAAACGCGACGACGACGACGAAAGAAGAGAAAGGCAAAGGAGGAGGAGGAGGAGGAGGAGGAGGAGGAGGAGGAAAAGAAGAAACAGAAGAAGAGAAAACAAAAGCCGCCGCAAATGACGACAATAACGACGACAACGACGACGTCCGAAACAATCCGTTTCACAAAGAGATGATGGTTAAGAAAGCGAAAGAGGTTGAAAATCTCACGAAAATGTTGAAAGAAGCCGACGAGGCGATTCAATCCGTGGAGTCGTTCGCGAAAGATATGGAGCGCAAGTTTACGTATTCTGAAAACGAAAAGAAATATTTTCAGGAAGATTTAACGCAAATGAAAAAAGAGTACGATGTTCTAGAGAAGTTCACTCGCGAGCGCGGCGCGAGCGCGATGGTGGCGTTTGCAAACGCGCAACGCGAGCGCGAGAAACTCGAGCGGCGTTTGGAGGAAGCGCAAAGGCTTTTAGTGGAACAAGAGGAATATTTTGTAGAAAGCGCGGCAGCGACGGTAGCGGCAGCAGGAGGAGGAGTCGAAGATGGAAAGGAGCTCGAAGAACGGCAGCAGCAACATGTTCGTCTCATCAAAGAGTACCAAAAAAGGGCAATAGACGCGGAAGAGCAACTTTTATCCGCCACCGCGCAAGCGGAAAACGAAGCCGCTCAACATCTCGAAAATCTCAAAAGTTCCGAACGCGAGAAGCAAGTCTTGGAAGACCGCTTACGCACCGAGGAACGGAAAGTCGAATCTGTGCGCCACGAGCTGAACGAGTGCACCTCGAAACTTCTCCTCCTCGAAACGTCCTCGCGAGAATTAAAAGACGAACTCGAGGACAAGCGAAAAGTCATCGAAGGTTTAAAAAAAGATATCGACGTGCAAGACGAAATCTTGATCCAAAAAGAACTCACCATCGAAAAGAACGAGGAATTATTCAACGAGAAATTGATGAAAGAAGCTCTCGTGGCGAAAGAAATCGTCGACGATGCCGTTTTGAGGTGCACCGAGGCGGAAGAGAAGATGGACTTGGCCGAGACGAAAGCGAAAGCGCTCGAGAAACAACTCCTTTTTGCAGAAGAAGAAGAAGAAGAAGAAGAACAGTAGTGATGGAGAAAGAGAGAGAGAGAGAGAGAGAGTGTGTGTTAGGTAGGTAGGTAGATAGATAGATACGTAGATAGTTTAGATAGAATACATAGGACTTTGTTTCAGAACATCATCAAACGTTTAATAGTCAGCTAAAAGTCCCTCCCTTTCCTGTTTTGTTCTAAATATCTTTTTTTCTTCTTCATTCTTGTACAACCCCCCGAAACATGTCCGCCCCCTTAGCGTCAACGCTCCTTCTTTATCTGCCTCTCTCCTCTGCGACGATTCAGACGATTAAAAAGACGAGGAGGAGGAAAGGAAGACGGCGTTTTCGATCTTCTCTTTCTTCTTCTTCTTCTATTCCGCAAAACGGCGTGGGAGGCGCCGCCAGGGTGAAGAATAACGGTCAGATTTCATCACCGTCGTCGTCGCACACCACGGAAGAGAAGGACCAGAAGTTCTTTTTACGACAACAACGACGAAAAGAAGAAGAACTAAACAAAGAGGAGAGAAAAGTAATCATTCTTTGGGATCTGGACAACGTGAACCCGGGGACGACGTGCGAACGATTCGCCATCAACGCCAAGAGAATAAAAAAAGCGGGGGAGAAATTTGGTCGAGTTGTCGCTTTTCGAGCGTTCGCTGGAATGCAAACGAGTCGAGACTTGAGCGAATGTTGTAACAATTCAGACGATTCAGACGATAACGAAGTTGATACTAAAAATAACGACGAAAATGAGGACGATACTTCGACGAAAGTAATAAAAGGATTTAAAAGAACGTTCGAGAGGTTAAATTTGAAAACGGAGTTTTACCTGGACGGGCCGGACGCCGCGGATTTGAGGTTGGGGAGACGTTTGATGGAATTCGCGAACGAGAGTCAAGGGAAGAAGATTCAAGACGTGCCGGCGTTTATTACCAGGCGGGCAGAGGAGGCATGCTTTCTTACCTCCGACGACGTAAACGACGACATCAATGAAGATAACTCATATGAAGATGATGAATACGATACAACTTTTTCGTGCGACCCGGAACTTAAACACGTTTCCTTTTGCGAGCAAACCAGAAGAGAATATAGAAACTTGGCCATGGCGAAGCAGGAATTGCTCAAACTGGAAGGAGAAAAGATTCACGCCGCGTGCTTGGAGGAAAAGTGCTCGCCAGACGAAACGAAATTACGTCAGATTGTAAAGAATAGAAAACACGTGGCTATCGTCGTTACGAACGATCGCGATTTGAAGTTACCGCTAGATTACGCGATCTCGATGGACGTTTGCGTGGTGTTGATTGGCAACTTTGTGGACAACTCGTCGAAAAAGATGAGAAGTTTAGTCTCGTCGTCTTCTAGAAAGAAGAAGACCTCTTTCAGACGTTTAGGAGGAGGAGGAGGAGAAAAAAGACGAAAAGATTCGCTTAATCAAATAAGTTGGAGTGCGTACTTAGACACTGTTCGATTGGCGGCGCAGAAGCGACCGATTGCGAGACTGAAGTTATTAGAAAACGCAGACGCGGCTTTAATTTGGGATTCCGCGCGAAGGTTCACGGTGAGCGAGGACGAAAGAGACGTCTTGGCTAATGCGAAATCGAACAGTAAGGAGTATGAAGTGAGTTGCCCAGGGGACGTGGTTGGAATGTGGCGACGGCATAAATCCGGCGTCGGTGCCTGGTTTTCATCGTTCGACGAAGATCGGTAAATGGAATGAGAGAGAGAGGTATTATTTTTGCGCTGATGTGTATTATTACTTGTAAAATATTTATTTACTCGAGTTAGCTCGAGACGTAGACTTCAAAGACTTGGCCGCTTCCGATTTGATTCGCTTCCTCGAAGCTCGTCGCTCGGCGACTTGTTTTCTCAAAACGTCCTGCGTAATCACCTCGCCATTCTTTAAAATGCGCGGATTTCTCACCTTCCCGACACCTTTGACCTTCTTTTCGTCTTTGGACATGGGGGCAAACATCTTTTTGAAGTTTGCCTTCACTTGCTGCTTCGACGGAACAACCTTTTCTAAAGCCGCGTAAATCACCATCGGCGACAAAATTATTCGGCGAGGAATTGCCACGGCGTTTGAGACAATCAACTTCGGCAAATATACTAAGAATATGGCACCTTTCGACGCCGTTGATTTTATCTTGATGTCCGCTATCTTCACAAAGTCCGGCTTCTCCATGAACTCTTCTTCCATTCCACCCTCTTTCGTCTTCATCGCCGCCGCAGCCAGAGCATTTGGATTCTTGACGAACAACTTTTCAAGCCTCGATCGGTGCAACTCTTGTTTCGCCGTGAGCGAACGACCCATCAAAATACCAAAAAATGACGCTGGATTCGAGGAAAATCCTTTAAGAGCGGCAGTCGATTTCATCCTTCTCTTCTTGAGTTCCGCCGCTTTCGCCGCCAAGTATTTTTTCTTCCTGTTTTGGAAAAGGTCGTCTCGAGCTTTCTCGCGTTCTTCAGCGGTCCCTTCGAATAATTTCGCGACTCTGCCCTTTGTCAACTTATCGACCTCTTGAATTGAACGCAAACACACCGCCGGGACATGAATACCACTCGCGGAGATGTTGTACTGAATTGAATTTTCGTACAAGACGACGATTGGGAACAAACACGCTTTAGAGACTTGCGGAATTAAAAAGACAACGCCGAGAAACCAGACGAAGAACCACAATCGCACTGGTGAGTATAAATCCATGTAGTATCGGATCTCAAGCGCGATTTTCAACGCAATGCCGCAAATAATCGCAATCGATATCATCAATATTGCCGAATAATGCGACAAATTATCATCTCTCCAATCGAAAACGCCAATAATTCTCTCCAAAGGCTGCGAAATTAAATCCAAAGGCACGATAACCGCCAAACACGGACCGGATAAAATTTTCGGCGCCTGAACTTGATCGAGCGACATTGCCGTTTTAGTGATTGTCTTTACCACGTTTATGCAAAACGCCAACAATTTTTTGACGATTTTCAAAACGGCGTCCATTGGATTCGATTTCGACGAAAGCGATTTTATCACGTTTCGTAATTTCTGGACCGGATTGTTACCGGAGAGCTCGGCGTTTTCACGGTCAGCCTTGATTCTTTTTGCGGCTTTATTCCCGACGACTCTCGACGCTTCTTTGTGTGATTTTCCCATGTGTATTAATCTCGAATATTCGTACAAATCCTCAATCTCTTCGTCGATTTCTTTCTCAATCGCTTTCGTCTTCGCAAACTCGTCGATGACCTGCGCTCGTAAGATTTCCTTCTCTGAACCGTCCTCATTAATTCCAAAGCACGATACTGGCGCGTCGTCTTTATCCTCCACAATTCGCGACGTGTAACCGACGAATAAAAGACCCACAACGCACAAGAGGGGTAAAAATGCACCCAAAATATCTCCTCTAAGATAAAAGCACAACACGGTGTAAAAAAATGCAAAATACAGCCTCAACGCGAAGGTTTCTCTCAACGGCCAAAGAGATAACCACGCGAACGATTGCATGACAATGTGTGGAAAGCCGAGAATGGCAATACTTAATCGAGATAAAGCATTTATGATGCCAATTACTGTATCCTCTGGTTTTTCTTTCGGTCTTTCCAACGGCATTTGACGCAAATACCAAGAACTCTTCTTTATCATCGGAGTAAATTTCAACACGATGCGGCAATATCCTTGCCATTTCTTCGTCACTGTTTTCTTGTTCCTCTCGCGCATGAACATTTCACGTTCCACATCGACTAAATCTTGTGCAGAGAGACCATCTTCGTCCGTTGGGATGACGTTAGCCCACACGTCGAGTTCGTGATTTTCACTTGCCAAAATATTTGAGAGCGGGACGCACGCGACGCCAACCGGCTTGGTAAATGCAGTCGTCACGGGATCTCTCGCGAACAAAACGACGCGAATTTCACCCATGATTTCGGTGACAGGAAAGGTGGCAGACTCGAAGGCCGTCCGGAAGTTTTCTTCGAAGCTCTCCAAAATGACTGCGCACGAGATGTGCGTTCCAAGTAAGCCTTCATCTTTTTCATTCGCATTCTTGAGTACATTCTGTTTGTAGTGCATATCCTTGACTGGGTTCCCCGAATTTAAGACACCGCCGATAACAGATTTGATTTGAATGCTTAAATTCCCAATTCTCGGACGAGCCGCTCCAAAAGTATTCTCTAAATCTGCGGGTGGAAGCGATCGACGACCGATGGAGTACGCGACTTCAACGTGACCGAGTTGTTTTCCAGCTTTATTCAAAAAGCCGTACACTGTGGTATTTTTCAATGGTACCAATTTTGCCCACGTCTTTCTCATTTCACCAATAGCTAAACCGGAGGTGTTGACCGTAAATTCACCGATTTTGGTGCCGCCGACGTAAAATTTCTTCAACGCAAAGAAATCTTCCGCTTTTATCGTGAGCGCTTCATCTGGATCGTCGAGTTCTCCGTCCCCGTCTTCATCGATAAAACTCATACCACCATCATCAGCTCCATCTTTCCCGTAGAGATATTTTTGAAACTGCTTCCAAGCTTTTACGAGCGCGACGCCAAAGTATACGCTCTTTAGTTCAGCGACTACGCGAACGCGAAAACTCGTGGTCATTGGATTCATCGGTAACGAGAAAACTTCCGTATCAAATTCAGCAGTAGACTTGATATCTTCCTGCACTCTACCCTTGACTGGTAGTAAGTTTGTGTTTGTCGTCAAGTTGACGTACACGTCCGTAGATTTACGGTACGCTGGAAGTGCTATGTTACGAATCCGTAAAATTTGAACGTAGAGATACAACGAAGGATCGTGAACGTTGAGCATCTTTTTATCCGCGTCGATGACGGGTGGTTCCATAATTTCCGCAAACGGAGGACGCGAGAAAGATATCTGAACAGAAACTAAACCTGATGGAATCATCATTTCTCGATCTTTCGGATCTGGTCGATATATTGCAACTTCCGAGCTCGTCCAATCTCCATTCGCCTCGACGTTTAATAAATTGACGTGTCCTCTTCCCATTTCAACTTGTCCGGAAAAGTTTCTGTCGACGCAACACAAAATCAATTCTTTCGCCCCAGGTCTAACGAGAAGTGTAAACGTTTCTCCTAAACCTTCGTTCCAAACAGGTGTGGATGTATCGTATACCACGGATGTTGCAAAGCGCTCAAACTTTGGCGCGTTATCGACTTGGAGGGTAACGCTGGGATCACACAAATCTTTACTCGTATTTCCAACCGGTAACAAATATCTCCCTGCCAACACTCTGACGTGACATCTCCGCGCGTACTTTGTCAAATTTCCTGAATCCTCCAATGTTATAGAACCGAATCCTCCACACGCGTCTAAAATTTTATTTTGCGTTTCCAAAGGTTCCATCATTCTCGCCACGGAAACTTTTAAAAATCCAACGTCCAGTCGACGTTCATAATCTTCAAAAACAACCTCTTCGCCGGCACTTCGTGGACTGATTCTCGTTCCTAGTGGTAAATTAAACGTTCGGTACGAGCCATCTTGCGGTAAACATTCTAATGGAATACCGCATGCGCCACAGAAGTCATCCGCATTCCCAAAATCGCGATCGAACACGGTAAACACGAGCGCCGAATCATTACTCGTGAGATCAACGAGATACCTCTCGTCCCAACGAGGAAAGCACGTGTCATTTTTAACTTTCGTCTTGTATCTCTCTTTGGCCGGCATAGAATCACCTCCAATTTTAACGTACGCATCAGATCCCGACCATCCATCCATTGGCGTAATGTTCGAAGCTTCCATAACGTGAACGTAGTATCGACCTCGTCTCTCGTTTTGCATCGCATTTCGCTCGGCCGGGGTGAACGATTTAAAACTTTTCATCAATCGCTCGTCGAGTTTTCTTTCTTTCGCCGATAAGCTAAGATTCTGATCTTGTTTCCTCTCAACGAATGTAGACGATGTCGCGCCGTGTTTTGCCGCCGACCGACCTGCGATCCAAGGCTCCAACGGATCTTCGCTCCCCTCGTTCACTTGCAAAGCGTGCCAGTTTCCATTCACACCGAGCGCTGGCAACAGTTTTGGCGGTCGTCTAAACGCCATCTTCAGAGTACCTTCGCCACCGCCTTCTTTGTTTTTCTCCATCCGTTTTTTGGACATCATTTTTTTCAACTCTTTTTTCTTCGCGTTTTGGGTCAAACCTTCGCGCGATCGTAAAGAGTCGAGCGACCCGGCTGGCTCCACTTCCAAAGTGATTTCTCTCCAATGTCCATCGAGTGGGCACAGCTCGATGGGTACCGCACACGTCCCAATGAGCGATTTCTTAGAATCAATTTCAGACGGGCCTTTCAAATCCCAAATCTTAAAGACAATTTCCTTCGAACACCAAGAACCATCATTATCATCATCGCTCCCACTCTCCACCTTGGGAGCAGCACCGTTTTCCTCGCTTTCACCACCGTCGTCTATATCCTTTCCTTTCGTCTTCTTCAAAATTTTCTTCTTTTTTTTCGGTGAAAACGAGGCAAACATCCCTCTCCTCTCTTCTTCCTCTTCTACTTGTTCGCTGAATATTGGAAATGAGAACGACTCGCCCTCTCCGGCGTTCCACACAGGATCCACCGTATTCAAAATAGGTCTCGTCACTCCAACGTACTCGCTCCCATCCTTCTTCTTCACGTGCACGGATACGACTGGATCCACCGTCCCGCCCCCGGCTTTCTTCGATCTCGATTGCGACAACCGTTTCGCTTCGTATTTTTTATACAGCTTCTCGCACTCGAATATCTTGACCTCTAAATCTCTCGACACCGAGGCTGGGTTGATTGAGGATGCTCTCTTGCTCATCTGCTTGATTAAAACGCCCGGGCCAAAAGATGCGAACGACGAGGACTTCTTCGTGTCTTTGTTTCTGTTCCCTTCCTCTTCTTCTTCTTCTTCTTCTTCTTCATCTTCTTCAAAGTTATCGTTGACAACAAAATTGAGCTCGTTATAGTCCTCCACTTGGACGCTGTTCAGTTTTTCCTTTAGCGCTCCCACCTTTTTTTTCACGGAGTTCCCACGGACCGTCTTCATCTTCATCTTGTTATTAGCAGGATCGTGGGCATTATCTCTCGTTGGGATATCCAACTCCAACGGTGTGTTCAATGAAGAAATACTTAATAAGCGAGTAAATCGAAATTTTAATGACGAAAAACGCAAAGAAAGATGTGGGGCCAAAAATCGATTTTTAAGCACAGAAGTGTACGTATGTATTTTACAGCAGTTTTTCGTTTTCAATGCGCATCTAAAACAGACCGAGGATGACGATACGTGCATTTCCGATCATCGCATGCGCTTGAAGTTTTGCGTGTCTTCATCCATGCTGCCGTCTTTGCCATTATCATCATCATCATCATCTTCTTCTTCCTCGACGATTCCGAAGTCACCTTCGGTTTCTTCTTCGATTTCTCGAAGGCCGAGTTGCGTGTCCAACTTGGCGAGCTCTTGCATGACGGTATTCATTTCCGCTTCGATGACTTCCATGTTCGCGCGGATAAATTTGGTATCAGAAACGACAAAGTCGGTGTCGTCACCGACACTTTTATCATCGTTAGTGGCATTCCTTTTGTCGATAATCTTTGCGATCGAGTTATCCGGTTTAAACACGACCGTTTCGTTTTCTTTCTTCACGCTCGGTTTCTTTAAATTCTTTCCGACGCCATAGAGCAAAGAGGAGAGCATGCCTACGCCTTTGTTTGTCTTGTTACTCTCGTCTGCTTCAACTTTGTTTACATCAGAGACATCGTTAATAGCGCTATCGGTAGTCTCAGAAGCGTCATCTTCATCCGACGAGGACGAGACTTCATCGCTATCGTCTCGCGATTTGAGTATTTTCAAAACGGCTCCAGTCGCGGCGTCCCCTATCCTCCCCGCTTGTTTACTCAAATTCTTCGCAAACTTAGTAATGTCCTTTTCAAGCACTTCTCTCGTTTTCAGACTAATCATGGATCGGTCAAAAGATTCGGTAGTGTCGACGTTTTCTTTCTTCGCTTGCTGTTTGAAGGAGCTCGCAGCGAGGATGATTTCCGTTCGGACTTGCGTGTCTTTGAACTGGAGCGATCTGAACAAGCCTTGCAAACCAGCTTGCATTTTCTCGAGGATGGCTTCTTCTTTTTCGATTTGATCGATAGGCGCACCTTTCGCTTTTAATCTTTGCACGGTGCCCAACTGCCTCTTAATGCTCGTTTGTTGTCGCTCGATGCGTTTCTGCAAACCAAACATGTCCGAAAGAATCTCTCTCGATTTGTCCAACGATTGGCCGATACTCTCACCAATCTTAGCGGCTCCGCCCTGTTTAACTTCTAATTCAGCTGGATCGACGCTGAAAAAATCGTATTTTAAAGAGTCTAAAGCCGACGGTCTATCTGTGTTATCATTGTTATTGTTCAGCAGCTGTTCGCCGCTTTTCGCCGTTTTCTTCTCCAACCAGTACGGACGCCCTTTCAAGAGTTCGGCGGCTAATTTCCAACCAGCATCGCCCCCGGCGTCTAAAAGAGCCGTCTTCGATCGCCCGAGCTGTCCTTTATTTTGTGTTCTCCACAAATCCAAATCGTAATCGCACTTTTTCAATCCTCGGTTGAAGCTCGACAAGCCTCGATTGGTTCGTAAACTTGGCAACGCCAACTGCATGAGGATAACGCCCGCGGAGTACGAATCAAATCGATCGGGTAAGTACTTTACCCACGCCGCGCTACCCGCGGCGTACGCGAGAGGACCAAGCAACTTGCGTAAATCTGGAGCGTCTTCGGTCGGAATCAAAAACTCTTCCGGTGGCGCGTACTTTGGATCCATGATGGTTTCATCTGGGGCAAAGTTTGTGCCCGTGCGAAAGCACGCACACGCGCCTAAATCGATGAGCTTAAACTCCGGTTCTTCCATCATGACATAATCCTTCACTTTCCTCTCGTACATAGCGCCACCGCCACTTTCTTCTCCTCCTTCTCTTCCTGAACCTTTACTCCCGCCTCTTCTAATCGAGGATAAACTTTCGCTGAGAAATTTCCCAGTGCCTTCCAAAACGTTTTTCCCTCTGTTTTTCTCGTCGTACGCTTCGCAATCCGCCAACACGAGATTGTGCGGCTTTATATCTCGATGGACTAAACCAGCGCTGTGCATGGTCGCTAAATTCGTGAGTAACTGTTTCATGACTTTCTGCGCAATCTCCAGTTCGCACGCCGCGTCTCCTTTGCGCACGCCTTTTCTCTTCAAAAGGTTCTTCGCCAATCCGGAGGGATAATCCGACTGTGCCATAAACTGCGCCAACGTCCGATCGCCTTGATACTTCCACACCAACCACAACCCTTCTTTCGCGGTTAAATCGTTCATTTGATTTGTATCCATCAACTTTTTCCACTCGTCGTACGTCACCCGATAGCTGCCTAAAAACTCCGCGCACGCCCCTTTCGCGTCTCGAGAAACGCGACCGTTCATCCAATTCTCAATCTCTTGAAGCTCTGCCGCGCCTTCTACGTTTAGTTTTGGTCTCTTCAATACCACTCTCTCTTTTCCTCTCCAGATTGCCTGGTAGACCATCCCGAACGATCCTTCTCCTATTTGTCGTTCTATTTCGAATTCGTGGCGTTTGAAATTTCGTCCCACTTGTGCTTTTATTTTTATTCTCGTTTTCTGTTTTGTTACGTTCGTCGTATTTCTTTCTCGAAGCAAACGCCCACCCTTTCGTCGATCTCCTCCTCCTCCTCCTCCTTCAAAAGAAGAAGAAGAAGAAAAAGACGACGTCGCAAAGCTGGCACCGCCACCGCTCATCGCGGACGCGCTCGCTTTTGTGGTCGATGTCGTCGCACTTCCTTCTCCTCCTCTTCTTCTTCTTCTTCTTCTTTTCGTTTGGGCGTCGACGACGACGGCAAAATTTCTTCTCGACGTAACTAAAGAAGACAAAGAAGACAAAGAAGAAGAAGATACCGGTGGTGCTGATCCGACTTCCCCTCCCACAACGCGCATGATGATGTGAGAGAGATCTTCTTGTTGTTGTTGTCGTTGTTATCTTTGTTGTTCACTCAGCCGCAAGTAAGAAGAAGAGCGCTCTCTTTTTTGTTGTGTTGTGTTCAAAAAGTGTCACCAAGCGTTCTAATAACGTGTGGTTTGTGGTGAATCAGTCCCATATTCTGAGCCTCACACACCACCTTCTTCTTCTTCTTCTTCTTCTTCTTCTTCTTCTTCTTCTCGAGGAGCTTCTCCCTTTTTTTTTTTTTTTTTGACTTTCTTTTTCACACAACACCTTTTGACGACGCGACGAGACGAACAAACTTAAAAAGAAATCGTCATTCTCTCGCATCCATCATCCGCGCGAGAAGAAGACATCATCGATCGAGCAAATTTCTGCGTCCCCTCAATTGACCCAATTTTGAGGAGGATGTTTGGGAGTAGTAGTGATGGTGGTGGACCGTCGTCATCATCTGGTAAGAAGGAAAGTACCAACACGTCGTACGGCGCCATCATTTTCGGTGGTCATGAAGAAGCGCCGCGGAGAAGAGAAGGAGAATGGGATATCGACAAGAAGAAGGAGAAAGACGACGTAAACGACGAAGAGCTTTTCGCGAGCGGAAGAAGAAGAAGAGAAAACGATTGGGTAAAGAAGCAGACGGTGTTTTTGGGTTTGTGTTTCGTCGCGGCCGCCGTTTTTGGATGCGCTGCTGCTGCGAAGCATTACTCGTCCGTGTCAGCGTCGTCATTTACTAATAATAATAGTGATGAATCTCTTGGTGCTTCTTCTTCACCAAAACTGGGAATGTCCAACTGGCGCAGATGGAACGGAGAAACTGTGGGCGGAACACCTGGGATCAACATTCTCTTCGTAAAAACGATTAAAACCGGGAGCACGACGATAGCTGGCTTATGTAGAAGAATCGCAAACAGACACGGGTTGAACGGCGCGCGCACCGGATTCAACCAAAACGGAAGCACGGAGATCGACGATAAACAAGAGCCGTATGTATACACAGACCATAGGATGTTCAAGCAAACCGAAGGAACTTTGAGTAAGTTGGACCATCCAACGTTTTTACTCACGAGCATACGAGATCCCGTGAGCAGATTTATTTCCGAGTTTCAATACGTCATGGACACACAGGAATCACACGATAAAGATTATCGAGTGCCAGACGAGTTGCTGCCAATGCCGGTGACGAATGAGGAGTGGGAGTCGAGGTTGCTTACATTTTTGAACATGCAATCGTCGATTGATCACCAATACGATTACATTGGGAGTCAAAAAGCGTGCGATAACAAATGGTCACCCGCCGGGGTTGTCAATTTATACGATCACGTCGTCGTTTTGGAGAGGTTCGACGAGAGCATGATAGTTTTGAAGAACATGTTAGGCTTATCGAACTCGGATTTACTGTATTTGCGAGCGAAGGAGAACGATTATACGTGGGGAGGCGGGGGGTTGTCAGCGGCCACGCTGGCGAAGGTGAAGAACGCGTTGAGCGCTTCGAGAGACTACGCTTTGATCGATCAGGCAAATCAACGGTTAAACGGACACATTTCCGAAATCCCCGATTTCAGCGAACAAATGAGCGCGTATAAAAACTTGTTAGCTGGTGCCACGGCGCAATGCAGCCAGTACGCGCCCACGGATATTACAGTAGGTGACTTTAACCAGTGCTTGTACGAAGACCAAGCGTGCGGCGACGAGTGCCTCACCGCGTACGGGTCGTAGTAGTAAAAGTACCACCCCGTACATTGCATGCGAGCGGGCGATACCATCAATGGTGGTGCAAGAACGCTAAGTACGATCGTATGCTGGTGCATGTACTCATCGTAAAATATAATAATAATAATAATGACCATATAGCGAATATACTCATCATTTTGCATCTCAAGTACAACGAGTTTTTTTTTTTTTTTCTTTGAAAGCTGCTCAGTTTTGCGTCAAAAGCAAGAACGAGAAGACGATTCAGACTTCAGACGACGGAAAGAAGAAGACAAGAAAGAAGTCATTTCCTCCTCCTTTCCTGATGTTCTTCCCTGGAAGAGGAGGAGAACAGCAGCAGCAACAACAACAACAACAACGAGAGACGACGACGACGACGAAAACACCATCGGCAACGACGAAAACGACGACCCTTCTTCGAGGATGGAAATTACCCACGAGCCCCTTTTCCGAACACCATCAACGTACACGAGAAAGACAATCTTCTTCTACTCTTCCTCTTTTAAACAACAAAGAACACCCCGGGGAGTCACAGAGACGACGGAGAAGAAGGTTGGACGATGCAAAAGTGAAAACGAGCGCTGACATATATGACGGGAGTACGACGAGTAAGAAGAAAAAGAACAGAAACAGCGCGCCTTTCTTTTTAGCGGCGGCGTCTGTCGCCAGCCGAGAAGGAGGACGAGAAGCTTTGCAAAAGTCCTGGCGTTCGATGAGAGCTTTAGGAGAAGGATGGGGTAAAGGCGGTGCAGCAGGCAGTAAGAGTAGCGAACGTAGCAGCAGTACGAGCAAGAGTAGTAACAGAGGGAAGAGCGGAAGCGGAGCTTCTTCTTCTTCTTCTTCTTCTTCTTCTTCTTCCTCGTCGACGACGACGACGACATCGAGGAAGAAGAAGAGTAAGGCGACAACGACGAAAAGCACTACTACTACTACTACTTCTTCTTCTAGCACGAAAGAACTCACGCAGAGAGAGGAGATTAATCGACGCTTATTGGCAGGGACGATGTCGACGATATGCGTGCGGACGCTGTTAGCGCCGCTGGAAAGGTTGAAAACGGAGTATCTCTTTAACAACTCCAAAGAAGCTTTGTTCGTAACTTCTAAGATTGTGTTTAAAAACGAAGGCGTGATTGGGTTTTGGAAGGGTAACTTGGTGAATATCGTGAGAACGGCGCCATTCAAGGCGATTAACTTTAGTGCGTTCGATACGGTTCGAACGGCAATCACGAAGACGTTCGACGTCAAGGAAAATACCGTGGCGGATGAGGTTTCTTTGTTTTTATCCGGCGCGTTTGCGTGCGGTACCGCGGTGACTATTTGTTACCCGATGGACGTCGTCCGCACAAGATTGGTCGTCCGAGGCGGGACGCAAAAGTATAAGAATATCCTTTCGTGCGTTCGGATGTTGTACAAAGAGGAAGGGTTGGCGAGTTTTTATAGAGGAATATTACCAGCCATGGCGCAAATGACGCCCAATGCCGCCGTGTATTATTCCGTGTATAACAGTTTGAAACAGTATCGCTTGACGCAAATGAAACGCGAAGGAGAGGAAAAAGCGAATAGAAGGAAGAAAAAGAACAACAACAACAACAACAGAGGGAGTGGTAAAAAAGATAACACCACGGGAGAACTCAATAACAAGAAAACCATCGAACCGCAATACATGATGCTCTTCGGCATGGTTGCCGGAATAGCCTCCGAATCTTTTACCTTTCCGCTAGAAGTCGCCAGGCGCCGCATTCAAATGAACACCGGTCGCGTCGTCGCTAAAGATATATTTGGATCGAAAGAGCTCAAAATGATGTTAGAAGTCACCCAAAAAGTGTTGCGAGAGAATGGTTTTCGAGGTTTGTACGCCGGATTAGCGCCGTCTGTGTTACAGGTCTTGCCAAGCGCGGCGTTGGGGTACTACTGCTACGAGAGTTTCAAATTAGCCGTAGGGGTTGACTGATAAATGAGTTATTCTGAAATAGATTTGCCTCTCGCGTCCTTCCTCTCCTCGCATTTCATTCATCGTTGTGCGCTTCTGCTTTCTTTCGTATACAGTACTAGTACATACATTTTTCCTCATTTACATTACCACACAATAATAATTCAACGACGACGATTCAGACGTCGAACACAAAATAAACATGTCTCAGGCCCCTCCTCCTCCTCCTCCTCTTGCTTCCAGCTCTCTCTACAGTCGATCGGATGGAACTTCTCTCACCGAAACGAACGCGACAGCCATGTCCATGATGGAAAAGTACGTCCAAGAGACGAAGAATAAGAAAGAATTGGAGTGTTTAACCGCTTTAGCGAGTTGGTTTTTAGAGCGGAGACGGAAGAGAGTTTTGGCGGTAAATAAGAAGAATAAGAAAGCAAAGAAAGCAAAGAAAGCAAAGACGACGACGACGACGAGTAGAATAGTGACGACTTTGAGACGAGAAACGATGGCGATTGCGTTGGAAAAGACGGGGTGGGACGTGGAGAAATCAAAGGCGATTTTGGAGCAGTTTTTACTCTCGGAAGAAGCAGAAGAAAAAAGAGAGGGAGGAGGAGAAGACGACGAAGACGATGAAGACGACGCTTCCTCGGAGTCGAGCAGCGAGAGCGAAAGCGAAAGCAGTAGCAGTAGCAGCAGTAGCAGCAGCAGTAGCGGCGGAAAGAAACGCAAACGCAAAAAAGACAAGAAGGAAAAGAAACGGAGAGAGAAGAAGAAGAAGAAGAAGAAAGAAAAGAAGAAACGGAAAGAGAAGAAGAAAAGAAAGCAAGACGAGGAAGACGACGATATCATCGACGACGTGGACGCGGGTGCGTTCGCGTTTGAAAACGACGAGGAACGGCGGAAACGCGAGTTGGAAACCGAAAGGCAAAATTTGAAAGAGCAACAGCGGAAAGCGCTGTTGAACAAGATGAAAGTTTCCGGGGACTTGCAGTCGTATAAAGAGCAACAGATGTTGAAGGAAGAGTTGAACTACGCTTTGAATATCGGGGACCAAACGAAAGCGGAAAAGTTAAGGAAGAAGTTAGAAGAAGGGGATAAAGGTGGCGCGATGGATAATTATGGTTTCAGACCTTCGTAGCGTATTGTCAACTCAAATTATTTCACGGTACTTCCTCACCCGTTTCTGTTGTTACTTCATCTTCTCTGGTAGAGTTCTATCGAGCCAAGCGAAGACAGCCGTCAGTACAGTTCCTAGAATGTGCCCAATTATCGCTAAACGCACGGAAAGTGTGGGATATTTGTGCCATTCAGTGCTCCAATCTAAAGGCGCGAGTAATCCTCCCATCCAAGCGAACAGGACGGAGCCAATAACTGTCGCTCGGAAGAACGCGTCAAAATCGCTTCTGAATCTTCTATCTAAGACGACACGAAGATAATCTCTTTGCGCGAGCTTCACAAACGCGATAACACGCAATGCTGGCATGAATATCGCTTCAACCGTCGTCATCGATGTCGCAGCGGTTCTCTTCCGGTTTTGTTGCCATTGCTGTTGTTTCTTTGTGTTTCTCGTTCGCACCAACGCTTGCGCCGACGCCGCGTGCGTTCCTGGCAGTACGGTTAACGAGGACATAAAATACGCAAACGCCACCGTCGCTCTTTGCTTCTCGCTCGACGCTATTACGCTCGATCCGAATAGAAAAGCGATACTAAACCACATCGCGGTGCCCAAAAGAAGCGCGAATACGCGCAACATCACGCTCACACTCGCATCTAAGGCGTTTTCGATGTACTTCTTCTGCGCCAAGACGTCTGAAATGAGCACGAGCACTGCGTGCGCACTCGCGACGGCGAATATGCTCTCTAAATCGCTTTTATTACTGCTAATGCTGCTACTACTACTGGTACCATTTATCATTGTCGTAGTTTCCGTTAAATCTGAATCGCCGCCTCCCAAGTCGTAAAACTTCGCCGCCGCGACGAGAAGCGCCGAACGAGTGAAATACGTAAACTCTGCTAAGCCGAGCAACGATAACGACGAAGTTCCGTCTCTTTTCCTATTCCTCATTCTTCTTCGCTCGTTCTTTTCTTCTTCTTCTTCTTCTTCTATTTCTATTCTTCTCTCTCTTTGGGAAGCACCCACCCTTGCGTATCTTTTTCCTTCTTCGTGTTCTCGTTGTTGTTGTTTTTGTTGTCGTCCTCTCCCATTACCATCGACACCGACGCGTAAAAGCTTCCTCGACCGAGGCGAGAGGACGAAACCTTCTTCTTCTTCTTCTTCTTCTTTGTCTTTGTCTTCTCCCTCTTTCTTCTTCTCTTTCTTAAAAGAAGTATCAGAAGCAGAGTTGTTAGACACGATGCGCGCGATTTCTTTTGCAAATTCCGCCGCTTCCCTCTCGTGTCGTCGTACCGCGTTTTTGTACATTTGTACATATTTAAGATACATTTTCTTCTTCTTCTTCTCGATGTTGTTGTCTTCTTTGTTGTCTTCTTCTTCTTCTCTCGAAGAAGGACTTCTTCCTCCCGTTCTTCGTTTTTCGTATTCGTCTTTTTTGTGTTGACATTTTTGAATTTTCTGAAATCTTTCGTCCCCTTTTTGGTCTGTTCTTTTTCTTCGTTGTTTTGTGCACGAGAAAAAATACGCGCTGCGATTCATAAAAAGCATCATCATTTCTCACGACTTAAATACGACGTTTAGCTGCTCTCTTAAACTCTCTTATTTACAGCGACAACACGCGGATCGATTTCACGACTCGACGACTAAAGACTCAAGGCGTGAAAAACATGTGCTTCTTCTTCCCCGGTTGGTGTCTGCCGTTTCCTCTCTGGTTCGCGCCTCTTTCTTTTTCTTCCGAGAGAGGAGGAGGAGAAGAAGGAGGAGAGATATAGATAAAGAAGAAGAAAAAGAAGAAGAGCAGAATCCATCGAAGAACTCCTCGTGCGGCTCGACGTTCACCGCGTGCACAGAAGGTCGACCGAGCGAAGAGAATGCTTTCGCGAGACCGATGATCAGGAAGAAGACGACGGTGGAGATGGCAGAAAGGAAAAGACAGTTGAGAAGAGAGAAGGAAGAAGAAAACGAAGAAAGAGACAAAGGAAAGGTTGGGGTTGCCTCTCCTGGTATCACGACTACTCTTTTCAGTACGCCGCGCGAGGAGAAGGAAGGAAATAAAGAAGAAGGTGGAAAAGAAGAGAAGGATAATAACAACAACAGCGTCGTCGCGAGAATCGAGTCCGGGCGGTCGTTTTCGTACGCCGGCGAAGAGATCGTCTCGAAAGAAAGGAGGAGAGAGGAAGATGCAGAAGAAGAAGAAGAAGAAGAAGAAGAAGAAGAAGAAGAAGAAGAAGGCGATAAAGGAGAAGAAGGAGAAGAAGACAAACGATCGAAAAAAGAGGAACTTCGATCGGAGCGAATTCTTAAAGAGCTTAGAAATGAAGGCTTGTTGGACTCGATACAGAGTTCGACCGCGAAATATTGGAAAGAGTTAGCCGCGAAGCGGAAGAAGACGAAGAAATCGTTCGGAAACACTTGAGTAAGTGCACTACCAGAGACAAAGAAAGAAAGAGAGAGGGAGAGGGAGAAAAAAAAGTTGTTGTTTGAGAGAAACGCATGATATCATCATCACTATAATACATCTTTATATTGTTGACTACTCCTAAACGCAAATCCTTCTCTTTTCTCTCTTCTACGTCTCGTTGAAACGAATACCTCCGGAGTTCCACACGACCCAAACCGTCCCAATC
>Ga0257106_1000416_pt1 | contig 25459 bp, 20 predicted proteins | sample LP_taG_3_FD_190177 | JGI IMG/M metagenome (GOLD analysis project Ga0257106, IMG submission 190177) | Marine microbial communities from Northeast Subartic Pacific Ocean, Canada - LP_J_2011_P26_10m | ecosystem: Environmental > Aquatic > Marine > Oceanic | place: Canada: Northeast Subartic Pacific...
GTCACTCGACTGGAGATAAGACGTCATCCACCCACAAGCTACTGGCAGATCTATTGGCTGTATTGGCAATGACTATGTCAAAGAGGGGCACCCGAGAGATACTTCTATTTAAGCAACAGGGCTCAATGCAGGATCTTGGTAGCTGGGGCCACGAATTTGTGCGATCACTTGCCGGAGAGATCGGCGCAGAGTATTCGGCACGCCACCTTGCCGATAAGGTAGGAAATGCTGAGATCGATACACATGATCTTGCAGCACTCGTTGATGAGATTGTCCCGCAATGTCACAGCGCCATGGTCCTCTTTACTGAAATTGTATTGTGCGTCAACTGTTGCTCTCAGGTTCCATCTCCGTCACAATGCGTATGCAGAGGCAGTGGATCTGCTAATCGAGACACAGCGGCTCCCCAAATTACTCGACGACTATCCTTTCGAAGCTGGGAGGGCTCTAGTGGATCAGAGTAACTTCCAGCGGATCTGTCTTTACCTTTTACGATGTGGCACATATATGGCAGATCCAGATGATTTAAAAGAACTACGTCAGTGTGCGTTCTGCCTTTATGAGCGACAAGGTGAGTATTCGGCAGCGCTGGGTGTCGCTCTCCAGATTGGGGATGACGATGAGGACCGGCCGTTTTCAGAACGATGCAAAGCGCTCTTTGATGCGGCCGATAACTTGACTCGCAAACAAATGGGCTTCTTACTAGCACGACATCGCAGCAACTTTGAGTATGTCGAAGACTACGACGTTGATTCGATCATTGGTAATAATCGGCTGAACTGTTACTATGTTTGGGCCCGTGTCGCGGGTGTTGCGCTCGCTCATTTATCTTCTTCGCACGTACCTCCTTCGTAGGTGGATTTGGGGCGGGATCTGGATGTGTTAGATCCGAAGACACCAGAGGATATCTACAAGAGCCATCTTGGAGACTCGGCATTCTCACGAGGTTCGAGCACAAGCGTGCCACAAGTGGACTCTGCCCGAGCGAACCTCGCTTCAACTTTTGTCAATGCATTTGTTAATGCGGGTTTCTGCAAGGACCTGCTCATGACGCCCGAGGGTAACGCATGGCTCTATAAAAACAAAGAGCATGGCATGCTCTCCGCTGCAGCTTCACTGGGCATGATTATGATGTGGAATGTTGAGGAAGGTCTGACAATGATTGATAAGTTTCTCTACAGTAGCGAGGACAACGTCAAAGCAGGCGCATGCCTCGCCATTGGGATGGTATCCTCTTCCGTGCGTCACGAATCAGATCCGCCTATTGCCTTGCTGCCTGAGCACCTCGAGTCGCCCTCCCCTACCATACGGAGAGCGGCAATAGTCGCACTAGGCCTTGCATACGCAGGCGCGGCACGCGAGGATGTACTTGAGACGCTCGCTCCTGTCCTCTCTGGTTCCGAGATTTTCGTCGAAGCTGCTTTTGCTGCACTTAGTCTAGGTCAAATTTACATTGGTACCTGTGACTCGGAGGTGGTGTCCCTCGTTATCCAGAAAATCATGGAAACCCCTGATGCCAACCTCGATGCCCCTGAGGCCAAATTCCTCGGCCTCGGCCTTTCCCTTCTCTTCTTTGGTCGCGGCGAGAAGGGCGACGCCATGCTTGAGGCCCTCAAGACCGTCAATCATTCCCTAGGCACCTACGCTTCTGTCATGCTCGAGACATGCGCGTACGCTGGTTCAGGAGATGTCCTGAAGATCCAGAAACTCCTTCACATCTGTGCTGAGCACCATGGCGAAACGACGCCACACACTTCAGAGGTCCCGCCAGATCATGACAGTAGCAGCAGTGTGCGAACACCCGATCCTTCCCATACTTTACCACAGACGCTGGATCTTGCCGGAGCACACCAGTCAGTGGCTGTCATTGGCATTGCCCTTGTCACAACAGGAGAGGAAGTTGGCGCGGAGATGGCGCTTCGTACCTTTGATCACCTCCTTCACTATGGGGAGCCCACCGTTCGACGTGCTGTTCCGCTTGCCCTCGCGCTTCTACGTATCTCCTGCCCTGACTATGGCATTGTGGATCAAATGAGTCGCCTTACACATGATGCAGATACTCAGGTCTCACTGTGCGCAATTCTTGGTCTTGGACTGCTTGGTGCTGGCACAAACAATAGTCGCATCGCCGGCCTTCTGCGGCAGCTTGCCGAGCATGCACGCGAGCCCTCCATGCTCTTTGTCGTTCGCCTCGCCCAAGGTCTGCTTCATATGGGCAAGGGTCTACTTACCATTTCTCCGTTCCACACAGACCGAACTCTCATCTCGAAGTCTGCAATGGGTGCCATTTTAATCTTCCTCCACTGCTGCCTAGACATGAAACGAACAATTCTGGACAAGACCCACTATCTTATGCCTGTTTCCGGTGTCTAGGGATGCTCTGCGTGGAGGTTCCTATCTCTAATTCTTTATTCATCGGCGTAGGTACCATCTTGCCTCGGCGATGATGCCGAGATTCCTTTTCACAGTCGACACCAATCTCAACCTCCTACCGACATCGGTTCGCGTTGGACAGGCAGTGGAAACCGTTGGCCAGGCCGGTCGTCCCAAAACCATCACAGGCTTTCAAACTCATACCACTCCTGTGCTCATTGGCGTAAATGACCGTGCAGAACTTGCCTCTAATGAATTCCTTGCCCAGTCTCATATACTCGAGGGTGTTGTCATCTTAAAACACAATTTAGACCACAAGCCCACTAACGATGAGTGAACAAAGGCCTCAGTGGGACACAGAACACACAAAGTAGAAGAGAACGGGACGAGCCTCTGCCTGGGTCCAGACCAAGTCCAAAGCAGCGATACATGTTGAGTTCAAGTTAATAGTTGCAGCATGAGAAACCCAATGGAACTTAGCTCGCGACTTCGCAGCCCCTAGGCGCTCTCAACTCCCCCGTGCCAAGCGCATGCAAGGTGAAAAGGAAAGTTTTTGGGAGCCAGCCGCGCGGTGGGACTATCTGCGTCGAGACAGCTGCAGAGTAAATATCCACACGCATTTAGGAACCTGACTCGCCGGGCCTAGCTAGTGAGACGCGTTTGTTCTGGTAGGTGGGGTCATGTTAGAATCCGAGTATGCGAGCATGAAGCACCAGCATAGTATAGCATGAGCATAGCCAGTATAAGGCAGACTGAGCATAGCCAGCATAGGCCAGTATGAGCGCCCCAGCATAGGGACGATAGCATAGTCCCGAGTTAGGGCAGCATAGCCCAAGGAGCGGAATCTAGGCTCCCTAGGTAGCTGGCTTATCGCCAAGCGCACTTTGATTGTGCTTAATCACACTCGCGTTCTGACCTCGATAGTCGCCGCTTTATCATGGTAGCAGGTGCACTGTGATCGCAACCAAAACCGAAATACACACGGGCGACACCCGCACTACACGCACGAAACGCGCACGCGAATTTACAAACAAAACCCGCGACGAACAAAGCCCCCAACGGCCGCGGCGAGCATGGCGGCCGATATAAGAGGAACCAGGTACGATGGTAGCTTCAAAATACCACCAGGGGGAGTAGCATACCCCAGCAGACCGGGCGACTCGAGACTAAGCCAATTTCCGACTCTGGGTGGCGACGACTCCACCATTAGACAACAAGTTTCATCATGGGACAGAATTGTTCAAGCAAGCATGAGAGCGAAGAATTTATCGCAGTTATATACCCATGAAGAATACGACGATGCTGAGCACCAACCCGCAGGCAGAAACCTGCAGTAAAGTGGAACCTAGGCGGCGGGTACCTGTGTACTAGTAGAATCTCTGCACCGCCGGCGGGGCTAGGTACCAAGACACGCGCAAAAGACGCGCAAAAAACGCCATAAAAAACGTGGTCCAGGAACCCGCGTAATTTACGTGCTTATTTACGTGATGCACGTGGTACATTTCCTTTTTTGCTCATGTCTAAATCGAAACACGCGCAAAAAACGCCGCCGCGTAATTCGGGACCTAGCCGGCCCCGCTAGCCGGCCCCTAGCCGGCGGCGTGGTAGGTTAGTAGGCCAGTACTTAAAAAATGCCAACAACTCCGCGCCCACAGGGAACTTGAACCCACGGTGCCCCAGCGGCCAGGGGCTTGACTCAGGCCCAAAGCGGAACTCGTCGGCAATTCCCGCGTTTGCTACCCTGGTCTGGACATTGCTCGGTGGAAATGCGGAGTGGAAACGCGCCCAGGGGCCTTCCCCGATGATCAATGAATATTACTGGTCGCTGGTCGGCTGCTTCTTGCTCGATTGCCACCCTGCATCTGCGAAATTTGCCACGATGATGCTAGAAGCGGATGCTAGGGAATCCCAAGGCCTGCTTTGCCAGAGTCCTCTTTGAGTGCCCAGAGACGACCAGTCTGCCATATGAGCTTAAATACAATAATTATCTGACACCCAAGTCCAAATTGCAGCGCGGAATCTTTCTGTTGAGTTCATGCAAGACAGATCGCCTGATCACATCCTTAGAGCTGTTTCCCCCCTTTAATGATCTTGTAGAGGACGGCGTCGACAAGCCCAACGACAGTGAAGGTCCCCCCAATAATGGCACACACAGAGGTGACAAAGTCATACCACCGACGCCCTTTGCTAGATACGAGGACCTGCCGGAGTATTGTTTCATGTGACGAGGGCTAATGCCCGATAGACCCGGGGACACGCAGCCATAGGAGAGAGGTCATAGGAAAATTTGGCCTCAGGCACATCCATTTCATTATAATGCATGACCTGGGATTGTGAAAGCATTTGGTAGCCAATGATCTCATGTGTCTTGGTCATCATGCCGCCAACCTGATTTAAAATGCTGAGTTACTTGGAGATCAATATAAACTCAGCTCGACTGATTTACCTCGAAGTGCGTGGAGACAACCTTTGAATAATGATGGTGCGCCTGGTGATAGTCCCTGTTGATAAAGCTACCACCGTCCAGTGGATGGGCGGACTGAAATTGTGGGTATTTGGATACCTTCCTCTGCAAATCCCTAGCAAGGGGGGTCCCGAAACTTAAGTGATTAACAATATGAGATAGATTTGTCATGGCCGCATTGAGGTTATGATGGAGGGAGCGGGCCTCAATATGAAAATTACCAGGGACCCTATTTACAAGCACGTGGCCTGAAACCATGCAACCGGGATGTTCTTTGATTTCAAGCATGCGCTGTTTGCGACGAGGATGCCAATCTTCCATCGTCTTCTCAAGTTCCACCTTCTGTTTTAGAAAGTCTATCATAGCAGAGACGGTGCGATCCTGTTTATAGTCAATGCCGTACTGCTGAGAATCCTTGAAGAATCGGAGTGTAGGGAAAGCTTGAATGCGTTGTGTACCACAAAGGTTGCGGTTCGCCACGCAATCCACTTTGACTATATCTACATCAATGGACTCGTTTTCATTTTCGTTCAGTCTTTCTACTTCCTCGGCCGTGGCTTCCCATGTTGGCTCGAGCCGCTGGCACCAGATGCACCAAGGAGCAAAGAAGTTGACGAAGACGTACGGATTTTCGGAGAGATACATGTCAAAGTTGGCTTCATCTAACGGAACTGCATGGACGCCATTCTTGTGTAATTCCTGTATTTCTGGATGGTGCCTGCGCGGGATGTCGGTGAGAGACGTTGCAGATATTATTTACAGTCTATTATAGTTCAAGTCGAACCGACTTTAGTACTAGGCACGATACTCCGTATCGTGCGCGTCGTGTTGAATTGCCTTCTGTTCACGGTTCCTACCTTGAAATATCATTCTCTTACCCGTCTCATCCAATTGCCACTTTTCTACATTTTTTGTTACATTCATCGAGTTGGTGCCCAGAACATCAACAACATCTACTGCGGCGTAATCGCACTGCAGATCTAGCATCGTGATGTTGAAATTGATTCGCAACCTGAGAAAAATCGAATGATGAAGGGGATCGAAAAGAATTCTTACAATGTTTCGGCATTGGTGTCGAGCATTACGCCGGTTTCAATAGTTGTGGACAAAAAGGCCCAGAGCTCAACCAGGAAGAGAATCGCCATGAACACGCCAGCTGTTATCGATAGCGTGGCTCCAACCTAAGAACCGCGGGTGATTCATGCTGCGATCGGGAGCTCACCATCGTTGCTTCAGTGAGATCTGCCGGAATCTTGCGGAAGAAATCCACCATTTTTAGCCCAGACATCGCCTACGTTTTTGACAAATTTAGCTAGCGCTACCCCGGGGCAAAGTTGGTCAATGCGGTGTCCTGGAAGGAGTTTGAGGACGCTATAGAATTCCTTCGATTGTTGGTCAGTGATGTAGAAGCTTGGAAATACTACCTTAGATCTTCTTTCATGCATATGCTGCTTTCATGCATATGCTGCCCCCGGAGGTGAGACTCAGGACCCCCGGACAGCGGGAAGCCGCCCGGACCGTGACGACGGATGCCGTCCTGGATGTGCTGGGAGCAGTCGACTGGACTGCAAGGCGATGCTGGGGTGGTGCCATAAAGGACCTGCAGGGCGCTCTGCGAGCCGTGAAGCCGCCCCTGCTGGATGAGGAATGGATCCCCATCTCCGAGCTGATCGCCTTCATTACTGGGCGGCTGCGGACATCCACGGTTTCGGGCGAGGTGGTCTCGGCGAGTTTCGGGCACCTCGTGGGCGTCGACGACGGTGCAGGCCGCCATTGAGGGGTTCCAGCATGTCGGCCCGCCCGACGGAACGCAACAGCGATGATCGATCGACGCGAAACGCTGCATGGAGCACCGACTGCATTCGTTTTGGGGAATCCGTGGCCAAAACGAGCTCTAGCAGGGCCAGGTCACCCTCTGCAAACGCTCCGACACCGCCGAGGACCAGGCCCGTGTGCGCGAGGCCTTCGGCTACCGCCAGAACGTCTTCCGCGACCAGAAACACACCGCGATGCGCATTCTTTTCGAAAACCGCGTAGGGCTGCGACGCGCGTGTCGGACACCGACTCGGAGATGAGGACTAATCAGCGGCTAGCTCAACCATCGATGGGTCTCTTTGATTCGGTGCCGACGGCGACGTAGCCGCTGCCTAGTTGCTAACCACGCCGCGCGGCCGGTCGCGGCGCCGTCGCGTTAATCCCGCCCTTGCGCTTCTCCAGCAGGTAAACCTCGCTCAAGTCTTGAGAAGCACTCGCCATCGAATGTACCGGGAAAGTCGTTAACAAAGCTAGCCGAGCTCAGCGGCAACTAAAAAAAGTGTCGGATCATGCATAGATTCGTTCTCTTCATGAGGCCCCGTTCGCGCGGTGTGGCATCGCACCACAGACCCCAGTGGTCACAGTGAACTTATGTGTGGCCCTGGTCTAGAATCCGCTGCCAAATACTGGCCTTCGATGTATGCTACCTGTACAAGCTCCCAGATGGTGTCGCACAGCTGCCTGGGCCTAGTTGCAATCTCCGAGCCAGTGGCTTTTGATTACCAATAAGGACACCAGCCACCATACATCTGACAGATATTTTCAGCACATTGCGCCTCACGTATTAAGCCATCGATTTGATGAATGGGTGAGACACAGAAACGGGGATCGTGCAACGTGGAACCAGTGAGCTTTTGCTGGACACGGTCAGTTATAACCAATGTCTGTTTCAAGACATTACGAAAATGAGAATTATTTGTCGATAGGAGCTTCCAATCAACTAGTGGGTCATGAACAAATGCCTCGAGCATGGCCATCAAAGAGTGAAAATCGTTCCGTAGCACTCGCATTGTGTGGTTGCAAGTCAGCCGATAAGATCCCTCAACACCGCTAACCTCCATCGCATTGACGAGTAACTTCGTTAAGCGAAATGGAATCTTCTCGGGGAACCTCTTCCGTTTCATGGCTACCTCAAAACAGTCTCCAAAGTCAATATGAATAACTTCGCCAGATTTATCACTCACAAGTATATTTGAAAGGTGGCGATCTCCTAGACCTAGAACGTAGCCCACCACTGATGTTACTGCGAGGGAACGGGCATACCTAGTGCGGCGCATTAACCAAATTGACACATCTCCTGAGGTTACCAAGAATACGTTCGCGAGATCCCTGTTATATGTGCGATTCAGAACATATTTGAAATCACCGAGCTTGTACATGAACGGACTTTTATGGTAATCACAGGCAATAGCCTCGGTGAAACGTCTTTCGATGTCAACTAGTATACCCGAGTGGGATCGGTGATTCACTATGAGCTGATGAATTGTTGAACAGCACTTAAGCCATCCTATTAAGCCTGAGTTGTTAGATAGCGGCATAACGACGTATTGCTGGACATGAAGAGGTTCTTTGTGACCATGCCCGGCGTTGTAGGTCTTGTTGAAAAGGGCATTGATAAGCCCAAAAAGTTGCATGACACGCTCATCTTGTCGAAGATCTTCGTGACCTTTGAGCAAAAATTGATATTCTTTGCCATCAGATCCGGAGATTCTCAAGCAACGTGGCCGTTGCTTGGAGGCAAGAACTCGCAATTGTGGGGAAATTGACGAAATTCGGACTGGAAGATTTCGCCCCCCCTCTGTGCCAGGAATCGCCACATGCATGCTACCTGCACACATTAGCGATGGGGCCACCTGACCCAAGTCAAGGTGTGACAACTTGTCTGTAAAGATACTTTGCTTCACCCATTTGTGGATTGCAGAGTAAATATCCCAGGCCTGGTGCATATCTGCATGGTTCCTCAGCCGACAGAATCGAGAGAGAAACGATTCAGCTGCTAGGAGGTCGGGACTGTACACATGGGCGAATGCTGCAAGTCGTGTGGTGACTATGGTTGTATCAGGACTTGAGTCTGGGAAAACGCCGATGAAGCTCTGGAGGTCATCATGCCAGCGACGATGCATCTCGATCAAACCATGAATCGTGGCTTGAACATCGGCACTCCCAAAATAGAGATTTGCGGCAGCTTCAATGCCTTGATACCAAGCCTCGTGCCAGGTGATTGCTGAACGATTAAGCTCCCGTGATACCAGGTTTGCTTCAGCAACGAGGACTTCCACCTCCGAGATAGCAAAACGTGTCTGGGTGCTTGCGTCACCAAGAACCCCATAGTACTCACACTGCTGTAACCCACCGAGAATCCCGACCGATGCAACACGGCGGGACTCTGATGCTGACTGCGCTGATACTGTTATCGGGTAGATGAGAGCCTGTGGATGTGCGCGACCGACTTGAACCAGTAGATCCGCAACAAGATGCCGCACGTCTTCATCAGGGTAGTCGACGCGAGCTATGAGCTGTGGTATGACTCCCAACCAAACATCAACACTTGTATGACCAAACCCCTCCAGCATTTTGGCGCTTACTTGCGAACGAGTCCCGTGCTTAAACCAGATAGTTAACAACCTGAGTGTATCTTGCAAGACAACAGCATCTCCCTCGTGCATCTCAACCCCAGGCCGCTCTGCTGATTGGCGGCGCGTAGCACGGGACTCGGTACCAATTAATTGAAGACTTCGGAAGAAGCCTCCAATCGATTGAATCACGTGGTGAAATACTGATACTGTTCCAGGGCTACTGGCTAGAACAGGACCCGAATTTCCAAGCTTGTGTAGCTCTCGACGTTCAAGCTGTTCACACGCCTCATAGTTAGCCAAAGCCCAGGAATGCCATGCTCTGGGTTGCAGCGGTACGAGTTTTGTCACGCGTTGGAGCAACCTGATTACTATTGACAAACACTGATTGAAATATCTGCTCCTACGGGTGAATTTGGATGCCCGAATTAGAATCCCACACCATTCACTCCGAGTAAGGATGCTTGCTATCAATATTTCGTCGCCAGGCTTGTCTTTTAAATCCCAAGAGTTCTTCTGATGGCTGAAGATAAGAGACTCTGTGACTCTGGAAAGCACATCGTAAGCCAGTGCACGTCTCCCCAGTGCCCACAGCAAGTGGCAGGCTCGAAGAATCACACTTACGCTGGGAATTTGTGGTACAGAATCCAGAAAGGCAAGGACATTTCCACATCTTAGAAAATGCCCAGAACCATAGCACAAGTCTGCAAGTCTCATAAAAGCCTCAATGTCGTGGCCTGGATGCAACACGAGTTTGTGGACAATCAACACATTTGACCACACGCTAGCATCCAGTCCTCCCCACCAACGCACGCGTCGCTTCCATTTTGCAAGTAAGCTCAAGAGCACCTTTGTCGTGCCGACATATCTGCGGGACGATGGTAAATTCAGAAGGGTTTGCGACTCGAATGTCACAGCCTCCTCAAACTCAAATATCTGCTGTGCCGACATAAAACAGTAATATGCATGATTATAGCTCTTATCGGTGCAGAGCTTTGTATCTTCAATCAATTGCACGCGGGCAGCCTGCACCAATGTTTTAGCCTGCGACAGAGCAGAGTAGACGTGGCGTATCTTTCTTCCTGCTGATTTCCATGCCAACACCGCCTGAAAAAGAAACAACTCGTGCGTTGAGGGTCTGAATGGCGAATTGAATACATGCAGATTTCGAGCGGTGTCTAGTTGTCTGACACGACAAGCACCCCAGTATGCTACATAAATTCCCAAGTCGTCCCAATTTTGCAGCATCCATGACGCTCGAGCGCCCAATGCAGATATTTCAATTAGCTGTTCCTGCCGTTCCTCTCTTACCCTGTGAGATGCAGCAACACAAACAATCCTCAAATTCTGCCGCCCATCCAATTTTCGCGCAAAATTGAGCGGGCCGGGGAACCTATTCAAGCTTGAAGTGAGCAAACTCCAGAGATAACGGGCGTGAATCATGACGGTACGGTGATCAAAGAGGGCGCTGTGACACCTCAGCCGTCCGACCTCCATATCTAGCCATCGACTTCCAGCTTGCTGCGCCGGCTCACTTTGTCCTGCCGATTTCGAGCTGGGCACAGGAAACAATACGCTCGAGGGCAAACACCTCTCGTATATTGCCAGGGCCGCGTCCCAGCAGCCTAGCTGCTCCTGCAATTGGGGTTTTAGCCTTGAGCTCGGGCCTCTGACCAGTAGAATACCGGCAGCCGCCTCCTTCAAGCCGAGATTATTGTTGCTTGTAACAAGAGCCGCAATAACATCATCAGCGCATGGGTCTATTTTGGAATTGAGGCGCCAATGATTTTCACGAGCAGCCAAGGCCCTGGCATGAGCATGTGCCTGACATGCACGTCGTGCCATCATAGGCAGCTCTATAGGAAGTGGAGCGCAGTACATGCGTGCAAAATCCACGAGGTCAAATAAGAGCCAAAGTGATTTTAGTGAAAGCGAACACGAGCACATTGCCACACCTAGAGACTTTACCAGTCTTCGAGCCACACCGGCCGGTCCACCAAAACAATTTGCTATGGCGAATCCACATCCAATCCACATTGCAAGAAAGCCGGGTTTAAAGAGGCGATACGCGGTAGTTTGACAAGCATCAGCGATGGCCGAGCATGGCCTAAGATAAGGCGATGGCGATTGTCGTAGTAGTTCTACTGAAATGCGATGCATCCATTCCGTCCAGTCACCTCTTGTCACCACCCCTGCACTATCCCATACCCGGTTCAAAGCAGCGAGATCAATTATGTGATCATCTCCTCCACGGGCGGAATAATTGTCTGGTCTGAGTGCTGGCAATGGTGGATCTTGGCTACATTGATTAAGCGGATGAACTTTTGCCTTAAAATACGGATACTTATCCCTCATCTGTCGGATGCGAAATGGGGTAGGGGAAAGCATATCGGCAAATAAATTGTCAAAATTTTCTCTCAAAATGACAGCGCAGCCTTGTGTTGGTGAAGGTGTTAGTTTACCACGAGAAATGGCTGACACAACTACGTTATACCCGTCGTAAGCAGCCAAGGCTGCATGTGCCGCGAGCATCACGTAGTTAGGGCCACCAGAGTTCCCAAATATGGTTTCGACAGCCGGACTACTTAATTCCATCAGAAGATGCTCCATGTTGATGACCCAGTCCGACAGGGCAAATCGAGAGTGGCTCAGACGAGACAGTGCAGACCTACCAATCTGCCCTGATATGATGGTGAGACCATAAATGGCAAGTTCAGAAACCATAATTAGATAGTGGCTAGTTTTCAGCTTGGGAGTGCACGGTGCATCCCTGCAAAGCTGAACTTTGTTATCTGAATCAAGGCCTTTAGCCATCCCCAATTTGTGCATCGAATCGCATCGAATGGCAATACAGTCCAGCATTGACTTGATAAATTGGGGGGCAATCTCGGGCAAAACACTGGACCAGCCTACTCGGCTGATCAAGCGAATAACACTGACAAGAACAATGCAAATTTCTGATGCGGTGCGAGACTGCGTTTTGTGGTTTTGTTCTACAGTGCGCGTGGTGAATACGCGCGAGACAAAAGAATCATCATGCAGCAAGCGGAAGAGTCCCGCAAAAACGTTCAATATGGTAACGATGATCATCTTTGCATTCCCAGACATGATCAAAGAATCTGAAATTGAGTCAATGATGTGCAGGCATGGATAGAGCGAACCGTGCGTAAGAGTACTTCTCAAGGGTGACAGCAACCACCGCATCTGTGATACGAAATTATGCAGTGAGAGGCGTGAATGCAAGCACCGCATGACATTGATGAGGCTCTCCCCCGTGACACAAGATGCACTGGTTGTGCATACTTGGTGTTTAGCACTGTGACCCGATTTGGGCCAGAGAATGGAGATCGCAGCCGCAAGTCGACCAGAGCAGCATTCAGCCATAATGATGGAAGGGTCTATCAGTTCAAGGATACGAATCAAGCTGCTTACAAGGATACGAACAAAATCTATGTCATAGGCACAGACGTTAACACTTCCGCTGTTTTGCATACAATGGGAACTCTGATTTATATTCTTCCGTACAAAAGAGCGTTCATCCAAGCACACCGGCCTCGCTGTTCTTTGGCCGTAGCGAGCCCCTCCCATTTTCCTTGAACCCGAAGACAGGATGCATAAATGGCGCCCCAATACTGCGCGTAAAGTGAGTGCATCGGGGGCAAGCCAGCTGCATACTTGGCTCAATACTTCGAAGGCCTCCTTGCGCACTTGTGGCATAAGTAAAACGGCATCTAGGAGAGCGATCATGGCAGAGGCTTGCAATAGCTCACCGGTGGGTAATCTACTCTCAAACTTCTCTCCTCGGACCGTTTTACACTCAGCCGATCCCAGTGTTTGTACAGCTTTGACTGTCTCCAGCTTAAAATAGTTTCGGAATTGATTTGATGAGTTAGACTGATCTGCAGCCGCTATAACTTCGGTTGTCCTGATGAACGAAAAGACATGCGGCCAAACCGGATGCTCCTTTTCTCTGAGTAATAGGAGGAAGGGAGGGTCCAAGGCCCCAAGCACACCTAAAGTACGGAATGCCTGGATATCTTGACCTGATCTTTGATCCTTGAGCATGTGCAGGAGTGTATCGACAAGTCTGGGAGCACTGAAGCAGTACGGTGTCAATATATCCCCAGTGCTGGAGACAAGATGCTCCAAAGCGCGAGCGGCAACATATCGTAGACGAGGGGCACGCACGGGCTGAGCACAGAGCACACACACAACTTTTGGGATAACTTTTCTGGCGATGGGCAAGACTCCGTCTCGGAAAATCAGGGTTATTTTTCCAGTGACACATGCAGCTATGGGAGCAATAGCATCATCCACCTTTGCCCGAGCTAGAAGATGTGCGACGATAGGTAAAATAGCGGGCACATATGGTGCTAGCATACGCTGCCCCCGATCAAGAGCGAGACTCACCAGCTGCAGAGCCCCAATTGCACCATCTGTAATTTCACAAAGAGGCAATACGCTACGGTACGAGTCCTGATCGGGTGTGTTGTAGCACTCCATCGGTTGCACAGCCAGTGAACCATTCCGCACACGGGATGAGATGAAGTTACAATGCTTCATCCTTTCAAGTTGCCGAGCTAGACACCGACCGATTCTGGGTAAAACAAATGAAGGCGCTGTGGTGACTAATCGTGACATCAGCTGCACCGCCGCCTTTCGCACTAGGAATTGATTGTCGACCGAAAAACTGAAGAGAACACGAAGAAGTCTTGGCAAAGCAAGAATGGTGTCACACGAAGGGGGAAACGAGTTCAAGATGATACAGCGCAGCTCTGCTCTCTGTCCTAACGTCTCAAGCATGACGTACTCGACGACTGCGTGCAAGAATGCTAGTGGTGCGTCAGTGTAGAGGGCTGGATGAGAGATTTCTTCCAGATATGGCATTTTTGCCAGAAGCTTCCAGCTATAAATGGAAGCTTCTAGGCTAATCATTGGTGCTAAACTGACGACGCGAGCTGCAAGGACGGCGGCTACTTCCATGAGCAGAGCAGAAAACCCCTTTGTTTGTTGACATTCAAAAAAGTCAAACTTAAATAAGACGCCCATCGAGAATCGAATCTTTGAGAAAGAATAGATCGCTAGACAAGGCATGCTTTCGTTTACCGTGGTTCTAAATTCCACCTTTGCCGCCTCTCGTCTTAAGCAATAATGAGAAGAAAGGCAGCCATAGCTAGGAAATTTACTATAGCTCGCAACCATTGACTGCACTTCATGGCGTGGACCACGTCTTGACCTGACTTTACTACCAGCACCGCTCATCCCAACCGGGGTACACGCAGTTATTGTAGAAGCAACTTGATCTAAGACATAATGCTGAACCGACGAGCGCAGGGAGGGGAAATGCGCATGGATAGCTTTGATGAGGTGAAACATTGTCCGTGTGAGACATTGGGGTACAAGAAAACAAAATATTTTGCGGATTTGATCGTGCAACTCGCCGCAGTTTGTAAAATGTGTCAAATGGTGACGATTATATTCACCAATCATGCGTATCAGGACAGTAAAGGACCGTACAATGGGTAGTGCTAAACTCGAATCCTGAGGGCCAGCCCTAGGATCGCTACTCAAGGTTACCATGCGTTTAACAACTCCATACACTAATGATGCTTCCATATTTGTATCTAGAATTTCTGTGATAACAAAGGTACAGCGGCTGACGGCTGCAGAAATACTTAAGGCAGGATTTGTTTTTATGGTCTTGAGTATTGACTGTATTACGCCATGTCGCACGGTCAGTACAGGTGCCATAAAGCATGCTAGCGATGGCAGAAGCGCGACTGACAAAACATGCAGTTGCGTGTCAGTGGCCTGTAGTCCCCTGACACCAAGTACTGCCTGGAACCAGGCCTCAAGTGTTCCACTGCCTAGCAATGGTTGACGCCAGTACTTCCCAGGCAAGACATCATCAAAATCGTCGATGATTAAACTTTTATCGCACGGATGCCGCTGAAGCACTGCGGTTAGAAGTAGCAAAGCACCATGAACCTGATCGTTTGATTCACAATTCGTGAGCAGACCTGTGGTTACGATTAAGGCCGCGTGCTGGAAATAGATAGACGCGTCCAATGAATCATCACGATGATAAAGAATGCTCAAAAATGACCTAGCAGCGCATGCAACAACCTCGCGGATCCGAGATGATGTGTCAGAAAGTGCGCCCCAAACTCGAGCGTGGATGGATCCACGAGCATCAAGTATGAGGGTCGGCACGTTGATTGTAAGCTCCGAGAGCACTAGAGCGGCCGCGTATCGACGCGCCTCGTACCGCATGTCTTGAATCCATTCCAATGAAGTTCTCAAGTAACGTTCTTCAAGTAGCTGAAGCTCAGCTTTTACCATTATCGTGCGAGAAAGACGCCCCAATGTCAACGCAACTACTTGCACGCACGATGGACTATAATGGGTGGAGCGGTCTACTTCTAAGACATCACGAAGGAAATTCAGAACACCAATTCGCCTCTCGACTGATAGTTGATCAACAGCATGTGCCAAGCCCTCGAGTATACCAACACCGACACGGCGCGCGTAAGCGCCACCTTCTACAGCCCGAATACGTGCATAATCAAACAGGCGATTTAGATACGCGCTGAGTCCTGCTTGCGATAATTTTAGTGATGATCGTGAAAGGTGTGAATACAAAAGGTTGATGCCAGAATCCCTGAGATGCGAGGAAGACGACCCCAACAAGGCTTCGATGAATGCGAAACTCGCGCAAGACTCGATGCATGCGGAGCTGAACTCGCTAATTTCATAGCCCCCAGATTGGATCATGTCCTGACAATTTCATAGAGCTAGCCCCAGTTTAAATTGTAATAGACAGATATATTTATTGCTTGACGTTGTAGTGCACTCTATCCCGCTAGAGAGCTCCCGTCCACTTGGCCTTTCGTATCTCCCACTAGCCTGAAGCTAGAGGAAGCAAGGTAAGCTCCTCCCTCGAAGGGAGGCCGAGCTCAATTCAATTAAAGGTAACGAGATAGTAAACTCCGACACGGGGGGGCAGCCTAGTGGGGCTGCCCTGCCGTCTCTCTCTCCCTCTCTCTCTCTCTATGACTATACTAGCTGCCATTAAGAAAGATAAACCCGAAGATGATGATTACATTCGTGCGGAACAAAATTTTGACGGGGCCTTTTCCCGCAGCTACTGACTATCTTTCATATCGAATGTAGTTACTTGACGTAGCTAACTCCCTTTACAGAAGCGCCGTTTAGCATATCCCGCCGGCGGGACATGTTGCTGGGTCTTTGCTCAGGCACCGGGTCCCCGGGAGGGACCCAGACCAGTGCGCGTCGAATTTCCACGAGCGCTGAGGTCGCGCGCCTCATTTCGCCTCCGCGCGCAGTGGGGAGGGGGGGCTCTTGCATTGTCCCCGCGGGAAGGGGGCAGCGCACCGGCATTCATCTCAGCGCTGCCAAGACATTTGCGAAAATTTGGGGCTTTGGGGGACAGTGGTCATGCGTTTTCTTGTGGCTGCTGGCCTAGCCGAGCGTGCTTGGATGTGACTGGTCCTTCTAGCTTGAAAGAGCCTGGGATTATTGGAGCTTGCTAGAGAGGTGGTGCTGTGATCCTTGCGCTCATTTATTACCTGGCATCAGGCATATGTATTTACTAGTTTCTGTACTGTGTTTTTATCGAAGCGATACTCACACTAGTTTGTACTGATTTGCCTTCTTCGCTACTTGAAACCTGCCAAAAACTGAGTGGTGTAATGAGATTCTCAATCTTAGAACGCACCACATGGATGGGATGTGATAAGTCTTTATTTTCATGCATTGCTGACTTGAAAGATTTGGTGTGTTGGCTTGGCAGCGGTGGTGGTGATGATGACCTTGAAGCCTCCGGTCTAGGTTTCAATTGTCCCAAATCGGTGGATTTTGATTTAGTCCGTAATAATGCGTTATGATACAATACATTCTTATCAACAATGTTGGCTGACGTAGCCAGCTGCTGTGGTGTGTCTGAATTTCCTTCGTACTGTGAGCGTCGATTATGGCCTCCCCTGGTCTTCCCTGTATCTCGCCGTGATTGACCTGATGTCTTAGCGACGCCTCCGAGAGCACTCTCAACCTCGAAAGCATTGGTCCTCGTATTCCATCTCTTAGTCGAGGTGCTGAAAGCAGCAACTTCATGCGCAATCTCTTTTCGGAGCTCTGTCAATGAGAGGCTCTCTCTTTCAAAGGAAAAATCGCAAGGCGGTGCAAGCGGATCGGCAATTGGAATTTTGGCATAAGAAAGGTTCCTGAAATAGGAGTAGTCAAGAAGTCCTACTGCCGTGGCGCGTTTCGAGGCATTGAATAACAAAAGTCCTTCCAGCACGGTATTCGCAGGCAAGCCCGCTGAACCAAAAATGTTACCAAACGACACTTTCAGCTTCCCCTGAATGGAATCAAGAAACTTTCGCGCCTGTTTGTTTTTAACTCGTTCTATTTCCTCCGCCCGTGGCGATCCAATTACATCAAAAATGAGTTGAAGCTGGTGAACAAAATTCTTTCCTGGGAAGAGGGGGCTCCGTCCAAGCAGCTCTGCGAGGATGCACCCGACCGACCACATGTCAACCTACCAAGTGCGATATTGGGACTATCGATGGCCGGATGTGCAAGCGCTTGGGCTCACTGCATTTGTGTAGCGACCGTCGGGAGTCAGCATCAGCTCCGGTGGTCGGTACCTAGGTAATCTATGATTTTATCCGGATAATCGACTCAGTAGCCAAGACCATCGTGTGACAACATGTTGAGTCATGGGACAGATATCAAAGCTGTCGTCCTTGCCACCTTTGAGGGCTGCCGACTGTTGCCGTGCTAGCCCGAAGTCTGTGATTCGCAGCTCACAATTTCGTGTCACCAGGAGATTCCCGGGCTTCAGGTCACGGTGAATGATGCCCTGCGCGTGTATGTATATTACCCCGCGAACCAGCTGATACATAAAATAACGATTATGTGCGTCTGTTAAAGTCTGTGGAGACTGAATAATGCGATGGAGGTCAGAATCCATCAAATCCATCACAATGTATAATTCATCATGATGTACATCGCAAAATAAGTCGTGTATACTCACTATATTTGTGTGAGCACCCAGCAACCTCATACATCGAATTTCGCGGAGGACATGTTTCGAGTCAATACAATGTGCTGACATTGGTTTGATCCGTTTGATTGCGAGGCGCTTGGAAGATGTTGCATCCGTGCACGAGGCAACTACTCCGTAACTACCCCGACCTATTACCTTCAAGCCCTTGTATTGCGATTTCACTGCAAAAACTGAGCCCCCTACATTAAGGCCTATAAGACCCATGGTGAGTCGTCGAATGAATTTAAGTTTCCGTCCACTCGGCCTTCGTATCTCCCACTAAGGCCTCCACTCGCCTGAAGCTAAAGGAGGCAAGGTAAACTCCTCCCTCGAAGGGGGGCCGAGCCCAAATCAATTAAAGGTGCCAGAATGAACGCCGACGGACCGCGCTTGGATGGCGCAGCCACCTCAGCAGGGACGGAGGAGGGTAGGGCAGGGCAGGTGCTTCATTTGCGCCGAAGGAGGGTGGTGGGCGGGCTCAAAAAATAAGCCGCGCCACCCCGGGCCCCGGGGAAGCGGCGAGCTGGGAGAGGACCACCACAGCCAGCAGTTACATTTAGCTGGATGATGATAGGTGGTCTAAACTCATTAACTCGCTATGGGGCACTGGCAGCCGATATGACTTGCAGTCGTCTGGATAGCAGGATGAAGACTGTAAACCTAGCTAGGTAAAATTCCTGGATAACATCCGGGACATCAAGGGGTTGTCGAGCGAAGATGAAATTTTTCTTACTATCTCTAGCAACAATATCTGAATGACTTACTCCCCGGTGCATGCACGGATACAGGTGAGCGTTGCGACTCTTCGATCTACGATGGAGTCTGCAGCTCCGGCAGTTTCGATCGGCAACTACAAGGGGGTGATGCTGTGTAATAGACCTTTTGCGGGCATGGTCGGTACGTCGAAGGGCTTAACAGCCTCGGCTAAACACGCATTTGTTTGCGGGAATGTTGGAGATAAGCTTGGAACTAATGTGCCTATTTCGTCCAAGGAAAAGCTAATCACAGCTGATCAGCGCCCAAAGAAAGAGACAGCGCTTCAACGACATCGAAAGTCAACAGCAGTGTTACAAACGCTAGTCGTAGATCCAAACTCGTATCCACACATAGGTGGCTTGCGGAACTCCAGGCGACTAAAGAACAACTAGAAAAACAGTATCTTGAGGTCTTAAGACAACCCCTATCATCGGGGTCGAACAGCGTCCCATCCCCACTGCCTCGCAAATATTCAAGTCATTCTCGAACACACAGGATGTTCAAATGAAAGAAGATCGCCACCAGCGATTCATGCAGCGCGAAGCGAAGATGCGCGCCATTGTTCGTAAAGCGAAGCAGGACGAAGGCATTGATATCAACTCTCAGGGTAAATTCGACGCGCCTTGCATCTCCATGGAGGCCTCGGCCGCTCCCGACGCCAAGGGCGACGGAGGATCATCGACTATGGACATGTCTGATAGGAAGAGTCCAATTGTGCCTCGGCCTATGTGGGCACTGACCGAGGAACAAGCAAGCAAGGTAGTAGACTACGCAGAGTTCACCGAAGCAGATAATCTCCTGGACTTTGCCAGCAATTTGGATTTTGACAAGTACATCAATGATTCTGAAGTCTCGGCATTGATTGAAAATGTGCGTGCTCGCATCACAGAGCTCGAAGCAACCCAGACAACCGAAGCAAAGCTTGAGCTGGAATCTTTGGACCACATAGTCAATAAATCCCAACTAAGGTTGACAGCCGAGAGCCTTGATGCAATTTCTGACCGACCCGAGGCGAATGGATCTAATCAAGAAGACGACTGTGTATCTGTGGCACGGACTGTCTTAGACTCGGATGCCGGCAAAAAAGTAGGCGCAATCCACTCACATAAGTCGCTCACTGCTCTTGCCCAGCGCTCGAAAAATGCTGCCAAGGAGAGCGAGGTGGACGCTACTATCGACGAAGACGTCGTACCACAGCCGATTGTGGTCAAGCACACTGAAGACGCAGGAGCCCGATTAGAAGGCAAAAACTGTGTTTCCAATCTCCCGTATATGCACCGAAATCCTGCCGTGTGAACTGATGTATATCTTAACAAAAGTGCTGATGCTCCAGTGATTGCATGAGGCCGGTCGGTTGATAACGCCCAGCGGTCACGTGGATTTTATTGATTTGGCCGAGGCGAAATGAATCCTGTAATACTTAGAGAGCGGGATCACAGGCGGAAGTGGCTTTAAGGAGATGTTTCAACAACAGCGCGGCTAGAAATGCCTGGGGGCTATCCCTGGAACCGTGGTTGTAGCGAGCTCCAAATAGCCCCTCCCCCACCCACCCCGCGCCCCCCCACTCACACCACAGCAAAGGGTTTCTGAAGCCCGCCACTTAATCGACTTTGCAGAGCATATTCACCTAGCTGGGTCGCTACTATGGCAAGACCCTTTATCCCGTATATCCCACCGGCTTCTTCCTCTACCCAGCTACCTCCCATCTAGCCTCCATTCTCTTCCCGTATCATCCTGGTGCTCCTGTATTCTACATGCTACTCTACTTACCCAGGTACTGTAGTCCCTTGCATGTGGGAGATATAAATCTCTTCCTTTATTGTATTACACCAGCTACTAACGCGTCGATGGGTGGCGGTGGCTCCAAAAATAATGACAATGACAAATCGACAGAGTCCATGGCAATCCAATCCACGGAGAAGCAACCCGCCGAAGTCGATCCTGTTTACGAGGGACCGAAAATCACAGCCACGTCGACGCAAGACTTCATTGTCACAACAACTCTTGGCAAGGGCTCATTTGGGCGTGTGAGACTAGCACGACACAAAGAGTCAAATACTCTCTGGGCGTTGAAGATCTTAAAAAAAAAAGAGGTTATTAGCCATAATGCAATCGAGCACGTTTTCCGGGAGAAGAAAATTCTTCATGCGCTCTCGCATCCCTTTATTGTTAATATGGCACTTGCGTTCCACGACACGTGCCCAACCCCGCGTCACTTGGGTTAAGCCAAGACTCGGACCGTGCCGCTCCTCGCAGGTGTTTTGTGTACATAGTGTTAGAGTTCGTGCAAGGGGGTCCTTTCGACACGAGATTGCGGGGTGAAGGACAACTAAAGGACAACGAATCAGCATTCTACACTGCTCAAATTGTCCTGATATTCGAATACATGCATGCGAAGTACTACCTGTACCGTGATCTCAAGCCAGATAATCTTATCCTTGATATGGCAGGTTATGTGAAGCTTGCTGACTTTGGGTTTGCAGTCTACTGTGAGACACAGACCAAGACACTTTGCGGGACACCAGACTACATGGCGCCTGAAATTATCGAGAAAGGTGGCTACGGGAAGGGAGTGGATTGGTGGGCTCTTGGCATTGTCTTGTGTGAAATGCTGACAGGGAAAACGCCTTTTGTCGCCGATGATCCCATAGACACGTACAAGCTAATTCTAAAAAATGCGCCAAAATGGCCTTCAGAGCTCGAGGGCGTTGGGAAAGCTGCAGTGAAGAAGTTTTTGACAAAAAGTCCTCTTGAGCGCATGGGAAACACCAAACTGGGAGAAGACGAGTGTAAAAAACACAAATTCTATAAGTCCATCGAATGGGGCAGATTGCTATCACGGGACCTTCAGGCTCCATACGATCCTTTTGTTAATTTTGAGGATGATACGTCAAATTTTGATGAATATCCAGAATCCAAGGGCGACCCTGAACTTCCCGAGTACTCAAATGAGCACCCCGACCCCTTTGTTGATTTTGATGAATCTTAGCACACCAGCAAGACAGAAAATCATGGGAGTTTATATAATTTTCGATAGTAGCAGCGATATTGCGGATGTTGTGCCGGCGAAATTTTGTCACATCTGGTAAAAACGGAGGCGCCTGGCGGCGACTCGCAGCTCCGGCTGAAGTGGCATTGTAGCCAGGGCTGCGGATTGTCAATTGTGGGGGTCCTAGTTCGCTCGTAGGGGGCTCGGGGTACTAAGCTAGCCCTACTGCGCCCGGCCATTGGCGCGTGGTTGTAGCAAGGCCCCCAAACAACGCCTTCTAGTTTGGGGCCTGCCCAGGGCCCCGGCGCCCGAGTAAAGCCCCCATAGAGAGAAATACCCCAAACTAGGGTAATAAGGAACGCTGATGTCAACGTTACAGGGGAGTGCAGTATCATCTCCATAGTGTGACGTCGCGATAGTGAGGGAGCAGGGTAATGTAAATTATGGGGATGATGGTGGATCAAGCTAGTACTATATTCAGATAGACCCCTTTTTCAAGTTCACTATACTGAAAATGAGGAATTCCCTTCTCAGGTGCAGCCCCAGAATCCCCCTTAGCATAAGTCGTGGGGAAATAAAGTACGAGGTCCTATGTCTAGTGGGCCTGCTGCCAGCGATTCGCCACGCATATATCATATACGATGCGCGAGCCATTCGTTTTAAAGTTTGCATCTTCTTCAATACTGGCTTTGCGCTCAGAGCCATCAATATCCGAGTCCCAAAGTGCATCGAGCGCAGTGAAGTTTATTCCGCCAAGGGCTAGTTTTGCTTATGGTGAGTCGCCCGCAGTGTGCGAAACGACCATAGGGCTAGCCGCGGCCATAGGAATTATTAATTATTAATCTGCGGTCGCCCGGCTAGAGGTCCTCATAGAGGTCCTCCGTCCACCGCGCGCGCGGGGGTCCAACGGACGTCCAACGGGCGTCCAACGGACGTCCAACGGACGTGGGACAATTCGTTTAAAATATTCGTTTCGCGCACTGGTCGCCCGCGTGTATCCTGGGTTCGATTGCGATTAACATTTGCCTGCTGCCATTAAGAACGGCGGCTATCGCCCTCAGGACGCGAGTGTGGTTTTTAGTGCGCTTGGCGATAAGTCAGCTACCTAAGGGGCCTGCATTGCGCCCCTTGGGCTCCCCAGACATTACCAAGACATTACCTGCGGCGATCAACTTGCAAGGTGCGCCGCAGTGATTCTAGTGTGGAGCAGTGCTGTCTAGCGTGGTGGTAAGCAACAAGAACAACTAGATCGGAAGCATTTTTTCCAGGGTCAATTGCAATGCAAAAGGGCCCACGGAAAGGAGAATAGCCAACCAACAGGGTCATGACACGGCTCGCATGGCAGAGCCCTGACGGAAATGAGCACTCTCCTGAAGGAACGCGGTAAGACAGCCCTTTGAGAACACGCAAAAGCGATCTAGATGCAGCAAGTCTTGTAGCACGATTGATCATTTCGAGCGGTGTAACGAGACCAGCACGACAACCAGGCAAGCATTGCCAATCTATCATGGCTTTGATCTGACCAGGCGCTGATATGTTTGCGCTTGTAATTATGATGGCATTTACAGCTGCGCCACAGAAAAAGTTTACGTTGACGGCTATGTCAACACGGTTAGTTAGCTCTGCATTGTTGGGCCAGACTCGGAGGAACACAAAATTGTCGAAGCATTGGGTACCAATTTGACCATTACTCATACACATGCACGTTTGTGCAGCGACGTAGAAAGACCTTAGCCCATACAATCGCGCTGCCTGGACAACAACATCCCGTAATCCACACAGAGGAGTTCCATTACAAAGGAAACAAGCACGTGCCCTGCTCAAGGTATTCGAATCTTGGTTGTCGTGATGATGTGCGGTGTTTACCATCCATCGCAGTTGAGCTGGAACTCGAACATCTTTCGTAAGTGTCGCGCTGAATCCGAACTCACTCAGGGAAATCACTGAGACTGTCGCATCCTGTTGTGATGCTATGGATTCTGCAGGAATTGTAGGTACTACTGTGAAAAGGGCAGCCCTCGCGAAGCGGCGCCTATTCTCTTCACTCATTCGGAGTTTCGCCACACCAAATGCATATTCAATTTTACTGGGCGATTCGACAGCCCTGAATTCAAGAAGTGGGTATGAATTTACGAGATTTAAGGCATGTGTACGGAAAGAGTACTGTCTGGAGTGGAGCACAAAGCTAGCGTCTTGAAGCAGTTGAATCCTTGCGTTGCCAGCCCACTGTAGGCGCGTAAACCTCACTGCTGTCTCTAAGACAGATTGATCCGATATCTCCAAGAGCCAGCGAGTCAGGGCGAGAGCGTACGACAACGCCGCGCGTGATACCTTTGCCCAGCTGTGTAGAGTGCGGTGCGAGTCCCAATCTGAACATTCGAAACGAGTCGATGATAACGCATGGAGAATCAAAGAACGAAAGTCGACCATGCTATGCGATCAGCAACCCCATTCTAACAGATCAAGCCACGAGAGTAAAGTTATGCAGGAGGAATGAACCATCCTTCGACAGCTGTGATGAGCGCAACCGCTCCGGTACCGGAAGCAACAGTAGTTCACGGGCTTCCAAAGGTTGATCCGCAGGTGGACAACCTCGTCACGCTCTTTGGTTTGTACAATGTCATGTACTAAGATTGTACTAGTCGAGTGTACGTAATCACTAGTAACAGGCTTCGTTCGCGATCTACCCCCCGGGTTTCCTGAGATTAATTCTGTGGCGCCCCCCCTGGGGCCCCCTTTGCGTCCGTCGGGCCCATGGGGTCCCTGGGGTGTGGGCAGGACCCGCTTTCGGTTCCGGAAGCACGCTGCTCCCGGTGGGGGTACACCTGGGAGGCCGCTCCAGTACGTGTTTGGAGCCCGGGCCGGTACCGTGCGTTTCGAGGCCCGTTCGGGGGCGTGTTTCGGCGTACGGTGTCCGTGATGCGTCCTGTTGCTTGCTGCGCTCGCATACGCGTGCCCGGCGGATCCGGCTAGTCCGGGAGCTCCCTTTCGTCGGCCCGGGGTTTTTCGGAGCGTGCGTGGGCCTACGCGCCAGCGAGCAGGCTTCTAGCCGCCTTCGGGCTCGTTTCGGGGCCCTCGGCTTAGTTCCTGCTCAGGCTTAGTTAGGAAGCCAGCAAACACGCGATAAACGCGGGGAACCACGGCGCGTCCGAAGGACGTCCGTGGCGAAGCACGACAAGTACGCCAGGCTAGACTCCAAACGGCACCAGAGCGACCCCGTGCCGGCGCAGGCCGCTCCATTAGGGCCGTAGGGACCGGGGGGGGCTAACAGGAACGCAGAGCGCCGGGGAACTCGGATGGCTCCTGCGGCGCGGTCACGCACTCGGGCCACGGTGCGCAGCGGCAGCGCCCGGCCTCGTTGTCCGCGGAGTCGGGGTCGTATCTCTCTGTCGACCTCTCTTAGCATCGGAGATCTTATT
>Ga0257106_1000417_pt1 | contig 25435 bp, 17 predicted proteins | sample LP_taG_3_FD_190177 | JGI IMG/M metagenome (GOLD analysis project Ga0257106, IMG submission 190177) | Marine microbial communities from Northeast Subartic Pacific Ocean, Canada - LP_J_2011_P26_10m | ecosystem: Environmental > Aquatic > Marine > Oceanic | place: Canada: Northeast Subartic Pacific...
CAGCGCCGTGAGCTGCCCGATCTCCGCCGGCACACTCGTCAGCCGATTGCCATTGAGGTACAACTCCCTCAGCGCCGTGAGCTGCCCGATCTCCGCCGGCACACTCGTCAGCCGATTGCCGTTGAGCCATAACACCCTCAGCGACGTGAGCTGCCCGATCTCCGCCGGCAGACTCGTCAGCCGATTGCGGTTGAGGTACAACTCCCTCAGCGCCGTGAGCTGCCCGATCTCCGCCGGCACCGCTCCGGTCAGGCCAATCTCTTCCAAATCGAGCTTCACCACCCGGCCGTTTTCAATCGTCACCCCGCGCCACTGCTCCGGTCGCGCAGCCTCCGGCCATCTCTCCTGCAGTTCAGGGCACATCGCACGCCATGTCCGGAGCACTCCGACGTCACCCTCGTCGTCGAATGTTCGCGTCCCGTCGTCCTTTGACGGCTCCAGAAGCTCGCGACTGTCCCACCCATCCGGCGTCACGCCCGGGTGCTTGTCCAGCCAAGCCTGGACAAACTGTCTCACCACCCAGTTCGTCATCACCTTCGTGCTGCTCAGGGCGAGATTCGTCAGCGGGTCCCTGGCCCCGTTGCGCCTGAAGTGCTCCAGGATGGCGCTCCTCTCGTACGTGTGCCCCGATACGACCACTATCACCGGGTCGCGGAACATGGTTCGCGTGATGGGGCACTTGAGCTCTTCGGGCTCGGCGTCGAGATCTGCGTCGAGAGCTGAAAGGTTGCCCTGTGCACTGGCGGTACGCAGGGTTCGCACAACGTTTCCCATCTGCGATGAGGTGGATATTTCGCGCCGCTTGGAGGGTGCCTTCGATTGGACGTCCCGTTTCGCCCCTGGCTGCGCGCTCGGCACTGTGGACGAGGTTCCCTCGGACGGTTACTTTTGCAGTCCTGTCAGTTCCTCGGAATGTCCGTGCGTTTTCAATGGAAAAGTTTTTGGCAACATCGCATGCCGCCTCTTTGCGAGCGCGCCGACGCCTCCAAACTTCACGGATCGATGTGAAACTTCGCCAGGGCGTAGCTGAGACTATGGAGCGTCGTTTTGTCTCCTAGAAAAAAAAAAGAATTAATGTCCTGTATGGGGATCGAACCCATGGCCACTAGGTTAAAAGCCTAGCGCTCTACCGCTGAGCTAACAGGACCTACTCCTGTTTTTAGACCTTTCTCCGGTTGATCAGAGATGGATACGAGACAGCTGTTATTCAACAGCATACGACAAGTAGCATGACAGGTGTGCGCGATTTGGAAATATAATACGCAAGGATTCCGGCCCGAAGCATCGTACGGCGGCCAGTCAGAAATCGAGTTTGGGGTTAACGAAACGAACCGTGAAACTAACAAACAGTTTGTTTTTCCTCGGCCACCGCCAGAACGATGGGCGGCGCACCTCGGGAGCGCCTTCACACGACGCGACCACCCAGCGCTCATCAGCGATCCGACGCCGCTGTGTCGCTTCGCTCCGACTCTCGCGGCGCCGGATCGCTGCTTCGCGAGACGTAGGTACGCGCAGACATCCTGAGTTGATACCGCCAGAACGATGGGCGGCGCCGGCGCGTTCTCCGACGAGCCCGGGTTCCCCGGGCTCAAGGGCGACCTACCTTCTCCACTGGACAACATCGTCCTCCCGGGCGTCGAACCGAAGCGTTTTCAGTACGTGGAGGTCCCGCACGCCAACCGCCTCGGAGGGGGCGCGTTCGGCGATGTCATCCTCGGAAGGCACCTCCCCACCGGCGAGCTCATCGCGTTGAAACGCGTCCCCATCCGCGAGTCCCCGCCGGGTTTGGACGACGCCTTACCCGCGAACGTCATCAGCGAGCTGCAGTGCCTGCGGATGGTCGCCGGCGAGTCCAACGTGGTCCGCCTGATGGACCATTTCGCGTCCGGCAGGGCGATGGTTTTCGCCACGGAACTCTGCGAAAAAGGGGACCTGGCCACGGCGCTGGGATACGACTGCTTGCGCGATGAAGACGGGGACGACGAAACCACGACGGCATCGCTCGCGCCGTTGTCCGACGCGTGCGTCAAGTCACTGATCCGTCAGGTGCTGTCGGGAGTCGCGGCGTGTCACCGGCTCGGGGTGCTGCATCGAGACGTGAAACCCGGCAACGTGCTCATCCACGCCGACGGCACCCTCAAACTCGCCGACTTTGGACTCGCCAGAGCGGCGTCGAGATTGAAGCCGCTTCGAGATGATGAACCCAAAGAGACGGGACGCGACGAACCAGACCGTAGTGTCTTACACGACGGGTCGTACACCAGAGGCATCCAGACGCGTTGGTACCGATCTCCGGAGATACTTCTGGGCGCGACGACGTACTCCGCGGCGGTGGACGTTTGGTCCGTCGGCGCGATCCTCGGTGAGTTGTTGTCATCCAATGGGCCAATCTTGAGGGGTGAGAGCGACATCGACCAGCTCGTGCGGACGATGCGGGCGTTCGGGACGCCGTCGGAGACCAGGTGGCCGGACGCGATGAATCTTCCGGACTACGGTAAGATTGACTTTGAGCCGCGGGATCCGGCGCCGGCGTCGGAAGTCGTACCCGGGAGCTCGGATTCGAACGGTGCGGCGACGAGTTTGATGTACCGGATGATGGAGCTGGATCCGGGCGTACGAGTGACCGCGGAGACGGCGTTGGAGGATGCGTGGTTCGCGTTGGAGCCGCCTGGGACGCGGGGGATGTCGCCGGGGGCGGCGGCGGATGAACTCTTTCGAGTTCGCGGCGCGGGGAAGAAAACTGTCGTCGAGTACTCTCTCGCGAAGGGGACCGGCGCCGTGGACCCTAAACCATGGGTTCGAGAACCGGACCCGGCGGACCTTCGCGATGCCCTCGTTCGCCTCGGGCTAGACGCGGAGCTCGAAGCGTTAGCGTGAGTGTATAGACGCTTAGTATAGACAATAGCGAGATGATACATACGAATCCTAGCTCTAAAAATAACAGAACGACACGTCACGACATCGACCCGTACTGGTTCCTGCTGCCCGCGGCGCTGGCGAACGGCACCTCCCCGTCCTCGCCCACCTCCGGGTGCGCGATGTTCCAGTTGTGAAAGAACACGTTCGGGTCCGGCATCGGCTCCCCCTTGGCCTGCGCGTTCATCGCCTCAGCCTCGTAGTCGTGCAGCATGCGCATGAATCGCTCCTGCCGCTTGGCGTGAATACGCGCACCCTCTCCGTACCTCGGCCAGCAGTGCCCGCCGCACCCGAAGCAGCACAGGAACCAGAATACCATGTGCACCACCATGTAGCACAAAAAAAGCGCCAGGAACACCAGCGCGGCGGACAGCAACAGCAGCCATATGAAGAACATGGTGATGGGCCCCAAGATCGGGTGTCCCAGGCAGTGCACCAGCCACGGGGGTAAGTGCGCCATCTGCGCCCCGCCCTTGCTCTCCCACTGGTGGAACGAGTCCGCGTTCGCGCTGTCCACCTCAACCTGCGACGCGTACATGTCGTAAGCGGTTCGCAGCGTGCCGTTGGTCAGCGTGCTGTGCGCGCTCGTCACCACTCCCATGGCTTCGGTCGCTTTCGGATGCCGGCACTTGTCGGGGTGGATGATGCGCGCGATCTTGTAGTACGCCCTCTTTATCTGCGCCGCCGTGCACGTCTTCGGGTCCACCCCGAGGACCTTGTAGTAGTTGTTCTGATAGCCTGCGAACGCGTGGTGGACGGGGGTAGGTATCGTGGTCAGTTTCTCGTGCATTTGGTTTTTTTTGGTTGGCACCGGGGATCAGGGATCACGCGGTTGGGTACTCACGTAGCACGCGCGCGATCTCATCCTCGGCGTTGGGCCGTTCCGTGCCGCTCTCCGGGTCCGACGTGGACGCCGCCTCGTACGTTTCCTCCTTCGACGTCGTCGTCCCCATGGCGCTCAGTCGCTCCTCTCTCCCTCTCTCTCCGCTCTGTACTGTGTAGAAAAACTACGGGCTAAACCTGCCGGCGATGGGGCGCTAGCTGACGACGCTGGGTTCGGTGGTCCGCCGCGGGCGACGGATACCGCGTCTCCGGCGCTCTACGACGATGCGGGCTGGGTGAACCCGACCGAACGACCCTCGATGCGCGGTCGACACTGCGCCGGGCTCACCGGATGTAACACCAAAAACCATCTTACGTACGCAAACCAGTCAGGAAAATCGGCGAAATGGAAACGCCTTTCTCGGACCCGTCTTTCCCAAAACTTTTCTCGGGATATGAGAGAAAAAGGCCGATACGACGACAACGGAAGACACTTCCGACGGCGCCATGGCGGGGCGGAGGTGGGGGATGGTCGGATATCAGCCGCGAGGGTGAGTGCAGGATCGCGCGGAGAAGCAAGATTTTACTTCGACTTATTGGCTCACACGACGGTGGGAGCGAAGGTGTTCCACAGTTGCCTTCATGTGCGTATCGCGGACCTGTTCGAGAAGCTCCCTTCCACTTCCTCGAAGGTTCGCGTTTACCTTCCGCGACTTCCCGGTTCGACGCCTGACCTGCGCGGAGATCCTCCTCGGGATTTCCGGAGCAGGTTAAATCCGAAGTTTGCTTAAGATTGAAGCGGGAAGTCACGGAAGCAAACATCAGCTGTGGAACCCTCCACTCGAGCGTGGTCCTTCGCTCCCAACGTCGTGTCCGAGGAGAAAACCTTGCTTCGAAGCCAACCACGACGTCCGTGTCAAACCGAACGAACGCGTCGAACGAACGAATCAAGACGAATGAGTCCCACCTCGTGTTGAATACTCTATCTTACACACGCACGTCTCGTCATCACAGACCCGCGTAGGTCCCCGTCCCCCTCAACGCCTTCTTCCGCTCGGCGTTTTCCCTCGCCAAAAGTTTCGACTCCTCCCGCTTGCGCTGCGCGCTCCTCTCGGCGACACCCTTCCTCGCCGCCAACGTCTCCGGGCTCAGACCCTTCGCGTCGCGGCCCTTCTGCGACGTCAGCCGATTATTAAACTCGAGGTTCTCCATCTTGAGCATCATCTCCTGCTCAGCCTTCTTCTGCGCGCGCTCCGCGGCGACGCGCTCTCGAGCGGCGAGCGTCTCTTGGCTGAGACCCTTCGAGTCCCGGCCAGCCTGCTTGGACGCGGCGATGCGCTGGCGCATCACCGCGTTCTCCTCGGAAATCTTAGCCTCCCTCGCCTCCTTCTCGGCGAGGCGCCTAGCCTCCACCTCGCGGCGCATAGCCTCGGTGTTATCGTCGAGAGCCTTGGCGTCTCGCCCGTGTAGCGAGCTCCTGCGCCTGGCGAGCACGGCGTTCTCCTCCGCGATCGTGCGCTCGCGCTCAGCCTTCTCCATCGCGCGCCTCTCGGCGACGGCGCGGCGGTCCGCGAGGGTCTTCTCGTCGAGCCCTTTCGTGTCCTTGGCGCGGGTGGTGGACATGCGCCGGGCGTACTGCGCGTTTTCTTCAGCGAGTTTAGCCTCGCGTTGCATCTTCTCCTCGCGCCTGCGCTGGGCCACCATCGCGCGTCCCGCCTCGACCTCCGGCGTGAGTTCCTTGGCGTCGCGCCCCACGGACCGCGAGGCGTGCACGCGCGCGCGCATCGCCGCGTTCTCCTCGCGAATTTTAGCCTCTCGGTCCGCCTTCTCCGCGGCTCTGCGGTCGGCGACGGCTCGGCGGCCGGCTTCAACCTCGGGCGTGAGCGCCTTGGCGTCGCGGCCGCGTTGGTGCATGCGCTGTCGCATGGCCTCGTTCTCTTCCGCGAGCTGCGCCTCGCGCGCCGCCTTCTCCGCGCGTCGGCGCTCGGCGACTTGCTGGCGCATGGATTCGGTGCGTTCGTCCAAGGCTTTGGCGTCGCGGCCTTGCGCCTTCCCGGCGGCGATGCGCTGGCGCATGCGCTGGTTCTCCTCGGCGAGCTGCGCCTCGCGCGCCTCCTTCTCCGCGCGCCTGCGCTCGGCGACGGCGCGGCGGTCCGCGAGGGTCTTCTCGTCGAGAGCTTTGGCGTCCCGCCCGTGCGACGCGACTTCGGCTCGGCGCCTGGCGAGCACGGCGTTCTCCTCGGCAATCTGACGCTCGCGCGCGGCTTTCTTGGCGCGTGATTCCTCCGCGACGCGTTGGCGCAGCGCCTCGGTCTGCGCGTCGAGGGACTTGGCGTCCCGCCCTTTGGCTCGAGCCTCCGCGATTCTTTGGCTCTTGCGGCGGTTCTCGTCGGCGAGTTGCGCCTCGCGCTCGAGTTTCTCCTGCGCCTTGCGCTCAGCGATGCGCCTGCGCTGGGACTCCACCTCGGGGGAGAGGGCCTTGACGTCGCGGCCGCGGAGCGGGGGTAGGTCGGCGATCTCGTCGGCGCCCTTCTTGCGGTCAATGGCTTTGTTGTAGATGACCTTGAACTCCTCGAAATCGATGTACCCGGACTTGTCGACGTCCATCTTGCGGAAGGTGCTTCTGACGAACCGATCGTCCGCCTCCTGGTTGACGCCGGTGAGCATGCCGAGGTCCATGAGGAGCATGCCGAGCTCCATCTGCGTTTGGGGAGGCGGTTTGGGAGCGAATGGAGGATTCAGCGGAGGATAAAATCAAATCGTCGGGAGGAAAATTCAAAGCGCGCGATTCTGTGGCGATTACGCGCGCGGCGGCGTGAACCGCCGCGGGTGCGCGCCGATAGCATCGGATTCGCATTTGCCGGTCCATGGGAGCGGCCTCGTGGCGATGTGAGGGTGTCCGCGTGCGCACCTCGTCGATGCCTCTGTCGCCGTCGAGGTCGAATTCGTTGAATTTCGCCAGGACCTCGTCCTCCTTGTCCTGGGCGGCCTTCATCATCGCCTTGATGTCGGACATGGCGACGGGCGATTCGTGAACGGGACGTGTGTCGGTTCAAAGGTGCGCGTCGCTCGAACGAGCGCCACGGGGTGACTGCCTTGTCGTGTGGTGCCAGTAGTGGTCTCGACCCAAAGGTCGCGAATCCAAAAGTTGACCAAAAGCGCGCCCCAATATCGACACGCGCTACAGCGCCAAACTACAAAATGAACATCATGACATTTGACACATTTCAACCAAATGAAGTGACGACGCTAGAGCCTACTTCTTGGCCTTCTTCTCCTTCTTGGCCTTCTTCTCCTTCTTCTCCTTCTTGGCCTTCTTCTCCTTCTTAGGGCTCTTCTCCTCCTTGTCCCGTTTACGTTTCTTCTCCTTCTTCTCCTTCTTTTGGGACCCGCCTGACGCCGCCTCGACTATTTTCACATCCGCCGCCGCGGCTTCCGCCTTCACCTCATCCTTCTTCTCCTCCTCCTTGGGCAGCGGCTGACCGTCCGGCCCCTTGCCCTGCGCCGCGTAGGCACTCCTACTCTTGCTCTTGTGTTTCTTACCCTGCGCGTGCCCCACCAGAGTCTCCCAGCTCGTGCACTTCACCTTGCAACACGCGCACTCGTACGGTGGCTGCTTGCTGAGGAAATCTTCCCCGACGACCGCGCCGCCGCCGGCCACCGGCCCGCCGCCGCCCTGATCTCTATTCGCCGCGGCGCCCATGAGGTGTTCCTGCCCGGGTTTCGTGATGCTCAGCGCGTACTTCTCGTGTTCGGTGACGCAGCTGGTGTGTTGCTGCACGGTGTACGCGTCGAACACCTGCAGGCAATCGACGCATGAGAAGCGGCTCGCGCTGCACTGACCGGCGTGCCCGCGAATCTTGGGCTTCTTCAGCGTGTCCCCGCAGTCCTCGCACTGGAACCAGGGCATTGTGGGTGGCGTGTTAGGTCGTCCGCGTGTGCGTCGTGATCGCCGGGTCGACCGTGGGTGCGTGGGTAGCCGCGCCCGTGTGGGTTGTGAGGGAGGAACGTGAAACTGGCGGCGGTTGTCGGCGGCGAATCGGAGCGAGCGATTTTAGGTGCCCAATCGATTAGGAGCCCCTGCCGCCACTGGTGGACCGCGCCCGTGAGGGACGGGACCGAACGGGTTCGGGTCTCTCCTACGCACCGAGAGGCTTAGGCGTCATGAGCCGCAAGGCTGCGGAGCGGCGCAACGGCGAGGGCTTCGTCGAGGCGCATCTCTGGGCGTGCACGAAGGGACGACCGTACAAGCCGCGATTCGCCGCCGAGCGGTCCGTGGTGTTGGTGTCGGGGGGCGGCGCGGGAGAGCGCGGCGCGGATACACCCGTCGCCGCCGCCGCGAACGGCATCGCGGCGCGACGCGCGGCATCGTCCGTGCGTAGCCACGCATCGTCGTCCACAAGCAACCACCCGCTGCAGGCGCTCGTGGACGCCATTCCAACCGCGGACGCGCTCTTCCGCGATACCGGATGCGAGACCGTCTTCGTCGCCGACTACTCGCCGCTGGCCAAGGACCTACCGTCGGAACTCGCGAGCACGTTCCCGGGAAAGGTCGCCAAGCCCGTGGGGCGCGTGATCCAAAAGCTCAACCCGGCGAACTCGGTGTTCGCCGCGGCAGGCGCCGACGCCGCGGTGCTCTTCAAAGCGATGAAGCTCACCGGCGACGAAGGCGTCGCGTGCGTGGTCATCTCCGACGCGGACGACATCCCATCCGCGGGTCTTCCCAAGGATGCCGTCACGGTCAAGCCCGCGATCATCGCGGGTGGTGAGACGCACGGAACGGCGCTGGGCGCCGCGCTGCCCAACGCGACGCGCCTCGACGCGGACGCCGGGCATTCTTTAACGGAGTGTTTGGCGATGGGGTATCGAGCCGAGGTGCTCGGGGACGCTGACGTGTCGTGGATGGGTGACGACGCGCGCGTGTTTTACTCGCGCGTGACGTTCGAGCACGACAAGTACTCGAAGCAGATTTCACAGAAGGTGACGGGGTTACGCGCGGAGGAGCTCAGGGCGCTGGCCGAGAAGAAGGGAGAGGAGGAGGGTGAGAAGGAGGTGGAGGTGACTGCATCGAGGGAGGCGCCAACGCCGGTTACCGAGGTTAACGGCGATACCGACGATGCGCGCGGTCCGATCATCTACGTGGCGACCAGGCCGTTCCACCCCGCGCGACTGGCGTCCACGCTCCGCGAGCACTTCGGGTCCGTCACCGCCGCGGAAGTGACATCAACCGAAGTGAACGGCGGCGGTCCTCGCGGCGGCGAGGTGGAGGAAGCCGCCGAGGCTGCTTCACGCGCGGCCGACGCGGCGTGCGCGCTCGCCGCGAGGGTGGAACGCGCGTTCATCGGTTCGGCCGATCCCGCGGTCGTCGCGGTGGTGGTGTCGCTCACCGCGTCGTCCGCGGCGGCGGCGGCCTCCGCTACAGCCGCGGTCGCGGCGGCGAAGCTTCTGTCCTCGGCGAGTGAGCCCGATAACGCGGCGACTACTTCGTCCGTCACGCCCCCGAGTGGTCCGTTCCGGGGCGTGACGCGCAGCGCGGGTATCGTGTGGATCGCGTCCAGGCCAACGGCGTGCGGCAGGTGGACCACGTGCGGCGGGCGGGCGGGTGCGATTAACTTCGCGTGTCTCGGCGACTGGACGACGGGCCCAATCGGTCGTCGACACCTGGACGCCGATGCGGACACGTGGCTGGGTGAGACGCGGCAGGAGCTGGTGTTCGAGGGTGACGACGCGATGGACCACGCGCGGCTTCGTGCCGCGCTGGATACGTGCCTGCTGACCGAACGCGAGATGGACGCGGAGTGGTCGCGGCTGAAGTCGGAGGCGGGAGAGGCTAAGGATGACGATTCCGTTTTTTGCTTTTCGCCTTGGCCGGATCGAACCGCGCACCTGGCGTCGCTGGGCGTCCACGTCGGCGGCCGGGGCTCGCGCGCGATCGCCATGGCCACCGCGAAGAAGGGAATGTGGGGCGGGTTCTGGGAAACAAACGAAGAGGGCGCGTTGGACGGCGTGACGCGAGGAATGGCCAACGTCGGAGTCGACGACGGGGATGGCGTTATAAAAACGGTTCAAAAAACGGGCGCCGCGGCTCTCGGGTTCGGCGGTAAAGTCGGCGTTCGCGACCCCGAGGCGTTCGTGGCGCCCCCCAAGGACGTGGATGTCCGGCAGTTTCCGAGCGGTAAAGGCCACTTCTGGCCCAAGATGCCGTGCTTAGAGTGCGGTTCGCCGTGGTGGCTCGGTGACGACTGGGACGCCAGTTGCGCCAACTGCGGCGGCGACGCGGAGTCCTACGATAATAACCAGACCCCGCACAAGGAGTACAGGCGGCGGTTCGAGCGGTTCAGGCGCCTGATCGACGACTTACTGGCCAACAGGGGATAGACGCGGTGAGTGACTCTTAGTAGGAATGGAATACACGTATTCTTTAGTCCATCGATGCGATTCTTTCGTCTTAAGTGTTACTTGTACGAGGTACTTGTAAGTCTGAATCAATCCCTTTTGCAAGTCCAAGAGTTAAGATTACCCACTTGGCTATTCCGAGAGTTACGAAGAAAAGCCACGACTGAGGGCGACCCTCTTCACTTCCGAGGCCGCCATGGACACGCAAAATGTGCAAGAAGAAGAGGCAGAGTCCGATACCGTGACGTACTTACGGCGCGGTGGTATTTCCATCCTCGAGGCACTCTCCGTGAAGTTGCCGGACGTGTTCGCAGCGGAGATACTCCCAAAACTCGATATGACGGATACGCTCAACCTGGCGCAGGTGAACAAGGCGTACAACGCCGCAGTGTGGAGCGCGGACGGCGTTCGGTCGTTGGAGGCGAAGATCAAGACACACTTTGTAAAGATTGGGAAGAAGAACTTGAACCTTCTACCGTTGTACTGGGCGACAAAGCATGACAACGTGCCCGCGGTCAGGGCCTGCCTGGAGTCCGGGGTGGACGTGAACAAGGTTCTGACCGCAGATAACAGCACAGCTCTGTACGTCGCCGCTCAGCTTGGCCACGCGGCGGTGGTGAAGGCACTGATAGAAGGAGGGGCTGATGTGAACAAGCCCGCATCAGCATATACTGATAAGGACGCGAGTGGAAAGATCAGCGGCTTAATCCACAACGTTACGTCTGTGCACCTCGCCGCTCAAGAAGGCCACACGCACGTCGTCATGGAGCTCATAAAGGCGGGCGCGGATGTGAACCAAGCGGACTCGGAGGGCTTCACCCCGCTTCACGTAGCCGCTCAAGATGGGCACGAGGGTATCGTGGCCTTGCTCATCCAAGCCGGCGCGGACGTTCACAAAGCTGGCAAGAATGGTTACACGCCCATGAAAGTCGTCACATTCAAGAAGCGGGAGAAGGTCGTGACGTTATTGAAGTTCTACGAGCGAGTTTAGAATTTCCATCTCGTTGTTCAATGAAACGTCACCGCGGTGCGACTAAACATCACGCGCCCTCGCTCAGCACGTACCCCCACGCCGCGTCAGCCTCCGGCCCCCGCTTCGCAGACGCCACGAACGCGTACATCGTGAAGCTACTGGAGCAATTCAGAGCGTGAAGGATTTTTGTTACATACACGCGTTCGTGCGTGGTTCTTCTAAAGGTTCTAAAGGTTAGCCGGTGACGGCTGGGAACGGGGGCAAGACTTCGGACGCCCCCGACAGGTACATCTGCGCGGGCACGATGTTCGGGCTCATCCTGTCCAACAGCTCCTGCTGCGTGCCGTGAAACATGATCGAGTAGAGCGCGCGCTGACGCAGGTGCCGTAAGCGCCCGACGTCGGCGACGCGCGCGAGGGGCGATATACCCTTCCACCCGTGATTTCGTTCGCGTTCAACCTCCATCTGCGCCCGCTGCCTCTGCTGCTGTGCGAGCCTGTGCGCCATGGCCGCGCGACGCTGCTGGATGTGCCGCGCGGTCTGCGCGTTGAGCTGCGCCAGCGTCGCGGCGTCGTACATGCCGGGAGTGACGGGAGCGCCCGGCTGCTGCTGCTGCTGCTGCGGCTGCTGCTGCTGCTGCGGCTGCTGCGCCGTCGGCCCTCCGGACAGACCGGCAACCTTCGCGGCTTTCGCGGCGGCAGCCTTCGCCTCCCGTTTCCGTTTCGCACCCGCCGCTTTCTTCTCCGCGGCGGTGAGCGGCGGGACGACGCCGGGCATGGACGCCGATGCGCCCATGCCCAGAGGACCGCTCGCCAACTCAAAGTCGGTTGGACCGAGAGACGCCAGCCCCGCCGAGTTTACCCTCCGCAACTGCCCACCCTGCTGCTGATGCTGCTGCTGCTGGAGGAACAGCTGGTGCTGCAAGTCGTACGCCGTCGACCCCCTGTGTGTCAACGCACCGCCCACCCCTTGCATCGCTTGCATCGGTTGGGCTCCGGGGGCGACGCCCGTGCCCGTGCCCGTGCCCATGCCCATGCCCGCCGCCGCCGCCGCCGCTTGCTCCTTTAGCGCCTTTTTCGTCATCTTCTTCGCCGGCTTGGGCGGTGACGCCGCGGGAATTACCGCGGCGGCCGGGGCTTGCGGCACGTCCACGGCCCCCCACACGCCCCCCAACGCCCGCGCGACACCCTCCGCGCCCAACGCGCGCCTCGCCCCCGCGCAGTTTTCTTTCCTATGCGACACCAACGCCTCCGCCGCTAACGTTCGCCCGCACGACCCGCACGACACGAGACCCGTGCCCAGCGGCCGGCTGTGTATGTAGCCGTACTCGTCGTCGCCGTTCGTCGTCGCGTGTGTCTCGTCCGCGTCGCGGATGCGCGCCTCGAGCGCCGCCGCCGCCGTCTCGAGTTCCTTCACCGCGTCGCTCGAGCTCAGCCGTGGATCTTTCATGGCTTCGACGAGCGCGGTCCACTTCGCGGGTGGTGGCGTGACGTTGGGATTGAGCTTCGTTGGACTGCGCGGATGGGATCGATGGGATTGGTCCGTGGTCAGGTGTTTGCGACGTGGATCGATCTGGGTGCGCTCGGAAACCGCGGGGATCGGCACGGGCGCCATTGGGGGGTGGTTTGTTTTCGTCCTTCGTTTTAGGGATGGGTCCAGGGGGAAGGGGAGTTGCGGGGGGATGCGGGAGTGGGCGCACCGGTTGTGGTCATCCTCCGTGAACTCGGGTGCGATGACATCGCAGAGCACGTCCGCCGAGCACGATCGGAACACCTCCGGTAGGGCCGCGATCGTCCTCGCCACCTCCGCGCGGAGCGACGCGAGGGTCGACATGGGGATCAAGGTATCTTCCACCCTCAGAGCCTCACTCACTGCTGGGCAATCCCGGTTTTGTGAACGGAGCCCGTGTCCGGGTTGGGCCGCGGTCGGGGCCGGTGCGCCGGTGTGCGGGTGGGTTCACGCGCGCGATTCGATCCGCGCGCGTCGCCCGATATCCGTCGAAGCGCCCGACGGTGCCGGAGGCTTCGATCACAGCGCGGGGCCGCCTGCAGCCCGCGCCCTATCAGTGACCTTCTCTCATTCAACAAACTTCGGTATTTATTTTGGCTCGCAGCGAGCGTGGACTCCGCCGGTCCTATCCACTGGCGTTGACGCACGCACGCGTCGACCCCGACACTACTCCCCGCACGTCGATCGCAGATGTCGTGCCAGACCGCGCGCGTGCCCTCGGGGTCGATCAAGGGGCCGGGCTCCACCGCCCGCCGGGCCGGCGCCCGCGGGCGTGGTGGACGCGTCGTCACCGGGTCAGCGCCCGCCGAGCGTGACGTCGTACCGGTGTCGATGTCGGCGGATGGTTGGAGAAATCGCGTCGTCGCGATCGGCGCCGCGCTCGCGCTCGCCTCGGCGCCCGTCGCCTTCGCGGACGATGCGGGTGAGACGGCGACGGAACAACCATCATCGTCCATCGAGGCGCCGGCGGATCTCGAACCCGTCGAGATCGCCTACGACGACGTGGAGGTGGGCCAAGCGCCGGACATCCAAGCGCAGATTGATAAAGACGCCGCACAGAAATCCGCGGGACTCACAGACCTCGAACAAAAAGCCGTGGACAACAACCTCAAGATCAAGCAGTACAACAACGCACCCGCGGACTTCCCCACGTTCGTCAGGGAAGGATACGACGTCAAGGTCATCACACCGCCCGGGTACGTGACGCAGGAGGATGGCTTGGTGTACAAAGATTTCAAGCTCGGCGAAGGCACCACGCCGGAGGACGGCCAAGAGGTGACGTTCGAATACGTCGCGTACAACGAGAACGGCGGGACGATCGACAGCACGTTCCGCAAAGGGGTGCCCGCGTCCACGCGGTTGGGTATCAACGGGATGATCCCGGGCTTCGAAGAGGCGATCAAGGGGATGAAGGCGGGGGGGTATCGAAGGGTGGTGGTGCCGCCGGAGCTCGGGCCGCCGATTGGGCCGGCGACGTTCTTCTCGGCGAAGCAGTGGGAGGTGTTCGACATCGAGCTGCTCAAGGTGAAGAGCTGCGAGCGGCAGCAGACGGGGTTCATGACCTCCACGGTGGTGTGCACCGACTAAATATTCTCTAATACCCATACGATAGTGATAATATTCGCCGCCGACGATCAAAGAATTTCATTCATTTTTCCATCGCAGACGCGTTAGCCCTTCTTCAGGCCCAGCGCCCGCTTGATCCCCCACCGGAACTTCTTCGGCCTGCCATCGACGCCGTACGGATCGTTCTCCTTATCCTCCATCCACGCCTCGTGCTCGTACGCCGCGTCGTACTCCCCGTACCTTTCCTCGAATTTGTCCAGCCGCTTCAGAAGCGTCCTCGTCTCCTTGAGCCGATCCTTAAAGTCCTTCCGCCACGCCTCGAACCGCGCGCCCAGCTCCTTCAGCTCAAACTCCGGGTCCATATCCGCCGCGCTGGAACCCTCGCGGACCTCCACGATGAACTCCGCGTCGTCCTCGAAGACCTGCGAGCGAGTCTCAAACTCGCGCTGCGCCGCGGACACCGACTCGCACGCCTCCGCCAACTTCTTCACTCGAGCGGGGTTCGACGTGACTGACTTCGTACGCGTCTGTCGGCCGTCCGGCGCCCTGTGGTGCGGCGAGTCGCCCTGCGGCGGGGTTCCCGGGCTGGGCGCCTGACTGATGAATCCGTCCACGACGTCGTCCTCGTCCACGACGGCGATCTTAGTGGGCGGGGAGTGCGTTTTGTGGGACGTTTCCGAGCGTTTTTCCAACGAGGATCGCACGGCGGCGAGCGCCGTGCGCAACGCCGCCATCTCCTCGCTCCACTCGCTCTCCGACGCGAGAAGCCTCTGCTTGGACTCCTCCGCGGTGGCGGTTTGCGTCGCGAGCGAGCGTTTTAAACGCTCGTTCTCCTCTTTCAAGGCGGTGGTCTCGTCCACGAACGCGGACGCGGCTTCCGCGTATTCCGCCTCTTTCGCCGCCGCCGCCTTCGCAGCCGCCGCTTCCGCGCCCGCGATCGCATCACGCACCGCTTCATCGAGCCGCTCGGGGGTGACCAGGCCGGCGATCCTAGCCTCGGCCTCGACGCGCGCGGTTTCCTTGGCGGCGGCGAGTTGCCGCGTCTCCCGCGCGGTCTTCTCCGCGGCGAGCCGAGCCTCGTCCTCGGCGAATTTCTTCGCCTTTTCCGCCTTTTCCGCGTTTGCCTTTGCCTTCGCGGCGGCTCTCGCGGCAGCCGCGGCAGCCTCCGCCTCCTCCCGCGCCTTACCAGCCTTCGCCTTGTTAGCCTCGAGTTCACGACCGCGTTTGTTGCGGAGGCACCAACGCCTGACCGCCATCTGGCACGCCACGATCGAGCGAACCTCCTTTTTCGCCTGGCGCCTGGCGATGAACCCGCGAGCTGTTCGCTGCAAGTCAACCGCCGCTCGAGACCGCGTCGCGGCGGCTACGAACGCGAGCCTCGCACGGCGTCCACGAGCCAGCGCCTGCACCGTAACGATCGCGTCGCGTGTGCGTATGAACGCGGCGCGCGCGGCTCGGCCCCGCGCGTGCTTCTGCGTCGTCAACGCCGCGGAGAGGGTCCTGCCGCGAAGGTCCTCCATGGCGCCGACGACGCCGGCGCGGAAGAAAACCTTCGTCGATCCAAAGGCGTACTCGCCTTGGTCCACGCCGAAGTGCGCGAGTACCGCGCGGCACTCGGCGTCCGCGGAGGTCAGGTCCTTCTTTCGCGACGCGTGTCCGTGTCCTCCTTCGTTCCCCTGTGGTTTTGGAAGGAGGAAGGCGAAGCGTTGAGCGAATTCCTCGCGGTGGAACCGAGTCGGGTACCCCGCTTTGGCTATTCGAACAACCTCCAAGACGCCGCAACACCTCAACTGCTGCAGCACCAGCGATTTGTCGAACCTGCCGGGTAGGAGCTGCGCGTTGGGCTTGACGCAGCGGATGAAGTGCGGGACGCACTCGTCGAGCCGTGCGATGAGCGACGCGAGCTGCGTCTTGAAACGTCTCGCGACGGTGTCCTTGCCTTTGCCCCCGCCTTTTTTGTGAAACCGCCCCCCTCGGTTTTGGTTTTTGTCGCCCTCGGGCGCCTCGTCGGATTTGCGCATGACGGTGGCGAGCGCCTGGGTCATGGACCTGTCGCTGTCGCCGATGACAGCCGCGAGGTCGGGGTGAAGCGCGTCCCTGTTCTTGTCCAGCCAACCCGTCGCGTTGTACGTCACTTCGCCCGCGTAGTGCGAAACGGCGAAGGACATTTGGTCCCGCTTATCGGGTACGAATCGAGGATTTTTCACCTCGCTCGCGAGCTTCCCCGCGAATGTGCCGTCCGTCGCCTTTGGAAACGCGCACTGCTCGTCGAGCAGCGAGAGGACACCCACCGGCTTCTGCTCTATGAGGTCCAGGCAGAGCTGGTTATCCTCGAACGTCACGCCGCCGACGTCGATCCCTTCGCGCTCGTACTCTTCCTTCTCCAACTGGAACAAGTGCCGGTTGAACTGCGCTTGAAGCCGCTCGTTGGCGTAGTTGATGCACAGCTGTTCGAACGAGTTGTGCTCGAAGAACTCGAAGCCGTAGATGTCGAGGATGCTTATCGACGCCTTTTTCTTCGTTCCCCCGTGTGAATCCGCGGTGAAGCTCGCATTGATTCGCGACACGAGCCAGTCGAAGAGCGCGGCGTAAATCGCCTTTGCGAGGGCGTCGCGCCCCTCCTCCGCCTGACTCGCCCGTAGCTTCGCGGTCACGCGTTCCCCGCCCGGAAGTTTCATCACGCGCGTGCACAGCGCGTCACACAGCGCGTCGGTGCGCACGCCGAGCAGCCGCGCCGCCGTGGACGCCGCCCTGGTCCCCTCGCCCGGCGCGACGGATGCCGCGTCGTCTTCACCTGTCAAAAAAACACGACGTCAATCGAATTTCCCATACGAGAATTAAAAAGCACTCACCCTCCACGGCTCGGTCCACGAATTCCACGTTTCCCAGCCAGAGCACCGCGGATACCGTCCGAAATATCTCCTTCGTCGCGAGCTCGTCGATGCCCACGGTGGCGAGCGCGGTGCGCAGCGCATCGCACTCGCGCGCGTCGTCGCGTCCGTCGACGTCCAGCGCGGAGGACGCCGCGAGGTACTCGAATTCCGCCGGGTCCCGCGGGACGCTCAGCTCTGACCTCTCGTCGTTCGTGGCGCCCGCGCAGAGCTGGTAGAAGACGTGGTAGGACCGCTCGCCTTCCGCGGGGGCCACCACGCGGCTCTTCTCGAGCAGGTAGGTCTGGATCCGCGCCCCGCGCATCGCACCCGCGTCGTCAAAGTCGATGTCGATGAGCTTACCGAACCTCGACGAGTTATCGTTGCGCTCCGTCTTGGCGTTGCCGAAGGATTCGAGGATCGGGTTCGTCTGCAAGATGCGCGTCTCGACGCTCGATCGTGAGTCACCCGGGCCATGGCCTCTCCTCCCGACGCTGGCGAGGTATCGCATGGCGATCTTGGTCGTTTCCGTCTTACCGGCGCCGGATTCGCCGCCGACGACGAGCGCCTGATCTTTCCCCTTGGATCGCATCTCGCGGTACGCCTCCGCGGCGACCGCGAAGACGTGCGGCGGCGCCGTCGTCGTTCGATCCTCCTCGTCGTCGTTCGATCCTCGTCCGCTGCTGCTGCTGCTCTCCGTGTACAGCTGTGCGCGCTCGTCGGCGTAGAGCGCGTCCATGGGCTTGAACGGGTTGACCGCGATGAGCACGTCGCCGGCTTTGGTGTAGATGTCGTCGTCGTCGTACCGAGTGTGGAGGGTCGATAGGACGCTTGGTTCGTTGAGGTGCGACATCCTCGCCAGGTCGTCGGCGCCGCGCGTGTTCGTCGGGTTCGCGGGGAACACCGCGGATGAAGCGAACGTGTGCTCGCCGGTGTACTCGGCGCTGCCCACGAGCCGCACCACCACCTCGCCCACCCCGAGCCTCATGCGAACGACGGTGGCTTCGGAGTAGAGATCTTGGTCCGCGCCTTCGTCGTCCGCGAAGTGGCCCGCGAGGGAGACGAACACGCGGGATCCACGCCCGAGGCCATCCAGCGGGTTACCCGCATCCGTCCCGGCCATGACGGGCGGTCACCTCCACGTCGACCGTCGTTATGTGTCTGCGGATGTCCGAGACTTTTATTTCCTCGGACGAGTGGAAACGGTCATTTCGGCCATCTCCGCTGGTGCGTTTCGGCGCAGGGGAGATGAGCCCGGGCAAATTCCGGGTCCCGAGTCATTTTAGGTCGCCGCGACCAGCCATGCTGGGTCTCGAGGGCTACGGCTCCGGGAGCGATGACGACTCCGGGGACGATGACGGCGGCGGGCGCGTGACTCTCGTGCAGCACTCGCCGTCCCCCGAACGGCGCGCGCGTTCGCCCTCGCCTCCTTCGCCGCGACGCAACGACCCGACGGCGTCCCTGGATCTGACCGGGAAGCTGCCCGCGCCCAAGGTGACGACCGGCTCGTTGTTCGCGTCGATGCCCAAGAGCAAGGACAAGAAGGACAAGGGCGCGGGTGGGCGACGCGTGATCTCCCTCAAACCCACCGTGGACGTCTCCGCGCTCAACGGCGCGGACACCGACGACGACGAGGATGAAGATCGCGCGGCGAAGCGACGAAAGACCGGGGGGCCGAAGGGCGCGGGGCTACGCTCCATGCTCCCAAAGCCCAAGAACGCCTTGGGCGCGGGGGGGGACGGACGCGGGCTGGACGTGGGTTCAGGCGGAGGGGGTGGCGCGCTGGGATCGGGGTTCGGCGACGGCGGAGGCGGAGGCGGCGGCGCGATGCTCGACCTCGGAGGGGATGATCATCGCGGCGAAGCAGGCCCATCGGCGGCGGAACCCGCGGCGCCCCACCCGTCGCAGCTGTACGCCGTGGACGAGTCCGGCGCGTACGCGTACGACGCCCAGGCGCAGGCACAGTACCACGCGCAGTACGCGCAGTACTACGGCCATTCGCAGCAGGTTAATCAAGCCGAGTACGGGACACATCCAAACAATCCGGAGGAGGCCGGGCGGGGCGCGGTTGACGGGTCGAGCGCTGGCGGGTTCGACGTGGACGCCGTGATGCGCCGCGCGGGTGTGGACGGCTCGGTGGTCAAGGGCGTGAGCGCCGCGCAGTTGCGGTCGGGTGGCGGCGACCGGATCCGGGAGAACGCCACCACCGGGCTCGCGTTCGACGACGAGTACAGGGACAAGTTGACGAAGGACGGGGGCCACGCTCCGTCGCTGGCGCACAAGAGCAAGAACCAGATCGGGTCGTTGCTGTACAACGCGAAGCAGGCGGAGCTGAAGATCATGGAGGGGAGGCTGCAGGGCGTGAGCCACAAGGCGCAGGCTCGGCAAAAGTACGGGTGGTAGAGTTGTTTGCTTTAGCTCGCTTTCAACTTATTTCAACACATTCACCCTCGAATTCATTCATTCCCGCTCACAGCTCGTTGGCGATGATGCCCTTGACCATCTCCGCCGGGAGCATACCCTCCGTCCGCAGCGCCGGCTTCGCGGTGTCGGTACCGACGAACACCAGCGTGGGTAAACCTTGGATGTTGAGCTGGGATGACAGTTCGTCTTCTTCGTCGGTGTCCACTTTCACGACGCGAATTGAATCGCCGAGTTCAGCCTTGACCTTCTCGAGCTCCGACGCGATCAACACGCACGGGCCGCACCACGTGGCGAAGAAGTCGATGATCAGCGGGGTGGAGCGATCCTGTGGGTTAATGGTCGACGGAGGACGGACGTCGGGTCAGTGGGCGGGCGGGTCCAGCGCGGGATGATTGATGATGGTAGCCATCGATGATGAGTGAACCGAGGTTTTAGGGTATTCCTGTGTCGGGGATGCGCGTGTCACGGGTCCTCCAACCGGTGTCTCACCTTCATGATGCCCTCCAACTCGTCCTTGGTCACCTTCTGGATGGTCCCCGCGGCGCGTGTCACGAGCGCGGCGGATCGTCCGGCGCGACCCCGGACCTGCGCGCGCGCCGAGGGAGGCGCGACGGCGATTCGGCGCCTGGAGGCGAGCGAGGTCGGCGATTGGTGGGGCGCGACCGCGGTGGTTCGCGCGACGGTCGCGGCGCGTGCGTGCATTCTCTTCGGCGCGGAGTTTACGTTCACGCGTACCCGCGGATGTGGAATCGCTCTCGGTGGCCTCCGGAGCGCCTGGGCAGTGACGAGTCGAATCGCCCCTACGAAAATATCGCCCCTTCGCGGCGCTTTTTCTGATCCAGTCCATTGGCGCGTTTTCGGCGCCTCCAGCGGCAATGCCAGCGCGGCACGCAATCATCCATTTCCACCGATGACGTCGCCTCGCTCTCACACTGATCAAGGCACCAACCGGCACGATGGCAGCAACCATGGCGTCAACGATGGCAGCCTCCGTCGCCCGCCCCTCGAGGACGGCCCCCCACAAGTCCCGAGTGATGACCCGCAAAGTTCACCGCTCTCTCTCGCGTCTCGCCGCGGTCGAGGGCGCCGCGGCGCCGACGGCTTCCATGCCCCCGCTCGAGACGGACGCCAACGGAGTGGAGAGGCTCGCGCTCCAGACAGACGGCTGGTCGTTCTGGGAGTGGCGCGGGCACATGTGCAACTACATCTCCGCGGGAGAGGACAACGACGGCCCGATCGTCGTGCTCGTCCACGGCTTCGGCGCGCATTCCTACCACTGGCGCTACACCGTACCGGCGCTGGCGAGGCAAGGATTCAGAGTCTACGCGCTCTGCATGCTCGGGTACGGATGGTCCCCGAAGGTCGAGGAGCCGTACAGCATGGAGTTCTGGGGGCAACAGGTGATCGACTTCACCCGCGACGTCGCCAAGGCGTCGCCGAGCGACAAGGCTGTCGTCGCCGGCAACTCCATCGGCGCGCTCGCCGCGCTCTACGCCGCATCCACCGCCCCCGAGCAAACGCGCGGTCTGTGCCTCGTGAACTCAGCGGGAAACTTCGAGGAGGGCGCCAAGCCCGGCCCGGAGAAGGCGACGCTCGCGCAGAAGGCCGTGGGACAGACCAAGGGACCCGACGGTATCAGGGACCCGACGGATCCCAACCCACCGCCGTACACCGCGCTGGAGCGAGCGCAAGAAGCGTTCGGCAGATTGGTCGCGACTGGCATCTTTTACTTCACCAAGGTTCGCATCAAGACCATCCTGGAGCAGGTGTACGAGTACCCGGTGGACGACGAGCTCGTGCGGTCCATCGCGCTCGCCGCGGAGGACCCGGGCGCGATCGGCACGTTCTACCAGCTGTCACTCGCGGGCGGACGGACGCAGATCACCGCGGGGGAGTTGCTGGAGAAATTCACCGGACCCATCATGCTGCTCTGGGGCGAGAAGGACCCGTGGATGACGCCGTCGAAGGCGGCGCGGATAATGGAGATCAAGCCGGACGCGCACTACGCGCCGGTCGTCGCGGGGCACTGCCCGCACGACGACGCGCCGGTGGAGTGCAGCGCCAAGCTCGCGGACTGGGCCAAGGGTCTCCCCGCGTGAATGCACTACGAAGGTATTATTCTGTTTTGTTCTCGTCCTCGCCGCTCGCGCTTCATCGTCTGATTGTGTAATGTTAATTGTTAACGTGTAACCTATTTTATTATGAACAACACGCACGCGCCGGTAGTGGGACGTGCAAAGAATGCGCAGAGGGCGGCCACCGCGTGGCGGGGGCCGGGCGGCTCGCGATGGAACCGTCTCCCGTCTGACTATACGAAAAAAGTATTGGAAAAGAATCACAGCTTGGACGGCGTGACCAGCCTGTACCCACCCTCGAACGCGTTCTCGAGCACGTCCGCCATCGTCGCGCACGGCACGATCGTCAGCTCAGCCTTGACGCTGTCGGGAACCTCGTGCTCCACGTCGGAAAGGTTCCGAGCCGGGACCAACACGCGAGTCACGCCGTTCTGGTGCGCGGCTATGAGCTTCTCCTTGATCCCGCCGACGGGCAACACGAGGCCTCGGAGTGAAACCTCGCCGGTCATCGCGGTGTCCACCCTCACGGGCCGCCCGCTGAACAACGACACCAGCGCGGAGCACATGGTGACCCCGGCGGACGGTCCGTCCTTGGGTATGGCGCCCTGGGGTAGATGGATGTGAACGTTACGACCGCGGAGAAGGCCGTGGCCGCCGCCGCCGCCGCCGTGGTCGTGGTGACCGCGGACGGGCCAGTGCCCGCCGGCCGCCGCCGCTTGTACGGCTTGCGTCGGCGGCGCGGAGGCGTACATGCCGGGGGGTAGGTTCCCGCCCTGCCTGCGCCCGCCGGACCCGCCAGACCCGCCGCCTCCGCCGCCGCCGCCGCTCTCGGAAGACGACGCCGCGTCGTCGACGAGGCCGAGCGTTTGCGCGTGCGACTGCACCCAGGACATCGCGATGTGCGCGCTCTCCTTGATGACATCCCCGAGCTGACCCGTGAGCTGCAGCTGGCCGGTGCCGGGCATGACGGCAGCCTCGATGTACATGATGTCGCCGCCCACCGCGGTCCACGATAATCCGGCGACGATACCGGGAATCAAACCGCTGGATCGAAGGTCGTTACTCGCGCCGTCGTAACGCGGCGGACCCAACACCTTCTCGATGAGCTCGCGCGTGACGACGGGGATGCCGTCGGGGCCGATGCGGGACATCGCCGCCGCGGCCGGGTGCAGCGATCGGTTCGAATTCGATCCACCGGGAGGCGACGCGAGGACGACGTTGTTGTTGCCGCCGGAGCCCTTGTTGTCGGACGCATGAGCCGCGTGCACCGCCGCGGCGCGGCACAGCGACGCGAGGCACCGCTGCAGTCCCCGCACGCCAGCCTCGCGCGTGTAGCTCCGCACGACAATCTCGACAGCTTCCCGTGGGATCGTCAGCCTCGGCTTGGGGCGAAGTAAACCGTGCTCGTCGAGTACTCGAGGCACGACGTGCGTCATCGCGATGTGGTGCTTCTCCTCGCTCGTGTACCCTGGGACGTCGATCATCTCCATGCGGTCCCTCAACGGGCCCGGGATCGTCCTCGGGTCGTTCGCGGTGGCCAGGAACGTGACGCGCGACAAGTCGAAAGGCATGCCGAGGTAGTGGTCGGTGAACGCGTGGTTCTGCTCGGGGTCCAACACCTCGAGCATAGCCGCCGCGGGGTCGCCTCGGGAATCCGCGCCCATCTTATCGAGCTCGTCCAACAGCATCACGGGATCCTTGACCCCGCATCGCTTCAGTCCCGCGATGAGCCGCCCGGGCATGGACGCTATGTACGTACGCCTGTGGCCTCGAATGTCAGCCTGATGTGTGGGGATGGGGGTGGGATTGGGATGGTTAGTAATTAGGTGGTAATTGGGTAACACGTATTTGAGTGTGGGCTGTACAGTAACACTCACCTCGTCACGAACGCCGCCCAACGATATACGCTGGAAAGGTCGGCTCAAAACCTTCGCGATTGACCTCGCGAGCGTCGTCTTACCCACGCCCGGCGGGCCCGTGAAGCACAAAATCGGCGGTCTAGCCTCCGGACGCAACCGGCGGACGGCGAGGTACTCCACGATGCGGTCCTTCACCTTGTCCAAGCCGTAGTGCTCCTCGTCGAGAACCGCGCGGGCCTCCGCCATGGCCACCTCGTGCGAATCCGACGCGGCTTCCTTGGCCCAAGGTAAGCTCGCGACGCACTCGATCCACCCGCGCGTGCTGCCGTACGCGGGAGCCTGTTCCGTCATCTTGCGTAACTTGCGTAGTTCACTAGTGGCTTGCTTCAAGACCTCCTCGGGCGGCGAAGCGTCGTGCAGGCGCCTGTGCACAAATACACAAAACACGACGTCAGTCAATCTAATCGCCCATACGATACGCGAAGGTAATTAAGGTATACACTCACCGCTGGAGTTGGTCCAGGTCGTCCTCCCCGTCCGCGCCCCCGCCGTCCGCCTCGCCGAGCTCCTCGCGTATAGCCTAAACAAAACACGACGTCATACTAATCGCCCGTACGTAAATAAAAATAAGCTCACCTGCATCTGCTGCCGCAGGAGGTACTCGCGCTGCGTCTTGGACAGCCGGCCCTCAACTTTCTTGGCGATGTCGGTCGTCACGTCGAGTTGCCCGAGGTGCGCCTCCACCAGCGACAGCGCTTTTCGCATTCGCTCCTGTGCACAAAACACGAAGTCAGCCTAATTGCCCACAATACGGAAATGAAAAGAAGGTCACCTTTGGACACGTTGTGCTCAGGAGCTCTAACCGCGCGTCGAACGAGTCCTCGAACGCGGCGACGAAGAGGTCCGCGAGTCTGTGCGCCGGGGCGGACTCCAGCATAGACTTGAGCCGCCTGGCGTGGCCCTTGCGCCGCTCCAGTCGATCCACGAGTTCGCGAGCGCGGTCTTTGAATGAAGCCGCAACCGACTCGAGCTCCGGGTCATCCTCCGGGTCTCCTCCGGCTCCTCCGTTCAGCTGGACGCCGTTGCCTGCGGCGTCCAGCTGTCGAACCTCCGCGACGATGAATGGATGCACGGCGGTGAGCTTGTCCACGGCGAACCTGCAGCGGCCCTCGAGTAGTAGGGTGTAGCTTCGCACGGGTGAATCTTTGCGCGCGATTTGGACGACGCGCGCGGCGGTGCCGACGTCGTGGAGCCGCGCGCGCTCGTCCTCGGGCGCGGCGATGTTCGCGCCGCCGCCGTGCGCGTGCTGCGCGTCCTCGGTGTCCTCGGTGTCGTCGAGCATGCCGGCGGCGGCGGCGAAGGCGTTGGAGTTGGCCCGCGGGTCCCGGCGCAGCGGTACCACGCCCACGTACAACGAGTGGTGGTTTCCGCCCCTCGCCGAGGTGGACGACAGGATGGCGTCCACGAGCGCGACGGACCGAGGGGAGGTGAGCAGGAGCTTCATGGCGGACGACGGGAGTAGGATGCGGTTCTTGAGGGGCAGGATGGAGAGCGTGGAGGGCAGCTCCTGGTCCTGGACATGCTCGGCGCCGCTCATGGTGTTTCTATAGGTCCGAGCGGAAAGATTTTACCCGCGCGAAAAAAGGTTCGGGCGGGGGATGTGATGTGGAAGGTCCGTGCCGGAAGGTGCCGGCGAGAAGATGCGGTCGCGCGCGCTCGACGCGTGACCTCGAGCCGGTGTTTGGAACTTCGCCGGACGACGGAAAGCTCAGCTCCGACCGCCTGGGACGTGTGTCGTCGCCCGCGGTTCTTGTCGTTGTCGTGTTTGATAAAACGGACGTCCTCGTCATCGGCGATTTCCGTGGCTCAGAGAGCTCGCTTGGGATCTCGGCTCGGTTTCAACCACGCCAATCACTTTACTTTTCTCAGACTCACGTGGCTTTCGGGTTCATCGGAGGTTGCGGGTCAGGGTTCCCGGTTGTTGACTGCAATTTTTTTTTTGGTTTTTTTTTGTTTTCATGGCAA
>Ga0257106_1000418_pt1 | contig 25383 bp, 22 predicted proteins | sample LP_taG_3_FD_190177 | JGI IMG/M metagenome (GOLD analysis project Ga0257106, IMG submission 190177) | Marine microbial communities from Northeast Subartic Pacific Ocean, Canada - LP_J_2011_P26_10m | ecosystem: Environmental > Aquatic > Marine > Oceanic | place: Canada: Northeast Subartic Pacific...
TAGTTTTTTTATATCCTCAAAAATTGAGTGAAGAAATCCAAAGTGATGAAACAGTAATATCTGAATTAAATACTCCAGAGACAACAATCTACGTCTCCTCTGAAGAAGATTACCAAAAGAAAATTAAGCAGATAATGGAAAGTTATGATGTGTCTTTATTGTCATCGAATCTAAACACGTATAGTAAAATTTTTTTGGAAGATATTGAGAATCAGCTGCGTGAAATAGCCATAAAAAATGCAGGAATATATGCATCTATGAATATTAATAAATTTAAAGAAAAGCATGATCAGATTAGGGGTGTCTACTTAAATGGATATTTGTTTAACAATCCTAGTAAAAGAGAAAGTATAGAAGAGATTTTGACCAAAACTGATGTAAATACACTTGTTATTGATGTAAAGACTGACAATGGTCATATACTTTTTGATACTGATATAGATGAAGTTTTATATCTGAATAATGAAAGAGTTAAATTTACTAAAAATGACATACAAGATCTTAGGGAAATTAAAGACCTTTATTTAGTTGGTAGATTAGTTGTTTTTCAAGATCCTTTATTTGCAAAAGTTTTTCCAGATGAAGCAGTATTTGACTCCCGATTAAATAAACCATATTCACAAAATGGGCAATTCTTTTTAGACCCATCGAGTAAAAAAGTTCAGAATTATATTATAAATATTGCAGTAGAATCCTGCAGACTTGGTTTTGACGAAATTCAATATGATTACATCAGATACCCGGACTCAAGTAGTAAATTTATGCAATTTGACACTAAAAATGACTTTGAAAACAGAGTTGATAATATAAATTCATTTCTCTCAAAATCTAGACAGCTTCTCCATAATGAAGGTTGTTTACTTTCAGCAGATACATTTGGTTATATTCTTACTAATAAACAGGATGGAGGAATTGGTCAGAATCTTGAAACTATCGTTCAAAATGTAGATTTTATATCTCCTATGGTCTATCCCTCACATTACACAAATGGTTCCTTTGGTTATCAGAACCCTAATAATCATCCTTATGAAGTGATAACGGCTGCACTAACAGATGCTTTGGATAGGGGTGTAGATAAGAATAAAATTAGACCTTTCTTGCAGGGTTTTTGGCATAGCAATGAAGATATAAGAAACAATATTAAAGCTGCTTCAGACCTAGGGATGGATTGGTTGATTTGGAACATATTATCAGTGTATGAATTAGATTCATTTACTAAACTAAGTCAATGACATTAAAAAATACCTTTAAAAAAAATCTCGATTCTATACATAAGCAACTTACAGAAGTTAGCGATTGGATGTACGAAAATCCTGAACTCGGGTTTAATGAGTTTAAAACATCAGAATATTTAGTTAAGTTTATTGAGTCTTTCGATGGAAAGGTTGCCTACCCAACTGGAGGTCTTGATACTGCTTTTGAAGTTACATATGGTAACGAAGGTCCACTTATCGTTTTATGTGTTGAATATGATGCTTTACCAGAAATTGGTCACGCGTGTGGTCATAATGTAATTGCAACTGCATCAATTGGTGCCGGTTTAGCTATAAAAGATCTTGTAGATGAGTTAGGTATCAGAGTTAAATTACTTGGTACACCTGCAGAAGAAGGAGGAGGAGGAAAAATTATACTCTTAGAGAATGGAAATTTTGAAGATGCCGCATGTTCTATGATGATTCACCCAGGAGTTGAGGATGTTGTTAATCCAACTTTTACAACAATACAACAATACAAAGTTGAATTTTTTGGTAAAGATGCTCATGCTGCTGGAGCACCGGAGCAAGGTATAAATGCCTTGGATGCTCAAATACAACTTTTTGTAAATGCATCAACCTACAGACAACAAATGGTATCCACAAATAGAATGCATGGTGTTATTACCAACGGGGGCTTTAAGCCAAATATTATTCCGTCATACACAAGTTCAGAATGGTACCTCCGAGCATTAAATGAAAGTGATCTATTAAAAATCGAAAGTGATTTTAAAAATTTTGTAAATGCAGCTGCAATGTCTACTAAGTGTGAGGTAAAAATAGAATCACCAGATTACAGGTATACAGAAATTGATAATAATAAAACAATGTATGAACTTTATAAAGAAAACTCTTTATCAGTTGATAGAAAGATGATATTACAAAGTGAGGCAGCTAGACCAGGCCTTGGGTCAACAGATATGGGAAATATATCTTTAGCAATGCCGTCTATTCATCCAATGCTTTCAATAGATTCTGGTGATGCTGTTAATCATCAACCTGAGTATGCAGCTGCGACATTGACTCTGGGAGGCCATAGAGCAATATATGATGGCGCATATGCAATGGGTGCAACAATTATTGATTTAGCTGAAAAAAATCTTTGGAGTGAGCTTTAAAGAATCTGGCTTAAGAATAACTTTGTTCTGTCACTCTTCGGATTGTTGAAAAACTCATCTGGTGTATTTTCCTCTACTAGTTGACCATCATCGAAAAGCATTACTCTATCAGCAACCTCTTTAGCAAAACCCATTTCATGAGTGACAACAATCATTGTCATCCCTGATTTAGCCAATTCTTTCATAACATCTAGTACTTCTTTAATCATCTCAGGGTCTAGAGCTGATGTTGGTTCATCAAATAACATTATCTTTGGTTCCATAGCCAAAGCTCTTGCTATAGCTACTCGTTGTTGCTGTCCACCTGAAAGTTGTCCTGGAAACTTCTCTGCTTGTTCTGGAATTCCTACTCGTTCAAGTAATTCCATGGCTTTTTCTTCAGCTTCAGTTTTACTCTTTTTTCTTACCCAGATAGGAGCAAGTGTTATATTTTGTAAAACAGTTAGGTGTGGGAATAAGTTAAAACTCTGAAATACCATTCCTACCTCTGAGCGAATAGCTTCTATGTTTTTTAAGTCATTGGTTAATTCAATACCATCAACAAATATCTGACCATCTTGATGCTGTTCGAGTCTATTTATGCACCTTATGAAAGTTGACTTACCAGAACCTGAGGGTCCTGCAATAACTAAAACTTCTCCCTCAGCAACATCCATACTTATACCTTTAAGCGCTTGAAAGTCGCCGTACCATTTTTTAACATCAACTGATTTGATTATGCTCATAATTATCTCTCCCCTAATCCTAATCGTTTCTCAATTTTCATGCTTCTTCTTGCGAAGCTGTATGTAAATATCCAGTAAAATATTGCACAAAAAAGTATGTTTTCTTGTATAGTTCCTAAAAAGTTAGCTCCTTGTGATTGGTTGGGAATAACTTTTGATCCAATATATAAAAGGTCAAATAATCCAACAATAGCTACCAAACTTGTATCTTTAAATAAACTTATAACCTGGCTGACAATTGGAGGAATAACAGCTCTTAATGCTTGTGGCATAATTATTAATGTTATTCTCTGTAGCGTACTCAATCCGACAGCATCAGCTGCCTCAAATTGCCCGTTACTTATCGATTGAAGTCCGCCTCTCACATTCTCTGCTAAGTAAGCAGAGCTGAAGATAGCTGTAACAACTATTGCTCTCAAGACTTCATCAAATTCTACTCCCTTAGGTAAAAAGAGTGTGAGCATAACACTTCCAAAAAAGAGCCACGTAATGAAAGGTACGGATCTTACTAGTTCAATTACTGCAGTACACATTATTCTTATTACCGGAAGTTTGGAGGTTCTTCCTAGAGCTAAGATGACTCCAAAAGGAAAAGATATAGCAATTCCAAAAAATGCTATTAACCACGTTAGTGTAAATCCACCATATATTGAGGATCCAGGAACAACTATTAATGACTCGGATGATGCTCCTCTCATTAGCAATATGAGAATAAAGACTGTTACACTCCAAACAATTGAGAGATTCTTTGCTGATTCTTTGGAGTTAGCGATAGTTGGAGCTACGGAAACTAAAAGCCACGTGATGAAAAATAATATTTTTAATTGTCTAAGTACAGGAAGAAAGAAAATAACAACCGTTAGAGCCAGCATTCCATAAGTGATATATCTTTGATAAGGTACTATTTTCTCCTTATTTAAAGTCCTTATTGCAAGAATACCTAGGACTGAAAATGCAACTGCAATAGGTATATCTAGTGTTAAGATATTTGACATACCAAAATCTGGTTTTCTATATATCCAAGACACAATTACCAATGGGGCCAGTACCCATGATGAAAGAATTAACCTACTCATAGAATTCTTACCTTTTGCTTTTAGGAAGGTTCCAATAAGGTATGCGAAAATCATGCAGCCGAAAATGATTGTCCAAGGAATAGTTGTAGTGTTAGCTAAAGGGAGGAATGGATCTGGATCGACCCTTTCGTTTGATGATGTAAAAGTTACTGTTGGGACCTTGATTATCCAAATAGAACCAACAAGCAAAGATAGATATAAAAAGCTTATTCTGTCTCTTATAATTTCAGTTTTTGGAGAAGTTTTTCTTAATAAGTACACAGCAAAAATTAAACCAATACCTACAGCTAGACAAATATATCGAGTATTGTTTTTAAAGACTTCAACACTTGTTCCTTCGACATCTACATTGGTTGGTGCGATTAAAATAATGAATAGGAAGCTACTTATCCCTTTTAGTAATCCATCACACCACTCTTTAATAACTACTTTTTCTTTAAGAGAGTTGAAACCCCAGCTAAGTCCCAACAAAGATATTAACAATCCAACAGTTATCCAAACTCTTATGAAATCTGATTCTGGATATGCCTGCACCATATATAATTGTAAGTTATATGTGACCGCAGTCCATTCTCTCTCTGGTGAGATGAAAAAACCAATTATAGCTCGAAATATACTCACTACAGCGGCAACAGATAGTAACGACAAAATAGATGAGCTTAGGCTTGAAAATAAATTTTCTTTAAGCCATCTTGATACTCCAGCAAACTGTATTTCTGGTGGACTCTCTAAAGTTTTATTATCTTGCATTACCTTTCCACCATCTTCATTTTTCTATTGTAGTAATTAATTATTGAGGATAAGACAAGACTTACAGTTGAATAGAATGCCATCCATATTAAGAAAACAGCCACTGTTTGGCCTTCTTGATTATATATCGTTTGTCCGACGGCAACAATTTCAGGAAATGCTACAGCGATTCCTAGTGATGTATTCTTAGCTAGATTAAGGTATTGATTTCCCATTGGTGGCAACATAATCCTGAGTGCCTGGGGTAATACAATCAACCTAAGGAGCGTGCTTCTTTTTAAGCCCAATGATAATCCAGCTTCTGATTGGCCTTTTGCAACTGCCATGATCCCAGATCTGACAACTTCTGAAATAAAAACCGAAGTATAGATAATTACACCCATCCAGGTTGCAAAGTAGCCTACGCTCATTACTTTTCCAACATCAGGTGAATATCTACTAAATGTTGATTGTCCAGCTTGTATTATTTCTGGATAACTTAATGTAAATGGTTCTCCAGCAAGTTCCCAGTTAAGTCTATTTTGAACACCATCTAGAAATTGTGGTATTCCCCAATCTGCTTTAAAGAAAGGTTCATCCCCTACAAGAAAATCTGAAATTGTAATACCGAAAGGTAGAAATAGACCTATTGCAAGGATTAGAACCAGTAATGCTGCCATGATAATTTTAAAAATGTCATCATCTGTAAGAATTCCTCTATTTTCTGCACTTCTGGTTCTTTTAATTTCTTTTGAAATATATTTATATGAATAATAAAAGCCGATAAATATTATTAGTGACTGTATTCCAATTCTGGGTAATAATTCAAAACCATCGGATAATAGTGATGCTACAAAACCTATAACTCCCACAGCCTTATAGCCACCAAACCATCCTCCAATATTCCATACAAAAAATGTAAGAATTGATGCTATTCCTGGATAGGCTTCTCTTCCTTCAGACTCCATTACAGAAACTCTCCATTTAAAAATTCTCCTAGCTGCAATGAAAGATAAAATAAACCAAATACCAAACAACCAGCTAGCTTCCTGCGCATCTAGCCAAGGAAAAGCTATACCCTTTGCGCTAATATCAAATATCATTTCTCCACGGTCATACTCTTCTGGTCTTGGGAAAGATAAAATGACAGCCTGCCAAAAAAATATCTGTACTAACAAAGGTATGTTTCTAACAGTCTCCACGAGTCCTGTGGACGATCTTTGTACGACCCAGTTTTTAGAAAGTCGTGCAACACCTATGACTGTTCCAAGAATAGTTGCTACAAAAATACCAGATATAGCAATACGTAACATATTAGACATTCCAACCTGTAGAGCCTGTAAACCTGACTCGGGGTATGTGACAAAGCCTTCAGAAATAAGTACTCCAGGGGTAGTGCCAAGAAATCTCCAAGAAAACGGCAAGTTGGTTGCATTTAGGTTTTCAATTGCTTGAGATACAAAGTTACTAATTAAATTAAAAATAAACAGCAAAAAAGCAATTTGTCCAGCCCATTTTAAGAATCGTACATCTCTCCAAAAAGCTTTGTTAAATTTCATATTTTTTTTCAGTCATCAGTATTAGGAAAGGATAGCACCCGAGTAACTACATTTCTAGGCCGATTTTAAAGAATAAAAAAAGGGGTCCGAAGACCCCTTTTTTAAAACATTTAAGTTTTTACCTTGCAGGTGGAGCGTAAATTAATCCGCCATCTGTCCAAGGTGCGTTAGCTGAACCTTCTCTATAAAGTCCGACAGGATTTAAGTTCTTTGAATAAATCTCGTCATAGTTACCAACTTGCTTGATAACGTTATAGTAAGCATCTGCGGTTAAGCCCATGCTTGTTTGAAGTTCTCCATCATTTTTACCTGTAAGACGTCCCATTTCTGGATTTGCCTCATAGTCAAATGAATCAATGTTTGCACGTGTTACACCATATTCATCAGCGATGAATGTAGCATATACTGTCCAGTTAACAATGTCTGCCCATTGGCTATCGTTTGAACGATAAACAGGTCCAAGAGGTTCTTTTGAGATTGGTGTAGCTGGGAAAATTGCCCAGTCATTCATCTTATCCTCTTTAGCTCTGTTACCAACAAGACCGGAACCATCTGTAGTTACAAGATCACATTCTCCAGCTTTGAATTTCTCCATAGCTTCTGGGAATGCTTCAACTGTTACAAGCTCAATTGTTGCGCCTGCAAGTCCAGCTCCTTCAGTAATGTTTTTCTCTGTTGTTGTTCCAGCATTTGTACATACTCTTAAGCCGTCGATGTCTCCAAGTGTTGATGATGCAGAAAGGCCGTCAGCATTTCTACCCATTAACTGTTGTCCATCATAATAAGTTGTTGGTCCAAAATCGTTACCTAGATCGGTGTCACGAGATTGTGTCCATGTTGTATTTCTTATTAATAGGTCAACCTCACCAGCTGACAATGCTGTAAATCTTTCAGCAGCTGTCAAAGCGGTGAACTCTACTTTACTGTAATCTCCAAATACTGCTGCTGCTACTGCGTAACAGTAGTCTGCATCAATACCGGTTACAGAACCATCGGCTTGAGTCTCTGAAAATGCTACAGCAGATCCTGACACACCACATTTGAGGAATCCTCGTTCTGTGACTGTTTCAAGTGTTGTTAACTCAACAACTACTTCTGCCGCATCTTCTGTTGTATCTGTAGCACATGCTACAGCTACTAATGCGAGTACAAGCAGAGATACTATTGTTTTTTTGTTCAATGTTTCTCCTTATATATAAGTAGACTGCTTCATTGAAAAGCAATCTATTCACAATATACTAATATAAATCTATCTAAATGAATAAAAATATTCATTTAATGTATAAATAGTTGCAATTATTTTCTTATTCGCTAAGAAATATTCAAATATAAATAAAAATAACCATTAAAATTCAATGTTGTACATAAGGAGTTCAAATGACTGCCACTGTAGTTCTCGGAGCCCAATGGGGAGATGAGGGTAAGGGTAAAGTCACAGATTTTTTTGCTTCATCGGCTGATTATGTTGTTAGGTTTCAAGGTGGTAACAACGCTGGACACACTATTGTTGTCGGTGATGAAAAACTTGCACTTTCTTTAATACCTTCTGGAGTCCTCTACTCTGATTGTGTTCCAGTTATTGGATCTGGTTGTGTCATAGATATTGGTTTTCTAAAGCAAGAAATTGAAATGTTAAATTCTAAAAATGTAAGTACAAAAAAATTAGCGATTTCTCCAAATGCACATGTTGTTATGCCATACCACAAATTACTTGATGAACTGATTGAGGAAAATTTAGGAGAAAACAAAATTGGAACTACAAAAAAAGGTATCGGTCCTTGTTATGCTGACAAAATTCAAAGAAGTGGCATTAGAATCCAAGATTTACTTGACGATGATGTTTTTGCACAAAAAGTTAAAACAAACGTTGAAGAAAAGAATCAACTTCTAACCAAAATTTATGGACGAGAACCGTTAGACCATGATGAGATTATTAATGAATTTAAAGCTTATAAAGATATCATTAAAAATCACATGAAAGATACATCTTTGATGATTTCTAATGCAATTAAAGAAGGTAGGACCATTTTATTTGAAGGCGCCCAAGGAACTTTACTTGATATTGACCATGGAACGTATCCATTTGTAACAAGTTCAAATACATCATCAGGTAATGCTGCAATAGGTTCTGGTGTTGGTCCATTAAATCTAAATAAAATAGTGGGTGTTACCAAAGCTTACATTTCTCGAGTCGGGAGTGGTCCTTTTATAACAGAACAAGAAAATGAGATTGGCGATTATCTAATTGAAAAGGGTGCAGAATTTGGAGTAGTTACTGGTAGAAGGAGAAGGTGTGGATGGCTTGACCTTATTTCATTAAAGTATTCAGTAAGAGTTAACTCCTTAACTGAACTATTCATCACAAAGCTTGACGTACTCTCTGGTCTTGAAGAAATAAAACTCGGTATGGGTTACAAAACTGCAGAAGAAGTCATTACAGATTATCCATATCAACAAAGTATTTTTTATGATGCGGAACCAGTTTATGAAACTTTTGAAGGGTGGTCTGAAGATATAACTTCTGTAACAAACTTTGATGAATTACCAGATAATGCTAAAAAATATATAAATGCTATTGAGAATTTTATCGAAATTCCAATAACTTTTATCTCTGTCGGCCCTGAAAGAAACCAAAATATAGTTATCAATAATGATTGAGAGATACCAGTACAGTGGAATTGAAAAAATTTGGAATGATCAAAATAAATTTGATACTTGGAAAATTGTAGAACAAAAATATCTAGAGACCTTGGAGGATAATAAAATTTCTCCTAAAGGAGTCTCTTCAATTATTGAAAAAACTGAAGTTCTTAAAGATGAAGTTTACGCAAGGGAAAAAATTACAAACCATGATTTAGCTTCTTTTGTTGACATACTTCAGGATAAAGTCGGAGAAAATTCAAATTGGATTCATTATGGTCTTACCAGCTCAGACGTAGTTGATACTGCAAATAGTTTATTAATAAAAGAGTCATTAAATATAACTATTGAGCTACAAGAAGAACTTCTCCATCAAATTGAACTTAAAGCAAAACAAGAAATGCATACACCGATAATAGGTAGAACACATGGTGTCTTTGCAGAGACAACCTTTTTAGGTAATATTTTTGGGAATTGGTATCAAGAAATTAAAAGGAATAAAATTCGCTTGGAGAAATGCGTACAGACAATTTCAGTAGGAAAATTAAGCGGTCCAGTTGGTAACCATACAGTAGTGGATGAAAATATAGAAAAACTCACTCTTGATAAACTTGGACTTGAGCCTGAAATTTTTGCTAGTCAGATTGTAGCGAGAGATAGGTATGCCGAGGTAGTTACTAGCCTAGCAATTCTTGCTAGTAGTTTTGAAAGAGTCTCAACAAATATAAGAGGTTATCAAAGATCAGAAGTTTCAGAATTAAGCGAACCATTTAAAAAGGGTCAAAAAGGTTCGTCTGCAATGCCTCACAAAAAGAATCCAATTACTACTGAAAGAATTACTGGATTAGCAAGGGTTGTAAGAGGTTACTCTTTGAGTAGTATGGAAAACATTGTCCTCTGGCATGAAAGAGATATATCTAATTCATCAGTTGAAAGGATTATTCTTCCAGATGCTTTTAACTTGCTTTGTTTTATTACGAAAGATCTAATAGCAATTTTTAAAGATTTACATATAAATCACAGATCTATAGAAAAAAATCTAAGTGATGCTGCAAATAAATTAGGAAGTCAAAAAATTCTTTCTGCTTTGGTAAAAAATGGCATAAATAGAGATGACGCATATAGGTCTATACAGGACTTAACATTTGACGATTCTTCAACTGAGGATATGGTGAAAGAACTTTCTGAAAAGTACAGATTAGATCCAAATTTAATATCTGATTTTATTGAAGAGGAAACTGCTCTGGTGAACGATGAAGAATCTTTCAATAATAAATTCCAGTAAATTGAGAAAGTTTTATTCAAAATATCAAGAGATTAAGGAAGAATTAAAGGATTTAAATCTTAACCAAGAGGGTGTTTTTGACTCTGTCATTGCTCCTCTCTTTTTTGTTGTAACAAATAATTTTATTAGTCTAAACCAGGCAATTTTATGGACGGCAATTTTACTTTTACTACTGTTCCTTTATAGACTTTTAAGAAAACAAAATTTAAAATTTGTGTTCTACGGATTGATTGGAACAATTGGAGCACTGGCATTGGCAAGAATTCAAGGAAGTGCCTCTGGATTTTTTATTCCTGGAATCGTAAGAGATTTACTCATAGCTGTTATTGGTTTAGGTTCAATAATAATAAAAAAACCATTCACTATTTATAGTTCTAAAGCAATTCGTAAATGGCCTCAAGAATGGTACCTTCACGAACAAGTTCGTCCAGCGTATACAAGGGTTGCTATTATTTGGACTTTCTATTTGTTTTTAAAGGGTGGGCTTCAGGTAATATTTTTTGACTCACCTGAAATACTTGTGACAATTAAGCTTTTATTATCAAACCAAACAACACTAGTTTTATTAGTAATAACTTATATAATTGGACAAAATAAACTTCAATCTCTTGGTGGACCCAGTGTTGATGAATTTATTAATGCAACACCTCCTCCATGGGAAAGCCAACAAAAAGGTTTTTAGAGTAAGATTAAATTATGACAAATTTAAACACATCAGATTTAGCAATACTTGGGTTATTAATAGGTATTCTTATTGCTTCATATCTAATACTTAGATCAATTATTTTTCCAATTATTAAACGGGGTGCTAGCAAAACTACTACTTATATAGATGATCTTTTCCTTGATAAAAAATTTCTAAATAGAGTTTCTTATGTGTTTGTCTTTGTTATTTTTAACTTCTTAATTGCAACACCTCAATTTGACCTAGAAATATTCAATAATGAAATTTCAGATCGAGTTTCTAATGCACTATTGACACTATTTGTAGGTTTAACTGTTCTTGAAATGTTGAACGTACTAAATAAAGTTTCTGAAAATATCGACTCCTTACGTAATAAGCCAATAAAGGGTTATATCCAAATTGTAAAAATAGTTGTTAACTCATTTATATTCATAATTATTTTTGCAATAATAAGTGGTCAATCAGTTAGTTATTACATAAGTGGCTTAGGTGCCCTAACAGCTGTTTTGCTATTAGTTTTTCAGGATACAATTTTATCCTTTATAGCTTCAGTTCAAATCGGCCAAAATAATATTATTAAAAATGGAGACTGGATTGAAGTTCCAGAATATGGTGCTGACGGAGATGTAGTTGACATTGCTTTACACACAGTAAAAGTACAAAACTGGGACAAAACTATCACTTCAATCCCAACATCAAAAATAGTTACAACATCTGTTAAAAACTGGAGAGGTATGTCTGAATATGGAGGCAGGAGAATAAAAAGGTCCATTTCAATTGATATATCCAGTGTTAAGTTTATGGAAGATAAAGATATTGATAAATTAAAAAAAATACCATCAGTAAACAAGTATCTCTCACAAAAAATAGAAGATATTGAAAAATATAACTCAACGACTCAAGATGAGAAAGAAAAAAGGAGACTGACTAATCTCGGAACATTGAGAGCTTATCTTGTTAATTATTTAAAAAATCACGAGGGTCTTAATACGGATACTATGACACTACTGGTAAGACAGCTGTCTCCAACTTCTGCAGGTGTTCCTTTAGAGTTATATACTTTTACAAATACAACTGATTGGGTTGAATACGAAGGAATTCAATCTGATATTTTTGACCATATCTTTGCAGTCTTACCAAAGTTTGGATTACGAGCACTTCAGGATGGGACTGTAGAAGCTGCTGCTGCTAGGGGTCTCCCTATTATTGAATCTGAAATATAACTTAACAACTTTAAATACTAACTTTGGGTACGTCTTCCAAGAAATAAGCTAATAAAACCAGAAAAAATTAACAAGTAGCTTAAATAGTTTCCCCATTTTGTATAGATAGTATTTGTGTTTGAAGTTTTAATTTTTTGAGTAAGTACCTCGTCTGTAAAGAGATCTGTGGAACTATAAACATCACCATCTATTCCACTTATGAATGCTGATTTACCAGTTATAGCAGCGTGAACAATATCTCTATTGTTTGAAATTGCATTAGCTCTTGACATAAGTATAAATTGGTCTGACATACCACTTTTTCCATAACTTGCCTGATTAGTCAAAATTACAACTATCTCTGCACCTTTGTTGACACTTCCTCTTATGTATCTGTCAAAAGACCCTTCAAAAGAAATAACTGGAGAAATTTTAATTTCATTTTTTATAGTCGTAAATATTTCTTGATTTGACCCCCTAACCATATCTCTAGGAACAAGCGATAGAGGTGGAATCCAGTCTAAGTATTTTCGAAAAGGAATGTATTCTCCAAATGGCACGGGGTGTTGTTTTAGATACTCTCCAGAAATTACACCCTCTTCATTTATAAAAATTCCATAGTTTTCAAATTCACCTGGACTTGAGGGTCTATCTCCTCCAATTAAAAAAGATGCTCCTAGTCTTTCAACTTCAGAAGATATCTCATTTAAGGTTTCTATATTTTCCTTAGGGTCATTTTTAAAACCACTTGAACTCTCTGCCCAGACAATAACCCTGGTAGTTTTATTATCTTTGTCATCACTCTCATTAATCAATGATCTTGTTAGGAATAAATGATTTTCATATATACGTTGTCTTTCATTTTGACATTTATTTTTTGCCCCGGGACATGGGCTGTTTCCTTGTATGATTGACACTTCAATTTCTTTAACAAAATCTTCTTGTGTCAAAAGTGAGGAGTAGGTCAGTGGAAAAGCAACTATTAATATCACTATCAAAAACCTTTTTAATTCAACTCTTGGCCCTTCTTTGCTCTTAATTGATAAATATAAAAATAATATAAAGCTTTCTAGTAAAAGAGAATATCCTATAGGTCCAAAAGCTTTAAATAGTTTAGGAACCAATATAAAAAATATATTATCTTGATATCCAGTCAATAAAACTGTTGAGGAATATCCCCATGGAAAACCCCCAAAGGGAAAATAAGATCTTAATAGTCCAAAGCCACTTATTACTCCCACAAGTGCAAATAAATTATGATTTGTTTTTTCTGCGGTAAAGTAAAGTGCCTTACTGTAAAAGCCATACATCAAGCCCATAAGAATAGTTAGCGGAACCCATGCCTCATAACCAATTGATTGAATCCCAAATAAAATTACTCCATAAGAAATACTCCCGAATATAAATCCTTTACGAAATGACTTTTCAGATGAAATTATTGAACTATAAAAAAAATAAACGGATGGGAATATTAAATACCAGTAATCGAATGGAGGAAAACTGAGAAAATATAACGCTCCTGCAAATATTGACTTTAATAACATATGTTCATATGTTAGTAATTACTGGCAACGAAATAAATTAAAATATACTTCTGTATATAACTATCAAGCCAGAAATTATTGAAAAATAAGTTACCATTTCCGCAATTAATTTATCAGAAACCATAGAAAAAAGTGAAGTTGAAAATCGTATACCTAATAAAACTGGAATGATTAAATATAGAAACAAAATTATATGATCTATGTTTAAGTTTCCATTGAAGAATAACAATGAAAGAGTAATGACAATACCTAAAGTAAATACAGCATTTAAAGAGGGGCGAAACTCATCACCCTTAGTACCTCGATACAAGATTGCAACAGGGGGACCGCCTATTGCAGCAATCATCCCAAAAATTCCTGAGAGTGTTCCAGCTATAAAAGAATTTTTTGGGTTTCTTTTTACATTCCATCCAAAAAAAGATCCTAATCCAGCACTAAGTACTATCAAGCCGACTGAAATGGATAAAGGTTTGGGGTCTAAAGTGGTTAAAAAATATAAACCAATTGGTCCTCCTACTAATCGACCAATAATCAGAAACCTTACTGGCTCCCAGTTCACTTTTGATTTTTCTCGAAAGAAAACTCTCAAAGCTAAAGGTAGGCCCAAGAGTGAAAGTAATTGAGGAATTAATAAAGGGTTTATTTGAATAATTATTGGTGAAGCTATTACCGCAAATCCGAAGCCAAGAACTCCTTGAACCGCTGCCGAGAGGAATACAAGAAATCCAAGAAAGATTAATTCTTGTAGAGCTAGGTCAAAGGGGATGGTCAACTAAGTGCTTTTTCAATAAGACTTAGAATCTCACCTTCTTCTGTGTGTCTTCCTGTCTCAAGTTTTGAATAAAGAAGAGTTTCATTTAAGTAGAATTCAAAAACCCCTCCTGATCCAGGAATTAAATTTATAGAACTAACTTTTTGACCGTATATTTCTAAAATGTCTTCTATCGTACTAACTGCACGAGGTGTGTAGTTTCAAACTACACAAAATTCAAGTTTGATATCCATAACATAAATACTATCATAAAAAACTCAGAGGAGTTACGTGTTTGACTATTCAAAAATAACAAAAAGTGATCTTATTGAAGATGTTGAAAAAACACTTAAAACAAGCAGCGCCCTAATCGATGATATAAAAAATTTAAAACTTCCAACGCTAATGATGTTTGATCTGTTCGAAAGACTTATTTCAGACCTATCTGGAAGAGTTGCTTTTTTAGCAGATGTTAGCGAATCAGAAGAAATAAGAAATTATGGTAACGAAGCGGAATCTCTTATAGGTAACTACCTCCTTGAAGTAACTACTGATGTTGGCTTATATGATAAATTCAAAGTAATAAATTCTAACAACTTAGATGATGAGTCCAAAAAATACCGTGATGAACTTGAAAAAGACTTTATTGATGCGGGTCATAATTTAATACAAGAACAAAAATTAAGGCTTATTGAAATTGAAAAGAAATTAATTGACCTAGAGATTGGTTTTTCAAAAAATATAGCGAATGATAAATCAGAAGTTTACCTAACAGCCTCTGAGCTAACTGGTCTAAGTGAAGGTGAGTTGGGAAACTTAAAGTTAAAATCTGATAAATATATAGTGACTATGGCTTACCCAGATGTAAATGCCGTTTTAGAAAATTGTACAAATCGAGATTCAAGAAAAGCTGTTTGGAAAGCATTTAATAATAGAGCTGTGAAAACGAACTCCCCTATTCTCAAGGAAGCAGTTGTTCTTAGAAATGAAAAAGCAAAATTATTTGGATTCAATACTTGGGCTGAGTACAGACTTAAATATCGAATGGCAAAAAATCCTAATAATGTAAATGTAATGTATGAAAGTTTAATTCCGATACTTCAAGAATCTGCAGAAATCGAGAAAATAGATCTCTGTACGGACAATATTGAAGCATCTGAAGTAGCACCTTGGGATATTCGATATTTCATAACAAAAAAAAGAAATGAGCTCAGTAGTATCGACAATAGTGAGTTAAAAAAATATTTTCATATTCACGATGTAAAAAATGAAATGTTTTCTATTTGCGAAGATGTTTTTGATATTTCAATCAAAAAAGAAAAGTCGACGACAGCTTGGCAAGAAGATGTAGAACTTTGGTCTATATGGAATGAAAATAACGAACAAATTGCTTACTTCTATCTAGACCTATATCCAAGAGAAGGTAAATATACCCACGCTGCAGTGTTTGATATCTCACCCGGAAGTCAAGATGGTGAGTCATTACCCGTATGTTCCATGGTCACAAACTTTCCTAATCCAAACACAGGAGATGGACTAATGACATTTGACGAAGTAGAAACCCTTTTTCACGAATTTGGACACGTATTACATAATGGAATCGGAAAATCAACATTTGCCCGGTTTGTTGGGGCAAACGTTGAGTGGGATTTTGTGGAAGCTCCAAGTCAAATAATGGAACATTGGGTATGGAAAAGTGAATGCTTACAAAGATTTTCTAGACATGTAGATACAGGAGAAGTATTAAATGATGAGTTGAGTAAAAAGCTTAATTCAACGAAAAATATAGGTATTAGTCTCTTAACTCTTCGCCAAGTGTCCTTTGGATTAGCAGATCAATATTTACATGGATCAGATTTTAAAGACAGTCTTGACGAAATCGAAAGAAGGTCACAAGAAGTCACAACAATTACTTATCCTCAAGATGTAAATCATCTAGGTGCATTTGGACACTTGTTGGGAGGTTACGATGCCGCGTATTATGGCTATCTATGGGCAGACATAATAGGAGATGATTTATTTAGTAGGTTTGAAAAAGAGGGAGTTCTCTCTAAAAGTGTTGGGGTGGAATATAAAGAGAAAATATTAGCAGTTGGTGGATCTAAAAATGCTGAAACAATGGTAGAAGACTTTCTTGGCAGAAAGTGGAATGATCAAGCTTTTTTGAAACAAAAAAAATTAGGAGATTCTTGAAGAAAAGCTTGCATCCTCTTAATAAAGTTGTTAACCTTGTGAATATATTCACAAAGTAAAAAAGGAACGAAATGACTGACGGACTAAAAGCAAGTCAAATTAAAGGCGGAATAAGGCCTTCTAAAAGTTTTGACCAGGGCAGAGTGTGTAAGGATGAATCTTGCAGCACAAAACTAAGCATATATAACAAGAGAGATCATTGTTTTAATCATGCTCCTGTAAAGTATCCTCGAGTAAGAGGTCGTATTTTACAAGAGACTGCATAAATTTTTAATAAACTACCAAATACAAATGAAATCTATAAAAAATATTATATTAATATAAACTTATGGATTTAAAATTCACTGTTCCTGAAATAAGTTGTGGGCACTGTAAAGAAACAATTGAGAAAGCCCTCGACGTTACAGGCATATCAAATATTAATATTGATATTGATAGTAAGGCTGTTTCATTAAATATTTCAGAAGAAACTGAGATATCAACTATAGAGTCTTTGCTTGATGAACAGGGCTACTCTATTGTCAGAAATTAAAGAAACCTTAACTCTCGATTTAGAGGGAATGACTTGTGCTGCATGTGCAGCAAGAATTGAAAGAGTTATTTCTAAAAATGAATATATTGAGTCTGTATCAGTTAATTTTCCATTAAAAAAAGCAGTTGTTAGATATAAAACCGAACTCAACATTGATGAATTAATTAAGAAGATCGGCTCTATAGGTTATTCGGCTAACATCTCCTCTTCAGAGGTTGAATCTGCTCAAAACTATAAAAATATTTTCCTTGTCCCATTTTTATCTTTAGGTTTTTCTGCAGGCATCTCTCAAGGATTTAATACCAATAACTCATTGAGAGCATATGTATTAGGTTTCATAGTTATATTTGTGTTTGGAAGACGTTTTCATATTTCCGCAGCAAAGAAAATAGTACACTTTGAATTTAATATGGACACCCTCATTTCCCTTGGTAGCTTAAGTTCGGTAGCAGTGTCTCTTCTCCCGTCTGCTAATAGTGATATGTTCCTTGATGCGGGAGCTTATATAATTTCATTTGTATTGTTTGGCAAAGCAGTTGAAGAAGTTTCAATTCAAAGCTCTATAGATGTATCTGAAGCCATTAAAAATTCTAGACCTCAAAATGCTAAATTATTGAATAATGGAAATATTGAAGTAAAGATGGTTTCAGATCTATCAGGGGGTGATCTTATTGGCGTTTCCCCAGGTGAAATCATTCCAATTGATGGAGTTATTACTTCGGGGTCTTCTTCAACTAACGAAGACTTTCTTACCGGTGAGTCAATACCTGTAAATAAAAAAACTGGTGATAATGTATTGGCTGGGAGTATTAACTTAGATGGATATATAGAAGTTGAAGTTAAGGATGATGCAGCCTCAACATATGATTTTATAGAGAAACTTATTCTAGAAGCACAGTCAACCACACCAGCCATTCAAAAAAATCTTGATAAAGTAACACAATTTTTTGTACCGGGAATACTTACTCTAAGTCTTTCTTCATTCGTATACAGATATTTTCTTTTAGGTAATGATTTAATAAGATCTCTTGAGGTTGCTATCTCAGTATTAGTGATTGCTTGTCCTTGTGCTCTCGGTTTAGCCACACCAATAGTATTGTATAAAGCTTCTACGTTGGGATACAGAGATGGATTTATTTTTAAAAATTTTGATAAATTACAAAACTTAAAACAACTTAATAAAATTATTTTTGATAAAACTGGCACTCTCACTTCTGGTATTTTTAGTATAAAAAAAATTGATGTTGGCAACTCTAAGTTAACTGAAGACATAGTGTTGTCATACGCTGCTAGCTTGGAGGTGAAGTCAAATCATCCTGTTGCAAAAAGTCTACTTCTAGAGGCGGAAAAAAGAAACTTGGAGTTATTTTCTTCAAAAAATGTCAAAGAAGTCACCGGGTCTGGAATTCATGGATCAATACATGACACTGTCATTTCTGTTTTTAGAAAAAAAGATTTTGAGAATGTGCTCGAAATAACTATTGATGATGAGAAAGCTTATATTCACCTTCAAGAAGATATGACAGTAGATAAAAATCTAATTAATAAAACAAAAAATTATTATGATATTTCAATTTTATCAGGTGATAGTTCAGAGAAAGTTTCACTTTTAGCAGATGAATTAGGAATTGAAAATGCTTTTGGCGATCAAACTCCTGAGGACAAACTTGAATTTGTAAAAAATGTTCAAAAAACAGAGGGTGTTATTTTTATAGGGGATGGTGTAAATGACTCTCCTTCCTTGCAACAGGCAAATGTTTCTATTACAACCTCAATAAGTAGCCAAATTGCCCAAGCATCCAGTGATATCGTTATTCACGAAGGGGGAATTGAGAAAATCCTTAAAATTAGGAATCTAGCTTTAGTTAGTAGCAAACGAGTCTGGCAAAATCTATTTCTTGCATTCATCTACAACACTCTGATGATACCAGTAGCTATTTCTGGAAACATATCACCAAAACTAGGAGCATTGGCAATGGCTGTATCTAGTATTTCAGTAGTTTTAAATTCTTCAAGAAAACTAGTTAAATAGTTTCTAGATAAATCTTCACATTGATTAATCTTTTAATATGGACGATATAATTTGGCACAGAAAACCACTTTTATCTGAACCAGTAGCTGTTCTGGCCTTTGAAGGTTGGAGTGATGCAGGAAATACAGCAAGTGGATGCATTGAAAATCTCTGTAACAATCATGATGTTGATCCATTTGCTGAAGTTAACTCTGAAAACTTTTATAACTACCAGATGAGAAGACCCATTGTAGATGTAAAAGAGATTGGTGAAAGAAATTTTCACTGGCCTCAAACCTCGTTTTACTCAATTGAAGATTATAAATCTGCAAACGATATTATATTAGTTTTTGGAGAAGAGCCATCAATGAGGTGGAAAACTTACTCAGAAAATATTGCCAATACCTTGATTGAGTTAGGCGTTAAAAAAGCAGTCACACTTGGGGCGTTCTTTGGACAAGTGGCTCATACCCTGCCTGTTCCTATCTTTGGTGTCAGTGATGATCCGACATTTAATTCAAGATATAATGTTTTACCTACAAACTATTCTGGCCCAACCGGTATCACAAGTGTTGTGGGGCATGAACTAAGAAATAGCGGAATAGAAACGTCAGGTCTGTGGGCTGCTGTTCCTCATTATCTTAGTTCTGGTGGATATCCTAAAGGAATCAGCGCTTTGTTAAATAAATCAGCCGATATTTTAAAAATTGATATTGATGACACCGGTATTCAAACAGAAGGACAGCAATTTGAGACAAAAATCAAGAAAGCTATGGAGAATTCTGAAGATCTAGCAGATTATGTAGCGAAACTCGAAGATGCAGAATTAACAATTGAAGATATTTCTGATGATGCAGATGATAGTCTTGTTCAACAGATTGAAGAGTTTCTAAATAATGAGTCTGGGGAAGTCTAGACGCTTTTCTTCTTATGTCTATTTGACTTACGACGTTTTCTATATTTATGTTTAGACATTTTTTTACGTCTTTTTTTAATCAAAGATCCCATAAATTAAATTTTTTCCTTTTTACCTAACTGCGAAATTCTAACGCATTTTCATCATTAATTGAAAATCTTTTTAAAGTTTTTTGTTCTCTGAATACCTTATAGCTTTGTTTAGAGTCATGACACTATCATCATCATTTGGAGATCTTTTCAATGCCCATAATCCCCAAGTAATCATTGATAGTATTTCAAAATACTGAAATTTTTCCTTCTCTTCATTCGTTTTAATGCCAATTTCATCAAGTGCTTCACTTCTTAGATTTTTATCTAAATCAAACTTATTTTGGCAAAATAAATCAGCATAATCAAAATATGGGTCTCCCATCGACGAGTACTCCCAGTCGATGAGAAAGGTCTCATCTTTATATATAACAAAATTACCGGGGTATAAATCTTGATGGCACGGGTTGTTGTTTATTCCAATTTCATTTAACTTTTTAACGATTTTTAAACCTACCTCTTTTGATTCTTCTTCAATTGGATTTGAAATATCTGCAATATCACTAAATACACTTAGTGGAGAAAAGTTTTTTTTAAATATTAGGTCTGAGTTATGTAATATTTTTAATTTACTAAACGCATTATTTCTCATTTTTGGATCCTGAAAATCATAAGATTTATATGTATATATATCAAAAAATTCTGAAATTTTAATTCCCGTCTGTTCATCAAAAATTAGATAGGGTAACGTTAAGCCATACTCTTGAGCTTTTGAAGTATTGTGTTTTTCAGATATTCTATTAATAACATCCGGGTTGTCTCCTGGAATTCTCAATACAAATTTTTTATTATCAACATTCACAACGTAACTAGTATTTGTTATACCATCTAGTGTTGAGATTTCATAATTACTCTTATCTTTTGACTTAGAAATGTTATATTTTAAAAAAATTTCTATCACTTTACTAGTATTGAACATATTCATTATCATAATATAAGTTATGAATGATCCATTTGCACTAGATTTAACAATTAATTTACTACTTCTTGGTTTTGGAGGAGCAATGTTTGCAGGAAGTCTATTCGCATATTTAAATAGGAATAACAGATCAGAAGATTTTTATGCACCACGCACATTGTTTTTGGGAAGTATAGGTTTTTTTATAACTTTTTGGGCAATTGCTTCTATTGTAAATAATTAATAAACTCAAAAAGTCGGTTAGTATATTCAAAGAAAAGAGAAAGCATGCTTTCAGATGTCGATATAAAAAAAGCACTTAAAGATAATTTAATTCAAATAAATCCTTTAGAGGAAAGCTATATACAACCCTCAAGTATTGATTTAAAAGTTGGAACAGATTTTCGAGTTTTTGAAAAACATAAATATAGCCACATTGATCCGAAAGCTGAACAACAAGACCTCACTAGCTTAGTTACAGCTACGGAAGCTGAACCTTTTGTCTTACATCCTGGTGAATTTGTTTTGGGCACTACATTTGAAAAAGTTACTTTATCTAACAAAGTTGTGGCTAGGTTAGAAGGGAAATCTTCACTCGGAAGAATTGGGCTACTAATCCACTCTACAGCAGGATTCGTAGATCCTGGATTTTCTGGTTACTTGACTTTGGAACTATCTAATGTTGCAAACTTACCAATTATGATTTATCCAGAAATGAAGATTGGTCAGATTTCATTTTATTATTTAAACTCTCCATCCGAAGCAACCTATGGCTCTGAAGCATATGGAAGTAAGTATCAAGGACAAGAAGGTCCTACTCCAAGTAGAAGTCATAACGACTTTAAATAATGTTTCCAGGTATAGGTACATTAATTAATGGTGTTGGTGTTTTAGCTGTAGGTCTACTATCAAGATTATTTTTTAAAAAAAGTGTCAAAAATTTTGAAGAAAATTTACTCCCATTAGGATTACTTGTTCTAGCTTTAGGTGTTAGAGAGTCTTTAAAAAGTCCTGATTTCATATTCACTTTATTTGCCGTAATTGTAGGTGCATTGATTGGCAACTATTTACAAATAGAGACTCAAATCAAAAAATTTGGTGACTATCTCTATAACAGATTTGAAGATTCTGGATTAGATCAAGGTAAATTTATTGATAGTTACCTATCAACGACGCTAATAGTAATTACGGGTCCTCTGGCAATAATTGGACCATTTTTTGATGTGGTTGAATCTAATTTAGAACTTCTTTTAATTAAGACTGCTTTGGATTGTTTTTTAGTAATTTTTATTACCTCTAGTGGTGGCAAAGGTGCAGTCTATTCTGGAGTTTCAATATTACTTTACCAAGGCTTCTTTACTCTTTGTGCTGTTCTTGTAAATACAAATATAGATCAGGTTGTGTCTGATTCTATTGCAGGTATTGGAGGTATTCTTTTAATCGGAGTTGGAATTAATTTACTAGGTTTAAAAAAGATTCCTGTTGGAAACTACATGCTGAGTTTATTTATTCCTTTTCTCTTAGCATTGTAAAAGTTCTTGTTGCTCCTTCAACTCCTTCAAAGAGTTCTTCGAGTTTTAAAGATTCTTCTTCAAAAGAACCTGTAATAAAATGTGGCTTTTGAATGTTAAATGATCTGTTTTTAAAATCAATTTCTATAGGAACATATGGAATATTCATATCTTTTGCAATATAGTAAAACCCACTTCTAAATTGTGAAACTGCATAGGTTCCCCCTTCAGGTGTCAAAACTAAAACAAAGTTTTCTAGTTTTGAAAATTCTTCTATAGCACTTCTAATGTGCCCTTTAGCTTCTGTTCTATATACGGGTATGCCACCTAGATTGACCAGCATTTTTTTCTGTAACCAACCCAATGGCCATGGTATTCCTAGTCGATCAAGATCTTTTGAAAAAGTAATTGGACTTGGTAATCTTGTAAATACCCACTTTGCTCCAAAGAAATTTACTTTTAAATCTAAAGCGAGAACTGTAAGTAATCCATACCATGCATCTCTCATAGCTGTATGAGGTACACCTACTAGAACCATCCTCTTGTAATTTGGTATTTCACCATTTACATCCCACTTTGAAATTTTTAATATAAATCTTCCAGTGGGTCCTAGAACTTTTCTCTTCTTTTCGACTACATTCTGTGGAAGTGCATTCATTTCTGAACCAAATACTTAGCGATTTGAACGGCATTGAGTGCTGCTCCTTTTAATAAATTATCAGAAACACACCAGAAATTAATAATTTTTGGACTTGATAAACCTCTTCTTAGCCTTGATACAAGAACATCAGTATTGTTTTCAGCATCTAGTGGCGTAGCTAGTGTTTCTGCCCAATACTGTACTCCTTCAAAACTATTCAATTCAATTATTGCTCTTTCAGTATCTATATCTTCTTCAAACACTGCAGAACAGAACACTCCATGGCCAGTTATTACCCCTACCCTTGCATTTGAGGGTTCGACGATTAGTTTAGGAATATCTAATATTTTTCTTGACTCGTGAACAAATTTCATCTCTTCATCAGAATATTCATTCTCTAATAAATTACCAGCTAAAGGAATGACATTTCTTGCTATAGGCCTTGGGTAATATCCATTTTTATAATCTGCTAATGAAGTGTGGTCTAAAGCCTCTTCCTCCTTCAAGGAATTCACAGCTGCAGTGCCAGAACCCGATACAGCTTGGTATGCAACAGGTGTCATACTAACTAAGTTAAATGTATCATGTAAAGGCTTTAAAGCCATCACAAGTCCCATTGTCGTACAATTTGGATTTGCAATTAACTTAGAAGACGAAGTAATCTCATTTTGGTTAATTCCGTAAACAACAAGTGGAACATCTTCTTGTAGTCGAAATGCTGAAGAGTTATCAATCACATATGACCCTTGAGATATAAAATTTTCAGCAAATGCTTTTGACCTAACTCCACCAGCTGAAAATAAAGCTATATCATATTTTCCAATATTTTCAGACTTCAATTCTTTAATTACTACATCCTGATTGTTAATTTTTAAAGTCTTTCCTGCAGATTTATTTGATGCAAATAAATGAAATTCAATATCATTTGGAAGAAGTCGTTCACATTGTTTAATGATGTTTCTACCGACAAGTCCAGTAGCACCTACAATTGCTATTTTCATTTACTCTATAATAAATTCATCATGCAAAACTTCAATAGCTTTTTGCATATCATTTTTTGAAATTACACAAGATATTCGTATTGGGGAGGTTGAAATCATCCCTATATTAATTTTATTGGAACCGAGTATTTTAAACATTTTTGAGGCAACACCAGATTCCGATTTCATTCCAGCACCAATAATAGAAACTCTTGCAATGTTTTCATCTTTATCAGAACCTTCAGCCTTTAAATCGCTTGTAAGATTTGAAAGTATATTCATGACTTCATCTTGTTGTTCTTCAGGAGCTGTAAAGCTTATATCTGTTTTTGAATCTTTAGAAACATTTTGAACAATCATGTCAACATTGACGCCTTTATCTGAGAGGTGACCAAAAACACTTCCAGCAATTCCTGGTTGATCGGGTACACCAAATAATGTAAATTTAATTTCTTTGTCATTGTGGGTAACTCCACTGACTATTGCTTGTTCCATTACTTTTTCCTTAACTGTCGTTCCCACACCTTCACTGAAGGTTGGTTTTACGATTATAGGTACATTATACCTTCTACCAAATTCAACTGACCTAGCCATTAATACTCTGGCTCCTGTGGATGCCATCTCCAACATCTCATCATATGTTATTTCCTTTAACAGCTTGGCTTTATCGGTAATCCTTGGATCTGCAGAAAAGATACCCTCAACATCTGTATAAATTTCACATTTTTCAGCGCCTAAAGATGCTGCAAGAGCAACCGCAGTTGCATCAGAACCACCTCTACCTAAAGTTGTTATTTCTCTGGTGTCTGGATTAAATCCCTGAAATCCAGCAACAATAACAATGTTTCCTTTTTCTAAACCTTCTTTTACTCTTTCTCCAGATATTTTTTCAATTTCGGCTCTTCCGTGACGTGAAGTGGTAAGAATCCCAGCTTGAGAACCTGTTAATGAAAAAGAATCGTAACCAAGACTGTTTAAATGCATTGCAAGAAGTGACATTGTTATTCTCTCACCAGCTGAAAGAAGCATATCCATTTCTCTTGGTG
>Ga0257106_1000419_pt1 | contig 25373 bp, 10 predicted proteins | sample LP_taG_3_FD_190177 | JGI IMG/M metagenome (GOLD analysis project Ga0257106, IMG submission 190177) | Marine microbial communities from Northeast Subartic Pacific Ocean, Canada - LP_J_2011_P26_10m | ecosystem: Environmental > Aquatic > Marine > Oceanic | place: Canada: Northeast Subartic Pacific...
ACGCTCATCGTGGTCGTTCGATCGCGTGAAGGTGCGTGCGACGGTCCCTCTGATGTGCGATCGGCTCGTCGTTTGAACCAAACCTGCAGGGTGGGTGCCCACGGAAAGCTGCGAAGACCTCTCCGGGATTTCGAGAAAAAGAGAGTCGAGCTCTTCACACTGCTTCTGGACTCTTCCAGCCATGTCTAAATAACCATGGAGTAATGGAAATTGAATTGGACAAATCCAAATGGAATTGGAATTTCGGGCTGTAGGAACTTTCACCTCAGAGGATAACGCGATTTTCACCATGAAAAACCTGATCAAGTGAGCTTTATCCGTGCACTTTTTCTGAAATATCCTCCCCTGAAAACAACAACGCCGGGGAATGTGGGGTTCGGCGCACAGAGGGAGAGGCGCGGGTGCGGTCGCCGCGAGATCCTGTCGCTTCCGATCCGGCCCCACACAGGGACGGATCGATCCGGCCGCGTGCGTTTGTAAAAAACACGCGACGGGGACGTCGGGAGGCGCGATTCCGTTTCCCAACAACCGAACGTCAGCGTCTGCAGCTTTGGTAACATCTTCCCGCGCTGCAGAGTGACCTGGCGGGGGGCGGGGTTAGGGTTCCCGGGGTTCGCGCGAGATGAAATCCGACATGATGGTGGATGAGAACCCGATGGAGGACGTCGGCAAGACGATGCCCACGGACGAGTTCCACGACAGGTTCGATGAGGGCCGCGACCCGGGCCTGAGCTTCTACAGGCACCAGTCGACGCAGCAGTTCGACCTGGAGGAGGTGATCGCGCAGGCGCTCCCGCGCGACGGGAGTGCGATGGACCGGGACACCGAGCGCGAGGGCATGCCGCTAGAGACGGTTATTCCGTACGACTTCGATCCCATGCGCGATACCATCATCGTCGACATCCCGCGCGGGTACGGCGCCGCGTCGGGCAAGACGATGGAGATCAAATGCCACAGATTCAAGCCCGGCGCCGCGGTGGCTATTCCCGTTCCCAAGTTCACGTCGGACGCCGCTCGAGCGGGTGATTTGAACGCGGGGCCCTCGACCGTGAGCGGATCAGACTCGAGGGCGTCGTTGAGCGCGGCGGAACCCAAGCAGCACGCGCCCTCGACGAGCGGAGGGGAGAGCGGGGAAATCGGGGGGAGCTCGAGGGCCGACTCGACCGGCGCCGACGAGGATCTCGCGGCGAAGCTCGCGGCGCGCACTAAATCGGCGACCCGCACCACCACGGTATCGCAGATATACGCAAAGTCCTTCGCCGATCCGAAAGCGGAGGATTTCAAGGTGGAGGTGACCCTGACGGATGAAGCCGGGCATCTCGTCGCCGGCGGCGAGAGCGAAAACGACGACTCCGGGCACGGGGGCACGGTGAGCGGTGACGCGGCGGGCGGCGACGGGGCAACCTCCCCAAGGGCTAGGGGAGGCAAAGAAGGCGCGTGGGATCCGTCTGTGGAGGGCATCTGGTTCACCGACAAGAAGGTTGGCGCGGATCGATCGGGCGACCGAGGGCGGGGCGGCGAGACCCTCCCCGCCAAAAAGAAGTCGATGGACGAGATGCAGATGGGGGTTCCGCTCGACGACTTGGATGTGTGGACGGCCGACTCTCCGGCGAAGAAGGACAGGAAGAAGAAAAAGAAGAAGAGCCTGACGTGGTTCTTCGGCAACAGCTCCGGCTGGGGCCTATTCGGGTCTGGCGGGAACAAAAAGGACCTCACGGAAGCCGCGATGGAGAAGATGGAGCAATCCGGCCGCGTGGATGGACCGGCCTCAAGACGGGGCAGCTTCGACGGGCAGAGGCGGGGCAGCTTCGACGGGAACAGACGGCGAAGCGGCGAGTGGCAGCGACCCGACCCGCGGAGCCTGAGGGATCATGACTCCTCGGGGTCTTCCATGAAACAGAACAGCGGTAAGTCCATCCTCTCGCTCAGCTCCGGCGGTAGCATCGAGTCCCTGAAGGAAATGCTCGCCGCGCGGCAGAACTCCTTCGGTCTGGTGCAACGCGCGGATTCGATGACGGTGCCCAACGGAACGGGCGGGCGTGCGTTTAAGGTTGTCGCGTGCCAGGGCCTCACGGCGCAGGACGACATCTGGAACGCGCTTGAACACGAAGACCTTCTTCCAGAGACGCTCCCACGGCGCCCGGACTCGCCCGATCAGGTGCCCGGGCCCGCCCAGGTGGACTCAGGTGAAGTGCGACAAACTCGACGGAGCTCGCTGGACTCCTACTCTGGCGACGAGGCTTCGGCGGGTGCGAGGGAGCTCCGGGTGATGCCTCGGTCCGACTACGTCCGGCGCAATGACCGGAAAGACCGGGAGGAGACATCCGCGGGCGCTGAGGGTGGGTCCATGCGAGGCCGGCGACGCATGGCCCGCGCGGTGGACAAGGAGAACGTCCCGGGGGTGGTGTACCTCGACGACATGCCCTTCGCGGAGGGTGGATTCGCCAAGGTTTACCGGGGCGCGTTCAACAACGACGGGTTCTCAATCGCCGTCGCCATCAAGCAGATGACCTACTCGCTCCCCGAGGGCGAGACCCCGGACTCGCTCGAGTTCTCCCGCGACGACGCCACGAGCCACGACGAGCGCACACCCGAGGCACGCGCCAAGGATCGGCTGAGGAACATGGCGAGGACGGCGGCGCGGGAGGTTGAGATTCAACAGATGTGCAGCCACAGGATGGTGGTGTCGCACGTCATGGATCACACCGGCCCATCCAACGACGACCCGGATGCTACGTCTCACTCGCGCGATGCTAACATCGACACGTCACATCTCGGGCCGTTGACGCACTGGAAGACGTACATCATCACCGAGTTTTGCATCGGCGGGTCGCTCCGCGATATCCTGCGCCAGCCCAACATGGTGGCGGCTACCAAGCAGGTCAGGTCCTCAGCCGCACAGCTGTGCATAGCCAGGCAGGTGGTGGAGGGCATGAAGTACCTGCACTCCATCGGCGTCGTGCACAACGACCTGAAGGCGTCGAACGTCATGCTCCACCCCAGCGGCGAGATGAACTGCAGGTGGTTCGCTAAGATTGGCGATTTCGGCATCGCTCGGCGGATGCGCCCGGGTCAGATCCGGGTGCCGATGGACGTCATGAACGGCACGGTGTCGCACATGGCCCCGGAGCTGCTGCAGGATAAGCACATGTCCAAGGCGACGGACGTCTACTCCTTCGCGGTGTTGCTGTGGGAGATTGCGGCGCAAGGCGAGTCGCCGTTTTCGGGCATCGACGCCGTCGACGTCATCACCGCCGTGGTCAAGCACGACTTACGGCCCAAGTTTGCGGAGAACGCGTTCAGGCCGTTGATCCAGCTCGCCACGCGGTGCTGGCACGCTGACCCACACGAACGCCCGGGGTTTGACGAGATTGGCGAGGAACTCATCACGTGGAAGCCGATGGTGACTTTCCAGGAGGTGGAGAACGTGACGTACATGCCCATCCGCGAGGCTCCGGAATCGTCCGGCGCGGATGGGACGACGGCGGAGTGCATCGACGATAACACCGTGACCGACGCGAGCAACGCGAGCAGCGACATGCCGCTGAGCACGGGGAGCGTGGAGTCGCTGGAGGCACACGCGCGGGGGTTACGAATCGAGGAAAGGGAGTGAGCCCGCGGCTCGCGCCCCAGAGAGAAAGTAGTCTAAGGAAGCTTTACTTTGTTGTGAAAATAGTCTAGGGCATTGCGTACCACCCGCACAGGCGTGAACCCAAACCCAAAATGGCGTCATCCCTCCTAGGCATGAACTCGGTGAACCCGTTCATCGACCGCGCGGACCACCGCCGCGACCGCGCGGCGCGCATCATCCACAACAAAGGTACGCCTCGGACCTACAATCGACGAACTAACAACCTCTTTTTTTTTGGGTCCCGGGACCGAGACTAATCTACCGATCTATCCCCGCGCCGCGTCACGCGCTCGAGAGGATCGTTATTGGGGTTGCGCTGAACGGGTTGGACGGGATGGATACCCTCAGCTCGCCTCGCCTCGCCCTCGCGCGCGCCGGTTCCCGTCGCTTCCGCTTCCCGGTCTCTCCCCACTTCAGCATGGTCAACCTCGCCCGGCCCATCTCGTTCTTCGTGTGTGGATGCCTCCATTCCTCGTCGCTCGCTTCCGGCATCGGGCGCTGGATCTCGTCCTCCTCGCGGTCCCTCTCATGAACCGACGGGTTAGGACGCTTCAGCATCGCCTTCAGCCTGGCCTTGGGGGGCATACCTGCGCTCATCGCGTGCACGGGAAGTGGGCTCCGTAAAGCGCGTCTGTTCGTTTCCCTGCATGGAGCCCCAAATTTCCTCGGGAATCACGAAGCTGCGAAGTCAGGTCCAATAAAAAACGCTTGTCAAACCCATGAACGAAGAGCGGGCGCACAACCCACCCGCGCGCCCCACGTGAGACGCACGACATGTCGACCGAGATTGACGAAGACGACGTGATCGGCCCCACCATCTGGGAGGCGGCCGCCGAGGAGGAGATCCAGGAGAACTTCTGGTGCGTTGGACCCCCGCGCGCGATCTTGATCTTGTCACAAGCAACCTCGGAACGCACAATCGCGCCCCTCGGACTTCCGACCGCCCGACGCGCTCATCCCACGCGCTCATCCCCCGTCCCCCGCATCTTCCACCCGCACAGGGAGTATCACTGCCGCAAGAACCGCAACGAGGGCAAGGGTGACGCCGTCTTCAACAACCTCGCGTACCTCCCCGTTTGCAATTGCGCGCCCGTCTGCCGAAAGGGCTGCAGGAACCCGTACTGGATGTGGACAAAGAAGAAGTGAGGAGATCGGCGGCACAAAGTGGGGCGACGTGTCCACCGGATACCATTGGAATCATGCTCCATCAGATACGTCCGTGCTCGCAAAACACAGATGTTTTCGCGCGTCCCAGCGCATCACGTGTTCATGACCACCTGTTCACACTGAGAACACGTGGGTTTAGAACACGTGGATCTCGCGCGCGGTCCGAATAACACGTCTTTGAACATCACAGACGCGCGAAAACATCTGTGAACGACGTATCCAGTGGACGCGCCGCCCCACCCCACGCCCGTAGATTACGACCATGAATACGAAACCATTTACAAACCAAAATTAACACTAACCGCACCCAGCATCAAAACTGCGGCGTGGACTCCACCGGGTCGCCCCTCGTGTTCCTCCGCATGATCTCGCGAGCTAACCGAACCTGCCTGCCCAGCACCAGCACCGAAACCTCCCCTTTACCCAACGCCCCTCGCGCGGTCCGCCCGACCCTGCGCACGTACTCCGACGGATCCCTGGGAAAGTCGAAGAGGACGACGTGCGACACGCCGGACGCGTCCAGGCCGCGGCTCGCGCGGTCGGTGCACACCAGCATCCTGGGCGTCTCTCCGTTTCTCGGCGGGGTTAGAAACTCGGCGAGGGAGTCGCGGCGTCGCTCGGGGGTGAGCGCGGCGTGGTACGGGAGCGGCACCAGGTCCTCGCGGTTCCGGTCCGCGCGTACCAGGAGGTTCTCGATCTTCCTGCACGTCTCGATCTTGTTGCAGAAGAGCAGCATGCGCTGGGACCTGTCCTTCTCGCCCTTCTCCTTCTCGGCGTTTAGCAACTGCTCCAGCGCCGCGTACTTGCGCCAGAAACCGCTCTGATCGTCAACCACGTCACCGCCCGAGCAGTCCACCAGCCTTTCCAGCAGACCCGCGGCGGGACGATGCAGACCCGGGCCTTGCACCACACGCAGTGCCCCAGAGAAGAACTTGTTAAGTTGTTTGAGAACCTCCTCCGGGATCGTCGCGGTGACCAAGACAAACTTTGTGGACTTGGGCGCGACGTCCCGCAGCGGCGCAACTTGCTCGGCAAACTCGAACGAGTCACCCAACAAAACATCGCACTCGTCCATGACCACAGCCTGGAGGTCTGCCGGGTCCAGCTTACCGCTCTCCACGAGCCAACCGACCCGGCCCGGGGTCCCGACGACGACGTCGCATCCCTCTCGGATGACTTCAATCTGCGTCCGGGAGTTCTTCTCCCCGCCAGTCACCGCCAGACTGCGGCACCGCAGTCCCCCGCGGGACAGCGTGCGGATCACGCCGAGCACCTGCACCGCCAGCTCAGACGTCGGCACCAGCACCAGCATCCGCGGGCGCATGGGCCTGGCCCGGCCTTCCTCCTTCTCCGTGTTCGCGAGTCGTTGTAACAGGGGAAGTAGGTACGCGAGCGTCTTGCCAGAGCCCGCCTGGTCCGCGAGTAACACGTGGTCCTCATCCGCGGCGGTGTCCTCCATCAGCGCCCTGTAGCTCAGGCTCTGAATGTGCGACGGGCGCTCGATCCCCATCTCCTTCAGCGCGTCGGTCACGCCGTCGGAGGCGCCGAGTTGTCCGAACCTGGCGCCTGAGAAGAAGTTGTACTCGTCCTCGTCGTCGGGTTCCCGCGTGTACACCATGGGTTCAAAATCGCCGTCGACGTACTTGGCCATCTGCTCCGGGACGTACTTGCCTCGACCGCCTTGGCCACCCTGCCACGTGGCGGCGTCGGAGAGTTCATCCTCGAGGCCCTCGAGGACCCAATCGTCGTCGTCGTCGTCGTCGTCCCAGAACCCGTCGTCGTCGTCGTCGGCATCGCGCCCGGGGGATCGGCGGGGCGGCGGCGGCGGCCGGCTTGACCGCGGCGGGGTACCGCCGGCCGCCGCGTAGCTCGACGGTCGGCCGGCGTCGCGCTCGACGTCGGACGTCACCCCGCGTTCGATGATACCCCGGATCTCAGCCTCCGCGGCGGCGACGTCGCCGCCGCTCACCTCCACGACTCCGAGGTCCCGTCGAACGTTGACCCTGCACCGGAAGCGTTCCTGGAGCTCGTTCACCATGGACCCGCCCTTGCCGATGACGCGACCTTCCTGGCCCATGGACTGGATGGTGACAACGTCGGAGTCGGGGCCGTCGGATGGCGCACCGTACGAACCGCGTTCGCGTCCACCGCCGCCGCCGTAGGATTGGCGCTCATTGCCATAGGATTGACGCTCACCGCCGTAAGATTGGCGCTCACCGCCGTAAGATTGGCGCTCACCGCTGTAGGATTGGCGCTCGCCGCCGTAGGATTGGCGCTCGCCGCCGCGTTGTTCACGCCCGCCGCGTCCACCGCCGCGTCCACCGTAGGATTGGCGCTCACCGCCGTAGCCGCGGCCGCCGCGTCGTGGTGCATCATCGTAGCCGCCTCCCCTTCCCTCGTCATCGTTGTAATCGTCTCGACGTGGCGGTGGTCTGTCGTATCCTGACCTCGAATCCTGGTACCCGTCGTCGTATCCGCCGCGATCGTCTCGGCGGACGCGCTCGCCCCAGCTGTCCCGTTCGCGCTCGCCGCCGAAGCCGCGCTGGGTGTCGATGCCGCGCCCGCCGCGGCCCTTCTGGCGGAGCGAGCCACGGTCCCGGCGCTCGTCCCAATTCCCGTCGTCGTCGTCGTCATCGTATCGGTCGCGGCGGGGCGGGCCGCGTCCTCCGCCGCCGAACGCGCGTCCGCCTCGGCCACCGCGTCCGCCTCGACCGCCTCGGCCGCCCCGGCCTCCTCGCGGGCGGCCGTAGTCGTCGCCCGCGCGGTCGTCGAAGCGGTCGTCGCGTCGGAACTCGCCCCGGTCCTGAGGGGTGGTGCCGTCGCCGTACTCGACGACCCGGAAGCCGCCCGCCGCGCGCGTGCGCGTGGCTCTGCGAGTGGACGCGCGCGCCGAGGGACGACCGCGAAGGGATCGCGCGGACGGCGCGAACGTGCCGCGGTGAAGCGCGGCGAGCATGGCGGGTTGAAGCGCTTGCGTCATGCCTGAATGTGGTGGCGGCTGCAACGAACGCGCTTTTTGTGCTTTTTGTGCTGAATAACGAAAATATGGATTCTGACTAGTTCACATACGTTTCTCGAGTGAAACCACGTCAATTAGGCCCTCCTCAACGCAAATTGGACAACGATTTCTAACTTGCAGCCATACGAATTGCTTTTTGTCGAGAAGGTCGGTTGCAGCGTCCGCGAGCAGTCGAGTTTTTCCCGGGTGTTCGTCACTGTTCACCCGCGCAGTTGTATCGCCGCCACCAATGACATGACCACAATCTGGCGCCCACACCCGTTGATCAAGCATATCGAACCCGTCAAGGAGGAAGTGCCCGACGACGATGTCCCCGATGTCAAGGTGGAGCCTGTCGCTGACGACGATGGGATAAATGGGGAAGACGGAACGACGCCTTCCGAGGGAAAGGGAGCGAAGCGGAAGAGAGCCCCTACGACGAAGGGGCCATGCGAGCACGGGGTTAAGTATCGCTCGTGGTGCAAGGTGTGCGGTGCTTGTCCGCACGGTCGTCAGCGCGCTCAGTGCAAAGAGTGCGGTGGTGCATCAATCTGCGAGCACGGTCGTGTGCGCTCTCAGTGCAAGGAGTGCGGTGGGTCTGCAATCTGCGAGCACGGTCGTCAGCGCCCTAAATGCAAGGAGTGCGGTGGGTCACAAATCTGCGGGCACGGTCGTCAGCGCTCTACATGCAAGGAGTGCGGTGGGGGATCAATCTGCGAGCACGGTCGTCGGCGCACTCAGTGCAAGGAGTGCGGTGGGGGATCAATCTGCGAGCACGGTCGTGTGCGCTCTACATGCAAGGAGTGTAAGAAATAGATAGCGCGTCGTCAATCAAAACACCCACCGCCGCATCCTCGTCACACGTACTTCGAGCTCGCCGGTTTCCAAATCGCCTCCTCACCCCGAACCCCGAACACCCCGGCGCCCACCTCCATCAGCTCCGAGTACACAACAACGAACCCGCACATGGGTACGAATCAGTAAGAGGCCACTAATTAGAATAAATTACGGCTGTTTTCAGCCTGTTTGCCCTGTGCTAAGCGGCTGCGGCTTGCTCGGCTAAGATTTCCAAGGTTTGCGCCATGGCGTCGGCGTCCTTCTCGTCGAGCAATCCCATCTCGTCCAGATCCGCCAACATCCCGAGCGCCCCTTTCATCGCCTTCGCGTCCACCTCATTCGTCACCCCGCACTCGTTCGCCACCCACAGCACCTCGCACACGCCGGCGACGACGTTGGACTTGGTCAGCGCTCCCAGCATAAAACTGAGACACCGCTCGTTGCCATCCGCCACGCCCTTACCGTACACCCAATCGAACTTATCCAGGGCGCACGGCGTCTCTTTCTTAGCCTGCGTGAGCAACGCAAGTGCCAGTTCGAGGTGTGATTCGTACACGGCCGTCTTGGCGAGCGCCAGGTCGTACACGGCGTCCTGGACGTCGTCGAAAGGCTTGTACCCTCGGGAGGGATCCCACGCGTCGCTCGCCTGTGCCTTGGCCTTCTCCTCGCCGACGCGCGTCAACGCCGTCTGGAAGTCGCGCTCGCGCTGGGTGATCCGGTCCTTCGCGTCGTTTGGATCGGCGGGTGGCGGGGGCGGGGGCGGTCTGTACGCCTCGGCGGCGGCCAGGCGCGCTTTACGTTCCGCAGCGGCAGCCTCCATCTCCTTCACCTCGTCCCTCTTTTCGAGCTTCCTGGCTTGCTTCTTCTTGGAGCTTCGCTTGGCGACGACGGGTGGTGCCCTCGCTCGGCATCCCCTCGCGCGGACATCTCCTCCACCCCGCGGTAGAGACCGCGGGACCAGCGCACGCGCCTGCCCACACAGCATGGCGCACCCTCGAGTGTACCCTCGCTATCCGGAAAAGATGACCTCGAAGAGTCCGATCCGCAGAGTGCCACAGCAGCTGTGTCAGATAGAAGTTGTTTCTCGGGGCGATCGCTCGGCGCCGGCCACACCACGACAGCACCCGACGCCGAGGTTCCGCTCTCAATTGAGCAGCCTCCCGTGCGTCCACGGACTCGACCACTCGTCACCCACCATGACGAGCTGAGTACACCAACCTGACCACTCCCCACCCACGGTGAGGGACGGAGGGCTCGCCCCCAGATGGCCCCCTCCGGCCAGAACCGCCCCCAAGATGGGGGCAGAGGCCGAGGCCGAGGCCGAGACCGCCGAGATACGGGCGGTCGAGGCGGCCGAGGCCGCGGATCAAACCCCGGTAGAGGCGATAGCGGCATGGGCGGCGCCCAGCCCGCGCCCACCAGAGGCCAACCCCCGCCCGGCGAGATACCCGACGCAATAGACGGGGGCTTCGTCTTCGTCGCGAAGGAACGCCTCACGAAAGAGGCTCGCGACAAACGCATGATCGGCATCGGCGCCGACGGAGCCTGGATCATGGAGGACTACATCAAGTCCACAAACACCGCCGTGTTCATCTGCACCGTCAACGACACCGACCAGGACCACAGGGTGATGCTCGACGTCTTCCGACCCGTCCACCGCAAAGGACAGTTGGACCTGTTCAACGTGGACATGCCTTCGCTCGACCCCCACGCCTTCGCCTCGTCGCAGCAAGGCATGCCCGCGCAGGTCGGGATCAAACCGTGGCTCATGGGCTCCGACGCCAAGACGCGACGGAGTCCCACGCAGGGCGCCAGCCGGTACCTCCTCGGCCACTTCTTCAACAGGTACCTCACCAATCCGCTGACGTCCAAGCTGAGGCGGCTCGGCAAGGACGAGGTGCCGGTGGTCCTCGACGCCGACGAGGCGCGTGAGCTCGCGTGGGGGCTCGTGCAGGCCACGAGGTTCGTCGCCAACAGGGCGCCCACCACCGGTGCCGCGCCTGGGGAGGTCGCCGTCAGGGTTCGCCAGAGGGACCCGGGCGAGAGCAACAAAGCCGCCGCCGCCGCGGGGACAATCACCGTCGTCCGCGACGGGAGGATGGTGCGAATTCCCGTCCGATCGATCGAACCCAAGCAGCTCTCGCAGGAGAAGGCCACGACCGACCTCGACATCGTCCTCGACACGAAGCAGGGCACCGCCGAGCGCGTCGCCGCGCTCAAGGCCATCGGCGCCGCGTGCCAGGGCGCGGGGGGACCGGACATGTTCCTCGACAGTTTCTCCAAGACTAGTTCCGTGACTAACTTTTTTGAGCTGGCCATTGGGCTCACGGGCCTGCACGACGACCTGGTGGATGAGGTCAGGACGCTCGCGCCCGCGGTGTTGGGAACGGCGGCCTGCGCTCTCATGCGCGGCTTCGCGGCTCACTTGGCGGAGCACGGCCTCGTCTTCAACCCGCGCACGGAGAAGCTGAGCGTGCCGACTCCGGCGGGGTTAAAAAACGGAACCGTACACGGTAGGGTTTCTAAACCGTTGGCGCGATACGTCGAGGAAGACTACACGCCCGCTCGAATGGTCGCGTGGGGAACGACGGACCGACGGGTCAGGGAGGGCGAGATACCAGGCGACGTGATCATCACCGGCGAGGACTTCGACATGCACTTCTTCGACGTGATAATCGCCGGTATCGAACGACGGCTCAGCGGGGTTCAAGGTACCCCGCCTTACCCATTCGAGATCACCCAGAAGGAATTCTACATCGAAGCTGCTTGTGCTTGCCTCGCACCGCTCATGGATGCCATCGTCGACGCTCAGGCAGCGGTGGATGCGGACGGCGACGACGCCTCCATCGTTCGGCATTCGAACATGCTGCACATCCTCTGGGAGCGCATACCTCGCCTGCTCAAGTCATGTGTGTCGATGATGAGAGATCCGCTCGTGTACACCGATTTGATGCTGCCTTTGTTCAGGCTGTTCTCCATTCTGACCAGGCCCTTAACGATCAAATCGCTCTTCCTGGACGATGTCGCGGCGAAGTGGATGGCCGAAGGCTCGGTACTCGCGGGTGACGTGTCAAAAACCTTTCCGTCGATGCGCATCAACGTCGCGACAAAGGAGTTTGACTTGCCGTGGCGGGAAACCTACGCGGTCAAGTTCGAAGATTTTGTCGATGCGATCATCCCTTGGGCGTGTAGTACACGATGCAACATGTGTTGGACAACCAAGCAACTCAGGGACCAGGCGAATGAACTACTCTCCAAGTTCAAATTCAAGTGGAGCGGTCTGCTCGACGGGGACCGACGCGCTTACCAATGCAACGTGCTGAATCGGCTGAAGCAGTACTGCATCGAACCAGACGTATACAAGAGTTCCGGAAACAAAATCGACTCGCTTTGCGCCTCCGATTGCTTCCGATCTTGCATGGGTGACATCGGAGAGACTGCTTGGGAGGAAGCGACGTCCATTGCGTATGACCTGATGTCACACGTTGTTCACCTCAAGGCATTCAAGGACAGCAAAAAAGTTACACCAGACAGCCCGTTCTGGAATATCTTTTTGGGATCTTTCAATGCGGTCGGAGCCTTACTCGACGGACTGCTGAACGGATCAGATGGCTCAGCAGGTAAGCTTGCACAGTTGGAGAAGGATATCGATCACGCATACGATGGGCAAAAGGCGAAGAAAACCAAGGATAAATGGGAATTCCTGCAGGAGCACTGCTTCGATTTCGTACACGAGTTCCGGCGTACTTTCTTTTGGTCTGCTGAGGGATGTCAAGTGTCGAATCAGAATCTCGAACCGCAAGTGCAGGCATCTTTCAAAGGTATGCTCGCGTGTCTAAGATTTCACAACGTTAACTTCGAGGATATCTTTGAGCGCCCAATCACTGTCGATGTTTTTGTCGATGTTTTTGCGTCGTTGCGGTTTGCGGCACTAAGTCCCATCCCTGGGCGTGCAGAGGTTGGCAAGAAGGCATATCTGGGAGCAGCGAAAAGCTCTAATGACACTTTCCGCTACATGGTCGCCTATGCATCGGGTCATTTGCTCCAACGAGATCTCAAGGCCCTCAAGAAGACGAGCAAGGACAGAGCAAAGGAACCTGACGTCGATGCGTTGGAGCGCGTCATCATGCTCGATCTCGATGTGCACATCTGCTTATGGAGGGGATCAGACGGGACAGAGTCAGAAGTTGCGGTCAAGAAGGCACTTTGCGTTATTTCGGACAGGTTCCCGGGAAACCCGGGAAACAAAAAAGGTGTGTTGCAAGCAGGTGCTATTGAGCAGATCCTCAAGAGCCGACCAGTGCTACTCGACCGCTTCTCCATTCTGAGATGGAAGATGGATCTGTATGTGACCGCTAAATTCAGCTACAGCGACTCAAACGCGGAGGCCCTTCTGCTGCCCGCCATGGATCCAGACACCGCGGATGCTAAGCCCATCGCAGCGCTCAGGATGCTCCTCGAGGACAAGGCATCGGCGGAAGTTTACTTGCGAGAATCATTTAAGATTTTCAGAGTGGTGTGCAGGCTTGCATGCACAAGCAAGGAACCAAAAGTGCGCATGGCAGCCACCGAGCTTCTGGTGGATCGTGCCATCGTCCCCGTTGACTCGAAATCGTGGGCGTCTATGAGGGGTATCAAGTACGTCTATGAACATGCGAGGAATGGCATCGGCGACGCGTCCAAAGCAGTCCGGGAAAAGTGGGCCGAGGCGCTGCCTACACTGGCGCTTGCGGCCACCTGGAGGGAGGGCGAATGCCTACATAGTCCTCCGTATTGGCTGAGACACTACGCAGTCGCGGCCAGGCGCGCCAATTTCCAGTCAGAGGACCTGAAGAGCATTTTGGATGCTTTGACGAGCAAGGACATGACCAAGGTGGCTCCCGCGACTATCCGCAAGATGATCGACCGTGCGGTGAAGGTTGCGCCGCCGCCGACGCGCCAGGACCCCGTGGCGGCGTCGCTCACGTCGGTTGGCGGAACACTTCTGAACGCCGCCGCGGCGGATAGAGCCGCGATGCGTGGTGCGTCGGAGACGCCGCCGGTGCAAGAATCAGCACCCGCGCCGAGGGATCCCGTTTCTGGAGCAATTCTGGACTCCGACATGGACACGGCCTTATTGGACCACATCTCCACCCAAGACGATGCGGCGATGTGGTGGGCCGTGCAGGAGGCTGCGCGGCAGTGCATCAGCGCGAGGCTCCGCACACACTACGGCAACGCCAGTGAAACGCTGACGTTTATCGAGCGAAGCCTCGGAGAGGTGCGGCGTAACCAGACGCCGACAGTCGCGGGTGCCAGAAATGTATCGCGGACCGATGCGCAGAGCATGACGGCCACATGGCTTCTTCTCGAGTTCGTCGATGCTCTCGAGCGTCAGATGTACAACGCCTATGAGGGTACACTCAGCTTACCCCCGCCCGGCAAGTCAGCGGCGAGCTTCTTCAGGCGCAACAAGCACATTTGCGTCGACTGGCTGCGGCGAATCAAAGAAGCTTCGCTGGGTGCCGCGAAGAGCTGCGGCAACGTCGCCATGGGTGCAAACATCGCACTGTCGCGAGTCCAAGCCGCGATCAAGGCACAAGAGCGTCGCGTGGAGAAAGCTGCGAGGCGCAGGGCCGAGGCTCCCGCCCGAATTCTCGAACTAAAAAGCGCAGTCAGCGACGCCAACGCCCGTCTCACCCAGGCTCACAAGCGCCACGGGCTGGGTGCCGCGAGGTTGGAACGCGCGAGGCAGACAGTGTCGGAGCGGATGAATGCGAACAAGTCGAAGCAAGAGATTGACAAAGCGAAGGAGAAGGTGGATGAGCTCAAGGATGAGGTCAAGGATGCAAAGGAGGAGGTGTCAGTGGCGTACCGCGACAAGAACGAAGCTCAGGAAAAGTTGAAGGACCTTGAGCGGAAGTCCGCTGGGAACGACACCGACTCCGAGAAGGACGCTGCGGCGTTGGTATTCCGCGCGATTGGCGATGCGGCATCGCTGTTGGTGTCATTCGGTGAGCCGGACCTGCTGATTGGCCTGGCGGACTGGTGCGAGCCCCGGCTGAGGCCCGCGGGTGCCGACGTATGGCTCCCACCTTCTTCCGATGATGCGTTCACGACGACGACGGAGGGTGTCCTCGATTGGGTTCGAGCAGCCGCGCTCGAGGCGGGTGGACGCCACGAGCAGGCGGCCGAGAAGTACCGACACATGCTCGAGACCCCGGAGAAGATTGGACCCGCGTCTGCGAGAGCCGCGGCGAAGCGCCTGACGCACGCCTACGCCTCTGTGTGTGACTGGGATGGTCTCGAGGAATGGCGAAAGGATCTTCGCAAGATTCAGCGAGATGTCGAGAAAGCGGGATCCAGCGAGCTGGCCTCGGCGCTCAAGGATGTTGGTGCAAAATTCTGGTCCAGCCTGGTGCAAAATCCGGAGTTGCTCGGAACCTGGGCCAATTTTGATGAGGGCCAGTTCGACAAGCGAATCTCCCCGCTCGCGATTTCCGAGAAGCATGCCACTTCACCGTCGGCGGCTGTGGATGTCCTTAATCACGCAACTCAACGACTTCTCGAGGAGCTCTTGGTACATGATGCCGGCGAGTCCCCTGAAAAGTCCGAGAGGATCGTTGAGGCCAGAAAACAGTTGCAGACTGCGATGAAGAGAATGCAGGAGCCCTTGCGATTGTCCAACCTGATGGGATCGCCCGCGGTGACCCAAGCTCTGCACATCGAGCTTGCCGCCGCCGACGCTGTCTACGCCGCCGTGAACGAGAAGTATTGCAGAGTATTTGGGGCGGTACGTGGCAGATATGATGTGTCGACCCTAACGCCGTGGATCAAGCTTTGCAGGGTGCTGAATGCTCTCAGTGTCAAGGAAGAAAATGGTGCCTGGCCGCAAATCCAGGGAAATCCAGGAAATCCAGAGAATTGGCCGCAGGTCGCTTTTGAGTCGACAACGCTCTCGGCTGAGCTGGTTGCGGAACTGACCCACTATGCTGGACGAGAGGGAAACTTCAAAGTTGTCCGCAAGTTCCTCAAACGCGTTGGACAGCTTTCCGAGCTCGATCTAGAATCCGATTGCGTCCAATTCGGCCAGTTCTTTCAACAAGTCAAGAAGAAGCTGGATTCCTTCGAGTCTGATGCGGAAGGTACAAGTATCGAGTACGGGTCTATCTTGAAGCAGTATCAGTCTGCATTCAACGCGCTGGTCCTCCCTCGTCAATGGGGTGGCGGCGCCGTGGTTGCGGATCCGACGGACAAGGCACACCTCGTACCCTTGGTTACGGATTCCATACAGGAAATGTCGACAGTCGTCAAAAGGTCGGCAGACGATCCTCTCGATTTTTTCAAGCGATCTTTTCATGGCATGGAATTGGCCAGAATGGTTTACACTTTTAAGGAGCACATGCCAGCGGATATGCAGAAGCGTGTGGAGCCAACATATGGTGAGCTATTGCATGCATATTCTCAATTCGGCGATGCCCGCACAGCCATCGATGTATTTTCGCTCGATTACGCCAGGTTTCTCGATGATTTCCACCGACGCGAGGAGGACGATCCGAAGCGCCGCACCCGCCGCGACAAAGATCCAATCTCTGCGGCGGGTATCGAGGACATCGACGGAGTTTGCGGTGAGCCGACTCCGCTCAACCCCGGCGCGGACGAGAAGGAAGTCACCTACCTTCTCGAGGCTGCCCACGCATACGCCCGGTTCCTCATCCAATGCGGTGAACATGGTGATGCTAGACGTGCAAGGGGCTCGAAGCCGATGCCCGGTGAAGGTGGTGGCGATTTGGACCTGTATCATGCCAAGGTACGCCTCCTCAACTTCGCAAACAGTCAACAAATTGGCGAGAGTGACAGAATGAAGGAGATCCTCGGAAGTATCCCGACGGCTTACTGGCGTCAGTGTATCCCTGAGTTGATTACCATGCTCCACTCGGACATCGAACCGGTGCGAGATAACGCCACGGACCTGCTGACGCGCATGGCCAAGGAACACCCGCGCGCGTTGTCCTATGCCATCGCGGTGGCGGCCGCGGCGGCTGACGACGAAGCCGACGCCGCCGGCGAAGGATTCGAGGTTGGGGGATTTAGATCCAACCCGGAGGCGCTCGCCGCGGTGCGCGAGCGCTTCGCCAGCGCTTCCCGCGCGCTCGAGGCCATCGGGAAGGTCAAGTCGGCCCTGAGCGCCACGGATCCGCGGCTGTTCGCGGACGTCACGCTCGTGGTGTCCGAACTGGGCCGCCTCGCCGTTTTGCACGACGAGGAGTTGCTTACGTCGCTTCAGGATCTCCACGGCGACGTGACTTCCCGAATCGCCTCCATCGCCGAATCCTCGGAGCCGATCGAGGACGTGATGCGCCCCGCGGTGGCAGAGCTCGATCGCCTGGTCCGCGACGCCCTCTCAGGAGCCGGGTTTGTCACCCCCCACGTGAAGTCGTTTGCCAAAAAATACCGCGAAGGATTGCTCGACGCCGTGAATGAATTCAAGGGGTCCGTAGCGTCCGACCCGTCCAACGGATGGCGCGCGGTGAAGGAGCAGATGGTACAGCTCGCGCGGGGCCTACAGCGGAAACGCGAGCTACGACTTAAGAACCTGTCTCCGTCGCTGGCGAAACTGGAGAGCCGCCCGGGTGGCTTCGCGGCGCCGATGCCCGGTGACTTTGGCGGCGACGTCGACTCGATTCCCTCCGCCAACTCGATTCCCTTGGACATCGTCTCCGTCGGATCCGACGTCACCGTGCTCCCCACGAAGTCCCGTCCCAAGCGCATCACCCTCCTGGGCTCCGACGGTGAGCGCAGGGTGTTCTTGCTCAAGGGGAACGAAGACCTCAGGCTGGACGCTCGCCTCATGCGATTCGGGTCAGTCGTCAACGCCGCGCTTCTGTCTGAGCCCGAGTCGCGGAAGCGGAGCCTGGAATACTCCACCTACTCCGTCACGCCCCTCGCGGGAAACAGCGGTTTGATCCAGTGGGTCGAGAAGGCGACCCCGATGTCCGCTATCTTCGCCGGGTGGCAGCGACGCACCCGCGCGGCAGCCGCGCTACCGAAAGTGGTTCCACCGCCGGGCGCCGACCCCGACCCCGAGTGGCGTCCCCCCGAGCCCCCCGAGGCGGCGACGACCAGGCCCTTGGATCTCTTCTACAGCAGGGTATCCGCCGCGCTTCGTGCCGCCGGGGTGCTCGCCACCGCCAAGCGCCGCGACTGGCCCCAGGATGTCCTTCACGACACCGTGCAGCGGATGCGCGCCGAGGTGCCCCAGGACTACCTGCACCGGGAGCTGTGGTGCGGCGCGCCGACGGCGTCGGCTTGGCTGCAAAAGTCGGTTCGTCACGCGAGGTCGGTCGCGACGGCGTCCGTGGTCGGACACCTGATCGGACTCGGCGACAGGCACCTGGACAACGTCCTCGTGAACCTCACGACCGGGGCGGTGGTGCACATCGACTACAACGTCTCCTTCGACCGCGGGTTGACGCTGCCGGTGAGTTTCTTTTTGTTCTCTGACTGTTTGGCCCATTTGAACTTTGTGTTTTACAGGTGCCCGAGGTTGTCCCGTTTCGTTTGACACCCGCGGGGGTCGCCGCGTTGGGCCCGACGGAGACGTACGGGCCGTTCAGGTGCGCCGCGGAGGCGACGCTCGTGGCGCTCAGGCGGCTGCCCGCGAGGCAGGCGCTGCTCGGGTCGCTGGAGCTGTTAACGCGGGATCCGCTGATGGAATGGGTCGACGACGGAGCCGCCGGACAGAAGGGAGGGAAGCACACGCGGCGGGGCGACGAGGCACGGGAGCACGCCGCCCTCGAGCTCGCGCACGGCCTCGCGTCCTTCGCGGGTAAGATCCAGGACGCGAGTGCCGCGCTGGGATCCGAAGGGTCCGAGACAGACCTCGGCTCCTCCCCCGGTTCCTCCTGGTCCGCGACGTTCCTCCTCTCCAGAAAATTTCACGAACACCTGGCGGCGCTGAAGACGAAGGTCACAAAGGACGGCGCCGCGGTCATCGCCGCGGCGGAGGCTGCGGAGAAGGCGGAGACGGCCCGGTTAGAGGCGAGGGACGCGCTGGCGGCTTCCGCGCGGGCGTCGGACGCCGAGGAGTTTTCCGCTTCGGGCGTCTCCGCGGCTTCACTAAATTTACGGGACGCCATCGACAGTTTGGCCAGCGCGGCGGCGGATGCCAGGCAGTGGTCCGACCGACATCGAAGGGCCCTCGACCGGTTAGCTCCCGACTCGGGTGAACTCGTGCGGCTTAAACACAAGACGACGACGACGGAGGACACCGGCGGGGCGCCCATGCTCCGAGCGGCGCCCATGGCGGCGTCGCTGGCGTTGAGCCCGGAGCTGCAGTCCGCCGCGGGCGCGATCGACGGCGAGGGCGCCAGGCTTCTCGCCGCGCGCGACGAGGCGGTGGACAGGGCGACTTCATCGCTGGAACGCTACCGCGAGTGGGTCGTCGCCAACCTTCCGTCGTCCTACCCAGAGTCGGATCGCAGGGCGGTGTGGGCGAATACGCTGGAGGAGGCGGCGAAGGTGCGCGTCGAGGCACCGGGCGAGGCCATCGAGCGACTCGGCGAGCTCATCGACGCCGCCAGGGTCACTGACTCCGACGGTAAGCGCGCGTGGACCAAGTACTGCGCCGCGACGGGAGCGTGGCACGCTCGCGAGTCCACCGAGCTGCCGGCGCTCCGAGCCAAGGCGAAAGCCGCCGCTGATGCTTATACCAAATACGCACGCAGTGGTACCCGTCAGTATCTCGGACGCTGGGACACCACGGTGGAGTGCATGTATGCGGAAATGATACACGGTGTACACGTCGATGGCGAGGGACCGAGCCTGGGCTTTCTCGAACACTACATAGACTGTCCCCCCGTCCGGGATGAAAGCCGAGCGGAGGTTCAAACGGTGGACTCGCTGCCCGACGAATTGGACTCGCCGCCCGACGAATCGAACGAGTTGTTCGCGCCGTCGTCGAGTTTTTTCGGGGACATGCAGGGAGACGGCGAGGAGCTCGGCGGCCTCGGCGACGAGGACGAGGATCTCCTCGAGCGGGAAATTTCCAACCTTCGCGTCGAGGACGACCTCGACATCGAGGAACTGATGAACGACGGCGACGTCTCTCCGTCACCCGAACCCCGGGTGGCTGACGATGAATCGGACGATGACGATACGGAGGAGCGTTTCATGGCGATGCCGCGCCGCGAGAAGTCCGCGGTGATGGCGGCGGCGATGTATTCCGTCTTCAACTCGGACGATTACGACGAAAAGGCGGACTCGCTGACCCGGTTCCTACCCCCAAAGACTTTCGTCGATTTGGCGATGGACTCCGCGATGCTGCCGCACAAGGTGATGCGGTACGTACTTCCCATCGCCTTGGACCCGCGGGCCGTGGACCCCATGCGCAGCATGCGCATCGTGGAGGCTGCGCAAGTCTCGCAGGCGTTGGATCGCCGCGCTCACGACTTGAGGGAGAGGCAGTGGCGCGACTCCGGAGTCGCCGACGTGGAGACATTCTGGAGGGAAGGCGAGGCGTTGGCGGCTGAGTTGAAGGCGCACGTCGAGTCCCTCGCGCAGGACATGCCGGCGCTCGCCGAAGCGCTGCTGGCGCACGTGTGCTGCGACACCGTGTTGCGCCCAAATACAGATCCGGAATACGCCGGATGTTGGATCCATCCCGTCTACGCCGTGAAAGCCGTGTCCAAGCTCGTGACCCGGATACTCGCCGCGTGCGCCGCGAACGTGTCGGGTGACCTGCGGGAGGAGAACATCGTCGAGGGTGAGCACGAGGTCGGGGGTAAGCTCGAGGACGTGGCGGCGACGGTGATCAAGGAGGCTGAGGAGGCGGCGGATATCATCAACGTCAACGTCGTCGAGCATACTCTCGAAAATACCTTCTCCGGCGTCGCCCCCACCGGCGGCCAAAACAGCGAGCCGAGGCTCGAAGGAGCCACGAAGGGTAAGGACGTTCGGACGATGCTCGACGCCGCGGCGAGGGCGGTGTACGCCGTTCGTCGCTCCGCCGCCGAGGCTGAGCTGGCGGATCGCGAGCGAAGGCACGCCACCTCCAGCGGCGCGATATCCCGCTGCGAGTGGCTCCTGGAGTCGCGACTGGAGCAGGGCTCGGACGGTGCGTGGGGTTTCGAGACCGAACCGACCGCGTCTAGGCGCTGGAGAACCCAGCACTTGGACCACGTGGCCACCGCCGCCGCCGAGCTCGCGTCCGCGGACATCGCGGTGAGGAGCTGGGCGCAACGAGCCGGCGCAGTGGAACGGTCCTTTGTCGAATACTTCCGCCCGTGGGCCGACCGCGATCGCATGGAGACGTTGGCGCGCTCGCTCGAGGACCGCAGCCGCGCCCTGAAGGACTCGGAACAACGCGCGGCGACGTGTCGACAGCTGTGCGAGGGCGTGGAGTCCTTCGAGCGGTCACGGGAGCCCGAGCGGGAGGCTGCCGCCGCGGAGACGCTGTTACCCGAGGGTTTCCTCGATTTTTCCTTCGACGCCGGCCTCGACGACGACGAGCAGCCGGATCCTATACGCGCCGCCGGTGGGATCGCCAAGAACCCTTTCAAGAAGAAGGGTAAGAAACCGGTGAACGTCACCGAGGTCCAAACGCAGAGGTCCAAGAGGTCCAACGCGGAAGTCGCCGGCGGGTTCGAGAAGACGTATGAGTCGGCAGTCACGGACGTCATCTTGGCGTGCGAGGAGGTGCTGCAGACGGCGATGGCGCCCGCGGGTCCCAAGGCTGAGGCGGCGGCCGCGGCACGCGCTGAGGCGTCGGAGAAGGCGGAGAAGGCGCGGGAACTGGAGCGAATCGTGGATGAGAAGAGGCGCGCGATTGTCGACGACATCGACGTCATGGCCTTCATTTGGCACGATGGCGTTCACGGTGACTTGAGCTTTCCCGGGTCGACTTTTCACCCAACTGCCAAAATGGAGCCCAAGTCCACGCCTTGGTACCTTCGGGAGCTCGAAAATGTCGCCACGGACTTACGCAACGCGCTTTGTACACCAGGGACTCCGGTGGCGCGGTTCATCGAAGAGACCCGGAAACACCTCGACGGGCTCAACGCCCTGTTTCCAAAGGTACCCACGGATCTGGCAGAGGCGATTGACATCGACGACGCAGAGATGTGCGCCGACGAAGCCTCGTATCTGCTAAAAGAATTCGAGGAGAAGGTCGAGAGATGCATAGACATGGCCATACAAGCCATGGACTACTCGTATCAAGCCTTGACGGAAGCGCAACACAGCAGAGAGCACGGCTTTACTTATTCAGAAGAATTCTCAAGCGCCATCCGCTGGTTCGCGAACGCCACCGCCGATCTCGCCGATCTCGCCGATCTCGCCACCGCCGATCCCGCCGATCTCAATTTGTCTTCCACGGCGAAGCTACTCCGAGCCGTGCTTGATAATGCGCAGAATCTCTCGAGGCGAGCATCGATCGAGATCAAGGAACACACGGGCCTCGGCCTCACCGCCGCGGACCCGCGGGATGACGACACCGAACCACCGCGTAGGGTTGAGCAACCGGCGGATTCCTCCGACGACGAGGACGGAGCTTCGTCGGCGACAATCGCCGCCGCCGCGACTGTCCGCCGCCGTGGGTCCGCGCATGTGACTCGCTGGCGCGGCGGGCGGCATCCCACCGCCGTGCGCCTCATCTCCGTCGTCGCGGCCAAGCTGGATGGTCGACCGAAGCTCGTCGAATTGCTCAGAATCGCCGCGAAAGCCACGCCCGCGCCGAAGGTGCCGTATGATATATATTATGCTGATACCTTCGGAACCGGGCTCCCTAGATCACCAGCGGCCGCCAAGGGTGAAACGCCCCTCACGGCGAAGCAGGACGTGGACAGGCTCATCGCCGAGGCGACGGACGCGCATAGGCTCGCGTCCATGTACGAGGGCTGGTGCCCGTGGCTGTAGACCACAGTATCGTGTTGTTTAACTTACATAAAAAATCAAGACATGAGCTGAGTCGCCAACGTGGTGAACAGTAGGAACCCGACGATGCCCCCGACGATACTCGGATCAACCCCTTTCATAAACTCCGGCAGCTCCACCGCCCCACCACCCGTCCCTTCCTCCGGTCCCACCCCGGGCGCCGGTACCCTCCCGCTCGGCACCGGCCGCGGGAGAGACTCGCCCACGAAGTCGGTCCCCGTCAGCTTGAGCCGCTCGTCAACGGCGCCGTAGACGTTGTACTCGTCAACCACCAGCCTGGCGTAGTCCGGCACGTGCTGCCTCGCGCGCTCCTCGCCGAACGCGCGCTTGACGTAGATGTAGTTACGTATGGTGTGGTAATCCAGCGAGTACATCCCGAACTCTTTCCCTTTAGGTCCGATCTTCTCCAGGAGCCACGCGATTGCTTTTCCAACTGGAATAGGCGCCGGTTCTTCGGGTCCGCGGCCCAACGTCGCCTCGTCGTCGCTGATGACCGTCTGCATGACGAACGGCTTACGTTCGCCGCTGGACACGCTGGGGGTGACGTCGCAGGCACCGCGGATCATGTCGAACATTTCTTTACCCTTGTCGTTTCGCACCGTGACGTACTGCGGGTGTTTTGTCATGTCCGTGTGGTAGTAAGGCGTGCCCATGTAGCCCACGACGATGTCGGCGAGGCCGTTTACGTAGTCGAAGCACGAGTAGCACGACGGCGCGATGACATCCTTGAGCTTGTTCGCGGGGAGGCAAAAGTACGGAACCTTCTCGAAGCTTCCGTCCGTGTGCTTCAGGTGCACCTGGTAGTCCTGCATGAACTCGTAGTGCACGACGGTGTCCGGGTCCTCGGATGCGTTTTCCAAAAATTTCCCCAAAGTTTCTTTCCGCCCGTTGTCCGTGCAGTTGGTTCCCATGACGTACAGTTGATCCAGGCCGAGGTACGGCTCCACCGCCCGCAGCGCCTGCACCGCACACCCGACACCGATGAAGAGCACCTTCTTCAGCCCACGCGCTTCCACCTCGGCGAGCACCGAGAGGTTCGGCGACAGCGCAGGTTTGACCCCTCTGGACGATAATATCTCATCTACGGTGGTGGCCAAGATGGGCCTCGGGTGCATGGCGTTGTCTGGATCCGACGCGACGCAGATCACTCCCTCGACCTTACCACTCTTGAGCATCTCGATGGCGATGGATGTGACGATTCCGGTCCACTGCGCACCCTCCACGGGTTGGTTTCGTTTCGCGTAGAAGACCTCGTCGACCACCCCGAGTCGCATCTCGTCGTTGCTGAGGTCGCGGCCCCGGCCGTGCACGGCTGGTTCGAGGGTCTCGATGCGGGACATGCCGTCGCCCAGGAAGGCGCACGCGTCCTTGACGTGCGCGATGTAGTAGGTATCGCAGAGGCCGCACTGGGAGCAATGCTCCTTGGCGGGGTAGTTGCCACCGGGCGCGATGGGCTTGGCCTTCTCCCTCCAGTTCTCTGCGATCGCCCCCGCCCGGGTTACTGTCTTCGTGTTGACGCGCCGGCGGAGATTGACGCGACGCGACGAGCGGAGGGGAGCCGAGGCGCGCTCTGCACCGCGGAGGTGTGCGATTGACGCGAGCGAGGTCATCGATGAAGTCATTCGCGGGCAGTCCAGGCCTCGACGCGACCGCGATTGAGAGTGATCCCCCGCCGGCAGGGTGCGCTCGTTCGCGCTCGACGACAACGCTTCGCGAAAAAACCAAACGGGGCACCCGCCTCCACGCGCGGTTCAAAGCCGCGCGCCCATGACCCGGGGGCACGCCGCGCAGTACCCCGCGCCGCCTCCGCGCGGCAGGGCCGATGAACCCTCCGCGCCGCCCCCGCCCTTCGAGAACCCGCACGCGATGGTTCCGCCGGACCTCGAGGTCCATCGCGAGATGGTCGCCGCGCTCGAGAAGGAGTTGAAGCAGGCGAGCGTGGACGCGGGGATGAGCGAGGTGCGCGTCAACTTCGCGCGGGAGATCCTCGACCACGCCGAGCGGGAGCACCAGGCGAACGTCCTGAGGTACGACTCCGTCATGGTCGCGCTGCAGGAGGCGAACAGGACCGCCGGGGCACCCGACGGCACCCGCGATTCGGTTCCCTCAGATCGCGATCGACAAGAGCCCGCGCGGGAAGAGGCGGAGAGCCCGCCCGCGGACGACGAGGTCGCGCCGGGTGGTCCCAACAGCGCGGATCTCCGGCGGGTGGTGTCCGAGGCTGACGAGATGCAGAGGTCATCCGCGGTGTTGCGATCGAAGCTCGAGGCCGACGAGCAGCGCAAGCAGGCCCGCGCGGCGCGCCAGCGCAGGGAGCAACAGGAGGCTGAAGAGCGCAGACGAAAGGAGCAGGAAACCGTGGCCAAGGTCAGGCCGCCGCCCGCGCCGTTCGTACAGCGGAATCGAAGCGAGCCACTGCCCGAGGAAGACTTTTGCTCCCCGGAGTACCAACCACCGCCCCCAATGCAACGGAACGCCTCCTGGTCCTCCACCGACCGAGGAGCGTCTCCGAGCCCGACCCCGCCGCCGGAGACGTCTGTTCAGATGAACGCGTCGCAACCGTCGAGTCCAACGGAAGCCGCCCCCATCGCCGATGACGTCGCCAGGGAGGAGCTCAAGAACAACCTCAAGGCGTTCCTGCCCAAGGTACACGTCCCGCGCGAGGGCCTGAACACCACGCAGCTACGCCTCGGACCAGGGCCCGGGGAGCTGTGCGTCCCGGGCTTCTGCTCAGCGCTCTGCGTCGCGACCGCCGCCGTGGGATTCGTCCAGTACGCCTCCCCGGGCGCGCCGTGTGATCCCAACAACGTCCCGAACATCATCAAGAGC